>Ga0207661_10000608_pt1 | contig 22916 bp, 24 predicted proteins | sample KBSC713LmetaG_FD_184337 | JGI IMG/M metagenome (GOLD analysis project Ga0207661, IMG submission 184337) | Corn rhizosphere microbial communities from Kellogg Biological Station, Michigan, USA - KBS C7.1-3L metaG (SPAdes) (version 2) | ecosystem: Host-associated > Plants > Roots > Rhizosphere ...
TGCCCATGGTGACGAAGCCCATATGGGCGACGGAGGAATAGGCAACCAGCTTCTTCATGTCATCCTGCATCAGCGCCACCAGCGAGGTGTAGATGATGGCGATGACCGAGAGCGCGTACATCACCGGCGCGAAATCGTGCGAGGCGAGCGGGAACATCGGCAGCGAGAAGCGCAGGAATCCGTAACCGCCCAACTTCAGGAGGATCGCGGCCAGGATCACCGAACCCGCGGTCGGCGCCTCGACATGGGCATCAGGCAGCCAAGTGTGCACCGGCCACATCGGCAGCTTCACCGCGAAGGAGGCGAAGAACGCGAGCCATGCCCAGGTCTGCAGGGAGCGCGGCAGCGATGCATGCAGCAGGGTCGGAATGTCGGTCGTGTTGCCGTTCCAGTACAGCGCCATGATGCCAAGCAGCATCAGCACCGAGCCGAGGAACGTGTAGAGGAAGAACTTGAAGGACGCATAGACCCGGCGCGGTCCGCCCCAGATGCCGATGATCAGGAACATCGGAATGAGGCCGCCCTCGAAGAACAGATAGAACAGCACGAGGTCGAGCGCCGCGAAGGTGCCGACCATCAGCGTTTCCAGGACCAGGAACGCCATCATGTATTCGCGCACCCGGATCGTGACCGAGCGCCAGCTCGCGATGATGCAGATCGGCAGGATTGCGGTCGTCAAGATCACCAGGGGCAGCGAGATGCCGTCGACCCCCATGTGATAGTTGATGCCGGTCGCCAGCCACGACGTCTGTTCGACAAACTGGAAGTCCGTCTGCGAAGGATCGAAGCGCCAGACCAGGATCAGCGAGATGGCGAAGGTGACGAGCGTAGTCCAGAGCGCAATCCAGCGCGAGTTGCGCTTTGCCGCCTCGTCATCGCCGCGGCTGATATAGACGATCAGCGCGCCCACCAGCGGCAGGAAGGTGACGACGGAAAGGATGGGCCAGGTTGTCATTTACTGGCCTCCCAAGCCGAACATGAACCACGTGATCAAGCCCGCGACGCCGATCAGCATCGCGAAGGCGTAGTGATAGAGATAGCCGGTTTGGATCATGACCACGTTGCGCGTGACATCGAGCACGCGCGCCGAAACGCCGTCGGGGCCAAGACCGTCGATCAGGGCGCCGTCGCCCTTCTTCCAGAACTGGTAGCCGATCCACTTCGCCGGACCCACGATGATCAGGTCATAGAGCTCGTCAAAGTACCATTTGTTGAGCAGGAACTGGTACAGCATCGGCTGCTGCGCAGCGAGCTCCTCGGGGAGATAGGGCCGGCGGATATAGAAGAGGTAGGAGACCAACAGGCCGATCACCATCGCCACCGTCGGCAGCACTTTGATGTATTCGGGAATATGCTCCATATCCTCGATGATGTGCGGGTTCATCTTCAGGGATTCCCGGAAGAAGTCCTCCACGCCGTTGCCTGCAAACAACCCGGTGAAGGGAATGCCGGAGGCGATCGAGCCGAACGCCAGCACCCCGATCGGGATCAGCATCCAGTACGGGCTTTCGTGCGCAGCTTCGTAGTGCTCCTCGTCGTGCGGTTCACCGAAGAATGTCTTGAAGATCAGGCGCCAGGAATAGAACGCGGTCAAGGCCGCGGCGACCACGGTCAGGATCCAGGCATAGGTTGCGACCGGGTTGTGCGAGGCGAAAGCCGATTCGATGATCGCGTCCTTGGAGAAATAGCCGGCGAAGAACGGGAAGCCGGTCAGCGCCAGCGTGCCGACGCACATCACCGTGAACGTATACGGTATCTTCCGCCACAGCCCACCCATCATGCGGATGTCCTGCTCGTGATGCATGGCGTAGATCACCGAGCCCGAGCCAAGGAACAACAGCGCCTTGAAGAACGCGTGGGTGAAGAGGTGGAACATGCCGACCGAATACGCCCCCGCCCCCATCGCCACGAACATGTAGCCGAGCTGCGAGCAGGTCGAATAGGCGACGATCTTCTTGATGTCGTTCTGCACGAGGCCGACGGTTGCGGCGAAAAAGGCGGTCGTCGCGCCGAAGAACATCACGACGGCCTGCGCATCCGGCGCAAGCTCGAACAGCGGAGACAGCCGCGCCACCATGAACACGCCCGCGGTCACCATGGTCGCGGCGTGGATCAGCGCGGAGACCGGCGTCGGGCCTTCCATCGCATCCGGCAACCAGGTGTGCAGCAGGAACTGCGCGGACTTGCCCATCGCGCCCATGAACAGCAGCAGGCAGATCAGCGTCAGCGCATCAGCATGCCAGCCCAGGAAATCGATGGTCTTGCCCGTCAGACCCGGCGCACCGGCGAAGATCGTCTCCAGATCGACCGAGTTGATCATCATGAAGACAGCGAAAATCCCAAGCAGGAAGCCAAAATCGCCGATGCGGTTGACGACGAAGGCCTTGATCGCCGCCGCGTTCGCCGACGGACGCTGGTACCAGTACCCGATCAGCAGATAGCTTGCGAGACCCACCCCCTCCCAGCCGAAGAACAGCTGCACCAGGTTGTCGGCGGTCACCAGCATCAGCATCGCGAAGGTGAACAGCGAGAGATAGCCGAAGAAGCGCGGCCGGTACGGATCCTCGTCCATGTAGCCGATGGAATAGAGATGGACGAGCGAGGAGACGGTGTTGACCACGACCAGCATCACCGCGGTCAGCGTATCGACGCGCAGCGCCCAGTTGACCTGTAGATCGCCGGACACGATCCACGGCAGGATCGGGATGCGCGCGTCATGGTGCATGAAGCCGACGTCGACGAAGACGATCCAGGACAGGATCGCCGAGACGAAAAGCAATCCGGTCGTGATCAGTTCAGCCGGGCGCGAGGCCCAGGCCGGCGGCTCGGCCGGGCCATGACCATGATCGTCATGGTCGATCGGTTCATCATGGGCCGCGTGCGAGGTCGCGCCGTGACCATGCGCGTCGTCATGATGCTCGACGGTGTCGCCGCTCGCGCAGCGCGCATGCGCGCCGATCAGCGAGATCAGCCCTGCCAGGATGGCGCCGAGCAGCGGCAGGAAGACGATTGCTTGAACCATATCCGCCCGCCCTAGCCCTTCATCAGATTGACGTCTTCAACCGCGATGGAGCCGCGGTTGCGGAAATAGACCACCAGCACCGCAAGCCCGATCGCCGCTTCGGCGGCAGCGACCGTCAGCACCAGCAGCGCAAACACTTGCCCGACGATGTCGCCAAGGAAGGTCGAGAACGCCACCAGGTTGACGTTGACCGCGAGCAGGATCAGCTCGATCGACATCAGGATGACGATGATGTTCTTGCGGTTCAGGAAGATGCCGAGGATGCCGAGCGTGAACAGGATGGCGCCGACGGCGAGGTAATGTCCGAGCCCGATGGTCATTTCACCCACTCCGCCGCGTCCGTCTCCAACAGGCCCTGCCCCGAAGTAACCTTGCGCACGGCCATGGCCGTCTCCGGCGTGCGCGCGTTCTGCACATTGATGTCCTGCCGCTTGACGTACGCCTTGTGCCGCAAGGTCAGCACGATGGCGCCGATCATGGCGACCAGCAGCACCATCCCGGCGAGCTGGAAGTAGTGGATGTATTTCGTATAGAGCACGAGGCCGAGCGCCTCGGTATTGCTGACATTGGTCGGGATCGGCGCCGTGATCGTCTTGGCGACTGCGGGATTGATGACCCAGGCGCCAACGGTCAGCAGCAACTCGAACATGAAGATGCCGCCGATCACGATGCCGACCGGAAGGTACTGGATAAATCCTTCCCTGAGCTCTGCGAAGTCGACATCGAGCATCATGATCACGAACAGGAACAGCACCGCGACCGCGCCGACGTAGACCACGATCAGGATCATCGCCAGGAATTCGGCGCCCATCAGCACGAACAGGCCCGAAGCGTTGACGAAGGCCAGGATCAGATACAGCACGGAATGCACGGGGTTGCGCGACACCACCACCATCACGGCGGAGGCGACGCAAACGCCGGCGAACAGATAAAAGAAAAGCGCGGGAAGGATCATTGGTAATGCCCCGTCATTCCGCGATGGTCAAAAGGACCAGACCCGGAATCTCGAGACTCCGGGTTCGCGCGGAGCGTATCATTGCGCCGCGCTGCGCGTGGACCCGTTGGCGCGCCCCGGAATGACGTTGGAGTGTTTTGAAGGATCATACCCTCACCTCACCGGTATGGCGCGTCGAGTGCGATCGCTTTCGCAATGTCGCGCTCCCAGCGGTCGCCATTGGCGAGCAGCTTCGCCTTGTCATAGTAGAGTTCCTCGCGCGTCTCGGTCGCGAATTCGAAGTTCGGGCCCTCGACGATGGCATCGACCGGGCACGCCTCCTGGCACAGGCCGCAATAGATGCATTTCACCATGTCGATGTCGTAGCGCACCGTACGGCGGGTGCCGTCATTGCGGCGCGGGCCGGCTTCGATGGTGATGGCCTGAGCCGGGCAGATCGCCTCGCAGAGCTTGCAGGCGATGCAGCGCTCCTCGCCATTGGGATAGCGGCGCAGCGCATGCTCGCCGCGGAAGCGTGGCGAGATCGGGTTCTTCTCGAACGGATAGTTGATGGTCGCCTTCGGCTGGAAGAAATAGCGCATCGTCAGAAAGAACGCCGATACGAATTCGGACAGCAGAAGCGAACGCGCGGTGGCATTGACGTTGATACCCATGGCAACCTCACTTCGGCGCGATGTCGGCGAAATGCAGCACGCCGGCGACGATGACCACCATCGCCAGCGACAGCGGCAGGAATACCTTCCAACCGAGCCGCATCAGTTGATCGTACCGGTAGCGCGGCACGATCGCCTTCGCCATCGCGAACAGGAAGAACATGAAGAACAGTTTCAGCGAGAACCAGATCACCCCGGGGATCCAGTTGAAGGGCGGCAGGTCCACCGGCGGCAGCCAGCCACCCAGGAACAAAATCGTCGCAAACGCGCACATCGTAGTGATCGCGACATACTCTCCGAGCATGAACAACAGATACGGCGTCGAGCCGTACTCGACCATGAAGCCCGCGACGAGCTCCGATTCGGCCTCGACGAGGTCGAACGGCGGCCGGTTGGTCTCCGCGAGCGCCGAGACATAGAACACCACGAACATCGGCAGCAGCGGCCACACATACCAGTTCAGGATGGTGAGCTGTGGAAGACCGATCAGGCTGGCGAAGCCATGAAGCTTCTGCGCCTCGACCAGTGCCGACAGATTCAACGAGCCCGCGCAGAGCAGGACTGTGATGATGACGAAGCCGATCGAGACCTCGTAGCTCACCATCTGCGCCGCCGAACGCAGTGCTGCAAGGAACGGATATTTCGAGTTCGACGACCAGCCGGCCATGATGATGCCGTAGATCGACAGCGAGGAGATCGCGAAGATGTAGAGGACGCCGACATTGATATCGGAGATCGCCCAGCCGAGATTGGTCGGAATGACGGCCCAGGCCGAGAGGGCCAACACGCAAGAGACCAATGGAGCCAGCAGGAACACGCCCTTGTTGGCGCCGGCCGGAATCGTCGGCTCCTTCAGCACGAACTTCAGGAGATCGGCGAAGGACTGCAGCAGTCCCCAGGGGCCGACCACGTTCGGGCCGCGCCGGATCTGCACGGCGGCCCAGATCTTGCGGTCGGCGAGCAGGATGTAGGCGATCGCGATCAACAGCACGACGAGCAGCAGCACGCTTTCCGCGACCATGATGATCAGCGGCCAGAGGAAGCCGGTCCAGAAGGAGCTTGCGAAGAAATCAGCCATCATGTTGCGTTCATTCCGCTGCTTGGGCGGTTGCGAGGCTGCCGAGCACGAAATTCACCGCGGCATCGGCATGAATCAGGGCGGTGTCGAAGATCGGAAGTGGCGAATTGCCTTGGTCGAGCAGCATGCCGACCTCGGTGCAGCCGAGCACGAGGCAGTCCGCGCCCTTGTCCTTGAGCCGCCGCGCCACTTCGACATAGGCCGCCCGCGAGGTCTCGTCGACTCGTCCGACGCAAAGCTCGTCATAGATGATCCGGTGCACCAGCTTGCGATCATCGGCATCGGGCGTGATCGGATCGAGCCCGAACTTTGCGCGCAAGCGGCCGGTATAGAAATCCTGCTCCATGGTGAAGCGGGTCGCCATGATCGCCGGCTTCCGCTTGCCTGCCGCGATGATCTTTCCGGCAGTCGCATCGGCAATGTGCAGAAACGGAATTTCGATCGCCATCTCGATCGCATCCGCGACCCTGTGCATGGTGTTGGTGGCGAGCACGATGATATCAGCCCCCGCCCCTTCCAGGCGCTTTGCGATCGCGGCGAGACTTGCACCCGCCTCCTGCCAGCGGCCTTCGCCCTGCATCTCGGCGATTGGCGCAAAATCGACCGACCACATCAGGATTTCGGCCGAGTGCAAGCCGCCGAGCGCCTCACGGACGCGCTCGTTCAGCCGCGCATAGTAGTGCGCGGTCGACTCGCAACTCATGCCGCCGATGAGGCCGATCACCTTCATCGCATCACTCCGCTGCCGATAGCATCTGCCCGGAGGCCAGGCGGGAGCATTCCGCCATGACCGCCGAAGCGCGCGCGATCGGATTGCTCAGATAAAAATCATCAACCGGGGACTTGAACGGCGTCTTCTCGATGCTACCGCCCTTGCCGGCGACGGTCTTGATGTCAGCCGCGTTGCCGGGTGCGATCTGATCGACCCGCATCAAGTGCGGCGCGACCTTGAACAGGGCCTGCCGCAGCGCCGCCAGCGAGTCATAGGGCAGCTTCCGGCCCAGCACTTCTGACAGCGCGCGGATGATCGCCCAGTCCTCGCGGGCTTCGCCGGGTGGGAACGACGCGCGGCCACCGATCTGGACCCGGCCTTCGGTGTTGACGTAGATCGCGGATTTCTCGGTATAGGCCGCGCCCGGCAGGATCACGTCGGCGCGGTGCGCACCCTTGTCGCCATGGGTGCCGATATAGACCACGAAGGTGCCGTCCGGCACCTTGATCTCGTCGGCGCCCAGCAGGAACAGCACATCGAGCGTGCCGAAGGTCGTCATCTGCGCGGCGCTCAGGCCACCGGCTGCGGGCGCAAAACCGATATCCAGCGCGCCGACCCGCGAGGCGGTGTCGTGCAGGACGGCAAAGCCGTTCCAGCCGTCCTTGATCGCGCCGACCCCGGTTGCAAGCTTCGCGGCGAGCGCCAGCACCGCGGCGCCGTCGTGACGCGCGGTGGCGCCGGCGCCGACCAATATGATCGGATGCTGCGCATTCTTGAGCACATCGGCGAAGGCGCCTTTGCCGCCCGCGAGTCCGCTAAGCGTCTCCGCGCCCGCGCCAATGTAGTCGTAGTCATAGGTCAGATCAGCTTTGGGGCCGATCACGCCGACCTTGAGCTGCCCGGTGCGCCAGCGCTTGCGGATGCGCGCATTGAGAATGGCGGCCTCCTTGCGCGGGTTGGAACCGATGATCAACAGCGCGTCGGCCTGCTCGATGCCGGCAATGGTCGGATTGAAAATGTAGGAGGCGCGCCCCGCCCTGGGATCGAAGGCGTCACCGCCCTGCACCGCGAGATTGGCCGAGCCGATTTTGGCGAGCAGCTCCTTCATCGCGAACATCTCTTCGACGCCGGAGAGATCGCCGGCGATGGCGCCGATGCGCTTGCCGTCGATGCGGCCGGTCCTGGCCGCGATCGTACCAAATGCCTCCGTCCAGGAAGCGGCGCGGAGCTTGCCCTTCTCGCGGATATAGGGACGGTCGACGCGCTGCGTGCGCAGACCGTCGACCACATGGCGTGTCTTGTCGGAAATCCACTCCTCGTTCACGGCTTCATTGATGCGAGGCAGGATGCGCATCACCTCGCGACCGCGAGTGTCGACGCGGATCGCGGAGCCAACGCCGTCCATCACATCGACCGATTGGGTCTTGCCGAGTTCCCAGGGCCGCGCCGCGAAGGCATACGGCTTCGAGGTCAGCGCACCCACGGGACAGATATCCACGAGATTGCCCTGCAGCTCGGATGTCAGCGCATGTTCGAGATAGGTGGTGATCTCCATATCTTCGCCGCGGCCAATCGCGCCCATTTCAGGTGCGCCGCAGACCTCGGCGGAGAAGCGGATGCAGCGCGTGCACTGGATGCAGCGGGTCATCGAGGTCTTGACCAGCGCGCCCAGATATTTGTCCTCGACCGCGCGCTTGTTCTCGGCGAAGCGGCTGCTATCGACGCCGTAGCCCATCGCCTGGTCCTGCAGATCGCATTCGCCGCCCTGATCGCAGATCGGGCAATCCAGCGGATGGTTAATCAGCAAGAACTCCATCACGCCTTCGCGCGCCTTCCTCACCATCGGCGAACGCGTCGAAATCTCCGGCGGCTCGCCCTTGGGACCGGGACGACAGTCGCGCACGGCCCAGGCGCAGCTTGCGACCGGCTTCGGCCCGCCCTTCACCTCGACGAGGCACATCCGGCAATTACCGGCGATCGACAGCCGCTCGTGGTAGCAGAAGCGCGGAATCTCGGCGCCCGCGGCCTCGCACGCCTGCAGCAGCGTGTAGTCCGGGGAGACATCGATCTCTTTGCCATCGACGATGATCTTGGTCATTGCCTCTACTCCGCCGCGGCCATGTGAATGGGGTCGCGGATGCCCTGATCATCGAGATCTGCCTTGCGGGAATATTCGTCGATCCGTGCTTCGATCTCGTGACGGAAATGGGCGATCAGGCCCTGAATCGGCCACGCCGCGGCATCGCCCAGGGCGCAGATGGTGTGGCCCTCGACCTGCTTGGTGATCTCCAGCAGCATGTCGATCTCGCGCTTGTGGGCGCGGCCCTCCGCCATGCGGGACAACACCCGCCACATCCAGCCGGTTCCCTCGCGGCACGGCGTGCATTGGCCGCAGCTCTCATGCTTGTAGAAATAGGAGATGCGGGCGATCGCCCGGATCAGATCGGTCGACTTGTCCATCACGATCACGGCCGCGGTGCCAAGGCCCGAGCGCAGCTTGCCGAGGCTGTCGAAATCCATCGGGGTGTCGATGATCTGCTCGGCCGGCACCATGCGGACGGACGAGCCGCCGGGAATCACCGCCTTCAGATTGTCCCAGCCGCCGCGAATGCCGCCGCAATGCTTTTCGATCAGCTCGCGGAACGGAATCCCCATCGCTTCCTCGACGTTGCAGGGACGCTCGACATGGCCGGAGATGCAGAACAGTTTCGTGCCGACATTGTTGGGCCGGCCGATCGCCGAGAACCAGGCGGCGCCGCGCCGCAGGATATCGGGCGCGACCGCGATCGACTCGACGTTGTTGACCGTGGTCGGACATCCGAAGAGGCCGACATTGGCCGGAAATGGCGGCTTCAGCCGCGGCTGGCCCTTCTTGCCTTCCAGGCTTTCCAGCAGCGCGGTTTCCTCGCCGCAAATATAGGCGCCGGCGCCGTGGGTGACGTAGAGATCGAACGGCCAGCCGTTGACGTTGTCCTTGCCGATCAGCTTCGCCCCATAGGCCTGATCGACCGCGGCCTGCAGATGCTCGCGCTCGCGGATGAACTCGCCGCGCACATAGATGTAGCAGGCATGCGCGCCCATCGCGAAGCTCGCGAGCAGGCAGCCTTCGACCAGGAGATGCGGATCGTGCCGCATGATCTCGCGGTCCTTGCAGGTGCCGGGCTCCGACTCGTCGGCATTGACCACGAGATAGCTCGGCCGGCCATCCTTGGATTCCTTCGGCATGAACGACCATTTCATGCCGGTCGGAAAGCCCGCCCCGCCGCGGCCGCGCAGGCCGGATGACTTCATCTCGTTGATGATCCAGTCGCGGCCCTTGTCGATGATCGCCTTGGTGCCGTCCCATGCGCCGCGCTTGCGCGCGCCTTCGAGGCCCCAGTCATGGAGCCCGTAAAGGTTCTTGAAGATGCGATCCTTGTCGTCGAGCATGACTAAACAGCTTCTCCAATCAACGGTTCGCTTGCGCGAGCCGCATCAGGTGACTTCCTTTAGCGTGGTCGGCCCGGTGATGGGCGCGGAAAACTGGCGACCGTTCTGCGGTCCGGGTTTCGGCAGATTGCCGGAGGCAAAACCGTCGAGCACCTTGCCAAAGCTCTCCTTGGTCAGGTCCTCGTAGGTATCCTTCCAGATCAGCACCATCGGCGCGTTCACGCAGGAGCCCAGGCACTCGACCTCCTCCCAGCTGAAATTGCCGTCCTTGGAGAGATGGAAGGGATCGTGATGGATGCGGCTCTTGCAGACATCGATGATGTCGGCCGCCCCGCGCAGCCGGCACGGCGTGGTGCCGCAGACCTGGACGTGCGCCTTCTTGCCGACCGGCGAGAGCTGGAACATGGTGTAGAAGGTCGCAATCTCCAGCATGCGGATGTGCGGCATGTCCAGGAGATCGGCGACGGCGCGGATCGCGGCCTCAGAGATCCAGCCGTCATGCTGCTCCTGCACCCGCCACAGGATCGCGATCGCCGCCGACGCCTGGCGGCCGGGCGGATATTTGGCGATCTCCTTCTTGGCGAAGGCGAGGTTTTCTTCCGTGAACGTGAAGCTCGCGGGCTGCAATTCCTTCGGGGCTAAGCGGCGGACGGACATCGTGCTCTAGTCTTTCATTGCATACGGCGCGCGGCATTCGCATTGAGCGCATTGATCCGGTTTTGCCAGAACGCGCTCGCGGTGCCGAATACGTTGTAACCGACGTGGGAGGAAACCTTGATGCGGTCGAGAATCGAAAGCTCGGTCACGGTTTCGAGCCGGCTCGATTGCGGATCGTAGACGATCAGCTTGAGCGGCGTCTTTTCCAGGATGTAGCGCGACACCGTGTGCTCGCGATCATTGCCATGCTCCTCGCACAGCACCACGCTGTCGGTCTGCAACAGCCGGGCGCCGCCCTTGATCGCCTCGATCTCGACACCCTCGACATCGAGCTTGATCAGGTATTTGCCTGACGCCGAGACCTTGCCGTCATCGATGAGATTGTCGAGCGCAATCACGGGCACTTCCTCGCCGCCGCCGCCCCCGCCGGCGATGCTGAAGGCCTCATGCTTGGTGCCGGTGAGATGCGCGATGCCGCGCGAGGCGCCGATCGCGCATTTCATCAGCTCGAAGCGCTTGTTGTTGACGGCCGCGTTGTTGGCGAGCTTCGGAAAATTCTGCGACGACGGCTCGATCGCGATGGCCTTGTGCGAGCCGAATGGCGCGCTCGAGACCAGGACCGACCAGTAGCCGTAATTGGCGCCGCAGTCGATCAGCGTGTAGTCGACATCGGCGGAATCCCGAAACAGGAGCTCGAGCTCGTCTTCGTAGTTGTAGGAGCGGTTGAGCAGCTTGCTCCAATAGCCGTCGCCGTAGGGAAACTCGAACACCGCGTCCGAGTTCAGCTTGATCGCGATGTTGCGCTCCGGCAACGTCTTGCGCAGCAGATTGGCGCAGGAGATGTAGCCGCGATGCGAGAAATGCGACGAGATTTTCGAGCCCGTCACCAGCGCCAGCGCAGCCGTCCGCTCCCACAGGTTGGCTCCTTCCAGAGCCCCCGAGGCGCGGTCAAACTGGATGGGCGCTTGCGCCGTCACCGATCGACCTCACCGAACACGATGTCGAGCGAACCCAGGATGGCCGAGATGTCGGCGAGCAGATGGCCCTTGCAGATGAAGTCCATCGCCTGCAGATGCGCAAAGCCGGGCGCGCGGATCTTGCACTTGTAGGGCTTGTTGCTGCCGTCGGAAACGAGATAGACGCCGAACTCGCCCTTGGGCGCCTCGACCGCGACATAGACTTCGCCCTCGGGCACGTGAACGCCCTCGGTATAGAGCTTGAAGTGATGGATCAGGGCTTCCATCGAGCGCTTCATCTCGCCGCGGCGCGGCGGCGAGATCTTGTTGTCCTGCACCACCACCGGCCCCTGCCCGTCCGGCGCTCTCAGTTTCTGGATGCACTGCTTCATGATGCGCACCGATTGGCGCATCTCTTCCATCCGGATCAGGTAGCGGTCGTAGCAGTCGCCGTTCTTGCCGATCGGGACGTCGAAATCCATTTCGGCATAGCACTCGTAAGGCTGGGCCTTGCGCAAATCCCAGGCTGCGCCCGAGCCGCGCACCATCACGCCGGAGAAGCCCCACGCCCAGGCCTGCTGCAGCGTGACCACGCCGATATCGACATTGCGCTGCTTGAAGATGCGAAGTCCCGTCAGCAGACGGTCGAGATCGTCGACCACCTTCAGGAATGGATCGCAGAACGCTTCGATGTCGTCGATCAGTTTTGGCGGTAGATCCTGATGCACGCCGCCGACGCGGAAAAACGCCGCGTGCATGCGCGAGCCGGAGGCGCGCTCATAGAACACCATCAGCTTCTCGCGCTCCTCGAAACCCCATAGCGGCGGGGTCAGCGCGCCGACGTCCAGCGCCTGCGTGGTGACGTTCAGGAGATGCGACAGCAGCCGCCCGATCTCGCAATACAGCACGCGAATCAATTGCCCGCGGCGCGGCACCTCGATGCCGAGCAGCTTCTCGGCGGCAAGGCAGAAGGCGTGCTCCTGGTTCATCGGCGCGACGTAGTCGAGCCGGTCGAAATACGGGATCGCCTGCAGATAGGTCTTGTGCTCGATCAGCTTTTCGGTGCCGCGATGAAGCAAGCCGATATGAGGATCGACGCGCGCGACCACTTCGCCGTCGAGTTCCAATACGAGCCGCAGCACGCCATGGGCCGCCGGATGCTGCGGGCCGAAATTGATGGTGAAATTGCGCAGATTTTGCGGTTGCTCGTTCATGGTCAGGTCTTCGGTCCTGCCTTCTCATCGCCCGGGAGCACTGGATAGTCGGCTCCTTCCCATGGCGACAGAAAATCGAATTTGCGGAATTCCTGGTTGAGGCGGACGGGTTCGTACAACACCCGCTTTTCCTGATCGTCGTAGCGCACCTCGACAAACCCGGTCAGCGGAAAATCCTTGCGCAGCGGGTGCCCTTCAAAGCCGTAATCGGTCAGGATGCGGCGCATGTCGGGATGGCCGGTGAAGATCACGCCATAGAGGTCGTAAGTCTCGCGCTCGAACCAGTCCGCGCCGGGGAAGACGTCGATAATCGAGGGTACCAGCGTGGTCTCATCGGCCTCGGCGCGAATCCGGATGCGGGTGTTCAGTGTCGGCGACAGGAAATGGTAGACGACATCGAAGCGCTTCTCGCGGCCGGGATGGTCGACCGCGGTCACGTCGGTGATGTTGATGAAGCGCAGAGACGGCTCGTCGCGCAGATATCTGACGACGTCGACGATCTGTTCGGCCTGAACCGTCACCGTGAGCTGGTTGAACGCAACGGCGTGGCCACTCGCCTTGCCGCCGAGGCCAGCAACGACCTTCTCTCCGAGACTGTTAAGTGCTTCGTCTGTCGCCATGCCTCAATCCACAATAAACAGCCGTGCGCCCTTGTCTGTGCGCGAGCGATGCGCCTCGGCACCATCAGCGACCTGGTAGCTCATCCCCGGCGTCAGCGTGAACGAGCGTCCGTCGGCAAGATCGGTCCCGAGTTCGCCGTCCACACAAAACAGAATGTGCCCCTTCTGGCACCAGTGATCGGCGACATAGCCGGGCGAGTATTCGACCAGCCGCACGCGGATTTCGCCGAACTGTCGGGTGCGCCAGGTCGCAGTCCCGCTGTCGCCCTCGTGCAGCGTGGGCTCAATACTCGACCAGTCGGTTGTCCCGAACGGGATGTCGCTCATCTTCATCGAGTTCAACGTTCGATAGTGCCGGTGCGGCGGATCTTCTTCTGCAGCAGCAGCACGCCATAGAGCAGCGCTTCCGCGGTCGGCGGGCAGCCGGGCACGTAGATGTCGATCGGCACGATGCGGTCGCAGCCACGCACCACCGAATAGGAATAGTGGTAGTAGCCCCCGCCATTGGCGCAGGAGCCCATCGAGATCACATAGCGCGGCTCGGGCATCTGGTCGTAGACCTTGCGCAGCGCCGGCGCCATCTTGTTGGTGAGCGTGCCCGCCACGATCATCACGTCGGATTGCCGCGGCGAGGCCCGCGGCGCAAAGCCGAAGCGCTCGACGTCATAGCGCGGCATCGACACCTGCATCATCTCGACCGCGCAGCAAGCGAGCCCAAAGGTCATCCACATCAAGGAGCCCGTGCGCGCCCAGGTGATCAGGTCATCGGCAGCCGCCACGAAGAAGCCCTTGTCGGACAGGTCGTGATTGACTTCGAGAAAGTACGGGTCGTTGGCGCCGACCGGTTTGCCGGTGGCGGGGTCGAGGATGCCCTTCGGCGCCGGCGCGATTGCCGGCTGGGAGGTGGCGGTGGGGCTCAATCCCATTCGAGCGCGCCTTTCTTCCATTCATAGGCAAAGCCAACCGTGAGCACGGCCAGAAACACCATCATCGACCAGAAGCCGGTCGCACCGAGCTTGCCGAAGGCGACCGCCCAGGGGAACAGGAAGGCCACTTCCAGGTCGAAGATGATGAAAAGGATCGCGACCAGATAGAACCGGACATCGAACTTCATGCGGGCATCGTCGAAAGCATTGAAGCCGCATTCATAGGCCGACAGCTTCTCCGGATCGGGCTGCTGGAACGCGACCAGGAACGGCGCGATCAACAGCGCAAGGCCGATCAGGCCTGCCACGGCGATAAACACCACAAGGGGGAGATAATCTTGCAGGATGCCCGTCATCGGCACTACCCTTCTCCGCAAGTTTTCGGAAGGCTCGCGGATTCGCGATTTGGAATTGTTCCTGAGCCTTAGCGCAGCGCAACAGGGGGCGCAAGACAAGCTATTTTGACGCCATTCGCGGCACGGGAAAACCTCGTCCGCCCGATTGCGAACCTTGCGCGAGGACTATCGCCGGGCGCTGCGCAGCTTCTTCCCTACAGCTAGGTCAGCTTAATTGTTTTTCAACCGCCAGCATGTCCTCGGCCTTGCGGGTCAGGCGGTCGATGTGGTCGAGCAGCATGGCGATTTCCTGCGGGGCGAGCTGTTCCAGCAAGCGTTGATTGCGTTCCAGCGCGCCCGCCACGATGGCGTCGTGGGCGGCGAGCCCCGCCTTGGTCAAGCAGACCAGCGTCTCCCGGTTGTCCCGCGGATTGGCCGCCTTGGCGACCAGCTTGCGCGACACCAGCTCCGCGAGGGCGCGGCTGATCTGCCCCTTATCCTGGCCCACCGCCTCGGCGAGCCGGGCGACGCTCATCGCCGGACGTCGGCCGAGCGAGGCCACGAGACCGAACTCCACCGAGGAGAGCCCGGCCAGGCGCTTGTAGCGCAGGATCGCCCCCCGCTTGAGCAGATTGGCGAGCACCATCAGCCGCGACGACATCATCGCCGTGATCGGCGCGAGCTCGGCGTCGGTCATGACGGGCGGCTCGGGGTCCGCAGAAGGCGCCTCGGGCCGCCTCAGTCTCTGGTTCATCCCACGCTCCTCCGATAAAGATCAATCGTTGACATTGTCATCAATCTACCCTTTAGCTTGCAAGTAAGCAACATTGGGCCGGGAGGAAACGGCAATGACCATCACCCGGCAGGACCGCGATCTCGGCACCGCCTATGCCATGAAGCCATCGACGAGCCGGACCGAGCTGACCGCGGTCGGCCGCGGCACCCCCATGGGTGAGTTGCTGCGCCGCTATTGGCACCCGGTTGGCCTCGTCTCCGACGCCACCGATATCCCCAGGAAGGTCCGCATCTTGGGCGAGGACCTGATCCTGTTTCGCGACCGGCTCGGCCGTGCCGGTCTGTTGCACGCGCGCTGCTGCCATCGCGGCACCACCCTGTATTACGGCAAGGTCGAGGAAGACGGCATCCGCTGCTGCTACCATGGGTGGAAGTTCGATGCCGAGGGGCACTGCCTCGAGCAGCCCTGCGAGCCGGAGGGCGGCCTGTTCAGGGACAAGGTGCGCCAGCCCTGGTATCCCCTGCAGGAGCGCTACGGGCTGATCTTCGCCTATATGGGGCCATCAGACAAAAAGCCGGTGCTGCCGCGCTACGAATGTCTGGAGAGGATGGACGACGGCGAGTTCGTCGAGGCCGACGACAGTTCGATCGGCGGCGGCGGCCCTGCCATCATCCCCTGCAACTGGCTGCAGCATTTCGAGAACGTGGTCGATCCCTACCACGTACCGGTGCTGCATGGCTCCTTCAGCGGGCCGCAATTCACCAACATGATGGCCTCGATGCCTGAGGTGAAATTCGAGAGGTCGGCGCGCGGCGTCACCATACGATCGATCCGCAAGCAGGACGACGGCAAGATCTTCTATCGGGTAACGGAAGCTGCCCTTCCCACGCTGCGGGTCGTGCCGAACCCGCGGGTGGCACAATTTGCCCGCGTCGAGTCGATCGGCTGGACGCTGCCGATCGACGATACCTCCTTCCGCATCTATGTCGCCGGCCGCGTCAAGAAGGCTGGCGACATCTCCCGCATGCGCTCGAAGTTCAACGGCAAGTTCTGGTGGGACATGACCGAGGCAGAGCACCAGCGCTTCCCCGGCGATTACGAAGCGCAAGTCGGCCAGGGCCCCGTGACGCTGCATTCGGAGGAGCATTTCGGCCAGAGCGACCGCGGCGTCCTGATGGTGCGGCGGATGCTCACCGAACAGCTCGAGGCAGTGGCCGGCGGGCGCGACCCGATCGGTGTTTGTTTCGATGCCAACGCCGGGCCCGTCGAGTTTGAGGCGGGGAATTTCATTCGCGAAGCCTGAACCAGGCGTCCGTCCGATAGTGCAGAACCAAGGGGAAGCCATGGTCGATCTCGCGCCCCAGGCGGTCGCGCCGGCACAAGCGCAAGCGGCACCTTCCGCCCGACGCTACTACGTGCTCGCGCTTCTGACGGCGGTGTATGCCCTGAACTTCGTCGACCGCACGATCTTCAATGTCCTGATCGAGCCGATCAAGAAGGAATTCCTGCTCAGCGACACCACCATGGGCCTGCTCGCGGGCTTTGGTTTCGTGCTGTTTTATTCGCTGCTCGGAATTCCCATCGCGCGCATCGCCGACCGCTTGAACCGCCGCAACATCGTCGCAATCGCGTTTGCGTTCTGGAGCGCCATGACCTTCCTCTGTGGCATGGCTTCCAGCGTCGCCACGCTGGCGCTGGCACGGATCGGCGTCGGCATCGGCGAATCCGCCGGTACGCCGGCGTCGCAATCGCTGATCGCCGACCTCTTCGACAAGAACGAGCGTCCGCGTGCGCTCGGCATCTATGCCATCGGTACCTATCTCGGCGTGTTCCTGGGCTATTTCATCGGCGGCTGGGTCAACCAGCACTATGGCTGGCGGATGGCCTTCTTCGTGGCCGGACTGCCCGGCATTGCACTGGCCGCGGTGCTGTGGCTGACGATTTCCGAGCCCAAGCGCGGCGCGATGGCGGAAAGCTTTGTGCCCGAACCAATCGGCCCGACACTGCGCTTTCTCGCGACCCAGCCGAGCTTCATCATCGTCCTGATCGGCTTCTGCCTGACCACCTACACCAACTATGCGACCGCGGCCTGGATCCCGCCGTTCCTGGCGCGCGTTCACCATTTAAGCAGCGTGCAGATCGGCACCTATGCCGGGACCTTCAAGGGCCTCGCCGGCATGGCGGGCACGCTGGCCGGCGGCATGGTGGTGGCGGAGATCGGCAAGCGCGACGACCGTTGGAAATTATGGGCGCCGGCGATCCTGTCCGGGCTTGCGCGCCCCGTGTTCGCAGTCTGCATGCTGACGCAGGATTTTGCCACGATGGTCGCAATGCTCGCGCTGACCTCCTTCATGGTCGGCTTTCATCTCGGGCCCATCTTCGCCATCGCGCAGACGGTCGCGCGGCCGAGCATGCGGGCGCTCGCCTCCGCATTCGTCCTGTTGACCGCGACCTGCTTCGGTCAGGGGGTGGGTCCACTGGCGGTCGGCATGATCAACGACGCCTTGAAGGCCACATATGGCAATGACGCCGTGCGCTACTCGCTGTTGTCGGCCGCGGTCACCACCACGCTCGGCGCGCTCTTGTTCGTGTGGGCGGCACGGTTCATCCGCGCCGACATCAAGCGAGCGGTTTAGGTCAGTGGTCCCGTATACTTCTCCAGTGCGGCCCATGCCTCTGCGCCGTAGGTCTTCTGCCACTGCGCATAAAAGCCCGCTTTCACCAGCGCGGCGCGGAAATGCACGGGATCGGGCTTGTTGAACACCACGCCCTTGGCCGTCAGCTCAGCCTGCAGCGAGCGGTCCATTTCCAGGAGATCGGCGCGCTCCTTGACCGCTGCCGCGTCAAAACTCTCATTGACGATAGCGAGCAGATCAGGCGGCAGGCTCGCGAGCGCCTTGCGGTTGCCGACGACCCAGTAGCCACTCCAGCAATGATTGGAGAGAGCGCAGTATTTCTGCACTTCGTAGAGCTTGCCGGTCGAGACCTGCGCCAGCGGATTCTCCTGGCCCTCGACGACGTGGGTCTGCAAAGCCGAATAGAGCTCGCTGTAGCTGATGCTCGAGGGCAGCGCGCCGAGCCCCGAGAACAGCGAGGTCAAGAGCGCAGTCACCGGCACGCGGATCTTGAAACCCTTCAGATCCTCGACGCTGTTGAGCTGCCGGTTAGAGGACGAGGTGATCTGGCGAAAGCCGTTGTCCCACTTCTTCTTCATCGGCACGATGCCGGTTTGGGTAATGGCGCCGCGAACGACGTCGCCGACGGCGCCGTCCATCGCCGCCCAAACCTGGTCATAGGACTGGAAGGCGAAGCCGATGCTGGGGAGGCCCGACAGCGGCACCAGGGTCGACAGCGTCATGGATGGCGCGGCCAAAAGCTCGATGCCGCCGGCGCGCAGCTGCGACAGCATTTCCGGATCGCCGCCAAGTTGGCTGTTGGGAAACACGGTGACGTTCAGCCGGCCGGAGGACCGGGCACCGATCTCCTTGGCGGCTTCAGTCAGGCGGATGCTCAAGGGATGGGTTTCCGGCGTGTTGACGCCGAGCTTGAAGTCGAACTCGGCGGCAGCCTTGGCCGGTTTGGCGAGGACAGCGCTTGCTCCGAGTGCGGACGCCGCTTCCAGCACCGCCCTGCGGGTCATAATCGTTGATTTCATTATTGTTTTTCTCCCGAACGCGGATCACGCCCAGTCGCAGTTTCAACTGAACCGGCCCCGCTCGCAAGCTTCACCATGAAATCAATTCCAATGACCAACGAAACCGTTTCCCAGAACCCGCGAAACCGGCCTGAAACAGAGGGGGCGTAGTTCTAGAGCCAACGCAAGGCGTCAAAGACGCCGGGAGGCATCACATGAACCACTCCATTCATTCCGCTGATCGTGCGACGCATCTGAAGATCGTGGTGGTGGCGCTGGTGGCCGGCATCGCCGTGGCAGCGTTCGGAATTACCGCCCGCTCGAATGTGGATTACAGCCAGACCGCCCATGTCGTCAAAGCCGGCAAGCCGGTGGCGGTGACGAGTTCGGACACGTCGATGGTCCGCTGAGCCGAGCAACAGGATTTGCATGAAAACGGCCGCCTTCGGGCGGCCTTTTGCATTTTGCGGCGTTATTTTCGCTGAAATGCGTGGCGCGAGAGACGGGGCTCGAACCCGCGACCTCCGGCGTGACAGGCCGGCGCTCTAACCAACTGAGCTACTCCCGCATGATCGGATGATCCGCAGAGGTGTGGGACTTAAAGGGGCCACCATTGCAAGTCAAGGATATTGAAAAACCCCTGTCTGCCAAGGGTTTTTGCGATGGCGATGCAAATAATGGGCTATTTGCAAGGCTTTTGGCGTAGTCAGTGCCCCCCCGAATCGTTTAAGGCCTGATACGTCTTAGGTTCCCGAGCCATTTTCACAACGAGGAGGGCCAACATGGCGAAGAAAGCAGCGACCCCCGCGACCATCACGCTCAAGCACCTCGCGGCCGCGATTGCCGATGAGCAGGAACTCTCGAAGAAGCAGGCCGAGGCCATTCTCAACGACATGGTGTCCAGGATCACCAAGCACCTGAAGAAAGGCGAGCGGATCCGCATCGTCGGGCTCGGCATCCTCCAGGTGCGCAAGCGCGCCGCCCGCATGGGCCGTAATCCCGCCACCGGCGAGGCGATCCACATCAAGGCTTCGAAGAAGGTTGCGTTCCGCGCCGCCAAGGAACTCAAGGAAGCCATCTAATAAGCCGGCTTTTTTTGCTGATTGGAGCGTCGTTCCGGCAGGTACGCGGCCACCGGAATGACGCTTTTTCCTTTTCGTGCTAAGCGACGTTCAGTTTCTCATCATCAGCCCGCGGTCATCACCCAGTGCTTTCTCCCTCCGCGTTCACACATACCGTGACCGAGCGCTTCCTGCGCTATGTGGTCATCGACACCCAGTCGGACGCTTCGTCGGCGACCTGCCCATCCACCGATAAGCAGAAGGATCTCGGCCGTCTGCTCGAACGCGAGCTTAGGACGATGGGGATTGCCGACGCCCATCTTGACGAGCACGGCTATGTCTATGCGACGATCCCGGCCAACACGACCAGGAAGGTGCCGGTGATCTGCTTTTGCTCGCATATGGACACTTCGCCCGACTGCACCGGCGCCAACGTCAAGCCGCAGATCGTGAGGAATTATCGCGGCGGCGATATCACCCTGCCCGCCGATCCCACTCAGATCATCCGCGTCGCCGAGCATCCCGAGCTCGCCAATCAGATCGGCAACTACATCATTACCACCGACGGCACGACCCTGCTGGGCGCCGACAACAAGGCCGGTATCGCTGCAATCATGGATGCCGCGCAGTTTTTCCTGAACAATCCGCAGGTGAAGCACGGCACCATCAAGATCCTGTTCACGCCCGATGAGGAAATCGGCCGCGGCGTCGACAACGTTGACCTGAAGAAGCTCGGTGCCGATTTCGCCTACACCATCGACGGCGAAACCGCCGGCGATATCGAGGACGAGACGTTTTCCGCCGACGGCGTCACCATCACCATTGAAGGCGTCTCGACCCATCCGGGTTTTGCCAAGGGCAGGATGGAGCACGCGATCAAGATCGCCGCCGCCATCGTCGATCGGCTGCCCAAGACCAGCTGCTCGCCAGAGACCACCGAGGGCAAGGAAGGTTTTCTGCACCCGACCGGCATCGCCGGTGCGCTGGAGCAGGCGACCATCAGCTTCATCGTGCGCGATTTCGCCGATGAAGGGCTGAAACAGAAAGAGGCGCTGCTGGAGAACATCGTCAGGGATGTTTTGAAGGATTATCCGCGCTCGACCTATCGCATGGAGGTCAAGGAGCAGTATCGCAACATGAAGCGGGTGATCGATCGTCACCCCGAGACCGTCGACTACGCCATCGAGGCGATCCGCCGCGCCGGGCTCACGCCGCGGCGAAATTCGATCCGCGGCGGCACCGATGGCTCGCGCCTGTCGTTCATGGGGCTGCCCTGCCCCAACATCTTCGCCGGCGAGCACGCCTTCCACTCCAGGCTCGAATGGGTGAGCCGGCAGGACATGGAGAAGGCGGTGCAGACCATCGTGCATCTCGCGATGATCTGGGAAGAGCGGGCTTTGCTCTCCCCGTCGCAATGACGGCTGAGCGCCTTACGAAGCCCGCGCCGTCACGATCCAGATTGATCCCGGAAGCGCCACGCTGTCTCCGCGCACAAATGGCGTAAGCACCTCGCGGACGGATTGCGCCGCCGCGGCGCGGGTCTCCGGCGGATGACCGTCCAGGGCCCGGCTCGATGGTCCGATCTGCAGCGCAGCTTGGACCGCCGCTTCCAGCCCTCGTCCGATCGCAATGTCGAATGAAAGCCCGACCGGCTCCATCGCCACATCCTTGAAACCGGCTTCACTGAGGATGCGATGCACGCGCTCCTCGGACGCAAAGGCGAACGGGCCAGGATCGTCAGGACCGGGCGACGGCATCTTCGGCACATGCTGGTACACGGCCTGCAGCGGCGCCATCATCCAGGGGTTTTCGCGCGGCTCGCGCCAGCAGGCGAAGGTTAGCCGGCCCGAGGGGCGCAAGGCGTTGCGCAAATTGGCGAAGGAAACCGCGGGCTCGGCAAAGAACATGACGCCAAAGCGCGAGACCAGAAGATCGAAGCCTTGCGGATCGAAGGGATAGACCGTCGCGTCCGCCTGCACGAAGTCGACGGGCAATGCCGTGGGCGCGAGCTGCCGCGCCCTTGCCAGCATCGGTCCGGAGATGTCCACGCCGAGCACGAACCCGTTCGGGCCCACCTTCTCGGCGAAAGCGATGCTGGTCGAGCCGCAGCCACAGCCGACGTCGATGATGCGGTCGCCGGCTTTGGGGGCGGCTCGATCGATCAGCGCCTTCGACACCGGCGTCAGCAGGACATCCTGCTCGGCCTGGCGGTCGGTCCAGCGTTGACCATTCGCCCCATTCCAATAGGCGATCTGGTCGGCATTCTTGTCGTCTGCAACGTGGATTTCCATGGGGCGATGCTATCCCGGGAGCCGGCAGGGGTAAATTAGCGTGCAGCCAAACGCTCAAAATTGATCGACCCGAACGATCAAAATTGACCGAAGGGATAAACAGCATCGCAGCGAACTGACGCCAAAATGCGCGTGCGAGTGGTAGCCGAGAAGAGTTCGCGGTCATGAACCATCCCCGATTGTACGCGCGGATGCGGCCCCAGGGCCGGATATCCAGCGCCGCGAAAATACTCTTTGGATCGAATGCGCCGATCATCGAGTGCATTCTGATCGACTACTCCGCCGGCGGCGCCTGCCTGCAATTGCAAAAAATCATCGACCTGCCCTCGCGCTTTGAGGTGCTCTACGGCACCACGCGCAAGCGATGCCGCGTGGTCTGGAAGCGCGGTATGCGCATCGGAGTCGCGTTCTAGGCGAAAACCCCCGCCTCGAAGGCGGGTTTTTTGTGCTATTGCAGCCGATCCCAAATTCTGCGAACGATCGCCTGCATCGCGGCAGGACGTCGGCGCGACGCCGCCGCGCGGCTCGCGGATCATGCGGATCACGAAAGGCGAGCACTTGATACGCGACCTGATCAGGGAAAATACCGCGTTGCGCCGCCTGTATTATCGCACGCGGCTGCTCCGTCCGGCATCGG
>Ga0207661_10000609_pt1 | contig 22916 bp, 24 predicted proteins | sample KBSC713LmetaG_FD_184337 | JGI IMG/M metagenome (GOLD analysis project Ga0207661, IMG submission 184337) | Corn rhizosphere microbial communities from Kellogg Biological Station, Michigan, USA - KBS C7.1-3L metaG (SPAdes) (version 2) | ecosystem: Host-associated > Plants > Roots > Rhizosphere ...
GGCTCGCTCGGCCTCGGCGGCGCGATCGGGGCGCTGGCGGTGATGACCCAGACCGAGGTCCTGCTGATCATCATCGGCGGCATCTTCGTGATCGAGGCGCTCTCGGTCCTGCTCCAGGTCTTCGCCTTCAAGACCTTCCGCCGCCGCGTCCTGCTGATGGCGCCGCTGCACCACCACTTCGAGATGATGGCCTGGTCGGAGACGAAGATCATGCTCCGCTTCTGGATCATCGCCGCGGTCTGCAGCGGGATCGGGTTCACCTTGTACCAGCAGTCGATCGGCTCCTAGGCCGTCCTGCTGACATGATCCGCTGATGCCGGAGATCGAGGTCAGCGCGGGTCCGATCGAGTACGGCGACTCCGGCGGCGAGGGCCGCCCCCTCGTCTTGATCGGCGGGCTGCCACACGACGAGAGCCTCTGGGACGGGGTGGTCGCCGAGCTGTCGCCGCAGTTCCGCTGCCTGACGCCGGTGCTGCCGCTGGGCGCCCAGCGCAAACCCCTGCGCCCCGACGCCGACCTCTCGCTGCCGGGCCTGGGGCGGATCGTCAGCGAGTTCCTCGAGCGCCTCGACCTCGTCGACGCGGTCGTCTGCTTCAACGACTGGGGCGGGGCCCAGACGATGGTCTCCCACGGCGGGGTCGACCGCGTCGGCGCCTTCGTCCTCGTCTCCTGCGAGACCGACCGCAACTACCCGCCCGGGGTCGCCGGCCAGATCGCGGCGCTCTCCGGCTTCATGCCGGGCGGCTTCGGGGTGATGCGGTTCGCCCTCTCCTCGCCGCTGCTGCGGAAACTGCCCTTCGCCTACGGGCGGATGAGCAAGCGCGGCGTCCCCGACGAGCTGATGCACCGCTGGCTGCAGCCCCTGAAGCGGCCGGAGATCCGCCGCGACACCCGCCGCTACGTCCGCGACGTCCGCCACGGCAAGCGCGAGATCCGCGCCGCGACGCCGAAGCTCCGCTCCTTCGAGCGGCCGGTGCTGGTCGTCTGGGACGAGGAGGGGACGATGATGCCCAACTCCGAGGGCCGCCGCCTCGCCGAGTCCTTCCCCAACTCGACCTACGTCGAGCTGCCCGACTGCTACACCCTGATCCCGATCGACCAGCCCCAGGCGCTGGCCCGCGAGATCCGGCAGTTCGCCGCTCAGTAGGGGGCTCGAAGGCCCTCGAACATCGGGAAGTGCTTGAGGTTGTTGGTGCTGAGCTGAGCTTCGAGCAATTCGGCCGTGGCCGCGATGACCAGGTCCGGTACCCCGATCCCGGGGTGGCTCCGGCGCCATTGGCGGCCGAGTTCGCCGGCTCGGCGGCCCACCTTCTCGTCGAGGGGGACCCAGGTGATCAGCGCGAACAGTCGCTCTGCTCCTCGCCGTTCGTCTGCGCGTAAGCCGCGAAGGATCTCGACCCTGGTCACCTCCGAACAGGACGGTGGAGCGCCGAGCGCGGCGATGTATTCGCCTGCGAGGGAAGACCCCCGCAGATGATCGACGAGAACCGTCGTGTCGAGGACAACGCTCATCGTCGCCATAGCTCCTTGAATCGCTCGGCTTCTGCCCGCCGGAGCTTGTCGACGTACTCGACGCCGTCTTCGAGGTGAGGAGCTATCCCCGCCGTTTCCGCAACGGCCTCCTGCCATTGCTTGCGCCAGGCGGCCGCGTCCTGCAGCTCCTGAGCGAAGTAGGCGTCGATGGCCCGCCGGATCAACGTCGAGCGGGTGGTCCCCTCGGCGGCGGCTCGTTCGTCGAGCTTTGCGGTCTGCTCCTCGTCGAGATAGATCTGAGTACGACGACTCATGGTGTATAAGCGTACATCATCAATGGGACGTTGTCCTGCGGAGGGGCATCCGGGGCGCTCGCGAAGCTTGGGCATGTGTCTATAAGGGTTCAGGCCAAGGAAGCTCGCCCCCCCCTGCCCAAAGGCCCTTTCCTCATCGTGGGACTTGCCCGCTCCGGGCAGGCGGCGGCGCGGCTGCTGGCGGCGCGGGGGGAGACGGTGCGGGCGGTCGATTCGGGTCATCCCGAGGGGGCGGCAGGGCTGGAGGGGGCGGGCGTCGAAGTCTTCCTGGATACGGATGGATTGGCACAACTCGAGGGGACGCGGACCGTCGTCAAGAGCCCGGGTGTTCCCCGGGAGGCGCCGGTGATCGCCGCGACTCTGGAGCGGGGCATCGAGGTGGTGGGGGAGATGGAGCTGGCTTGGCGGGCGCTGCCGAACCGTTTCGTCGGGGTCACCGGCACCAACGGCAAGACGACGACGGTCGAGCTGCTCGGCCACCTCTACCGCAGCGCGGGCGAGCCGGTCGCGGTCGCGGGCAACGTCGGCACCGCGCTCTCGGAGCTGGTCGGTGAGGTCGAGCCCGACGTCACGGTGGTCTGCGAGTGCTCGAGCTTCCAGCTTGAAGACACGATCGCCTTCGCCCCCGAGTGCGCGGTCTTCCTCAACCTCGCCCCCGACCACCTCGACCGCCACGGCGACCTCGAGCACTACCTGGCGGCGAAGCTGCGGATCTTCGCCAACCAGGGCAACGACGACGTCGCCGTCTACAACGCCGACGACCCCTTCGCCGCCGGCACCGACCTCGGCGGCTGCGCCCGTCGCGTCGCCTTCTGCGCCGGCGCCGCCCCCGACTGCGAGGTGGCGGTCGCCGAGGGGACGATCTTCTACGACGGCGAGCCGCTGCTGCCGGTCTCCGAGCTCGGCCTCTTCGGCGAGCACAACGTCGCCAACGCGATGGCCGCCGCGGCGGCGGCACTGGCGATGGGGATCGACCGCGACGCGGTCCGCGCCGGGCTGCGCAGCTTCGCCGGTGTCCCGCACCGGCTCGAGCCGGTCGCCGAGATCGACGGCGTCCGCTTCGTCAACGACTCGAAGGCGACCAACGTCGCCTCCGCCACGGTCGGGATCCGCGCCTTCGAGGGCGGCGTCCACGCGATCCTCGGAGGCAGTGAGAAGGACGAGCCCTTCGCCCCCCTCGTCGATCCGATCGAGGAGTGCGCCGTGGCCTGCTGGCTGATCGGGGCGACGAGCGAGCGGATGGCGCGCGAGCTGGCGCCGGTGGTCGAGGCCGGTGTTTCTCTGCACCGCTGCGAGGGGCTCGAGGACGCGGTCCGCCGCGCGGCGGCCGCGGCGCGCCCCGGCGAGGTCGTCCTCCTCTCGCCGGCCTGCGCCAGCTTCGACGCCTTCGAGAACTACGAACAGCGCGGCGACCGCTTCCGCGAGATCGTCCGGGAGCTGGGATGAGCGCGAAGAAAGCGAAAACGAAGGCGAAGGCGAAGGCGCCCGCTCGCGGCAAGCGGGCGAAGCCGAAGAAGCGCTCGCGGCCGCTGCCCCCCGAGTACAACATCCTCCTCACCGCGACCCTCTGCCTGCTGGCGCTGGGCGCGGTGATGGTCTTCTCGGCCAGCTCGACCACCCGCATCCTCCAGAACGGGGGACTCTCCGACAGCGCCTTCTACCTGAAGCGGACGCTGCTCTTCGGCGCCGTCGGCCTGACGATCATGTGGTTTGCCTCGCGCCACGGCTTGCGGGTGATCCGCGACCTCACCCCGCTGCTGCTCGGCGGCTCGATCTTCCTCCTGCTGGCGGTGCTCGTCGCCGGGACCGAAGTCAACGGCGCCTCCCGCTGGATCGGCGGCGGCTTCCTCCAGATCCAGCCCTCCGAGCTGACCAAGGTGGCGCTGATCCTCTACGGCGCCGATCTACTTTCTCGGAAGCCGGTGCGAGTGCGCTCGCTGGAAGGGATGATGCCCTTCCTCCTCGTCGTCGGCGCCTCCTGCCTGCTGATCATGGCTCAGCCGGACATGGGGACGACGATGGTGATCTGCTTCTCCGTCGCCGCCACCCTCGTCGCCGCCGGCGCCCGCCCCGTCGACCTCGGCAAGATAGCGTTGGTGATCGGCGGCCTGGCGCTGCTGATGGCGGTCGTCGAGCCCTACCGGATGGCCCGGCTCACCTCCTTCCTGCACCCGACCGCCGACGCCTCCGGCGCCGGCTTCCAGGCGGCGCAGGCGAAGATCGCCCTCGGCTCCGGCGGAATCTTCGGCGACGGGCTCGGCAACGGGGTCCAGAAGGCCTTCTACCTGCCCGAGGCCCACACCGACATGATCACCGCCGTGATCGGCGAGGAGCTCGGCTTCGTCGGCATCGCCGGCGTCGTCGGCCTCTTCGCGATGTTTGGCTACGCCGGGCTGAAAACGGCGCAGAAGGCGAAGGACGCCTACGGGAAGATCCTCGTCACCGGCCTCACCTCGCTGGTCCTCGTCCAGGCGTCGATCAACCTCTTCGCGGTGATGGGGATGGCGCCGCTGACCGGAGTGCCGCTCCCCTTCGTCTCCTACGGCAACAGCAGCCTGATGGCGACGCTGCTGGCGGTCGGGCTGATCCTCAACGTCGCCCGCGGCGGCAGCGCCAAGGCGGCGCGCGCTTCGACGCCCACCCGCGCTGGCAAACTCCGCGCCATCGAGGGCGGGCGCTCGCCCGCGCGCCAAGGAAGGAAACGAGCTGACGGTGTCAGGAAAGCCAAAGGTAGTGGTGGCGGCGGGGGGAACCGCGGGGCACGTCGTGCCCGCCATGGCGGTCGCCGACGAGCTTCGGGCTAGCGGCGCCGAGGTCAGCTTCCTTGGCGCTCGCGGGCGGATGGAGGCGGAGCTGGTGCCGGCCGCGGGCTACGAGATCGACCTGGTGAAGGTACGCGGGATCGACCGCCGCAACCCGCTGCGGGCCGCGCGGGCGGGATTCGAGGCGCTCGGCGCCGTCGGCGCGGCGCGGAAGATCTTGCGCCGGCGCGGCGCCGATGCAGTGGTCGGCGGCGGCGGCTACGTCGCCGGCCCGGCTGGCCTGGCCGCGGTGACCACGGGGACGCCGCTGGTCCTGACCGAGGCCGACAGCCACCTCGGCCTCGCCAACCGCCTGCTCGCCCGCCGCGCCCGCCGCGTCTGCCTCGCCTTCCCGATCGCCGGCAGGGAGGGGGAGCGCTACCTGGTCACGGGGCGGCCGGTGCCGCGGGCGGTCCTTGAGGGCGACCGCGGCGCTGCCCGTGAGCGTTTCGGGATCGAGGCGGACGCGAGGTGCCTGCTGGTCTTCGGCGGCAGCCAGGGCGCGAGGTCGATCAACCTCACCGCCGTCGAGGCCTTCGCCGAGGGTTCAGGTGCAGTTGTTCCCGGTATGCGGGAACAACTGCGTCGGCGCGACTTCCACGTCCTCCACATCGCCGGCAAGCGGGACTTCCCGGAGGTCCAGGACCGGCTTGCCGCCGCGCCCGACCGCGAGCGCTACTCGCTGCTCGAGTACGAGCCGAACCTCGGCGATGCCCTGGCCGCGGCCGACCTCGTCCTCGCCCGCTCGGGCGGCTCGATCTTCGAGGTGGTCGCCGCGGGTCGGCCGGCGATCCTCGTTCCCTATCCCTTCGCCACCGCCGACCACCAGACCGCCAACGCCGAGTGGATGAGAAAAGCTGGGGCGGCGACGGTGATCGACGACGCCGAGTTGACGGCCGAGCGCCTGCGGGCAGAGGTGACGGCGGTGCTCGAGGACCCCGAGCGGCTGCGGACGATGGCCGCGTGCGCCCGGAGCCTGGCCAAGCCCGACGCAGCCCGCGTCATCGCCGACGAGATCCTGGGGGCGATCGGATGAGCGACTGGAGCGGACGGCGGCTGCACTTCGTCGGCATCGGCGGAGCCGGGATGAGCGGGCTCGCGCTGGTCTGCGCCCGGCTCGGCGCCGGTGTCACCGGCAGCGACCGCGCCGACTCCTCTTATATGGAGCGGCTGCGCAAGGCGGGCCTAGAGCCGGTCGTCGGCCATGACGCCGCCAACCTTCCCGACGGCGCCGAGGTCGTCGTCTCGACCGCGATCGGCACCGACAACCCGGAGCTGGCCCTTGCCCGCAAGCGTGGGGTCGAGCTGATCCACCGCGGAGCGCTCCTGGCCGAGCTCTGCGCCGAGAAGCGGTTGATCGCGATCGCCGGCACCCACGGCAAGACGACGACGACGGCGATGACCGCCTGGGCGCTGCGCGAGCTCGGGGCCGACCCGGCCTTCTTCGTCGGCGGCGAGGTGCCCGGGCTCGGACCGGAGGGAGAGGCGGCCAACGCCGGTTGGGGCGAGGGCGAGTGGGTCGTTGCCGAGGCCGACGAGAGCGACGCCAGCTTCCTGCGCCTGCGCCCGGAGATCGCTGTCGTCACCAACGTCGAGATGGACCACCACTCGCGCTGGGGATCGCTGGCCGAGCTGCACGAGGCCTTCGTCGCCTTCGCCGGGCCCGCGCGCGGCCTCGTCGTGCCGGGCGACGAGGAGATGGGATGGCTGCGGGGGGCCGGGGACGAGGTGGCCGAGTTCTACGGCGCGACGCCCGGTCCGGCCGAGCTGAGCCTGGCGGTGCCGGGCGAGCACAACCGCCGCAACGCCCGGGCCGCGATCGCCGTCCTCGGGCTGGCTGGCTTCGACGGCACCGAGGTCGCGAGGGCGCTCGCCGGCTTCCGCGGTGTCCATCGCCGGCTCGAGTTGAAGGGAAGGCGCGGGGCGGTCGCTATATATGACGACTACGCGCACCACCCGACCGAGGTGCGGGCGGCGCTCTCGGCACTGCGCGAGCAGGGCCCTTCCCGTCTGGTCGCCGTCTTCCAGCCCCACCTCTACTCGCGGACCAAGGCTCTCGCCGAGGAGTTCGGCGGCGCCCTCACCCTCGCCGACGAGGCGATCGTCCTCGACGTCTACCCGGCGCGCGAGGAGCCGGTGGGGGAGCTCGCGGGAGTGAGCGGGCTCCAGGTCGCCCAGGCGGCGGCCGAGCGGGGCGGCGGGATGCCGGTCTGGTGGCTGCCGACGGCGGAGTTGGCGCAGCGGGCGCTGGCCGAGCGCCTGGATCGCACCCAGGCGCTCGGCGGTTCGAACCCGGTCCTGGTGACGATCGGCGCCGGCGACGTCTTCAGGCTCGGCGAGGCGCTGGTCTCCGAAAGCGCCGCCGCGGAGGGCGCTGGATGACCACGCTGCCCGCGGGAGTGAAAGCTGCCCATCCGCTGGCGCGGTTCACGACCGTGCGGACCGGTGGCGCCGCCGACTTCTTCGCCCATCCCCGCGACCTCGACGGCCTGGTCTCGGTCCTGCGCTGGGCCGAGGCCGAGGGCTTGGCGGTCGGCGTGATCGGCTCCGGCTCCAACCTCCTCGTCGCCGATGCCGGCTTCCGCGGCCTCGCCCTCAAGCTCGGCGGCTCGCTGGCGAGCATCGCGCGCGACGGCGACCGCATCCTCTGCGGCGGCGGCGCCCGGCTCCCCTCGGCCGCCGCGAAGACGGCGGGGTGGGGTCTCTCCGGCCTCGAGTTCGGCGTCAACATCCCCGGCACCGCCGGCGGCGCGGTGCGGATGAACGCCAATGCCTACGGCGGCCAGCTGGCGCGGGTCCTGGAGTGGGTCGAGGTGGCGACCGGCGCCGGGGTCGAGAAACGCGGGCCGGACGACCTCGGATTCGAGTACCGGCGCTCGAACCTGCGGGAGGGAGAAGTCGTCGCCCGCGCCGCTTTCCACCTCACCCCCGCTGATCCCGAGGAGATCAAAGCGACGCTGGCAAGCATGCGGGATCGGCGGCGCGAGGCACAGCCCTCGGGGATCAAGACCTTCGGCTCGACCTTCAAGAACCCCGAGGACGAGCGTGCGGAGGGGAAATCTGCCGGGCAGCTGCTCGAGGCAGCCGGCTGCCGTGGACTCCGCCACGGGGGCGCCCGCTTCTCCGAGAAGCACGCGAACTTCGTCGAGAACATGGGGGAGGCGACTACCGCCGACGTGCTCGAGCTGATGGCCGAGGGGCGCCGCCGCGTCCACGAGCGCTTCGGCGTCGAGCTCGAGCCCGAGGTGCAGGTTCTGGGCGATGTGCGCTGGCCGGACGGTTGGGACCTGTGACCCGTAAACGGTTGCTGATCGGCCTCGCCGCGGTGCTCGTCGCCGTGGTCGGGATCTATTGGTTCGTCGTCCGCCCGGGCTCGGCCGAGCCCCGCGTCCTCGTCCCCGACCTCAGCGCCTCGATCGGCGAAGGCTCCGACGCGGTCGGGGTCGCCGCCAACGGCGCCGTCGTCCGCTGGCTGCCGCTGCCGGAAGACCCGCCGCTGCCGCAGCTGCCGCTGCAGGGGCCGCCGAAGGGGGGCCGGGTCAAGGGCACCGCGCTGGAACAGGTGCAGGTGCTCGCCGCCGTCCCGAATGCCCTGCGGCCCTACCTGGCCCGCAGCGCCTTCGGCGAAAGCGGGGTGGAAGTCGAGCTGACGACGGGGATCGAGATCCGCTTCGGCGACGCCTCCCAAGCGCGACGAAAGTGGAACGCCGCCGCCGCCATCCTTGCCGATCCGGAAGTTACGGCGCTCGATTATGTAAACGTGGCCGCGCCGTCCCGGCCCGTCTATGAGGGCTCGGGGCATGAACTTCCGGCCGCACCCTGAACCCGGTGCAACCGCACTTAAAGGGCTTTAGAAAGCGGCGTCGAAAAGTCTCGACCTGAGGGTGAGAGTAGCTAAACCCTCAAGTAATGGTCGAGATATGGAGGCTGCACGATGGCTGCCGGGCGTTTGACAGAGGAGCCGGAATGCCCTACGTTGAGCGCAATTTCCGTGCTTGAAGCGGCAACTAGAACCCTAGAGTGTTGCTGAAGGCTCGGACGGAACAAGGGCTCAACTCAATATGGAATCCACTTACTTGGCAGTGATCAAGGTCGTCGGTGCGGGCGGCGGCGGCACCAATGCCGTCAGCCGGATGATCGACGCCGGAATTCGAGGCGTCGAGTTCGTCGCCGTCAACACGGACGCCCAGGCCCTGCAGGCCTGCGACGCCGACATCAAGCTTTCGATCGGCCAGGAGCTGACCCGCGGCCTCGGCGCCGGGGGCAACCCCGAGGTCGGCGCGGGCGCCGCGGCCGAGAGCCGCGACGAGATCAAGGAGGCGCTGAAGGGCGCCGACATGGTCTTCGTCACCGCCGGCGAGGGCGGCGGCACCGGGACCGGCTCGGCTCCGGTCATCGCCGAGATCGCCAAGGAGGAGATCGGCGCCCTTACGGTCGGCGCCGTGACCAAACCGTTCGAGTTCGAGGGCAAACGGCGGATGCAGCAGGCGCTCGAAGGCATCGAGAAACTGCGCAACAAAGTCGACACCCTGATCATCGTCCCGAACGAGAAGCTGCTGCAGGCGGTCGAGCGGCGCACCAGCGTCCTCGAGGCCTTCCGCCAAGCCGACGACATCCTCCGCCAGGGCGTCCAGGGAATCACCGACCTGATCACGATCCCCGGCCTGATCAACCTCGACTTCGCCGACGTGCGGACGATCATGCGCGACGCCGGCTCGGCCCTGATGGGCGTCGGCTCGGCCTCCGGCGAGGCCCGCGCCCTCGACGCCGCCAAGGCCGCGATTACCTCGCCGCTGATCGAGGAGTCGATCAAAGGCGCGACCGGGATGCTGCTGAACATCACCGGCCCCGAGGACCTCGGCCTCTTCGAGGTCAACGAGGCGGCCCAGCTGGTCCAGGCCGAGGCCGACGACAACGCCAACATCATCTTCGGCTCGGTCGTCGACCAGTCGATGAAAGACGAGGTTCGGGTGACGGTGATCGCCACCGGCTTCGAGGGCTTCGAGCTCCTGGCCCGGTCGCCCCAGCGCGTGCGGCGTCGCTACGAGAGCCGCCCGCGGGTCTCCGCCGAGGACACGGAAATCCGCAAACTTCGGGTCTCCGAGGACGACATCGACGTGCCGGGCTTCCTTAAGGAGTAGGGCGTTCCGGGCTTCGGCCGTCCTCTTTAGGTATCGTTCGAGTCACAGAGCCGCGATGGGCGGAAGCGACATGGGTCGCAACCCCGCCTAGGCCGAACGAAGGAGATCCCATGTCTGGGAACACGAAGGGGGGCACCGTGAACGGCCGCCTCGAGATGCACCGCCTCGGCGACCTCATGGTGCTGGAGCACATCCAGCGCGTCCCGCGCGAGTCACGCGTCAAAGCCATGGCCAAACACGGCTGGCAGGAGAAGAAGCAGGGCATCCTCCTCGTCGCCAAGATCGTCGACGGCGAGCACGCAGGAACGCTGCACGTCTACGACGGCGGCACGCGCTGGAGGGTCGGGCTCCGCACTGTTGGGGAGGACCACTTGATCCCCTGCTGGGTGGAGGACATGTCGGAGGCCGAAGCGGCTGAGAAGTTCGACATCTTCAACTCGGAGTCGAAGAAGCCGACCGCCTACGACCACTACAAGGTGGGCATCGCCTACGGCGAGCCGCACCAGACCGCCATCAAAGCGGCGCTGGACTCGCTTGGGCTGGTCGGGGCGGAGGCATCCAGTTACGGGAATGGCGAGCCCGGCCAGGTTGCCGCGCTGGCCGCCTGCAAGCGGGTCGTCGACGGTGCCTTCAAAGAACACAGGCACCTGGAGGAGGTCGACGAGCGGTGGGCCAAGGCCTCCGAACGGCTGGCGGAGGTGATCGGCATCCTGCGCGACGCCTACACCGACGACACCGCCCACGACGCCGACATGGTCCAGGCGGTCGCCCGCCTGCGGACCCAGCACGGCGAGCTGGCCCCTGGGGTCCGCCGTCACCTGGTCAACACGATCGGCAGCCACACGGTCGGCGAATGGCGTGACCTCGCCACCCGCAACATCGAGAACTCCGGCAGCCAGGGAGGCTCCACCTCGCGTGCGAACTTCATCGCCACCCTGCTGGTGACGGAGCACAACAGCACTGCCCCGGCTGGAGCGGAGCTCCGGACGGCGCTCTCGAAGACCCCGGTAGCGGTCTGAGAAGACGGCGGGCGCAGCGGCGAAGGCTGCGATCGGTCAGTAACCGAGGCGCCAGACAGGCGGTCGAGGGGGGTCATCTCCCTCGGCCCGCTTTGCCGTGCGCGGGCTGCGTATCCGCCGAACGTGGACGGACAATAGTCTGGGTGGGTGACGATGAGCACCGCCGCCGCCAAGCGCACCCCCCTCTACGAGCAACACGCCGAGCTGGGAGCCAAGCTGGTCCCCTTCGCCGACTGGGAGATGCCGGTTACCTACGAGGGGATCCGGGAGGAGCACTCGGCCGTGCGGCGGCACGCCGGCATGTTCGACGTCTCCCACATGGGCGAGGTCGAGGTCGAGGGGCCCGGGGCGCTTGCCTTCCTGCAGCGGGCCCTCTCCAACGACGTCACCAAGATCGCGATCGGCGGGGCGCAGTACTCCTGCCTCTGCCAGGAGGACGGCGGCGTCCTCGACGACCTCTTCGCCTACCGGCTGGGCGGCGACCGCTACCTAGTCGTTACCAACGCAGCCAACCACGAGGCCGACCTCGCCTGGCTCGGGCGCCAGAGCCGCGGCTTCGACGTCATCGTCCGCGACGTCGCCGACCGCTACGCGATGCTCGCCGTCCAGGGTCCGCACGCCCGCGCTGTTCTCGGCTCGGCCCTGGGGATCGAGCTGCCGTCGCGCTTCCGCGTCTCCCACGTCCGCGTCGGCCGCCGCCCGGCCCTCGCCTGCGGCACCGGCTACACCGGCGAGGACGGGGTCGAGCTGCTGATCGACCCCGAGGTCGCGGCGCCTATCTGGAGCGAGCTGCTCGACGCCGGCGTCGTCCCCTGCGGGCTCGGCGCCCGCGACACCCTGCGGCTGGAGGTCTGCTTCCCGCTGCACGGAAACGAGCTGACGCCGGAGCGCAACCCGATCGAAGCCGGCCTCGGCTGGTGCTGCAAGGAGGCGACGGACTTCATCGGCTCCGAGGCGATCGCCCGCGCCCGCGCCGAGGGCACCGCCGAGAAGCTCGTCGCCTTCGAGATCGAGGGTCAGGGGATCCCGCGCGAAGGCAACCCCGTTCTCCACGACGGCGAGCCGGCCGGGATCGTCACCAGCGGCACCTTCGCGCCCTCGCTCGAGCTCGGCGCCGGCATGGCCTACGTGAAGTCCGAGCTGGCCGAGGTCGGGACCGCGATCGAGATCGACGTGCGCGGCAAGCATCGTCCCGCCCGGATAGCTTCCAAGCCCCTCTACGACGCCAAAAGGAGCTGAGCCTTGGCCGACGCCACCTACCCCGACGACCTCCGCTACCACGAGGAACACGACTGGGCCCGGATCGAGGGGGACCAAGCGACCCTCGGGATCACCTGGTACGCCCAGGACTCGCTCGGCGAGGTCGTCTTCTTCGACCCGCCCGAGGTCGGCGCGACGATCCAGAAAGACTCCTCCTACGCCGAGGTCGAGTCGGTGAAGGCGGTCTCCGACGTGATCGCGCCGCTGTCCGGCGAGATCGTCGAGGTCAACGACGCGCTGCAGGACAACCCCGAGAAGGTCAACGAGGACCCCTACGGCGACGGCTGGCTGGTCAAGATCCGGCTGACCTCGCCCGAGGAGGCGGAAACCCTGCTCGGCGGCGCCGAATACCGCAAGATGCTGGACCGATAGCCCGGAAGCCCGGCCACCCGCTTCCCTAGCCTTAGCTGCGTGACCCGCTACACCTCCGCCACCCCGGACGACCGGCGGGAGATGCTCGACGCGATCGGCGTCGGCTCCGCCGCGGAGCTCTTCGAGCAGATCCCCGAGCCGTTGCGCCTCGGCCGCCCACTGGCGCTGCCGGACGGGATGGGCGAGGCCGAGGTCTACGAGCGGCTGGCGGCGCTGGCCGAGCGCAACGCCGACGCCGAAGCGCAGGTCTGCTTCGTCGGAGCGGGGATGTACGACCACTACGTGCCGGCGATCGTCGACGCGATCACCTCGCGCAGCGAGTTCCTCACCCCTTACACGCCCTACCAGCCGGAGATCTCCCAGGGCGGGCTGCAGGTGATGTTCGAGTTCCAGACGGCGATGTCGGAGCTGACCGGGTTGCCGGTCTCCAACGCCGGGCTCTACGAGGGACCGTCCTCGGTCGCCTCCGCCGGCTACCTGGCGATGGGCGCGACGAAGCGGCGCCGGTTCGTCGTCTCCCGCGGCGTCCACCCGCACAGCCGCGAGACGCTCGCGACCTACTCGGTCGGCTACGGCGCCGAGGTGGTCGAGGTCGGGCTCGAGGGCGGGCTGACCGACGCCGCGGCGCTGGCCGAGGCGGTCGACGGCGAGACCGCCGCGGTGATCCTCCAGAGCCCGAACTTCCTCGGCGCGGTCGAGGACGTCGAGGCGCTCGGGGCGGCGGCGAAGGAGCACGGCGCGCTGCTGATCGTCGCCTGCGACCCGATCACGCTGAGCGTGTTGAAGCCGCCGGGCGAGTGCGGTGCCGACATCGCCCTCGGCGAGGGGCAGCCGCTTGGGAATCGTCTGGACTTCGGCGGCCCGTCGTTCGGCTTCTTCTGCGCGACCGAGGCGCAGATCCGCCGCATGCCGGGCCGGATCGCCGGCGAAACCGAGGACGTCGACGGCCGCCGCGGCTTCGTCCTCGCGCTGCAGACCCGCGAGCAGCACATCCGCCGCGAGAAAGCCACCAACAACATCTGCACCGCCCAGGCGCTGAACGCGCTGGGGGCAATGGTCCACCTCGCCTGGCTGGGACGCAACGGCTTCCGCGAGCTGGGGGAGCTGCTGGTCCAGCGCACCGCCTACGCGCGCGAGCGGCTGGCCGCGGTCGACGGGGTCGAGCTGCTGCACACCTCACCGGTGGCGCGCGAGTTCGCGGTGCGGCTCGACGCTCCGGTCGAGAAGGTCCTCGATCGCGTCGCCGAGCGCGGGATCGCCGCCGGCTACCCGCTCGGCCGCGAGTACCCGGAGCTCGAGGACGGCCTCCTCGTCGCGATCACCGAGCGCCGCACGAAGGCCCAGATCGACGAGCTGGCCGAGGCGCTCGGCGCCGCGGTCGCCGCCGAGCGCGAGGGGGTGGCTGCCTGATGGCGCTGACCGAGACCCCGATGCAGGCCGAACGCGCGCGGACGATCTACGAGAAGTCGAAGCCGGGTCGCCGCGCCGCGGCGCTGCCGGCTTCCGAAGTGCCCGAGAAGCCGCTGGCGGACCTGATCCCTTCGAACCTCCTGCGCTCCGAGCCGCCGCGCCTTCCCGAGATCGCCGAGCCGGAGATCGTCCGCCACTACAACCGCCTCTCGCGGCGCAACTTCGACCTCGACAGCGGCTTCTACCCGCTCGGCTCCTGCACGATGAAGCACAACCCCCGCCTCAACGAGCGGGTCGCGGCGTTGCCCGGCTACGCCCGCCTGCACCCGGCCCAGGACCCTCGCCGTGCCCAAGGCGCGCTGGAGCTGATGTGGCTGCTGCAGGAGTCGCTGAGCGAGATCTGCGGCCTGCCGCACGTCAGCCTCCAGCCCAGCGCCGGCTCCCACGGGGAGCTCGCCGGCCTGCTGCTGACCCGCGCATACCACGCCGACCGCGGCGAAGAGCGGACCAAGGTCCTCGCGCCCGACACTTCGCACGGGACCAACCCGGCCTCGGTGACGATGGCCGGCTACGAGGTGGTCAAAGTCGCCACCGACGAGCAGGGCGGGGTCGAGATGGACGACCTGCGGGCGAAGCTGGCCGAGAACGAGGGCGAGGTCGCCTGCCTGATGCTGACCAACCCGAACACGCTCGGCGTCTTCGACGAAAACATCGCCGAGATCGCGAAGCTGATCCACGAGGCCGGCGGCACCCTCTACTACGACGGCGCCAACCTCAACGCGGTGATGGGCCACTCGCGGCCCGGCGACATGGGCTTCGACATCGTCCACGTCAACCTCCACAAGTCCTTCAGCCAGCCGCACGGCGGCGGCGGTCCCGGGGCCGGCCCGATCGCCGTCTCCGACCGGATCGAGCCCTACCTGCCGCGGCCGCAGGTGGTCCGGCACGAGGGCTCCAACGGCCACGGACCCGGGTTCGACCTCGACTTCGAGCGGCCAAAGTCGATCGGCCGCCTGCGCGGCTTCCAGGGCAACTTCGGCGTCTTCGTCCGCTCCTACGCCTACATCCTCAGCCTCGGCGGCGACGGCCTCTCGGAGGCCTCGGAGACCGCGGTGCTGAACGCCAACTACCTGAAGGCGCGCCTAAAAGCAGGCCGGGCCGGCGAGCGGCTGCCGATCGCCTTCGACCGCCACTGCATGCACGAGTTCGTCCTCTCCGGCAAGCCGATGAAGCGCGACCTCGGCCTCGCCACCCTCGACCTCGCCAAGCGCCTGCTCGACTTCGGCTTCCACCCGCCGACCGTCTACTTCCCGCTCCTCGTCGAGGAGGCGCTGATGGTCGAGCCGACCGAGACCGAGACCAAGGAGTCCCTCGACGCCTTCGCCGAGGCGATCGAGAAGATCCTCGCCGAGGCCGAGGACAACCCCGACCTCGCCAAGAACGCTCCCTACACGACCCCCGTCCGCCGCCTCGACGAGGTCAAAGCGACCCGGCAGCCGGTCGTGCGGCAGCAGCTCGAGGGGTGACCGACCCCGCCTACCGGCCGCGGCCGGTGGAGTCCCGGGTGGCGACGGCGGACGAACTCGACGCCCTGACCGAGACCCTGGCCCTCGCCTTCCGCGAGGATCCGGTCTGGAGCTGGGCCTTCTCGGTGCCCGAGCGCGGGCTGGAGGGCATGCGCGCGGCTTGGCGGACCTTCCTGCATTCAGCTCTCGGCTACGACTGGGTCTGGCGCACCGAGGACGGCTCGGCGGTCGCGCTCTGGATCCCGCCCGACAGGCCGGACCTCCTGCCCGAGGACGAGGAGCGCTTCGAGCCGCTGATGCGGGAGACGCTCGGCCCAGGCGCCGAGCGCCTGCTGGAGGCCTTCGAGCGCTTCGAGCAGGCGCGGCCGAGCGAGCCCCACTACTACCTCAGCCTGCTCGGCACCCACCCCGACCGCAGCGGCGAAGGCTGGGGGATGGGACTGCTCGCCGACAACCTCGCCCGCGTCGACGCCGATGGCGCCGCCGCCTACCTCGAGTCCTCCAACCCCGCCAACGTCCCGCGCTACGAACGGCTCGGCTTCGCCGTCTTCGACGAGTTCGCGGTCAGCGAGGAGATCGCCGTCGCCCAGATGTGGCGGGAACCTTTGCTGGCCGATCGCGGTTCTGAGGACTGGCGCTTCGGCCGTATCAACTAGAACCCGACCTAGCCCTCGACCTCGCAAGGCGCCTGCTCGACCGAGACCGAGACCAAGGAGTCCCTCGACGCGTTCGACGAGGCAGTCGGTCGTGCTCCAGCAGTTTTTCTAGGAGCTTCCTCATGAGGGATCGTCAACGATCCCCCTCGTCACGTCCGCATGCATGGATGCGACAAGCTTCCCGGCGCATTGGTTGAACTCATCTTTCAGTGCGGAAGTCGCATCCGCCCAACACTCTTTTTCTGCTTTTTCAGGGTGTGTCTGCTCCTGCTCCTCGAACGCAGGCCATATCCGGTTGTAGACGCTGCTGATTGCGATCACTCGCTTGCGAACTGAGGGGGGCCCGAATAGCGCTGCTCCAGCAGATAGATGGTTGAAGTTCTTGAACATCTCGAGGCCCCGTGGATTCGCGATTTCCGCGCCGAGAACTTGGTGGATGCTGTTGATCACGTCGATGTAATTGTGGTAGGCGGTCTGTCGATTGCGGCGCTCGTCCTCGCGATTGGCTTGCTGAAGGCGGTCGTTCTCGGCAGCAACTTTCGCGAGCTCAACCGACGAAGAGTTCTTGCTCACTGCCCAAGTGACGGCAGCCGTGACTCCCGACGTCAATACGGAAGATCCGCCGGTTATTGCCGCGACCAGCGCTACATCGCTCATAAACCAGAGAGTGGCAAATAGGTACGACAGCTTTCAGAGCTTTGGCAGCTCCTGCTCGAGCTCCAGCACCGGGGCGAAGAGGTCGCCGTGCTTGTCGATCCGCTCGAGGACGTCGCCGGCCTCGAAGACCAGCCGCGATCCCTCGCCTGACTCCGCTACCGCTTCGACCTCCTCCCAAGTCACTGGGGTCGAGCAGGTGGGGCGTTCGCGGGCGCGGAGGGAGTAGACGGAGATCGTCGTTTTGCGTTCGTTGTTCTGGTACCAGTCGATGAAGACCTTGCCGCTGCGGTCGGTCTTTTTGCCCATCTTGGCGAGGATGTTCTCGGGGTCCTGCTTGGCGATCAGCTGGGCGAGGGCCTGGGCGAAGGGGCGGGTCTCCTCGTAGGAGGTCTTGGTGTTGAGGGGGACGTAGAGCTGCATCCCCTTCGAGCCGGAGGTCTTGACGAAGGACTCGAGGCCCAGCTGGTCGAGCACCTCGCGCAGGCGCAGCGCCACCCGCGAGCAGTCGACGACGTCGGCCGGCGGCCCCGGGTCGAGATCGAAGGCGACCACGGTCGGCCGTTTGGGCGCCCGGCTGCGCGAGAGCGAGGGGTGCAGCTCCAGCGCCGCCAGCTGTGCCATCCAGATCAGCGTCGGCAGGCTGTCGCAGACGCAGAACTCGATCACGCCGGCACGCGGACCGGCCTGGACCTTCGCCGTCTTCACCCATTTCGGCCGGTGCTTCGGGCAGCGCTTCTCGAAGAAGGCGGCGTCGAGGTCCTCGACCCCTTCCGGGAACCGGCGCAGCGTCACCGCGCGACCGCTCAGGTGGGGGACGATCGCCGGCGCCACCTTGGCGTAGTAGTCGACCATCTCGCCCTTGGTGAACCCGGTCTTCGGGTAGATCACCTTGTCGAGGTTGGAGAGCCGCAGCTCCTTGCCCTCGACCTCGACCTGCCGCGTCTCGCCCACGGCTTAGGAGCCTATTTCGAGGCTTTGGCTTTGGACCGCGAAGCGCTCTTGCTTTTCGCTTTCGCCTTCCCTTTGGCGGCTTTGGCTTTGGATTTCGCGGCTTTTTTGCCGCCGCCGCTGCTGCCTTTGTCTTTGACCGCGGCGATGCTTTCCTCCAGCGCCGCCATCAGGTCCGGCGCTTTGGTGGCCTTCGGTTCCTCGGCTTCCGGCGCGACGATCTCCTTGCCTTCGGCCTTCCGTTCGATCAGTGCCAGCAGCTGCTCGCGGTACTCGTCGCGGTAGCTGTCCGGTTCGAATTCGGTGCTGAGCGAGTCGATCAGCTGTTCAGCCATCTGCTGCTCTTTCTTCGCGACTTTCGGCTTCTTGTCCGGCAGCGCGTCGTCGAGGTCGGACGGGGGCACGACCTCGTCGTGGAAGCGCATCGTCGTCAGCGTGAGGACGCCGTCGGAGGCGCGGATCGCCGAGAGGTGCTCTTTGTTGCGGAAGACGAAGCGAGCGATCGCCGCCTTGCCCGAGCTCTCCATCGCGCTGGCCAGCAGCGAGTAGGCCTTCTCGGCGCCGTCGGCGGGGCCGAGGTAGTAGGGGCTGTCGAAGTACATCGGGTCGATTTCCTCGATGTCCACGAAGTCCTGGACGTCGATCGCCCGCGTCTTCTCCGGCGCCAGGGCGGCCAGATCGTCCTTGCCCAGCGGCACGTACTGGCCGGGGGAGAGCTCGTAGGCCTTGATGATGTTCTCGTAGGGGACCTCTTCGTCGGTCCCTTCGGCGACGCGGCGGTGTTTGATCTTGGCGCAGTCGGACTCGCGGATCTCGCGCAGGGCGATGTTGCGGCGTGCCACGGCGCTGAACATGCGCACCGGCACGTTCAGCAGCCCGAAGCTGATGGTTCCACTCCAAATCGCTCTAGCCATTCGTCAAGACCTCCTACCCGATTGTTCCAACCCAATGCGGCCGAGGCGATAGAGGCGAGCGCAGCGGCAGCCATCTTGCGCGCGTCCGAGTTTTGCCCCAGCGGGCTGGGGTCCAACTCGGGTGGGATCATGCCGCGGTGCTCTTCGAGCTGCGAGAGGTGGGCGTCGACCGCGGCGGGCGCGCCGTTCTCGACGCCTTCAGCGCCTCGGTCCCCGAGGGGTCGACCGCGATCGTCGGGCCCTCCGGGGTCGGCAAGTCGACGCTGCTGCGGCTGCTCAACCGGCTCGCCGATCCCGACCGCGGCGAGATCGAGTTCCGCGGCCGGCTACTTCGGCACTACGAGCCGCTGGCGCTGCGGCGGCAGGTCTCGCTGGTGCCGCAACTGCCGGCCCTGCTCGAGGGCACGGTCGAGTCGAACCTGCGCTACGCCGCCGAGCTGGCGGGGGAGGAGCTCGACGTCGAGGCGACCCTCGCCCGCGCCGGCCTCGACTCCTCCTTCGCCGAGCGCGACGTCGGCCAGCTCTCGGTCGGCGAGCAGCAGCGGGCGATGCTGGCGCGGGCGCTGGCGCAGCGGCCGGCGGTGCTGCTGCTCGACGAGCCGACCTCGGCCCTCGACCACGCCGCCCGCGACCGGATCGAGGCGGCGCTGGCGGAGCTGCGGCGCGAGCAGGAGGTCTCGATCGTCCTCGTCAGCCACGACCCCGAGCAGGCCCGCCGTCTCGGCGACCAGGTGCTGGAGATGCCGTAGTGAGCACCTCGATTCACGTCGAGCTCTGGCAGGTCGCCGCCTCCCTGGTCCTGGTCGCCCTGGCGGCGGCGATCTCCTTCTGGCAGCGGGCCGACCTCGAGCGCGACATCCTCGTCGCCACCGGCCGCTCGATCGTCCAGCTGACCCTGGTCGGCTACGCGATCAAGCTGATCTTCGACGTCGACTCGATCTGGCTCGTCCTCCTGCTGCTGGCGGTGATGGTCTTCTTCGGCGCGATCACCGCCCGCCACCGCGCCGCCAAGGTCCCCGACTCCTTCGGGCCGCTGCTGATCGCCCTGGCCCTGGCCGGCGCCGGCACCCTCGGCCTCGTCGTCGCCCTCGGCATCTTCGAACCGACCCCGCGCTACCTGGTCCCGGTCGGCGGGATGGTGATCGGCAACGCGATGACCGCCAGCGCCGTCGCCCTCAACCGCCTCGGCGACGAGATGGCCGACGCGCGAGCGCGGATCGAGGCGACGCTGGCGCTCGGCGCCACCGCCCGCGAAGCCGCCGCCCCGACCGTCCGCCGCTCCCTGCGCTCGGGGATGATCACCCTCGTCGACTCGACCAAGACCACCGGCCTGATCTTCTTCCCGGGGACGATGGTCGGGATGCTGCTCGCCGGCGCCAGCCCCACCGACGCCGTCCGCCTGCAGCTGATCCTCCTCTACACCCTGCTGGGCAGCGTCTCGATCTCCGCGCTGACCGCCACCCTGCTGGCGTATCGCCACTTTTTCACCCCAGCGGCTCAACTCCGCGAGCCCTAGCGAACACAGCACCAACCTTCGATCCTGGGGAAGGAAGCGGCGCGCTCCCCCGGAGAGAAGGCGGTGGAGATGTTCGCGACCGCTCGGGGCCTGCCGCGGCCGACGGGGAGAAAGAGCCACTGGTTCGCCCCCGGCCAGGCGACGAGCAGGCGACGGCCGTCGGGAGACCAGGCGACCTCGCCGAGGCTGCCGGGGACGGTGAGGAGGCTCCGCGGCTTGGTGGCGCCCGGCGCAAAGAGGAGGACCTCGCTGCGGGTGCCGTGGTCCCGCCAGTGGGTGACTACCGCGGCCACCTCCTGCCGCTCGGGGGCGACGGCGGCGTCGACGACGGATGCTCCGGCCGGGATCGAGAGGGCCCTCCGGGCGCGGAATTCAGACCGCCCTTCGAGCTTGGAGAGCCGCATCCCCTGTAGGTGGATCTGCCCGGGGGAGACCTCCAGGATCAGCCGGCCGCCGGCAGCCCATTCGATCTGGGTGATGTCGCGCCCGGCCACCGAGCCGGCCATATCCGGCGGCACCCCCGATCGGCTCGCCTTCTTCTCGCTGCTGCCGATCCGCAGCTGGCCTTCGGCGTTGACGTAAGCCACTTCCGGGGTCCCGAAGGGTGACCAGGCCGGAGCGACCGGCGCCGTGTCCGGGTTGAGCAGGTGGTCGCCGGAGCCGTCGCCGGCGACGATGCGCAGCTCGTTTCCCGCGCGGTAGGCGATCCGGTACCCGGAGGGGGACCAGCGTGGATCGCGCACCCGCGCCGCCGCCGTGAGCGACCAGTGCGGGGTGCCGTCGGGCTCGACCGCGCTCAGCGTCCGGCCCTTGGTGGCGGCGACGAAGAGCCCGTGCGGCGACCAGCTGGCTTCTTCGTAATCGCCGAGCAGGCGCCGCGAGCCGTCGGGCTGCACGACCCAAGGGCCCACCGCGCTCTGGACGAGCAGACGACCGCCGCCGGGGATCCGGGCAAGCTCGGGTTCCGGCGTTGGCGTCGAGCTTTCGACCACGTTCCCGACCCAGTCGCGGACGGCGGCGCCGGCCGGCGAGAGCAGCAGCGCCGCCAGCAGCGTCGCCAGAGAGAGCCCGAGCGCGAGGCGGGAAGCCGATCGCCTCCCTCGCCCCTCCGAGATTGGGGGGGTCATAGCCCCCCGAAGTTCGGAGCGGCCACCAACGTCGCTGCTCTTCCGCTCCGCGAAGGCGGCGGCGACGATCCGCCGGCCGCGCTCCTCGGCTTCGGGCGGCTCGGGGATCGCGGCGTCCTGAAGCGCAAGGCGGATTCGGTCGCTGCTCATCGCCTCTCCTCCGCAAGCGACCCCGCCTCCGCCGCCTTGCGCAACCGGTCGAGCCCGCGGCGCAGCCGCGAGTTGACCGTCCCCCGCGGCAGCTCCAGCATCCGCGCGATCTCCCCTGGCGTGTACTCGAGCAGGTGCCGCAGCACCACCACCGCGCGCTGCTCGGCCGGCAGCTCCTTCAGCGCCGCCATCAGCTCGCCACCGATCTCTTCCGGCGGGGGTAGTGGCTCGAAGACCGACTCGGCCCCGTCGACCCGCCGCCGCAGCGCCTCCCGCCGCGCCCAGTCGAGGGCGCGGTTGACGACGATCCGGTGCAGCCAGGGCCGGAAGGGGCGGCGGCGGTCGAAGCGGTCGAGCGCGTCGACGGCGGCGAGGAAGGCGTCCTGGGCGATGTCCTCGGCCGCGGCGGCATCGTGGACGACGAGGTAGGCGGCCCGGTAGGCGCCGCGCCAGTGCAGCGCGTAGAGCCGCGCCATCGCGGCCCCGGAGCCGTCCTGCGCTTCGCGGAGGAGCCGTCGCTCCTCCGCACCGTCCTCAGCCTGCAAGCCCGACCTCCTCTCTCCATCTCAATCTTCTCTCACCCACCGACCCATGCGGACGAGCGCCTTCGCCAGCCGCGCCGGCAGTGCCGGGGACGGCCGGCCGCGCGGCAGCTCGACCACGAACGAGGAGCCGGGGAAGGTGTGGTTCTGCCAGTTCGGAGCACTGCCGGCGGGCCAGCGCAGGCGCCGGAACGAGATCCGGGCGAGGCGGGCGAAGTGGCGGCCGGCGCCGACGCTCGGACCCCAGGCGCGGACGAACGGGCGTCGCCCGCCCCGGTACTGGTGGAACCAGATCGTCGCCGCCGGGCGCAGCTCCCGCACCAGCCTCCTCGCCAGCCGCGTTTCCGGCTCCGAGAACGGCCTCGGCCCGGAGTATTCGAGGTCGCCGGGGGTGCCGATCGGCTTCCAGCCGGAGGCGAAGTTGCGGTTGAGGTCGACGCCGCGGCTGTTCAGGCGCGAGTGCGCCGCGGCCCCGTCGGGGTTGAGGTTGGGGACGACGAAGATGTCGGCGCTGGGGTCGGGGCAGCCGTTGGTCAGCGGCTGGATCCCCTCCGCCGCGCACTCGTCGCCGTGGATGCAGCCGAAGACGAGCAGCTCGCCGTCCCAGTCCGCCTTGCCGTACTCGCGCATCTTGATCGTGCGCCCCTGCAGCGAGTGGCCGAGGACGTTCTCCCGCAAAAGCAGGTTTCCCGCTACATCGTTTCCACCCTTTTGGCCCCTATAGGGGCTCGAACGGTGGAAACGACCTTCATGGACGCCGTGGGGGGTGGGGGCGAGGAGGGCCAGTGCTGCTAGCAGCGCGACCATCAGAAGGCCCAGCGGCCGCCGGGGCCGGTCGATCTACCTCTCATGCCCTCTTATACGCACGAGCGGCGCCCAGAGGTCCCGCCGATCGCACCTGCCAGACTCGGCGCGTGTCCCGCTCCCAGCGACTGACGCTGATCGCGACGATCCTCGGCTCGACCGTCGTCTTCCTCGACAGCACCGTCGTCAACGTCGCCCTGCCGGCGATCAGCGACGGGCTCGACGTCGGCCTCGCCGGCCAGCAGTGGGTGGTCGAGGCCTACACCCTGGCCCTGGTCTCGCTGCT
>Ga0207661_10000610_pt1 | contig 22901 bp, 24 predicted proteins | sample KBSC713LmetaG_FD_184337 | JGI IMG/M metagenome (GOLD analysis project Ga0207661, IMG submission 184337) | Corn rhizosphere microbial communities from Kellogg Biological Station, Michigan, USA - KBS C7.1-3L metaG (SPAdes) (version 2) | ecosystem: Host-associated > Plants > Roots > Rhizosphere ...
TCGGTGAAGTCGACGATGTCGTCCATCTGGGTCGCCAGCGCGTAGATGTCCTCGCGGTCGATCGGGGTGACGAAGGTCGAGTTGAGGCGTTTGACGATGTCATGCGTGATCCGGTCGCCCTCCTGCTCGGCGATCACGATCTCCCGGGAGAGGCCTTCGCTCTCGGGCCAGGTCTGCATCATCTCGTCGAGCAGCTTCGCCGCGCGAACGCTGTTCTGGCCGGCCTCGATGAAGAGGTCGAAGAAGGTCCTGTCGCGAGGGAGGAGCGAGAAGCGCGCCACTGCGGCGCATCCTAGTGACGAGACCGGCCTCAGTGGCGCGTAACGACCGCAGTTTCCGCGGTCGCGGGTCCGGCGAGGTGCTCTGCGGCACGCGCGGAATGTCTCGCCATCAGCTCCTCCTGGACACTGCGCACTTCGCCGTCAGGCTGCTGCCGGCTCCAGCATCCCTCCGAATCGAGCTTCCAGGAGCTGGCGTTGTCGGCGAAGCAGCGCTCGAGCACGTCCATCAGTTCCGCTTTCAGCGCCACGTCCTCGACCGGGGCCACCAGCTCGACCCGGCTGTCGAGGTTGCGCGGCATCAGGTCGGCCGAGCCCATCAGCACCCGCGTCTCCTCGCCGCGACGGAAGGCGTAGATCCGCGAGTGCTCGAGGAAGCGGCCGACGATCGAGCGCACCGAGATGTTGTCGGAAACGCCCTCGACCCCCGGCCGCAGGCAGCAGATCCCGCGCACGTTGATGTCGATCCGAACCCCCGCCTGCGAGGCCTCGTACAGCGCCTGGATGCAGCGGGCGTCGACCAGCGCGTTCATCTTCAGCGCGATCCGCGCCTCCTCCCCAGCCCGGTGAGCGGCGACGGTCCTCTCGATCTCGTCGATGATCTGGTCCCGCATCGTCGTCGGCGAGACCAGCACCTTGCGGTACTCGGCGGGCCGCCCGTAGCCGGTGAGGAAGTTGAACATCTCGGCGACGTCGGCGCCGAGATCCGGGTCCGAGGTGAAGAGGCCGAGGTCGGTGTAGAGACGAGCGGTCTTCGGGTTGTAGTTGCCGGTGCCGACGTGAACGTACTCGCGCACCTGCTCACCCTCGCGGCGGGCGACGAGAATCGCCTTCACGTGGGTCTTCAGCCCGGGGATGCCGTAGACGACGTGGATGCCGGCCTCCTCCAGGGACTTCGCCCAGTGGATGTTCGCCTCCTCGTCGAAGCGGGCTTTCAGCTCGACCATGCAGACCGCCTGCTTGCCGCGTTCGGAGGCGCGGATCAGCGACGGCACCAGCGGCGAGTCGTCGCTGGTCCGGTAGACGGTCTGCTTGATCGCCAGCACGTCGGGGTCAGCGACCGCCTGGGCGACGAAGCGCTCGACCGAGTTGCCGAAGGAGTCGTAGGGGTGGTGGACGAGGATGTCGCGCTGGCGAATCTCGGCGAACATGTCGACCAGGTCGTCGTCCTCGCCCTGCAGGCGCGGCTGGGTCACCGGCGTCCAGGGCGACCAGCGCAGCTCGGCGTGGCCGGGGACGTCGGCGATCGCGTCGAGGTCGGCGAGGTCGATCAGCCCCTCGATGTCGTAGACCTCGCGGTCTTCCAGCCGCAGCGCCTCGACCAGCTGCGAGCGCAACTTCGGGTTCATCCCGGAGGCGACCTCGAGCCGCACCACCTCGCCGAAGCGGCGGCGGCGGAGCTCGTCCTGAACCGCCTGCAGGAGGTCATCGGCCTCGTCGGAGATCGTGAAGTCGGCGTCGCGGGTGACGCGGAAGTAGCCGTGGTCGATCACCTCGATCCCCGGGAAGAGGGCGTCGAGGTTGGCGGCGATCACCTCCTCCAGCGGGACGAAGGCGAGGCCGCTGTCGCCGATCGGCAGGAAGCGGCCGAGCAGCTCCTTCGGGACCTTGACGCGGGCGATGATCTCGTTGCCGCTCTCGGTGTCCCGCAGCAGCACACCGAGGCTGAGCGAGAGATTGGAGATGTAGGGGAAGGGCCGGCCGAGCCCGATCACCAGCGGCGTCAGCGTCGGGAAGACCTGCTTCTCGAAGCGGGCGTCGATCTCCCGCCGCTCCTCCTCGCTCGCCGTCTCCAGGGTGACGATGCGAACCCCGTGCTCCTCCAGCGCCGGCAGCAGGTTGCCGCCGAAGCATTCGCAGAGGCGGTCGTCCAGCTCCAGCACCCGCCGCTGGATCGCGTCGATCTGCTCGGTCGGGGTCAGCCCGTCGGGGCCGCGCGCTTCGATCCCGGCGTCGAGCTGGTCGAAGAGGCCGGCGACCCGGACCATGAAGAACTCGTCGAGGTTGTTGGCGTAGATGCCGCAGAAGCGGACCCGCTCCAGCAGCGGCACCTGCGGGTCCTCCGCCAGCTCGAGCACCCGCTGGTTGAAGTCGAGCCAGGAGAGCTCGCGGTTGAAGTAGAGAGCGGGATCGTCGATCGACCCATTATGCGGCACGGGCGAGGCTCCGCGACCGGCTCGCGGCGGCGGCGTCGAGCGCCCGCCGGTAGCCGGCGGCGAGCTGCCCCATCGAGCGCTCCCAGGAGCGCTCGCGGGCGGCGCGGGCGGCGGCGGCGCCGAGCGTTCGGCGCAGCGCCGGCGCCGAGGCGAGTTGCAGCAGCGCTCCGGCGAGGTGGTCGGGATCCGGCAGGCAGAGGAGACCGGTGTGGCGGTTCTCGACCAGCGCCGCCGGTCCGCCCTCGGCGACGGCGACGATCGGCAGGCCGCTGGCCGCTGCCTCGAGGATCACCTGGCCGTAGGTGTCGGTGCTGCTGCAGAAAAGGAATGCATCGGCGCTGGCGTAGGCGCGCGGCAGCTCCTCCCCGGAGAGCCAGCCGAGGAAGGTGGCGCGCTCGCCGAGCCGCTCGCGCAGCTCCCCTTCCTCAGGGCCGCCGCCGGCCAGCAGCAGGTGCAGGCGCGAGTCGGCGGCGTGGGCGCGGAGGAAGCTCTCGGCCAGCAGACCGACCCCCTTCTCGCGGGTCAGGCGACCCGAGTAGAGGACCTTGATCTCGCCGGGGAAGGCGTCCCGATCGGCCTTGGCGGGGTCGAAGCGCTCGACGTCCACCCCGCGCTCCCAGCGGCCGAGCCGAGCCGGGTCGGCGCCGAGGGCGATCACCGAGGCGTCGGCCGAGGGGCTCGGGGAGAGCACCGCCGCCGGGGCCGAGTAGAAGGCGCCGAGGCCGGCGCGGGTCAGCGCCTCGAGGGTGCTGTCCCGGCTGCGCATGCCGGCGTAGGTGGCGATCTCGGTGTGGTAGCTGGCGAGCAGCGGCACGCCGGTGATCCGGCTCATCAGGGTGGCCGCGATCCCGGCCGGGCCGGGGGCGGTGACGTGGACGAGGTCGTAGGAGCCCTCGGCGAGGGTCTCGACCAGGTCCGGGAGGCCGGGGACGCCGAGGCTCATCCCCTCGTAGAAGGGGATCTCCAGCTCGGCCGCTGCCGGCAGGCGGCGGTCGACGCCCGGATCGGTGCCGACGATGTCGACCTCGAAGCCGGGGACGCCACGCTCGCGGATCTGTTCGATCGTGTGGGTGACACCGTGCATCGAGCCGATCCCGTCGGCGATCACCGCGACCCGCTGGCGCTCGCCCCGCCGGTCCCGCAGCTTCGCTTTCTCGGCGCCGAGGAAGGCGGTCGCCGGCGCGTAGGGCACCGCGGGCACGAGCGCCTCGAAGAGCCCGTTGACGGCGCGGGGGAAGTCGCCGTCGGCAACTGCCCGCTGGCCCTCGCCGATCATCGCCCGCAGCCGCCGGTCGTGGATGCGCCGGGCGCGCCGGTAGAGGTCGGCGTGGGAGAACCCGTCCGCCTGCAGGTAGGCGATCAGCTCCGGCCCACGCTGCTCCAATCCAACCCCATCGAGCCAAGCCTCCAGCAGCGCCCGCGCATCCTCAGGCCTCACATCAGCAGCAATCTTTCCCTCCCGGGCAGCCCCCTCACGAATCACCCTCTCCGCCATCTTCAGGACCGCGCCCGGATCCGGACCAGCCACCGCGCCCACTCGGACGGGCGGGGGTCCCTCTCCGGACCCTCCCAATCTTTGTCCGGATAGGGACCCCCGCCCGTCCCCAAACGTAAGAGCCCTGGTTGCCAGCGCCATAGCCGCATGAGCCCACTTCGCCGCGCTGCCCTGTTCCCCGTGCGCTTCGGCATCGCCGCGCCGCAGGTGGGCGAGAAACTCTTCCGGCGTCGCGGCCGCGGGCGCCTCGGTGAAGGTGCGGCCGATGTCGACGCCGGCGTGGTCGTCGGAACCGCCAATGCCGGTGCCCCCCTGGGTCTCGACGTAGACCGCGGCGGGCATGTTCAGCTCGGCGGCCCGAGAGCCGTTGCGGACCTCCCAGATCGGGAACAGCTCCGCCAGACGCCGCCGGTGGCGCCGGGTCAGCGGCGCGGCGACGTTGAAGAAGGGATGCGCCAGGGCACAGACGATCCCCCGCTCGTGAAGGTAGGCGGCGCAGGCTTCGACGTCGCCGGAGTGCGCCTGCAGCCACTCGTGGTCCCCGGGAGTGATCCCGTAACAGAGGACGTGAACCGCCTGGGGCTCGCCGGCGAAGCGGGCGGTCAGCTCCTCGGAGACGAAGCAGTCGGGACGGTCGGCGAGCTCGAGGCAGCCGTCGATCGTGTCGTGGTCGGTGATCGTGACGAAGTCCATCCCCCGCCGCTTGGCCAGGTCGTAGACCTCCTGCGGCGGCGTCGCGCACTCCGGCAGGCCCAGCGAACGCTGTACGCCCAGCTTCGAGAAGTGCGATGCCGTCGAGTGGCAATGCATGTCAACGCGGGAAGTCATCGGTGCTCTCCCTATTTCGGATCTTCAGTTCGATCACAGGGTTCGCCATCGAGGACCGGCCGATGTGAAAAGACAGATAAGCCGGCATGAAAAAAAACCGGCACCGGGGCGTCGCCCGGTGCCGGTCGGATGCGTCCCGCCAAGCGGGAGCGAATCGCCTAGAGGCCGGCGACCGCGTTCAGTCCTGCTTTCTGGACGACCTTGGGCAGCGGGGCGAAGTCGAGCGCCGCGCCGTATTTCTGGCCGATCGTCAGGCAGTACCTGGCGAACTGCTGCAGGAAGCCCTTCTGGGGGGCGTCGTGCGGGATGATCGCGTAGGTGAAGGTCGAGATCGGGTAGGCGATCTTGGCCCTCTTCGGGGGGTTGGTGATGCTGAGGGTGTTGCTGGCGGGCACGCTCTTCACCGTCGAAGCCGCGCTCGCGATGTTGGGGATGTTGGGGAGCTCGAACTTGCCCGCCTTGTTCTGAATCGCGGCGGCGTGGACGCCGGCGGCGATCAGGTAGAAGGCGGAGATGTAGCCGATCGCCCCGGGGGTTTTCACGACCGTCGCGGTGACGCCGGAGTTGCCTTTGGCGCCGATCCCGTGGGTGAAGCCGACGGTGGTCGCGTAGCCGACTTCGTTCTTCCAGGCAGAGCTGACCTTGGAGAGGAAGTTGGTGAACGCGTAGGTGTCACCGGAGCCGTCGCTGCGGAAGACCGGCGTGATCGCCAGACCCGGCAGCTTCGCCTTCGGGTTGACCTTCTTGATCTTCGGGTCGTTCCATTTGGTGATCTTGCCGAAGTAGATCCCGGCCAGGATCGACCCGGTCAGGTTCAGCTTCTTGACTCCGGGGACGTTGAACCCGATCGCGGTCGCCGAAAGCGCCCAGGGGACGTGCACGCAGCCGTTGCAGGCGCTCGCCTGTTCCGGGGTCATCGGCGCGTCGGAGGCGCCGAAGTCGACGGTCCGGGCGGTGATCTGCGCGATCCCCGTGCCGGAGCCGACGGCGGCGTATTTGACCGGGATGCCTTCTTTGATTTCGAAGTTGCTGATCCAGTTGGCCATCAGCGGGGCGACGAGGGTCGAACCGGCGCCGGTGAGCCCGGCGGCGGACGCGGAGGCCGTGACGGCTGCCGTACCTCCAACCGTTGCCACCACCGCGATCAAGAGCGTAAGCAACCTTTTGCGGAGCAAGGTGATCCTTTCAACTCGTTTACGTGTCTGAAACGGCTGGAAGGTTCGCGCCATCGAGGTGGAGAAAATGTGTCAATGTCGTGAAAGTGACAGTGTTAAAACGATGTAACAGAGTTGTGAGTTGTGTCAATTCTGTGAAAAATCAGTTCGCAAGGGCAGGAATGGCCTTCTGCTGGTCTAGGCTGCCGCCCGATGAGTACGGCTGCACCCTCCGCCGCCCGGGCCGGCGCCCGCGCCGGTCGCATGAGCCCGCTGCGCAAGCGGCTCGACCTGGTCGGCGACCGCGCGCTCTTCGGCATCTGCGCCCTGGCGGCGCTGATCGCCGCGGCGACGATCGTCCTCGTCGGCTACCAGGTCGTCCACGGCGCCCAGCCGGCGCTCTCGAAGTTCGGCTTCGCCTTCGTCTACGAAACCACCTGGCAGCCCAACTTCGGAGAATTCGGCGCCGGCACGCTGCTCTTCGGAACCGCCGTCACCTCGGCCTTCGCGCTGCTGCTGGGGGCGCCGATCGCGATCGCGATCGGCCTCTTCCTGACCCTGCTGGCGCCGCGCGGAGTGAGCGGCGTGATCGGCCCGCTGGTCGAGCTGCTGGCGGCGATCCCCAGCGTCATCCTCGGCTTCTGGGGGCTGCTCGTCCTCGCCCCCTTCGTGCAGGCGCACGTCGAGCCGTTCCTCCACGACACCCTCGGCGGCTTCCTGCCGATCTTCGGCGCCCCCCAGACGACCGGCCTCAGCATCTTCACCGCCAGCCTGATCCTGACGATCATGGTGCTGCCGATCATCGCCTCGATCACCCGGGACCTCTTCCAGTCGGTGCCGCGGGATCTCCAGGACGGGGCCAGCGCCCTCGGCGCCACCCGCTGGGAGGTGGTCCGCGGGATCGTCCTGCCGACCACCTCGACCGGCGTCGTCGCCGCCTGCATCCTCGGCCTCGGGCGCGCCCTCGGCGAGGCGATCGCGGTCTCGCAGGTGATCGGCGCCGGCTCGGCGATCCAGCTCAACCTGTTCAAACCTGGCGACACCCTCGCCTCGCGGATCGCCTCCCAGTTCCCCGGCGCCTTGACCGAACTGCACAAAGCCTCGCTCTATTACTGCGCCCTGATCCTGATGGTGATCAGCCTGGTCGCGAACCTGGCGGCGAGCTGGATCGGCCGCCGCTTCAGCTACAGCGGGGCGGTGAACTGGTGAGCGGTCAGCTGATCCCCGACCCGGGCGCGCCGCTGACCCCGAGCGGCAACCTGCGGCGGCGGCAGCTGGTCAGCCGCGCCGCCGAGGTTGCCGCCACCGTCGCCGCCGTCGCCGCGATCGCGGTGCTGGCGATCGTGATCTGGACGGTCGCCTCCCGCGGCATCAAGACGATCGACCTCGCCTTCATCTTCACCGGCTACCCCACCGGCGTCGGCCCGATGCTGCTGGGAACGTTCGTCATCTCCCTCGTCGCCACCCTGATCGCGATGCCGATCGGCGTCCTCATCGCCCTCTTCCTGACCGAGTACGCCGGAGCCAGAGGCGTGCACAGCATGAAACTGATCCTCGACCTGCTGAACGGGCTGCCGTCGATCGTCCTCGGGGTCTTCGTCTTCGCCCTGCTCGTCGACCACAAGCAGCAGTCGGCCTTCGCCGCCGCGGTGGCGCTGGCGATCATCGAGCTGCCGCTGATCGCCCGCGGCTCCCAGGAGGTGCTGCTGCTGGTGCCGAAGGGGCTGCGCGAAGCCTCCGACGCGCTCGGAGTCGCGCGCTGGCGCTCCGTCCTCACCGTCGTCCTCCCCACCGCGCTCGGCGGCGTCGTCACCGCCACCGTCCTCGCGGTTGCGCGGGCGGCCGGCGAGACGGCGCCGCTGATCCTCGCCAGCTCGGTCTTCGACCCCAAGCACTTCTCGGTCAACCCCTTCGAAGCGCTGCCGAACGTGCCGGTCTGGATCTACAAACTCTCCGAAGAAGGCAACCCCGAAGGCTTCAACGAAGCCTGGGGGATGTCGCTGCTGCTCGTCTCCCTGATCCTCTTCGCGAGCCTCGGCGCCCGGGCGCTGCTGGCCCGCAGCAAAAGAAAGCTGAGCTCATGACTCTTCCCGACCAGGCCATCCCCTCGCGGGTGCGGATCCAGACCGGCGCCGGCGAGGCGTCCAGCGCCGTCACCGGCACCACGGCGGCCCCGGTCTTCCAGCCCGAGCTCGTCTTCGACTCGCGCGAGGTGGCGATCTTCTACGGCGCCAAGCAGGCGCTGGCCGGTGTCAACCTCGGCATCCGGCGCGGCGAGATCACCGCGCTGATCGGTCCCTCGGGGTGCGGCAAGACGACCTTCCTGCGCAGCCTCAACCGGATGAACGACTCGGTCCCCGGCTTCCGCATCGAGGGCAGCATCCTCTACCACGGGCACGAGCTCTACGGCGGCAACGTCGACCAGGTCGAGGTGCGACGCCGGATCGGCATGGTCTTCCAGAAACCGAACCCCTTCCCGAAGTCGATCTACGACAACGTCGCCTGGGCGCCGCGCAACCTCGGCCTGCGCCGCGGCCTCGACGGGCGGGTCGAGGGCGCGCTGCGCGGCGCCGCCCTCTGGGACGAGGTCAAGGACCGGCTCAAGGACAGCGCCCTCGGGCTCTCCGGCGGCCAGCAGCAGCGGCTCTGCATCGCCCGGGCGATCGCGATCGAGCCCGACGTGCTCCTCCTCGACGAGCCGGCATCGGCCCTCGACCCGATCGCCACCGGCGCGATCGAGGACCTGATGCACAGCCTCAAAGGCCGCTTCACGATCGTCATCGTCACGCACAACATGCAGCAGGCGGCGCGGGTCGCCGACCGCACCGCCTTCTTCAGCCTCGAGACCGGCGGCGAGAAGCCGGTGGGAACGCTGATCGAGGTCGGCGAGACGGCCCGGATCTTCACCGACCCCCGCGACCCGCGGACCCGGGACTACGTAACCGGCCGCTTCGGTTAGAGCCGTAGTGCGAAGCGCACCGCTTAGGGAGGGGTGGGTGTCCCCTGACCTCCCTGGGTTCCTGGCCTCTAACTGAGCTTCTCTCGCTGAGTGGTCTGTGCCAGGAACAGGACGCCGGTCGGCCAGGGGACACCCACCCCTCCTGCAATCGTCTCCGCCTAACGCTTTAACGCGAGTCCGCCTCAACCCGTTTAGAGGACGGGTTCTCGCGGACTCGCGAGTTAGGCGGTCTCAAGGTGCGTGTTGGAGAGGGGGTCGGCACCCCTCCGCAGGAATGTTCGGCGATATGCAATCTGCTGTTTGGCGCGAAGCGCGCAGCAAGTTCTCCCCGCAGCGAAGCGGAGGGGAGGTCAATTCCGGAGGAGGGGTGCCGACCCCCTCTACCGCAGCTAGCGCTTCAGGATCTCCTCGCCCGAGACCTGGGCGAGGAGGGGTTTGCCGCACTGCCAACAGAAGGTGGCGCCGTTGGAGTGGGGAGCTCCGCAGCCGCTGCAGGAGCCGGCGGCGCCGGTCTCGTCCATCCGCAGGATCCGCTCGACCTCGCTCAGCTCGGCGTCGGCATCCTGCAGCGGCACCGCCCGCTTGACGATCAGCTCGACGTCGATGCTGTTGCGGACGGCCATCTCGTAGACGAGGCCGCCGAGATCCCACTGCAGCTCGGCCACCCGGGCGGAAAGCTGCTCGCGGCGGCGCTGGAGGTCGACGACCTGCTCCTCCTGGCGGGGGACGCTCATTCGAAGAAGGTCCCTTCGAACTTGCCGTTGCTGCCGCAGCCGGCGACGCTCGGGTCGCATTCGCCGCCCAGTTTCTGTTCGGGCGGGGCGATCTTCACGCCCGGCGCCGGTTCGAAGACTTCTTCGGTCGCCTTGCTGGCGCCGCTGGAACCGGTGGCGGCTTTTTCCTTCGCCTTCTTCACGTTCGCCGACTTCGCCTGCTTGCCGCCCTTGCCGGCGCCGGCGGCAGCGCCGGTTCCCGCCGTCGAGGCGGTCGCGGCCGGGCCTTCGGTGCCGCCGACGCGGATCACCTGAGGGGCCGCGGTGTTGCTCATCCCGTTGTCGCCGGAGCGCCCGATCATCACGCCAACCCCGATCGCGAGGACCAGGGTGGCGACGACACCGACCAGGGAGGAGCTGGCAGAAATCGAGGGGCGCCGGCGCGGCGACGGGTGGGGAGGGGGTCCTGCCGCCGCCGCGGCCGGCTGGGGACGCCTACTCGCGTTCATGTACGTGACGGCGTCCATGATCGGCAGCCGCGGCTCCCCGCGCCGCTGCCCACAGGAGAGGCAGTAGCGCTGGTCAGGGAGCAGGGACGATCCGCAACTGGGGCAGGCGTCGGACACGGCTGCATCTTCCACGCGACGACCCGCCCGCCATGTTTAGGAGTTGTAAAAAACGCGAACTCAGGATCTTCACAACTCGCGAGCACCGCCTGGCGATACTCGCGCTGGCCTTGACCGCGAAGGAAGACCAGGTAGACGACCGACCTGTATATGGACCGGAACGGGAGCCGGTGGAACGACGGCTGCCCGCTCCCTGGTCCCTGGCGATGGCGGTCCTGGCGATGCTGACGCTCGGGGTGCTGATCGGCTCCGTCACCGCGCAGAGCTCCGAGAACGCCGGCTTCACCACCGTCCTGCTCGAAGCGGCCGAAGAAGAGGAAGAAGAAGCCGCGAGCAGCGAACCGAGCAGCGCCGGAGCGCCCGAAGCAGAAGCGTCAGGCATGGAAGCTGCGACCGCGACGGCTGCATCTACGCTGCCGGCGGAAACCCCGCTCGTCGAAGAACCGCTCCCCGGGGAACCGGAACCGGAAGTCCCCGTGATCGAAGAAGAACTCCCCACCGGGCTGCCGGAAGTGAAACACGTCTTCGTCGTGATGTTGAAGGAAGGCGGGTTTGAAGAAACCTTCGGGAAAAACGCGAAGTCGCCCTACCTCGGTAAGGAACTGCCGCAACAGGGTGAGCTCCTGACCAACTACTTCGCTGTCACCAAGGGTGTGCTGGCGAACCAGATCGCCCTGCTCAGCGGCCAGGGACCGACGCCGGAGACCGCGGCCGAGTGCCCCACCTACGGCGACGTCCTACCCGCCACCGAAAGCCCTGAAGGGCAGGTCGAAGGCGAAGGCTGCGCCTACCCGGCGACGACCAAAACGGTGTTCGGCCAGCTGACCGAATCCGACCTTGACTGGAAGGCCTACCGGGAAGGGCCGGAAGGCTGTTCCAACCCGCCCACCGATCCCGCCGACCTCGCGGACCCCCTCTTCTACTTCCACGCGGTCCTCGACGACCCCGCCTGCGGCCAACGCGACGTCGGCCTGCCGCAGCTGGCCACTGACCTGAAGCTGAAAGCCGAAGAATTTCCCGCCCTCGCCTACGTCACGCCCGAAGAAGCGCAGTTGAAGGCGGTGATCACCGAGATCAAGAAATCACTCGCCTACAAGGACGGCGGCATGATCGTCGTCACCGCCGCCCAGGCTCCCCAAGAGGTCGAACATGCCGACGAAAGCGGCTGCTGTATCGACCCCGACTTCCCCAACCTGCCGGGGGCCCCCAGCGAAGCCGCCCCGACCGGACCGGTTCACGAAACCGGCGGCGGCGGGCGCGTCGGCCTCCTCCTCCTCTCTCCCTACGTCGAACCGGGAACGACCAGCGAAACCTACTTCAACCACTTCTCCCTCCTGGTCACGATCGAGGAACTGTTCGAACTCGAACGAATCGGCTACGGCGCCGAACCCGCCCTAACCGGCTTCGACGAATCGATCTTCAACGCGGCCGGCTGAGGCGACGAACCCGCTAACCGCGGATCTTTTCTTCGCTTGCCCCCTCTGAAGGGGGAGAAATCACAGGCAGGTCCCCTTGACGATTCATGCTTGGACTTCGAACTCGGATTCTCGTTCGACTTCTGGTTGCTCTTGGGCCGATTACCGCATTCCTGGCTTCTGCGACAGCGTCGAGCTAGGCCTGAAGAGGCTCGCCGACGGACTTGGCGAGGTAAGGATCGAGATCCATCAGTTGAAGACGCGAGGTGACGATAAGTGACCAACAGTAGATTCGACATGGTGGACGAACAACAACAGCGCGACAAAGCTCAGCGCCTCGCCGATACCTCGACTGTCCTCGATTTCGAGACCGCGCTGAAAATTGTGCGGCATAGACCGGCCGAAGCCGAGGAGCTGCTTCGACTACGAGACAAAATCGCGGAGCGCCAAGCAGTCCGTGCCCGCCTCCGCGAGGAACGCCGGCTGGCCCTCATCGAAGACTTCGGCTAGACCGCGACGCGTTCGGTGGAGCCCTCGAGGCTGCCGTTGAGGAGGTCGAGGATGACGCCCTCGCGGAGGCCGCCCTTGCCGATCTGGAGGGGTTGGCCGAGGAGGTCGGAGAGCTTCTCGAGCAGGAGGACGCCGGTGGGAAGGATGCGGACGCGGGTTGGGTCGAGCTCGAAGCGGCGGCCGACGTCGGCGGCGGGGTCGCCGCAGAGGACGCGGATGCCGCGCTCGAGGGTCTCGTATTCGAGCATCGCGCCGACGAGGCGCCGCAGCGAGGTGGCGGAGCCGCCGACGGCGACGGCCTGGGCAGGGGGTTCGATCTCGACGCCCTCGAAGATGTCGTCGATGCGGTCACGGGTGCGGCGGATCTCCGCCGCCGAGGGCGGGTCGGAGGAAATCAGCTCGTCGGCGAGGTTGCCTGAGCCGACCGGCCAGGAGCGGACGCTCTGGACGCCCTCGGTGACGGTGCCGAGGATCACCTCGGTCGAGCCGCCGCCGATGTCGACGACGCCGATCAGACCCTCGGCGGGGTGACCGAGGGTCTTCGTAGCGCCGATGAAGGAGAGCCGCCCCTCCTCCTCCTCGGGCAGGACCTCGATCGGAACCCCGGCCGCGGCTCCCACCGCCTCGGCGACCTCCTCGCAGTTGCGCGCCTCGCGCACGGCGGCGGTGGCGACGGCGCGAATCTCCTCCGCCCCAAGCTCACGGGCGAGCCGCACCTGGGTGGCGACCACCTCCCCCACTTCCCCCACTTTCTCAGCCGAGATCCGCCCCTTCCCGTCCACGGCCTTCCCGATCCGCGTATACGCCCGCTGCTCCATCACCTTCTTCAACTGCCCATCCACAGGCTCCGCAACAAGCAGTCGCGTCGTGTTGGACCCGATATCTATCGCCGCACAAAGAGTCATAAGCGCATCCCCTCCATGTTCCCAGGCCCACCGGATCCGACACGCCGAGGGGGTCGGGTGGGGGTCGCTGGGTACTCAGCATGGAGCCGCGCCACCACGGCCCGAGGCGTCAGCCCAACAAGCGCATCTCGCGGCGGAGGTGCTCCCAGCGACCCCCACCCGACCCCTTCCACCCCTAAGAAGGGTGCGAAGCGTCCTCGAACTCCCGGAACAGCCCCGTGACCACGAAGGCGACCTGCTCGCCGATGTCCACCGCGTTGTCAGCGACCCGCTCGATCGCCCGCGCTGCCAGCAGCATCGTCATCGCCCACTCGCGCTTGTCGGCGTCGTCGCCGAGCTCGATCGCCAGTTGGAAGCACTCGCGGTTGAGGTTGTCGACGACGTCGTCGCGACGGACCAGGTCCCGGGCCATCTCGACGTCGCGCTCCTCGAAGGCCCGCTTGGCCTGGGTGATCAGGGTCCGCGTCTGCCCACCCATCGTCAGGATCAGCTTCACCATCTCCTCGTCGGCGGGAGGGTGGCTGCCGGTGAGGGGGATCAGCTTGCAGACGTTGACGCACTGGTCCCCCATCCGCTCGATGCTCTTCAGCACGTGCAGCAGCGAGGAGATCAGGCGCAGGTCGGTTGCCACCGGCGACTGCGTCGCCAGCAGCGTGATCAGGCTCTGGTGCACCTCGAGGTAGCGGCCGTCGATGCGGTCGTCGTCGTTGATCACCACCTGGGCCATCTCGACGTCCTGATGCTCGACCGCTTCCATCGTCCGCGACAGCGCCGTGTTGACCATGTCGAGGCCACCGAGCGCGCTCGCCTCCAGGGTCGCCAGTTCCTCCAGGTATTCGGTTCTCGCGATTTCCGGCATCGTCGTCCTCCCGCTCAGCCGAAGCGGCCGCTGACGTAGTCCTCGGTGGCCTGCTGCGAGGGATTGGTGAACATCTGGTCCGTCGCCCCGACCTCGATCAGGTGCCCCGGCTTGCCGGTCTCGTCGAGGTTGAAGAAGGCGGTGACGTCAGAGGCCCGCGCCGCCTGCTGCATGTTGTGAGTGACGATGACGATCGTGTAGCGGCTCTTCAGCTCGGCTATCAGATCCTCGATCGCCAGCGTCGCGACCGGGTCCAGCGCCGAGCAGGGCTCGTCCATCAGCAGCACCTCCGGTTCGACCGCGATCGCGCGGGCGATGCAGAGCCGCTGCTGCTGGCCGCCGGAGAGGCCCGAGCCCGGCTTGTCGAGCCGGTCCTTGACCTCCTCCCAGAGGTGGGCGCCCCGCAGCGAACGCTCGACGACTGCGTCCCTCTGAGACTTCGGGACGCGGCGCGAGTTGAGGTTGAGGCCGGCGGCGACGTTGTCGTAGATCGACATCGTCGGGAACGGATTGGGCTGCTGGAAGACCATCCCGATCAGCCGCCGCACCTCGACCGGGTCGACCCCCTTACCGTAGATGTCCTCGCCGTCGAGCGAGACGTGCCCCGCCACGCGCGCCCCTGGGGTCAGCTCGTGCATCCGGTTCAGCGAGCGCAGGAAGGTCGTCTTGCCGCAGCCCGAGGAGCCGATCAGCGCCGTCACCTTGTTCGGCGCGATCGTCATCGACACGTCCTCGACCGCGTGGAAGTCGCCGTAGAAGAGGTTGACGCCGCTGACCTCGATCGTCTTCGCCCCGCGGCCGCTCTTCACCACCGGCTCGGTCGAGGTCCTGCCCACCGGGCCGTTGCTCATCGTCTGCTTTCCATCTTCGGCAGCGCTGCGCTTGGTCACGACTCCCAGCATCGATCTCAACTTTCTTCCTTCCACGGTCAGCGGATCTCGGTTCTGTAGTGGCGGTAGACGAGCCGGGCGGCGACGTTGAGCAGCATCACGATCGCGATCAGAGTAAGGGCCGCCGCCCAGGCCTTGTCGTAGGCCGCCTGTTTGAAGACGCCGGGCGATCGGTACTCGTTGTAGGCGTAGACGGCGAGGTTCTGCATGCGGCCGTTGAAGGGATCGCTGTTCATCGAGTCGACGACTCCGGTCGTGACCAGCAGCGGCGCCGTCTCACCGACGATGCGGGCGATCGCGATCATCACCCCGGTGATCAGGCCGGCGAAGGCGGTCGGCAGGACGACCTTGACGATCGTCTTCCACTTCGGCGTGCCCAGCGCGTAGGCCGCCTCGCGAAGGTGGTTGGGGACGATCTTCAGCACCTCCTCGGCGGAGCGGATGACGATCGGGGTCATCAGCACCGAGAGGGCGACCGAGCCCATCACCCCGAGCCGGATGCCGGGCCCGAGGAAGAGCTCGAAGAGCGCATAGGCGAAGAGGCCGGCGACGATCGAGGGGATCCCGGTCATCACGTCGACGAAGAAGGTGAGCGCCTGGCGCAGCCGGCCCTTCCCGTACTCGTTGAGGTAGATCGCGGCCATGATCCCGATCGGGACCGAGATCACCGAGGCGACCAGGGTGATCACCAGGGTGCCGACGATCGCGTGGGCGGCGCCGCCGCCTTCGCCCACAACGCCCCGGGCGTCGGAGGTGAAGAATTCGAGGCTGAGACCGGGGATACCGCGCTTGGTGACCTCGTAGACGAGCGAGATCAGCGGGATCATCGCCAGCGCGAAGGCGCCGGCGATCAGCACCGTCATCAGCCGGTTGACCGCGCGCCGGCGCCAGTCGGTGCCGCCCTCGAGCAGCGAGGAGCGGCGGGCGAGGACGGGGCTCTGAGCCGCGCTCTCCATCGCCTATTCGTGGTTCTGGCGGGCGATGATCGCCCGCGCGCCCATGTTGGTGACGAGGGTGATCGCGAAGAGGACGAGGCCGGTGGCGATCAGCGCGTTGATCGCGAGCCCGCTCGACTCGGGGAAGTTGAGGGCGATGTTGGCGGCGATCGTCGAGGGGTTCGCCTGGCTGATCAGGTTGAAGCTGACGGCGCCGGAGACGGAGAGGATGATGGTCACCGCCATCGTCTCGCCGAGGGCGCGGCCGAGCCCGAGCATGGCGCCGCTGATCACCGACGATTTGCCGAACGGGAGGACGGTCATCCGGATCGTCTCCCAGCGGGTGGCGCCGAGCGCCTGCGCGCCTTCCTCCAGCTTGCGCGGGGTCTGCACGAAGGCCTCGCGGGCGATCGCGGAGACGATCGGCAGGATCATCACCGCGAGGACGAGGCCGGCGACCAGCATCGTCCTTCCGGTGACCGAGGCGGGACCTTCGAAGATCGGGATCCAGCCGAGCTTCTCTTCCAGCCATTTCAGCACCGGCACCGCCGCCGGGCCGAGGACGAAGATGCCCCAGAGGCCGTAGATGATGCTCGGGATCGCAGCCAGGAGGTCGACCAGGTAGCCGAGCGTGGAGGCGATCCGCGGCGGCGCGATGTGGGTGATGAAGAGCGCTGCGGCGACGGCAAGCGGGACGGCCACAATGGCCGCGATCGCCGCGGCCAGGACGGTGCCGAAGGCGAGCGGGGCGACGTAGTCGAGGAAGGTCTTGCCTTCCGGCAGTTCCGAGGCGCTCGCGGTGAGGGCGGGAAGGCCCTCGGAGGCGAGGAAGACGGCGACCCCCGCCAGCAGGGCGAGGATGGTCACCGCCGCGACGACGGCGGTGCGGGAGAAGACGCGGTCGCCGAGGCGGCGGCGCCCTCCGGACGCCGCCGCCAGCAGCTGGCCTGCGTTGGTCGTGGTGTCGACCTGGGGCAAAGGTCCCCTAACCGGCTTCGATCGCTTCGATCGCCGGGGTCACCTTCGCCGTCAGGGCCGAGGAGAGCGGAGCGGAGCCGGCCTGTTCGGCGGCCAGTTCCTGCCCTTCGGGGCTGACGACGTATTGGAGGTACGCCTTGACCGCGCTGGCTTCGTCGGCCGAGTCGTACTTGGTGCAGGCGATCAGGTAGGAGGTGAGGACGATCGGATAGGTGCCTTCCGATTCCGTCTTGCGGTCGAGCTTGTAGGCGAGCGTGTACTTGCCCGGGCTCAGTTCCTTGTCCAACGGGGACTCTTCGAGGACCTTGGCCGCGGCCTCCGCGGTCGGTTCGGCGTATTCGGAGCCGACCTTGATCTTGGCGATGCCGAGTTCGCCGGCCTGACTGGCGTCGGCGTAGCCGATCGCGCCTTCGCCGGCGGCGACCGCTTCGACGACGCCGGAGGTGCCGGAGGCGGCTTCGCCGCCCTTGACCGGCCAGTCGCCGCTGACTTCGTAGCTCCAGACGCTCGGCACGACCTCGGAGAGGTATTCGGTGAAGTTCTGCGTGGTCCCGGACTCGTCAGAGCGGTTGACGGGGGTGATGCGGGTGTCGGGCAGTTCGGCGCCGGGGTTGTCGGCGGCGATCGCCTTGTCGTTCCAGCTGGTGATTTCCTGGTTGAAGATCTTCGCCAGGGTTTCGGGGTCGAGCTGGAGGTCTTCGACGCCGGGGAGGTTGTAGATGATCGCGATCGGCGAGATGTAGCCCGGGACCTCGACCAGCTGGCCGGTCTTGCAGCGCTTTTCGGCCTTTTCGAGTTCGCCTTCTTCGGTCGAGAGGGCGGCGTCGCTGCCGGCGTAGGCAACCCCGCCGGCGATGAACTGTTCGCGGCCTCCACCGGACCCGACCGGGTCGTAGGAGATCGTCACGCCGGAGTTTTCGTTCTCGAATTCGGCGATCCAGGCTTCCTGGGCGGCCTGCTGCGCGGTCGAGCCGGCGCCGGCGATTTCACCGGAGACGCTGCCGCCACCGCTGCCGCCACCGGTCGTTTCGTCGCTGCTGCTGCCGCAGGCCGCAAGGCCGATGGCGAGGATCACCGCGGCGGTCAACGCCACGAACCACTTAGAGCTCGTCAACTCTTTCTCCTTCGGGTCGATTCACAGTTGGCGCCACCCTCGCAGCGGCCACCCCGAACCTTGTTACGTGGCTGTGTCGAGCATGTAAAAAAGATGTAAAAGCGAGCCGGGTAATTCACCCATCGGGCGAGAACCGGTAGCCGATCCCGTTGTGGGTGTGGATCAGCCGCCGATCGGGCAGCGCTTCGCCGAGCTTGGCGCGGAGGCGGCTGACGTAGACGTCGACCGAGCGGTCGTCGCTGCGCGGCGTGCCGCCCCAGACCTCGGCGAACAGCTCCTCCCGGGTCATGATCCGCTGCGGGTGCTCGGAGAGCGTCACCAGCAGCTGCAGCTCGCGGACGGTGAGGCTGAGGGGGCGGCCGTCGACGAGCGCCGCGTGCTCTTCGGGCTTGATCTCCAGCCGTCCCATGCGTGCGAGCATGGCGGCGGCTCAGGCAGGAGCGGTTATCCGGCCGTGAAGCTGTTGTGAACGGCTTGTGAAGAAGGCTCCGCTGAGGGCTCGGCTGCCGCCGGCTGCTCGGGCGCCGCCCGCAGCTCCTCGGGGACGATCCCCGCCGGTTCGGGATCAAAGCGGTAGCCGATGCCGAAGTGGGTGTGGATGTAGGTCCAGCTCGGCGAAAGGCCCTCGAGCTTCTTGCGCAGCTTGCGGACGAAGACGTCGACCGAGCGATCGCCGTGGGCCATCGCGTAGCCCCAGACCCGCTGGTAGATCTGCTCGCGCTCCAGCACCTGACCGCGCTCCTCGGCAAGCAGGTAGAGCAGCTCGAACTCGCGCCGGGTCAGGTCAAGGGCCTCGTCGCCGACGAAGGCCTGGTAGCGGTCGGGGCGGATCTCCAGCTCGCCGACGGCGAGCGGCGAGGCCTCGTGCTCCTGGCGGCCGCGGCGGCGGCGGCGCGAGACCGCTTCCAGCCGGGCGATCGCCTCCTCGGGGTGGCACGGCTTCGTCATCCAGTCGTCGGCCCCGAGCCGCAGCCCGCGCACCCGCTGGGCGACGGTCGAGCGGCCGGTGCAGACGACCAGCCCGAGGTCGGGCAGCATCGAGGCCACCCGCTCCAGGTAGGCCCAGGCTTCGTCGCCCAGGACCACTGGGTCGACCAGAAGCGCGTTCAGCTTCATCGCCACCAGGTCGCGCGGCGGCACCGGGCCGGTCTTCTGGCTGAGATGCCAGCCAGCCGCCTCTGCGCGGCGGGCGAGAACGGTGACGAAACCGCTGTCGGTGTCGAGGACGGCGATTCGGATACGCGCAGTGTAGGGGTCGGACAGGGTGTAAAGCCCTGCGTTCACAGGATTTTCACGAGTAGGGGGGCGCAGAAGCCGAATTTGCGGGAAGGCCGGATGCCCTCGCACGCGAGTCCGCGCCAAGCGTCGTATATCGACGTCTCTGGCGGACTCGGGTCTCAGAAAGTCGCCGGCCGCAGGCCGGTGGCGATGATCAGCAGGATCGCCGGCAGCAGGGACTCGAGGTTCGACATCGGCGGGCATCCTAAGCGTCGCGACCTGATGTTGCGCTAGATTGCCGCCCGTGAAGCGCGCCGCCGCAGCTCTGATCTCGATCTGGGCCCTGATGCTTTTGGTCGCTCCGGCCGCCCTGGCTGACGAGGGCGTCGGCCTCGCCGGGCCGACCACCGACAAGACGGTGACCTTCTTCTGCTTCGGCGTGATCGGCTTCTTCGCCGCCCTGGTGATCGTCCTCTCGCTGATCCAGAACCGACTCGAGAAGCGCAAGGATCAACGCAAGTCCGACCTAGCGCGTTTCAACTGACGGGCTGAACGGGCGCCTGTCGGCGTCCTCGGTCGCTCGCGTGCGAAGCACGCCACGCTCCCTGCGTCCTTGACAGGCGCCCGTTCAGCCTCGCCAACCTTCATCGATGGTTATCGATGAACTGGTAGGTTGCCGGCACATGACGGACCTGCCGGTGATCAACTGCTGCACGCCGCTGGCCGGCAGCTCGCTGGGCGAGCCGCAGGCGGGCGAGCTGGAGGCGGTGATGAAGGCGCTGGCGGACCGCAACCGCCTGCGGATCGTCAACATGCTGCTGCGGGCCGAGGGCGAGGCCGTCTGCGTCTGCGAGTTCGAACCCTTCCTCGGCCTCTCCCAAGCCACCGTCAGCCACCACCTCAAGGTCCTGGTCGCGACCGGCCTGGTCGAGCGCGAGGGCCGCGGCACCCGCAGCTACTTCTCCCTCGTCCCCGGCGCCCTCGACTCGGTGCGCGAGGTTTTCGCGCCGGCGAGCGCCTGCTGCTGAGGCGATGACCGACCGGCCCGACCTCCGCCGCCGCGCCGCCGCCGAGGCGATCGGCGTCTTCGCTCTCGTCTTCGCCGGCTGCGGCGCGATCGTCGCCGAGGCCGAACACCCCGGCAGCCTGGGAACGGTCGGGATCGCCCTCGTTTTCGGACTGGTGATCATGGCGATGATCTACGCCACCGGCCACCTCTCCGGCGCCCATCTGAACCCGGCGGTCACCCTCGCCTTTGCCCTCACCAGGCACCTCCCCCGCGCCGAGGCGGCCGCCTACCTGCTGGCCCAGGTCGCCGGGGCCCTCGCCGCCGCCGCCCTGCTCGCCGCCGTCTGGCCCGATCAGCCGGCGGCGCTGGGGACCACCCTGCCGCGCGTCGGGATCGGCAGCGCCTTCGCCTACGAGGTGGTGCTGACGGCGTTCCTGATGTTCGTGATCATGGCTGTCGCCACTGACACCCGGGCGGTGGGCGCGGCGGCGGCGATCGCGATCGGCGGCACCGTCGGCCTCGATGCGCTCTTCGGCGGACCGATCACGGGAGCCTCGATGAACCCTGCGCGCTCGCTGGGGCCGGCGCTCGTCTCCGGGGAACTGCACGACCTCTGGATCTACCTGCTGGCGCCGCCGCTGGGCGCCGCGCTCGGCGCCCTCGCCTACCAGCTGGTCCGCGGCGAGCATCCCACCGAGGGCGCCTCGGAGGCGATCTGATGGCCCGCGCCCTCTTCGTCTGCCTCCACAACGCCGGCCGCTCGCAGATCAGCGAGGCGCTCTTCGCCCGCGCGGCCGAGGGGCGGCACGAGGCGCGCTCGGCGGGGACGACTCCGGGCGACCGCGTCCACCCCGAGGTGGTCGAGGCGATGGCCGAGTTCGGGATCGACCTCGCCGACCGCCGCCCGCGCGAGCTCTCCCGCGAGGACGCCGAGTGGGCCGACGTGGTGGTGACGATGGGCTGCGGCGACGAGTGTCCCTACATCCCCGGCAAGCGCTACCTCGACTGGGACCTGGACGATCCGAAGGGGCAGTCGCTGCAGGCGGTGCGGGCGACGCGAGACGAGATTGGGCGCCGGGTCAAGGCCCTGGTCGCCGAGCTCGACTCCGACTAGCCCCGCCTCAGGAGAGCCGGAAGCCCGAGAGCAGGCGTTTCTCCGTCTCGCCCTCGACCCTGGCGACGACTTCGACCCGGCCCTCGAGCGGGGTGCCGCGGATCTTCGTCGCCAGCAGGTCGTCGACCTGGAAGATCCCGGCGCTGTTGTTCAACTGGATCTCGATCCTGACCGGGCGCTCCTCGCCGGCGCTGATCCGGACCTCGTCGACGGCGGCGGCGGAAATGGAGTGGATGCCCTCGTGGCCGGACTCGATCGGGGTGCGGGTGCGGCCCTGGGCCATGTCGAGGGCGTCGGCGACGCGGACGACCCCGGCCTCGAGCGTGTAGGGCTCGCCGCGGCGGCGGTGGCCGATGATCGCGTGGAGGATCTCCGAGGCGACGACGGTCCGCTCCGGCTCCTTGTAGGCGTCGGCGAGCAGGCGCTGCAGCGCCCCGTTGGCGAGGAAGAGCGAGTAGGCCTCGTGGTCGGCGCGGTGGATCGACATCCCGGTGTCGTGCAACAGCGCGCCGCCGGCGACGACGACTTCGGCGTCGCGGTCGCGCATCCCGTGGTCGGCGACCATCGCCGGCTCGACCCCGGCGCGCAGCAACAGGCGCAGCAGCCGCAGGGCGATGTTGAGCACGATCTGCATGTGCACCCAGCTGTGGTCCGACATCCCCAGGCGCTCGGCCTGGACCTGAGTCATGTACCACCAGGCTCGCACCTGCTCGTCGGAGTTGACCGCCTCGAGGAAGCCCTCGAGCTTGCGATTGCCACGGCTCGGCGCCCGCACCCGCGCCTCCGCGATCGCCTCCTTCGGCGGCTTGCGCTTCGGCCCTTCGGCGTCAGGCGCCGGAACCTGCTCCCCGCCCGCCTCTATCGGCTCCTCAGCCATCGCGCGCATCGTAGATGCGCCCTCGGCGTTCGTCCTTTGTTCGCCTATAGGCCTACAAAGGACGAACGCCAGTGCTGCTTACCCGCAGATCGGCCAGGGGCTGGAGCCGGAGGAGGCGTAGAGGAGGGCGGCGCGGTAGTCCTGTTCGGCCTCGGGGGCCGCGGCGGGGTCGCCGCTGCCGCCCATCGATTCCCAGGTGCCGTAGTCGAACTGGTATTTGCCGCGGTAGGTGCCGTCGGAGGAGACCGCGGTCGGGTCCCCGCCGGACTCGCAGGCGGCAATCGATTCCAGCGTCGCCATCGAGACGCCGAGGTCGAGGAAGCGCTCTTCGCTTTCGCGCTCCCGCCTGCGGGTGGCGGCGCGTTCTTCGGCGCGGATGTCGGCGGCGATCGTCTTGACGATTCGGTGGAAGCGGTTGACTGGACGCTGCAGGCGCGCCAGCGGCGCGACCTCGGCCGGGCCAACGCTCGGGCCCTTCGTTCCTCCCTCGCCGCCGGCGGCCAGTGCGGCCGCGGGAAAAGCGAAAAGAATGAGCAGGATGGGGGTGAAATGTTTGCGTTTTGTGAGCAAGCGCGAAACCGTGAGGGTTTGCGCCGCTCCCATGTGTGGGGCCCGTCACACTGGACCGCCTTCTAGCGCCGATCCGCACTAGCTCAGGCACGAATCCGCCTCAGATGAAGGTGACCCTGGCTGCGAAATTGCGCTTCTAGATGGCTTTGGCGATCAGCAGGTGCAGGTCCGGCAGCCGCCGGATCGACTTCACCTCGGCCTTGCCGTAGCCGCTCTCACCCATCCAGCGGGAGACCTCCTGAACCGTGTAGGTATCGGCGCCAGAGGTGAGGTGGAAGAAGAGGCCGAGGATCGAGGC
>Ga0207661_10000611_pt1 | contig 22884 bp, 18 predicted proteins | sample KBSC713LmetaG_FD_184337 | JGI IMG/M metagenome (GOLD analysis project Ga0207661, IMG submission 184337) | Corn rhizosphere microbial communities from Kellogg Biological Station, Michigan, USA - KBS C7.1-3L metaG (SPAdes) (version 2) | ecosystem: Host-associated > Plants > Roots > Rhizosphere ...
GAAAAGATGCTTTCGTCGGCGCGCAAGCGCGCTGAGCACCTCCTCGTCCACCGCATCCCGCTTCCAACGTCCGTGACGATCGCGATACGCCCCTCCTGTGGAGGCGGGATGGGGAGAGACAATCATATTTTTCCGGAAAACGGAAGTTAAATTTTCATGGCGACAGGGCTCGCGCGGCCGATCGGCTTGATGAGTCAGGCGAAATTAGTTTTTGCGAGCGCGAGATTTCAAGCGGTTTACGCGGCGCGCGAGCCAACAGTCGGCGAAAATCGATCAAGCTGATTTGCCCGACGGGTCAAAGTAAATCACCCGCAATAATTGAGTGCACTGGCACCGTAATTCTGTCACCGCAATTCTAAAGGGTCCAGCCAATTATGGTTCAAACCATTCGCGAGGAACGTCTGGCAGAAAGCCTCCGGCATCCTTCATCCGTTGATAGTATTGGAACGCCTCGTCGGGGGCACATAACCCGGCTTCAACTGCTCGCCTCAAGAGGCGAATGCTGCCCATCACGTGACTTTCGTCTGACAGGGCAATTCCGACCGATCTGGCTTTGCCATCGTCACAACAGAAACTGTAATCTCCATTCAACAGAAGCGCCAGACACTCGGTCTCGCCTTCGCCGAGTTCATGCTCATCGAGCAGGGAAAGAAAAATTTCTGAGGCAATTTCGTCCGCATCAACAAAACGAATAGTGCCTTGCTCCTGATGCGCTAGAAGCTCCGCCGCACAGGTCGGCTCGCATTCACCAACAACGAGCGGACATACGCAAATCGTGACATCAGGTAACGCGGTGACGAGGTCCAAGGCGCCCGCATTCGAAAGGTTGATTATAGAGCTTGCATCAGTGATGAGGTCCACGACGTCCCTCACCGCTGATACGCGATCCATAGACGTCGTTGATAGAACAGTTCAAACGGTCCGTTACCCAACCAATTGAGACTTCGCCCTGCTCAACTTTTCGCGCGGCGATCTCCAGAAGGTTGCGCGATACGCGCGGGATGTGAACATTTGCCCGGCCCGGCAAACCGAGGGAGGCAGCCCTCTTTTCCGGCCCTCCGAAATTATCTCGTAGATAATCGGAAAGCGATTTTGCTCCGCCGCTCGGAAGAAGCTGCAAATCTTCGCAGCGCCGGGCCGCGACTTCAAAGCTCACCCCATAGAAACGAGATAGATAGAGAATCTCAACGTCGCCAATGGCGGAGTTAGTGATCCGAAGCGTCTTCCGAACTTGTTGCAAGAACTTTCCGACGCCCCGCGCAGGCAACAATAGAACCGAAGCAAAAGCGTTGACGAAATACTCCGATTGAGATCGATACCGACCTAGCCTTCCGATCTGACCCGCAAGGTCAAAAGTCGCCGAGCGATTTGAACCTCGATGGTGCGTTATCAGGTGCCCCACCTCGTGCGCTAAAGTGAACAGCATCCTGCCGCTGAAACGAGGTGAAACGAATACAAACGGGTAACCATCTGCGACAACGGAGGCACCCTCGAAGCGAGACGTTTCCAATCTTCCTAGAATTACACCGCGATCGACGACTAACTGAGGCAGTTCCGTGAGTGGATCATCTGGCTGATCAGGCAACAACATTTGGCGAAACTCGTCCGCCAGTCTCGCTGCCTCCGCGTACGTTTCCTGTTCAAAACGGAACACTAAAAGCCACTCGGGTGGAGCGGCGCGAGGAGGCAATAACCTCAGCGCCGCGTCCACGAAGTCTGCCGCTGCCTCTACGCCGCGATCAGGGCGAGAAGAAGCGGTCTGACGGAAAAGCATACCGAGTTCGCTCTTTGAAGCGCTCTCGGAAGCAAATGAGTGAAGAGGTACTTTCAAACCGCGAGCTAACGCGCGCAGGTCGGCAAGGGTGGGATCCTCCCCTTCCAAGAAGGCTCGAATGCGCTCTGAGGACAGCCGAGATTTGGTCGCAATCTCGTCGGGCGACATCGGCAGCTGTCTAAGAAACGTGGCTACTCTGCTCATGATCGCGATAAGGCGGCCGATGCCTTTATCCCCTGTAGCCAAGAGAGCATATCTTGCACCTGATTTTCGTTGAGCTTCGCCAAGCGGCTCATAACGTCGATTACTCTGTTGCCTCGCTTACCTAGTAGTTCCGATAACTTAGGAAGAGTTTGCTCGCGACCCATCGCAACCTCACGCTCGGTTTCGAGCGCGACGGGGTTCGTGCCGACAATGAAATTCTTAATCCGTGCCTCGAAAGTTTCTGAACTATGCCGATCCAACGGATGCTGGTTGCCGTCAGCATCAACGATTACATTCCCCTCCAATAAGCCGGTTGGACCCGTTTGTAGCCTATTTTCGGGAAACCTCTCGTACGCGGCCAATGCATCTATTTGCTCAACGACTTCCATACCGCCGACAACGTACTGCTGAATTGCAGGCACCTTCCCGCTGACAACGAATATGAAGTCCCCCGGAAGCACCACCCGCCTTATGTTAGGCATGCATGCGCCCAACGTGGGGGTTTTGCTAAACAGCATTGGATCATTCATGTTCCCTCGTGCGCCGGGATCAGTGCCGGTACCGGATATGTATACGTAGCCTTTCATAGTAACTCCGCGCATCAATTTCGACTTGATCGGTGACCCGCCAAAAGTTTGGCTCGGACGCTCACAAACGGGTTGCTGACGACTAGCTTGCGCCGTCCGTTCGAGATGAATCTCTGTCCGCATTGATCACATGTGTGCTCCATGTGAGGGAAGAACGCCAAGTCACCAACATCAAAGTGCGGAGTGTCACACTTGGAGCAAACCAAGCTGACAATTTTGTCGGACAGATATGAAAGCGCTTGTTGCGCCATAAAGTACTGGATGTGCGTTTCATTGAGTTCAATGCCATCGATAACGACATGATCAAACGTGTCGTCAACCGCGATATTTCCCCGAATGTCATAAAGGTGAATGTGCAACCCCGCCTCTTCCGGGCGATCAGAAGTCCATACCAGCGCTGGGTTTGATGCCCAAATCTGCATGCCTCCGGAATAGGAGGCCTGTTCTACATCAAGCGTTCGAGGCGCTCTAACCAGCGGAACACTACGCTGAACTACCTGAAGCAGGGCTACCGGATTGGAGATTGATTTTTCCGTGTCGTTGAAGTGTCGTCCGCAGCCTTGGCACATGTGCTTGCGGTGTGGTTTGACCGCGAAATAACCGGCATCCAAATGTGCTTCCCCGCAGTGTGGGCATCGGAGTAACTTTAGTCCGCGCTTTAGGAAGCGGCTCAGATAGAAGCTGATAGCAGTTTCCCCAGTGATGGTGGCCTGTTCAGTCGATGACAGCTTCACGACAACGGCGTCGAAAGTATCGTCAATTTCTTTTTGACCGTCGTGGGTGGAGCGGGCGTGAACGTGAATACCGATCTCAGGCGGCATCGAAGAGGTGTCATACACAGCCTCTACCGCACCCCATAAAGCAATCCCGCCGGGGTGCGCCTGCGCATCGAGTTCCAGTACCTTCGGCGACCTAGTTGGCTTTGATGCGCCGATACAGACGCGTAGGCGCGCGCCATGTGGACCGGTCGCGCTGCACTGGTGGGTTTTGCACCAATACCTCGGATTGCCGTTCCGCTGCTTCCCCACATGCTCGATCGAGCAACTTTTCCTACGACTAGGGGACATGAGAAACCTTGATTCTTGTCGATTAGAACATAAAGAGAACGATTTGTCCAGGCCTTTCAACCGAAAGAAGAAATTCTGGGTGAGGCCAACCATAGTTTCCGTTGGGTTACTGGTCGCGTGCCAGCTTGCGCTTCCCCTAATGCGTTTTCTTCCGACATAATGAATTGGCGTTCGATGCCGCGGTTGAGCGCTCGCATGACGCCGATGCGCGCGAGCATCGTCGGGCCACCGCTTGTCGCCACGAGGATCAGCGCTTTCATTGCTATCTGCCACTCCCTCGCCGCGTGCTCGGCCTTCCGGAGTTTCGTGATGTAGGTCCCGGCATCTCGCAAAGTGACTAGCTTATGATCTCTGGGCAGCGAGATGGGCTCATCTATAACTTCCGGTCCCAGCCCTTCGTCACGACAAATAGCAGCAAGCAATTGTTGGCGGTTCACAAGTTATCGGGCGGCCCCAGTGCCACAATAATCTATGGAATTACGGTGCCAGTGCACTCAATTGCCCTGATCGTGCCTTCACGAGCATCACGGCACATGCCCCGCCTCACGGTGTCGTCGTCATCGCGCAAATTCGAACAATTAGTGCACTGTCACCGTAATCCCTAATCCCGCATGCGCGCCCGCTTGATCCGGGCGCTCAGCAAAACGATCATACGATGCCCTTGTTGCGGCGCCGTCGCAGCATCACGCACGCGCAGAAAAATCATGACGCAGTAAAATTAGCGTAGCGTAATCCGCCGCACGCGCCGCCCCGGACGAACACATGATGTTGGTTCGGCAGAAGCGCCGCGCAATCAGATGGAGAGTTGGATCCGAGCCTCATGGCGGATTACGCTACGCTAATCCGCCACGAGGTTTTTCCACCTATCGAACCGAGACTGTTTCAGCTTCGTCCTTTCAACGTCCAATTCTACAAGGCGGCCTGAAGCAGCAGCCATCTTCGCTGCTGCGTGATTGTAGCTATCCGCAGTGGGTTGAAGCTGAAATATTATCTGCCCGTTGACTAACTTGTAGAGGCCAAATTCGCGCACCAATAGTGCAACGCATTTCTCGTAAGCAGCAGTGTATTCAAGCCGTTCGGCCGATATTCTGGAAATGAGGGATTTCATGTCCGCATGCTGCTCGTCGATCATGGCCATAAATTTCGCGAGGGTATCAGCTCTCCGTTCTAGCACCCTTGCGTCATGTTCGATTTTGTCGCGCTCGGCCTTGACCAAAGGGAGGTAGCGGGATTCCAAAGCCTTGGCGTCGCTGTCCGCAGTTTTCAGCTCATGGCCGAGCGCCTCAAGCTCGCTACGGCTGGAGCCACCCAAATCAGTTTGTTTCCAAAGGTCTCTGGGTTCGGCTTCGGTCAACAAGCCGCGAGTGACGATATCCATTTCAACGGAGTCCCTTTTTGCCAACGCGACCATCTTTAGAAATTTATTTGAGGGATATCGCCTAAGCACCTGGTCCAGTTGTTCTGGATCACTGACGCTCCGTAGGGCAGCCTCGCCTTCGCTGACGGAAGTGGCCTCCTGGAATCTTGCTAGATCGCCCACGAAATACAGCGTGCCGAAGCCGACAGTCATAACAACGCACAGGAGGAATACGACCACTACCTTTGACTTCCGATCCGAATACGTTGCCACGGATTCGACTCCAATTCGGCACTGCTCTTACATGGCTTTGATCAAGAGTTTGAATTACGGCGACAGTGCACTTAACTATCGCACAGCGACGCGATGGGCACACGACCCGCAATATTAACCGCGCTGCAACAACCGGCGCAGGCCGCGGATATCGGTGAGGCTGTCGATATCGAACACGGTTTCGATCAATCGGGTCGCCTGCTCGGGCCCGAGTACCGGCGAGATCAGGTCGTGCGCCTTGTCGATCACCTCGCTTCGTCCCATCGGGTTGCGCGGCGTGCCGCGCACAGCGGAAACTCGTTCCGAGAGCTTCGTGCCGTCGTTGAACTCGATCTCGACGACGGTTTCACGCGCGGGCAGCAGTTTGGCCAGTTCCTCGTCACGCACCAAATTGACCTTCGCACGCTGCTTCAGCACGCTCCCGTCCTGCATGCGGGCCTTGTCATGGGCGGCTTGAAACGAGACCGTCTTGTCGATCAGCATCACCGCGACCATGTGCTGCAGGCAGATGTCCGGAATATCCCTGTTGTCGACAACGTTGGCGACTGACGGCGCGAGCCGCACCGTGACCTTCTTCACCTGATCGGCTTCGAACGGCTTCTTGCCGCGGATCGCCTCGATGGCATCGAGCGGTCCCTGGATCGGTGAGCCTACCGCCCACTTCTTGATATCGGTCTGGGTGATCTCGTAGCGCTCGCCTAGCTTGTCGATCAGCAAATCGGGCTGCGCCTTCGGTGCGTAGGCGGCAAAGAAATTGTCGGCGCCGGAAAAGATGTCATCGACGCCATTCCAGCCGGATTGCACGAGCAGCGCCGCGGTGACGCCATTGCGCGCGGTCATGCCCGCGAACACGAAGGCCTTCTCGATGTGATCGGTGTCGCGCCGCCAGGCGGTGATGCCCGAGGATTGCTGCGCGGCGTAATCGAGCGCCCAGCGCATTTGCCTGCTATCGAGACCGATTGCGCACGTCGCCGCAGCGGTGGCACCGAAATTTCCTGCAATGCTGTGCGTCGCCAGGCTGCTTTCATAGCTGAAGGCGGCGCCGCCCATCGCCATCACCACGCGGGTGCCGATGTCATAGCCGAGCGCAACCGCCCGCAGCAGCCCGGGGCCGTCGATCGCCGATATCTCTCCCGCAGCCAGCGCCGCCGGCACGACCGCGCAGCCCGGATGCGAACGGGATTGGTTATGGGAGTCGTCGGTCTCGTCGGCATGCGCCATCATGCCGTTGGCGAGCGCGGCGTCGATCGGAGGCGCCGTCAGCGCGGTGCCGACCACGGTGACCGCGCCGCTGCCGACATGCTCGCGGAGATGACGTTGCGCAGCCTGGCCCGGCGGCAATTCCGATCCGGAGATCATCGCGGCGAACGTATCGAGCAAGTGATATTTCGCCTGCTCGGCAACCTCGGCCGGCAGCGCGCGTGTTCGCGCCGCGCTCATATAGGCGGCCAGCATGGTCATCACCTTTCCGGGGCCGGGGCTCGGACCGAGCGTCTGCGCGAGGGCACGGACCGGCGGGAGGGCGACCGCTGTTGCCATTGTCGCCTTGAGAAAGCCGCGCCGCGTCTGCGTAGCCAATTTCGCTTCCCTTTGCCGCCTCGGACACCGGAACCGCGTGCCTATCCTCTTTAAGTGATGGCCGGCGAAAGTCTAGAGCGTGATGAGGTTAGGCTGAATTGAAGCCGCAGTGACGATGCACCTCTCCCCTTGCGGGAGAGGTCGGATCGCATCGAAGATGCGATCCGGGTGAGGGGTCTCTCTCCACTCGGTAAATTGCCGCTTGCGCCCGCGGATGCAACCCCTCATCCGGCGCCACAGCCGATGCGAAGCATCGGCGTTCTTAGCTCTAAGAACGGCGGCCGAAAGGCCGCCTACGCCACCTTCTCCCGCAAGGGGAGAAGGAAATCGAGTCTGCGGCGGAAACCGGTTCAACCAAAACTCATCCCGCCTCAGACCCTCGCCTTGTCAGATCGCGACCTGACGGCCGATCTCGACCACCTGGTCGATGGGCAGGCTGAAGAAGTCGCTGACATGGACGGCGTTGCGCTCCATCACGGCGAAGATGCGCTCCTGCCGGGCCGGAAGGCTGTCGCCGCCATCGCGGTGGATCACCGTTTCGTGTCCGACGAAGTAGGTGACGTCGTTTACATCGACGGTGCAGCCAAGCGACTTGCCGGCCGCAAGCAGCGCCGGAATGTTCGGCCGCTCCATGAAGCCGAAGCGAGCTTCCGCGCGCCAGAAATTCGGCGCGACCTGTTCGAGCGAGAGCCGGTTGCCCGGGGCGACGTAAGGCACCGAGAGGATATCGACACGCAGCACGAACAGGTGCTCGTGCAGGGCGCGGTTATGCTTGACGTGCCATACCATCACCGGCGGCGTGTCGCGTTCGGTTCGCGTGAGAAATACCGCCGTGCCCGGCACCCGCGGTATCTTCTTGTCGGCGATCCGGGCGAGGAAATCAGGGACCGGGATCAGCGTCTCGTGCAGCCGCGCATATACCGCAGCCGCGCCGCGGTGCCAGATCCACATGATGCCATACACGGTAGTCGCGAGGATCAGCGGGACATAGCCGCCCTCGGCAACCTTGGTGAGATTGGCGAGGAAGAACGCGCTGTCGACCACCAGGAAACAGGCGGCGACGCCGCCCGCGGCGAACAGGCTCCAACCCCAGATTTCGCGCATCGCGATGAACAGCAGCGCTGATGTCATCAGCATGGTGAGCGACACCGCGATGCCATAGGCAGAGGCGAGATTGTCCGACTTGCCGAAGCCGATCGTGAGGCCGAGCGTCACCAGCATCAGAAGCCAGTTGACGACGCCGACATAGATCTGGCCATAGCCCTCCGACGAGGTCTGCTTGATCCGCAGCCGGGGCAGCCAGCCGAGCTGGATCGCCTGCCGCGTCATCGAGAAGGCGCCGGTGATGATCGACTGGCTGGCGATGATGGTGGCGACCGTTGCGAGCACGATCAGCGGCAACAGCAGCATATCCGGGCACAGCCGATAGAAGATGTTGCCGTCGGTCGGGGCGCCATCGAGCACGAGCGCGGCCTGTCCGGCATAATTTGCGATCAGGCTCGGAAACACGATGGCGAACCAGGCAAGCTTGATCGGACCCGCGCCGAAATGGCCCATATCGGCATAAAGCGCTTCGGCGCCGGTCACGCAAAGGAACACGGCGCCCAGCACCAGGAAACCGGTGGCGCCGCTGGAGAACAGATAGGACAGGCCATAGGCCGGATTGAGCGCCACGAACACGCCGGGATGCTTGACGATGCCGGAGAGCCCCAGCACGCCAATGATCGCGAACCAGAGCAGCATCACCGGGCCGAAAAAATGCCCGATCGCCGCCGTGCCGCGCGACTGGATCGCGAACAACGCCAGCAGGATCATAACCGCTATCGGAACGACGTAAGCCTGCAGCGCCGGCGTCTGCATCTCCAATCCCTCGAGCGCGGACAGCACCGAGATTGCCGGCGTGATGGCGCCGTCGCCATAGATCAGCGCCGCGCCGAACAGGCCGACCGCGACGATGGTCGGCCGATGCTGCTTCTTCACGCCGAGCAGCGCCATCAAGGCCAGAATGCCGCCCTCGCCGTCATTGTCGACGCGCATGGCGAACAGGACATATTTCACCGTCGTGATGATGAAGAGCGTCCACAACACCAGCGACAGCGCACCCAGCACGACGGCCTTATCCGGCGCACTGCCTGTGGTGCCCAAGATGGTTTTGAAGGTGTAGAGCGGGCTCGTACCGATATCGCCGAACACCACGCCAAGTGCCGACAGTCCGAGCAGTGCCAGCCTGCCCTGAGGCGGCTGCCGCGCCGCGGCATCGGCGGGCGCGGCGGGATTTGCCGTGCCGTTCGTTTGGCTCGCCTCGCCTGCTGCCGTTTGGTCGCTCATTGCCGTCGATATAGACCATCCGCCGGGTTTGCGACACCTGAACGACGGAACGGGCTATCCACGCCGTGCAGCCCGCCCCGGAGCGTGAGCTTCGTGCAATCAGCACGGGCGATCGCTCTCTGCGCCAGCCATCATGGTAGACGGCGGAGCAACGCTATCGATGGATGAGACGGCCTGGGATCGGCCTAATCGCTGACCATTGCCGCGGCCGCCGGCGGGTTCACCGCGGCCGAAATCTGGGAGGCGACCAGGAACGCAAAAATAACCGCCGGCACGCACATCAGTCGCAAGAATTGATCAACGGAAAGCATCGCTATCGTCCCCCAAGATGACGCGATTCTTTTACAAATCCGCTCAGTTTGCCTGTTGAGCGGTACTCTGATCGCCGGTGAAAAGCTGGTCGGTATAGACCGCCCCGGTGATGGTGAGCAGGGCCAAGATCGAGATGACCGCCAGCGTTTTCATGACCTAAGCGTCGTGGTCGATTGTGGCCAAAAACGTCTGCCTTTGGCGCATTTTGGGGACGATCCCTAGAAACATGATGGCTCTCCGGGCTGGTTCCTGCCATATGGAAGGCAAACTGGGGCCAATCCTCTCGGCGGGAATAAAGCGCGCGTCTCGCGGTTAGGAACGAACGTTGCGCGATCGCCAATACCATCGACGGAATTTCCCGTGAGCGGACACCGTCACTTTCCTGGATTCTGTCTGCTGTCCGCCTTGGTCGTCCTCGGCGCGACCGGAGCTCGCGCGGAGAGCTGCCCCAGCGCAAAGGACGAGATCGTCACCGATCGGCCTGACGTCACCAACTCCAGCATCGTCGTTCCCGTCGGCAGCCTTCAGAACGAGAACGGGGTAAATTTCAGCATGCGCGACGACGGGCGCACCATCGACGGCACCAACAGCCGATGGCGGCTCGGGATCGCGCCCTGCCTGGAAATACTGGTCGATCTTCCGACCTACGTCGCCCCGCTACAGAAGCCCACCGCTTCCGGGTTTTCCGATGTCTCTCCGGCGCTGAAGTGGCAGATCAGTCCGGTGCCCGGCAAGGTCGATCTGTCAGTCGTGTTCGGCATGGCGCTCCCGACCGGATCGGTCGCGATCGCCGGCCGCGGCGCGCAACCCTATCTGCAGTTTCCCTGGTCGTGGGAGCTGCATGATGGCTGGGGCGTGAGCGGCATGTTCACCGAGTTTTTTCGTCCCTACGACTTCACGGCCCGAAGCGTCACCGAGGCGACCTTCGTGCTGGAGAAGAAGCTGACCGAACAGCTCAGCATGTTCACCGAATATGTCGGCGACTATCCGCAAGGCGGCAGCCCCAGCCAGCTCTGGAATTCCGGCGCGATCTACCACGTGGACCGGACGCAGCAGGTCGATTTTCACATCGCCTTCGGGCTCAACCACAATGCACCGACTTACGTCGTCGGCGTCGGCTATTCCTTCCGAATCGACGGCCTGTTCGGCCCGGTGCCGCGATAGAAGGTCAATCGCTGCCGCTGCCGTAGTAATTTTTGATCAGCCGGAAGTGGCCACCGGTCGAGAGATATTCCTGGTGCAGGCATTCCCCGTCGTTGCAGAACTTCGTCCGGCCTGCGCAGTGGAAATGCTCGTAATGCAGCTTTACCACCTGGGCATGATCGAGATAGGTCGCGAAATAATGCCCGGCGCGCGGAGCACTCCCGCACATATGGATGACGGCTTCGCGGATTTCCGGCGGCAGACGATCGATGTGCTCGGAATTCCAGGGATCGTCATGCAAGACTTGGCTGCCGCGCGCGAGGACCGCGGACTGGCCGCACAGCAGGATCGTCAGCAGAGCAAATGAAGTCGGCAGCCGCCGCGCTGCAGACGCTTTCATCACAGCCCCCTCCCGCAAATGTTCTTCAGGATGGCTGGTGGTCTTGAGGTTATTCCGGAGCCAGCGATCCCGCCAGCAGAAAACGTAAGCGCTCGCGAATTTCACCCGTGCTGCAATGCAAGACTTACACGAAGCTGAAAATCACGCGCCGAGAGGGCGCCTGCGCCAACAGGCGCCAACGTGTGGCTCGCACACGGCTCAGGCATTTTTTAAGGCCAAGCACTCTCCGCACATATTGGCCATGCCCGAGACCGGGATGGATCGGCCGCACGAGCCCCGGCATAATCGGCAAAAATCAGTGGGGAAACGTCATGACGAAGGGATCAAGGGTAAAAAGCGCCGAAATCCTCGCCTGCGACGCCGGCTGGCGAAATTATCACTTCGTCAAGGTGACGACGGAAGACGGCGTGATCGGTTGGAGCGAATATGACGAGGGCTTTGGCTCGCCCGGCGTGGGAGCCGCAATCCAGCGCCTTTCCACCCGCGTGGTTGGGCAGAACGCATTCCAGCACGAGCGCATCTATGCCGAGCTCTACGCCGCGACGCGACCGGCGGCCGGCGGCGTCGTTGGGCAGGCGCTCGGCGCGATCGAAAATGCGCTGCTCGATGCCAAGGCAAAGCTTCTCGGCGTGCCCTGCTACGAATTGCTCGGCGGCAAGATCCGCGACCGCATTCGCCTCTACTGGTCGCATTGCGCGACCTGGCGCATCAATCATCCCTCCTGGTACAAGCCGCCGATCGAGAGCCTCGATGGCGTGAAAGCAATCGGCCGCGAGGTGCGCGAGAAAAAATTCACCGCGCTCAAGACCAACATCTTCACCTATGACGGCGGTAAGCCGACGGGATGGCGGCCCGGCTTCGGCACGCCGTTTCTGCCCGAAATCAACGTCGAACGAAAAGTGCTGCGCGACTTGCGCATGCATCTCGAAGCTATCAGCGACGGCGCCGGTCCCGACGTCGATATCCTGCTCGACCTGAATTTCAACGCCAAGACCGAGGGCTATCTGAAGATCCTGCGCGCCATCGAGGATCTCGACATGTTCTGGATCGAGATCGACAGCTACAACCCGGAGGCGCTGGGGCTGATCCGCCGGCAGAGCCCGCATCCGATCTCCTCTTGCGAAACACTGCTCGGCTTGCGCGAATTCAAGCCGTATTTTCGCGAGCAGGCGATGGATGTCGCGATCATCGACACGCCATGGAACGGCGTGTGGCAATCGATGAAGATCGCCGCTGCCGCCGAAGCCCACGAGGTCAACGTCGCCCCGCACAATTTCTACGGCCATCTCTGCTCGATGATGAATGCGCATTTCAGCGCGGCGGTGCCGAACCTGCGCATCATGGAAATCGACATCGATCGCCTCGAGTGGGATCACGAGCTGTTCACTCATGTGCCGGAGATCGTGGACGGCCATCTCGTCCTGCCCGACCGGCCCGGTTGGGGCACCGAGCCGAACGAGGAAGGCATTCGCGCGCATCCGCCGAAGACCAGCGGCGGGCTATTGAGCGATGGCCGCAAGACCTCGTAGTCGCGCCATCAAGTGCCGATGAAACATCGGCACACCGATTGTCTGCCGAAAACGTTCGTCAACACCCAGACATGCACGCCTTGTCCTTCACGTCCGGCCGAGGATCGCCGACGAACTTGTCCCGATTCGGCATCTTGATCGCAGCCATCGTCTTCGCATCGAGCGAAGCGTCGGCCGGCAACAGGCCATTCAAATTGAGGATGTAGGCGGAAACCGCATAGACATCCTCATTGCTCAGGGATTGCGGCGCATTCTGCGGCATCGCGCGACGGATGTAATCAAACAGCGTCGGCGCATAAGGCCAATAGGTGCCAACCGTGCGCACCGGCTTCTGCGTTGCGAGTGTGCCCTGGCCGCCGACGAGTTGATCGCCGACGCCGCCCTGCCCTTTGTCACCGTGACAGGCGGCACATTGCTGTTCGAATACCTCGCGGCCGTGACTGACGGTGCCGCTGCCGGGCGGCAGTCCCTGGCCGTCGCGCCCAATATCAATATTCCAGCCGGCGATTTCGGCCGGCGTCGCCGCGCGCCCGATACCATAAGGGCTTTGCGCATGAGTACCTGCTGCGTAAATCAGCGCAGCAAGCGCGAGGACGGCCGCGTGGGTTCTACGCATTGGCATTGGTGATCTCGCCGGTTTCTGCAATCCGCCAGGGCCAGATCGCGTTGTTGTGATAGAAATGATTGTCGCCGCGCACCGCGAGCAGTTCAGCCAGCGTCGGCTGCACGTAGCCGGTTTCATCCGTCGCGCGGCTCTGGATCACGGCGGGCTTGCCGTCCCAGTGCCACGGCAGTCGAAAGCGCGTCAGCGCCCGCGTCAGGATCGGCTGCTGCAATTCGGCTTTCTGCCAGTTCTTGCCGTCGTCGACCGAGACATCGACTTGCTTGATCTTGCCGTGTCCGCTCCAGGCGAGGCCGGTGATCTCGTGGAATCCCGGCGCCGTCAGCCGTTGCCCGCCCGAGGGCCGGGTGATGATCGATTTGGCCTCCATGTAGAAGGTGAACTCGCGCGCGGTGCCGTCGGGCATCAGGTCGGTATATTTCGAGGTCTCCTCGCGCGAATAGGCCGGCTCGGAGGCGACGTGAAGGCGACGCAGCCATTTCACGTTCATGTTGCCCTCGAAACCCGGCACCAGCAGCCGCAGCGGATAACCCTGCTGCGGGCGAAGCCGCTCGCCGTTCTGGCTGTAGACCAGCATGGCGTCGTCGAGACATTTCTCGATCGGGATGCTGCGCGTCAGCGCGGCCGCATCCGCGCCTTCGGCCACCACCCATTTCGCGGAAGGCTGCAGTCCCGCCTCTTGCAGCACAAGCTTCAGGCTCACGCCCGTCCACTCCGCGCAGCTCAACAGACCGACGAGATCGGACGCAGTCTTGCCATAGGGCTTGGTGTAGACCGGATTGCCGGAGCATTCGAGGAAATGAATTCGTGATTGCGACGGAAAGCGGCGGATGTCGTCCATGGTGAAGATCATGGGCTTGTCGACCAGGCCATGCAGCATCAGCCGGTGCTGCGCGGGATCGATCGTCGGTACACCGCCATGGTGGCGTTCGTAGAACAGGCCGTTCGGCGTGATGATACCGTCAAGATCACCAAGAGGTGTGCGGCCCGAGGCAGAAATGTACTGCTTCAGGTTCTTCGGGATGTTCTTGACGACGTTCTTCTCGAATGGCGATGGCGCGCCATAGAGCTGGCTGCCCATGGCATCGCCGGGCGTCTTCATCCACTCCGGGACATTCGGCGGGAGATTTTCGTCACCTGCCGCCTGCGCGTCGGTGGCAACGCCGGCCAGCACGGCCCCGCCCAGGATAGTGCCGTCGCGCAAAAAGCTGCGGCGCGAGGTCTTCGCCGGAGGGTTTGTTTTTCTCATGATTTGTCCTTCCTGACATCGCGAGCCTCCCGATAAATCGCGAGCCCGCCACAAGTTTGCGATTCCTACACCTTGAACAGCCTGGAGTAACGAGCCTTGATGTCCTCGCTTTGGGCCAATACGGCGGCCGGGTCGGACTTCAACAGCTTGATCTCCGAAAGCGGCTTGTGTCCCGATTTCTCCTTGACCTGCGAATGGAAGGACCGGTGCGCGAAATTGTCGACCAGTAATTGCTGTCCTTCAGCGCTGAAGAAGAAGCTCTGGAACAGCCGGGCGGCATTCGGGTTGGGCGCGTTCTTGAACACGCCGGACGGCACGATGATCAGCGGCGCGCCTTCGCTGGCATAGACGGCTTCGACAGGCTTGCCCTGTTGCTTCAGCAGCAACAGATTGTAGTCGTTGCCGTCGGCCATCACCGCGCGCTCGCCCAGCAGCAGCTTCTTCGGCGGGTCGGCCGCCGACTGCACCTGCAGGATCTTCTGTTGTGCGAGTTTCTCGAAGAACTGCCAACCAAGTTCGCGTGCCAGCACGAAGGTCGCGGTCATGATCGCGCCGCTATAGCCGGGATGAGCCTTGACGATCTTGCCCTGCCATTTTGGATCGAGCAGGTCGGCATAGCTCTTCGGCGCGTCCTCGGCCTTCACCAGATTGGTGTTGTAGCCGATCGTTTCGATCCAGCCGCAGGAGGTCGCATAGGTGCCGTCCGGATCGATCTGGTCGGCGGGAAAATATTTGGCGACATCGTCAGGAACGTAAGCTGCAAGCCAGTCCTTCGACTTCCAGTCCAGATAATGCGCAGGATCGGTCGAATTGGCGACGTCGACCGCATTGATGCCGCTGCCCTGTTCCTGCGCGATGCGCTGATAGATTCGTTCGGCGCCGGAGCGCTCGACGTGGACCGCGATGCCTGGATATTTGGCCTCGAAGGCTTTGCCGAGCCTTTCCGCAACGTTCAGTTCGAGTGCGGAATAATAGGAGACCTTACCCTCCTTGCGAGCGCCCTCGATCAGTTCCGGCGTGACGCTGGTCGGTGGCGGCGCAGCCGCCCGCGCCGGTTCCGCGAATAGGGTGCCCGCTGCGAGCGCCGTCGAAGTCTTCAAGAAATCGCGCCTCGACCACCTTCGATCACGCATCGCATTTCCCCCAAACAGTTTTTCATACCAATCCCTTGATAGGAGGATAGGGTATGTGTTGCCCGGGAGTGTAGCAGATGAACCAGAGCGATGTCCTCATTGCTGGCGCCGGCCCGACCGGCCTCGTGCTGGCGCTGTGGCTGACCAGGCTCGGTGTCAAGGTGCGCATCATCGACAAGACGGCGGAAGCCGGAACGACCTCGCGGGCGCTCGCCGTGCAGGCGCGCACACTCGAGCTCTACCGGCAGCTTGAGCTGACCGACGCCGTGCTTGCCCGGGGTCATCGGGTTCCCGCGGTCAATTTCTGGGTCAAGGGGGAGCGCCGCGCCCATATGCCGTTCAACGATCCCGGCCGGGGGCTGACACCGTATCCATTCCTGCACATCTTTCCCCAGGATGAGCACGAAAGACTGCTGGTTGCGCGGCTCGAAGCCTTGGGCGTTTCGGTCGAGCGGCGTACGGAGTTGATCGATTTCACCGAGAAAGGCGATGGCGTGCTGGCGCGCCTGCGCGGAGCTGACGGGAACGAAGTCGATTGCGAAGCACGTTACCTCGCTGGCTGCGACGGCGCACGTTCGAAGGTCAGGGAAGCGATCGGCACGGGCTTTCCAGGAGGCACCTACCAGCACCTGTTCTATGTCGCCGACGTCGAGGCGACGGGACCTGCCATAAACGGCGAGTTGCAGCTCGATCTCGACGAGGCCGATTTCGTGGCGATCTTCCCGCTCGCGGGACAAGGCCGCGCGCGGCTGATCGGAACGGTCCGCGACGAACGCGCCGGCCGCGCCGAGACGTTGACATTCGATGACATCAGCAAGCATGCCATCGGCCACATGAAAGTGGCGGTCACCAAGGTCAACTGGTTTTCGACCTACCATGTACATCACCGGGTGGCTCAGCACTTCCGCAAGGGCCGCGCGTTCCTGATCGGCGATGCCGCGCACATCCATAGCCCGGCTGGTGGCCAGGGCATGAACACCGGAATTGGCGATGCCATCAATCTTGCCTGGAAATTGGCGGCCGCTGTGCGAGGCCGCGCGAGCGATAGCCTGCTCGACAGCTATGAGGCCGAACGGATCGGTTTTGCGCGGACGCTGGTTGCAACCACCGACCGCGCCTTCACGTTTGCGACCGGCCAAGGCAGGTTTGCGGATTTCGTGCGAACGCGCCTTGCGCCGATCGTGATTCCGGCCGCCTTCAGATTTGCGGCGGCGCGCCGATTCGCGTTCCGCACGGTGTCGCAGACCACGATCAACTATTGCGGCGGCCCGTTGAGCCGAGGCACCGCGGGAAGCATACAGGGCGGAGATCGCCTGCCCTGGGCGCCCGCCGACGGCGCCGATAATTTCGCCTCGCTCGCCTACATGGATTGGCAGGTCCACGTCTATGGCGAGGCGAGTGATGGCCTCACTGCGTGGTGCGCGCAACGAAATCTGCCGCTCAATGTGTTCACCTGGCAGCGCCAGTACGAGAGCGTTGGGCTCGCGCGCAATGCGCTCTATCTGCTCAGACCGGATACCTACGTCGCGCTGGCCGGACCTAGCAGTTCGCCGGACGCGCTGGACCACTATTTCAAAGATATTGGCATGCGGCTTGGGCCATAGCGCTCACGCATTCGGCGAGATCGCGTTGCTCGGCGTCGGCCGGTCGGTGATCTGCTGACCGAACAGGCTGCCGATCAATTCGACGACGGTCCGCGCGGTGCGGCCCCGCTCATCCAGGAACGGATTGAGCTCGACGATGTCGACCGAGCGAACCAGCCCGGAATCGTGCAGCATTTCCATCACCAGATGCGCCTCGCGATAGGTCGCCCCGCCCCACACGGTGGTGCCAACTCCGGGCGCGACATCAGGGTCGAGAAAATCGACATCGAAAGAGACATGCAGCACGCCGTTGCGCGAGCGCACCTTGTCGATGACACGGCGGATCAGCACGCCAACCCCGAACTCGTCGATCGCTCGCATGTCGGCTACGCTGATGCGCCGCTCACGCAGCAGTTCTTTTTCCAGTTTGTCGATCGAACGCGTGCCGAACAATTCCAGATGATCGGGATCGATCGAGGCGCGCGGCTCGTCACCGAGGAGGTGGTCGAGCCCGGTCTCGCCGCACAGGAACGAGGCCGCCATGCCGTGCATATTGGCCGTCAGTGTGGTCGCCGGCGTGTTGTAGTCGGCATGCGCATCGAGCCACAGCACGAACAGCTCGCGCCCCATTTGCTGCCAGTGGCGCGCCATGGCGTTCACCGACCCCATCGACACCGAATGGTCGCCGCCGAGAAAGATCGGGATGCTGCCGGACCGCGCCAGCTCATAGCCCTGCCTGCTCACCGCGCGCGTCCAGCGCTGGATTTCGCGGTAGTGATTGGCATTTGCGGGCGCCGCATCGGTGAGATCGGTCATGCCGGCGATGGAGAGATCGCCGTGATCGGTCACCTCGAAGCCGAGGCTTTCGAGCAGCGTCGGTAGGCCGGCGGTGCGCAGCGCCGCCGGGCCCATCAAGGTGCCGCGCTGGGACGCGCCCATGTCGATGGGAGCTCCGAGCACGGCGATCGATGTCGTAGAATTGCTTTCCGGCACGATGAACCCTTGCTTTCAAGCAGGACCCGGGCGCCAAGGTAACAGAGATTCCATCGGCTGCGTCGATCTGCGATCGCGAAGCTCGGGATCTTGCGGGAACAAAATCCGTTCGGACGCATTCTTCGCCCGGAGGCCGTCACCCGCCGCTCACCAAGGCGCCTGTCGCGCATGGCCAGAGGCCTTGCGGCCCGCCGTTCAAAACAGGCGCACGCGCGGACAGCCAAAAGTGACGGCCGCGTTGCTCCCAATATCGAGGGCTCCGCCCATGGACGCCGATACACCGCAGTCAGTTCCATCGCCCAGCATCGCGGAGCACGGCATCGATACCGCGACCAACGTCTCGCGTACGTTCGAGGAGGTCACGGCGGCGCTGAAGGCCGCCGTCGACCGGTTGGGCGCGGCCATTGCCGAGGCGCAACGGCCTGGCCAGCCGGTGGCAAAACTCCGCGCGGTCACCCGCGAAGCGCCGCTGGCGAGCCTCTTCATTGCATTCCTGCTTGGTGTGGCGATAGCGCGTCGCCGCTAAACGCGGGCAGCGGAGCTGCGATGGAGGCCGATCGATTCAGGCCGCGTGACTGGCGCCGGCCTCTCTCACATCATGGGCCGCGAGAAACTCGCTCTCGAAGGCCTGAGCGGACATCAGCTTGCCGAAGTAATAGCCCTGCCCTTCCGCGCAACCCATGCTCACGAGCAGGTCGGCGATGGCGCGATTCTCGATGCCTTCGGCAATGATCGACAGTCCGAGCTGAGTGCTGAGCCCGATGGTCGAGCTGACGATGGCCGCGTCGTCGGTATCGGTCAGCAGGTCCATCACAAACGATCGGTCGATCTTCAGCCCGTCGAGCGGGAACTTCTTCAGATAGCTGAGGCTGGCATAGCCGGTGCCGAAATCGTCGAACACGAGGCGAACGCCGAGCTTCTGGATCCTGAGGAAGAGGTCGAGCACCCTCACCTCGTCCCGGAGCAGAATATCCTCGGTGACCTCCAACTCCAGCAGAGATGGCGAGAGCCCGGTTGAATCGAGCACCTCGGCGACGTATTGGGCGAGGTCGCCCGACTGCAGCTGCGATGGCGAGAGATTGACGCCGATGCGCACGCTGTGGCCGGCAAGCTCCCATCGGCGCGCTTGCCGGCATGCCGTCTCCAGCACCCATCCGGCGATTCGTTCCGAAATCAGCGACGTATTGACAACCGGCATGAAGTCACCTGGCGAAATCAAGCCGCGCTCCGGATGACGCCAGCGGATCAATGCCTCGGCTCCAGCCAGGCCGCCATCCACCAGATGGACCTGAGGCTGATAGAACAGCTCGAACTCCTGCCGTTCGACGGCGAGCGCGAGCTCCGCCTCCAGCGTCAGCCGCGCCTCCAGCTCCTGCCTGATCGCGCTCTCGAACATGACGTGCCTGCCGCGGCGGGTGGCCTTGGCGCGCGACAGCGCAAGATGGCCATTGCTCAGGAGTTCGTCCGCGCTCTGGCCATCTTGCGGACAGACGGCGACGCCGATGGAGACCCTCACACGATGCTCACGCGCTTCAGCCGAGAGCCGCCGTTCGAATGCAGCCGCGACGCGCTCGGCAAACTCGGAAGCGGTCCCGCACAGCGCCGCGCAGGGTATCGCGATGGCAAATTCGTCGCCGCTCAGACGGGCGACCAGCCCTTCCGTCCCGGTCTCTCCCAAGAGCCGCTCCGAGACGGCGCGCAGCACAAGATCGCCCCAGGAATGGCCGAGCAAATCGTTGATCCGGTGAAAACCGTCCAGCCCAATTACCAGCAGCGCGACCTCACCGGCCGGTTTTGCAGCATTGGCGATCATGGCCGAAAGACCAGCATGCAACGTGTTGTGGTTGACGAGCCCGGTCAGCGAATCGTGCTCCGCGAGGTAGCGGATGCGCTCGGCTTCGCGCTTTCGCACCGAGATGTCGCGCAGGACCGCGCCATATTGAAAGCCCTCGGTGCCTTGCCAGCCGGAGAAGCAGGCCTCAACCGGAAACACCTCACCGTTCTTTCGCCGGCCCTCGAATTCCATCACCGAGCCGACGGGCATCTGCAGCGCGGAACGCGCGGCATCACGGATCGAAAACGACCCGGATGCAGAGATCACGCCAAACGGCTTGCCGACGATGTCACCGGAATCATAGCCGAAGATCGCCTCGGCTCCGGGATTCCAGACAGCGATCGCGCCGTCTTGATCGGTGCAAACCAGTCCATCGCCCAAGGACATCGCGATCCGCTGAAAGCGGCTCTCCGCGATACGGCCGAGCACCCCGCGAAAATCGATCTCATCGAGCGCAATCGCCGCCAGATAGACGACGATCGCCGTGTGCCACAGCGAGGTGTCGAGAACGAGCGGAAAGAACGCCTGCAACAGCAGCGCCGTCAGCTCTATGGCGAGCGCCATGCCGAGCAGCACGATCGCCCTGCGGCCCGCGATGAGCCGGCGCATGGCGAACATCATGATCAGCGAGATGACGCAGATGCCGGCGAGCGTGACGATATTCGACGTCCAGCGCAGGGTACGGTTCTGCAGCATCGACTCGGCGGCGAGAATCTGCAGCACCGGGCCGGAAACGATCGCGCCATTTGGAATGCTGAAACGGTCGCCGAGCTCGAGCGCTGTGCCGCCGACGATGACCTTCTTGTCCTTCAGCTTTTCCAGGGTCGCCGCGTCGCCCTGCAGCACGTCGATGTAGGAGACCTTTGGCACCGAGGCCGGGCGGATACTGAAATCGATCAGAAAGGGCGCATCCTTGCTGTCGTATTTTCCGGCGAGCATGGCCCCCATGGAGGGAAGGAATTCGCCGTCCAGTGTCGCGCCGAACGGATACTGCCGGACCCGGCCATCCGGCTCGACCGCGACATTGACGATGGCGGTCCAGGACCGGCCCGCAAACGGCTTCAACGGCCGGTTGATATGGATCGAGGTCGGATCCGTTCCGGGTTGCTTGAACGCGGGCAACAATACGGAGCCAGATGCGTCTTGCAGGGCCGCGGCAAATTGCTGATCGGACGCGGCATCCGACGGAGCGCTAAAATCGACGTCGAAGGCGATGTCGCGGACGCCGGCTTTCTCGAGCTGGCGGATCAGGGCAGCGTGAAGCCGGCGCGGCCACGGCCAGACGCCGACCTTCTCGATCGAGGGCGCATCGATGGAGACGAGGACGATATCGCCGCTGGCCTGGCGTTCGAGCGAAGCGAAGCGAAGATCAGCAAGCGCATTGCGGAGGGCGTCGTGCCAACCCGATGCCAACACCGCCACGAGCGCGACTACCACAAGGATATGCGGGCGATAGTGTCTCAAATTTTTCCCCTGCGCGTGCCGCCGTGTCGCGACACGCGCCCCCTTTTAAATTCACGTCAGCAGCAGCGGTCAGTGCTTGGCGTTGCCGATGCCATTGCCGTTCCCGACCCCGCCATTTCGGTTGCCGTTATTGCCGTTGCCGTGATAGCCCCTGCCATTGCCTGTGGCGGCGTTGCCGTTGCCATCATTTGCGCTGGCGGCATCGGTTGCGGCGGCGGTCACCGTAGCGGCGGTTGCCGCGGCCGCCGACGTCGAAGTTGCCGCCGCAGCCGCCGTGCTGCCGGCGCTCGCCGAGTTGCTGTTGCCGCTATTGAAGCCGGTCTGGTTCGCAGTATTGAGATCTGCCTTGTCGCTCCAGATCGTATTCTTGCTGGTCTCTCTGGATGCGTTTCTGGTCAGCCCCGGCGCATTGACGCCATGCGCGAGACCATGGGTGGCCTTGTTCACGTTCAGCTTGACCTCGCCGAGGGCTGTCGAGAGGTGGATGATGTTCCCCTTGGCAAGCGTGCCCGCTCCAGCAGGCCGCTGCTGAGCTGGCGCACTCGCGAGCTTGCTTGAAGACGCGTCGATCGGCTTGACCGCGTGGATGACCTTGCCTTCACCCATATGCGGCGCCGGAAGACCACCCTTCGGGACCGGGATGCGCTCGATCGAGGAGGCGCGCGGCTTGCCCTGCTCGATCGGGTTAAACGTGCCGGACCCGCTCAGCGACAAGCCACTCTTGCCGTGTGCGAAGCTGGTCGCGGTCTGGCCCGGCAGCACCTGCGCGATCTGGCCGGACTTGAAGTCGGAGACTTCGACCTGGCCGCGCCGCACATCGACGCTCGTGCTCGCCGCATTCACGGTGACGCTGAACTGCGTGCCCTTCACGACGGCAGCGAGGTAGGGCGTCTCGACCTCGAAATGCTTGACGTTCCTCTTCTCGACTTCGAGCAGGATCGAGCCGGCCTGCTGCAGGATCGTGGTCGGCAGCCCATCCTTCTTCTCCGTGGGCACGCCGATCACCGAGTCCGGTGCGATCAGGATTGTTTCCTCGCCTCGCACCAAAAGCACGCGGCCGTTGCGACCGGTCCGGATCGTGTCACCAGGCTTTAGTGTATCTTCCTGCTTCAGCGAGGCCTGCTGCGCGCCGTTGCTGCTGATCCAGACCTCGCCCGAGGATTTGCTGACCGACCAGATGCCGTCGTCAGCGGCCATCGCGCTCGCGCCGGCCGCGAGCACCAGTGCCACCGCCAGGGCACCGCGCATTCCTATCGTCGATAACATGCTGTTCCTCGGGTCGCTCTCCGTCGATCCCGAGATTTAGCGAAAATGTTTCAAGATACGATTAGTGCAACCGCGGCATGCCGGGACGCTGGATTAACCATTCGTTGACCATAAAAATTTACAAAACGTTATGTGGTCGACGATCATCCGCGCGCTAACGGAGTGTCCTCGGTGGTACTCCGGGGGAG
>Ga0207661_10000612_pt1 | contig 22876 bp, 24 predicted proteins | sample KBSC713LmetaG_FD_184337 | JGI IMG/M metagenome (GOLD analysis project Ga0207661, IMG submission 184337) | Corn rhizosphere microbial communities from Kellogg Biological Station, Michigan, USA - KBS C7.1-3L metaG (SPAdes) (version 2) | ecosystem: Host-associated > Plants > Roots > Rhizosphere ...
CAGCGGTCACGGCCGTGTTGCATCGGCACGTCGTTGCCTGTGCGGCGCAGGACGAGGCACGAGTGCACCTTCGGCGCCGCGGCCATCGCCTCGTCCGCGATGAGCTTCAGCGCGACGGGCTTGCCCCGCCGCCAGGCCTCGTCCTGGGTGACGAGCACCTCGCAGCCCATGTCGACCATCCGCCCCGCCAGCGAGTCGGCCGAGAACCCGCCGAAGACCACCGTGTGGGGTGCCCCGAGCCGCGTGCAGGCGAGCATCGCGATCGGCAGCTCGGGAACCATCCCCATGTAGATCGCGACCGGCGTGCCCCTGCGGACGCCCACCTCTCGGAGCCTGTTCGCCATCCGCACGACCTCGCGTTGGAGCTCGGCGTACGTGAGCGAGCGCGTGTCGCCCGGCTCGCCCTCCCAGTGGTACGCGACCCGCTCGCCGAGCCCCGCCTCCACGTGGCGGTCGACGCAGTTGTACGCGACGTTGAGCGTGCCGCCCAGATACCACTTCGCGAACGGCGGCTCCCATTCGGACAGCGTCTCGAACGGCGTGAACCAGCTCACCCGCTCGCGGCCCTCGCGCTCCCAGAACGCGTCGGGGTCGAGGTCGTAGATGTCCGGCTGCGCGTTCGCCTGAGCCGCGAAGGCCGGGTCCGGCGGGAAGCGGCGCTCCTCGTCGAGCAGGGTCTCGATCGCCCGGTCGCTCATCGCGCCGTTTCTACCACGCTCCACGCCGGATCGAGGTCGTACGGCAGGTCCGTGAGCGTCTCGCAGCCGTCCTTCGTCACGAGGACCAGGTCCTCGAGCCGTACGCCGCCGAACCCGTGCCGATAGAGGCCGGGCTCGAGCGTGATCACGTCACCCGCCACGAGCTCGTGGCCCGTCCGCGAGAGGCCAGGCGCCTCGTGCACGTCGAGGCCGACGCCGTGGCCGAGCCCGTGGTTGAAGCCCTCCCGGAGGACGGTGCCCTTCGGCCTCGTGAGGCCCGTCGGATATCCGAGGGCCTCGTAGAAGCGGCAGACCTCCCGCCAGAGCTCCGCCCCGTGCGCTCCCGGTCGGACGAGCTCTCGGACGAGGTCGAGCGCCTCGCGGGTGTGCTCGTGCCAGCCGACGAGCTCCGAGTCCGGAGACCCGACCGAGAACGTCCGGGTCATGTCCGAGAAGCACGTGCTCTCGAGATCTTGCGGAAAGAGGTCGCAGACGATCACGTCGTCGTTCGCGAGTCGTCCGGAGCCCTGGTGATGACCGTCTGCGGCCTGCGCTCCATGCGCGACGATCGCGTCGTCGCCGCGGCAGCCGAGCTCCGCGAAGGCAGCGTCCGCTGCAGCCCGCAGGAGCTCCGACGTGAGCGGCTCGCCGTCGATCGCCCGGCCGCCGTCGCCCGCCTCGGATCGTGCGAGCAGCTCTGCGATCGCGCGCATTCCGGCCTCACCTGCCCTGGTCGCCCGGCGGATGCCGTCGAGCTCGAACGGCGTCTTCCGGCGGCGCCGAAGGTCGAAGAACCCCTGGTCGGGAAGCAGCTCGATCCCCGCTGCCCGCAGCGCGTCTGCGACCCGCAGCGGGAAGGCGTCGGGCACGCGCGCACGCGTGATCCCGAGCGACTGGACCGAGCGCACCGCGTGCGTGGCGTCGACCTCGTAGTAGTCGACGCCCGCCTCGATCAGGTCGTCCACCGAGATCGTCTCGGACGGGACGATCTCGACCGACGGCTCGACGACGGAGATGCGGTCTCCCTCGATGCTCCACACGACCGCGATCCGCCGGTCGCCGACCTCCGCGTACAGGAACGGGTCGCCGACGTGGAGCGGCAGCTCGTGCCGCAGCTCGGAGCAGCGTTCGGTGTCGCCGAAGATCAGGAGATCCATGAGCCGAGCCTATCGGCGGGTCGGCCCGTGAGGCGTGGGTAGGGTGGACACGATGACGACGGCGCTCGTCGAGCTGAAGCGGCGGCTGGCGGAGGTCTCCGACGTCTCGCGTGCCGCGGGCGTGCTCGGCTGGGATCAGCGCGTGACGATGCCGCCGCGCGGCACCGACGCGCGGGCCGACCAGCTCGCGACGCTCGGCCGGATCGCGCACGAGCGCTTCGTCGACGACGAGGTCGGCCGTCTCCTCGACGATGCAGAACCACAGGTCGCCGCGCTCGAGCACGACTCCGACGACGCTAGCCTCGTGCGGGTCACGCGGCGCGACTGGGAGAAGGCGCGCCGCGTGCCCGCGGACCTGCGCGAGGAGATGACCCGCGAGGGCGCGCGCGGCCACCACGCCTGGGTCGAGGCGCGGCGCGACAACGACTACGCCTCGTTCCGTCCGTACCTCGAACGCAACCTCGAGCTGAAGCGACGCTACGTCGAGTGCTTCGAGTGGTCCGACAGCCCGTACACGCCGCTCCTCGACGACTACGAGCCAGGGATGCTGACCACCGAGGTGCGCGACGTCTTCGCCGTGCTCCGTCCGGCGCTCAGCGACCTCGTCGCCTCCGCGCCGGAGGTCGATGCCTCCTTCCTCAAGGGCGACTTCGTCCCCGACGACCAGCGCGCGTTCGCGGAGCGCGTGCTCGACACGCTGGGCTTCGACGAGGGCGCGTGGCGGCTCGATCCGACGGCGCATCCGTTCTGCACCTCGTTCTCGAACCGGGACGTCCGCCTGACGACTCGCTATCACCCTGACGACCTCGAGTCGGTGTGGTCGACGCTCCACGAGGCGGGGCACGGCCTCTACGCGCACGGCGTCGCCGACTCGCTCCTGCGCTCGCCGCTCGGCGGCGCTCCCTCGCTCGGCCTCAACGAGTCGCAGTCCCGCACATGGGAGAACCTCGTCGGGCGTAGCAAGCCGTTCTGGGAGCACTGGTTTCCCGCGCTCCAGGAGACCTTCCCCCAGCTTCAGAGCGTCGACCTCGAGGCGTTCGTCCGCGCGATCAACCGCGCCGAGCCGGGTCTGATCCGCGTGGACGCGGACGAGACGACCTACAGCCTTCACATCATCCTCCGCTTCGAGCTCGAGCAGGAGCTCCTCGAGGGGACGGTCTCGCTCGACGACCTGCCCGAGGTCTGGAACACACGGATGAAGGAGCTCCTGGGCGTCGACGTGCCCGACGACACGCACGGCGTCCTGCAGGATGTCCACTGGTCGGGCGGCGGCATCGGCTACTTCCCGACGTACGCGCTCGGCAACGTGATCTCGCTCCAGATCTGGGCGGTCGTGCGCCGCGCGCTTCCCGATCTCGACGCCCAGCTGGCCGCCGGCGACCTGCGCCCGCTGTCCGACTGGCTCCGCGACAACCTCTACTCGCTCGGGCGGAAGCTGACGCCGAAGGAGACGATCGAGCGGCTGACCGGCTCGCCCGAGATCGACCCCGCTGCGTACCTCGAGTACCTCGGCGCGAAGCTCGACGCCGCGAGGTCGTGACCGTGCTCGGCGAGCGTGAGCGCGAGGCGGTCGCCTCCGTGCTCGCAACGCTCGAGCGGGACGTCCAAGTAACGCTGGAGCTCGGACCGACCGCGGCCCCCGTCACCCTCCTTGCGGCCGGCGGCCGCGAGATCGACTCCGGCGCGCAGACCCAGGCGGTCCTCGAGGACGTCTGCTCGCTCTCGGACCGCGTGACGCTCGAGATCGTCGAGCGCGACGAGCCGGGCCCGTGGCCGCGCACCACGATCGGGCCGGGGCTCGTGTATCTCGGGATGCCGCTCGGATACGAGCTGACGACACTCGTCCACGGCATCGTCGAGGCCGCGCGAGCCGAGCCGTCGCTGACCGAGGCCTCGCGCGAGCGGCTCGGCCGGCTCGAGCGCGACGTCGCGATCGACGTCTACGTCACACCGACCTGACCGCATTGCCCGCCGGCCGTGCTGCTGGCGTACAAACTCGCGCTCGCGTCGCCACGGATCCAGGCGCGAGCGATCGAGGCATCCGAGTTCGTGGCGGACGCCGACCGCCACGGTGTGCATGCCGTGCCGGCGATCGTCGTCGACGACCGCTACGCCTGGGCCGGGTCGGTGCCCGAGGGCATGTTCGTCGACCGCGTGCTCGCCGCCGTAGGCGACTGAGCGCCCATACACTCAACCGAGTGGTCGCTCCGGGAGATCCGATCATGCTTCGCGCGGCTGCAAACGCGTCGCATGCCGTCGTCCTCGGTCGCCCCGATACCTTCGGGTATCGGGGCTCCCTGCGTCCTAGGCCTGCTCGGTTTTCGCCGGCGAATCACGCCCGGATCTCCCGGAGAGACCACTAGTGGACCCGATCGATCGTGCGAACGAGCTGCTGCAGCGGTACGCGCGGCTCGCGCTCGACGAGCTCCCTGCCGGGGCGCCGATCTTCGACGCGCACACCCATCTGGGCAACGACATCGACGGGATGGTCGGCGACCGCGACGAGCTCCTCGAGATCCAGCGGGCCTACGGGATCACCCGGTCCTTCGTGTTCTGCCTCGACGAGCCCGACCGGAAGCCCGCGTTCACCGTGGCCAACGACAGGACGCTCGCGCATGCGGCCGCCGCACCGGCGGAGCTGCTGCCGTTCGTTCGTCTCGACCTCGACGACCGGCCGGTCGAGGAGGCGACGCGATGCATCGACCTCGGCGCGCGCGGGATCAAGCTCCACCCGAGAGCGCAGCGCTTCCTCCCCGACGACCCGAGGCTCGAGCCCGTGTTCGCCCTCGCCGCGGAGCGGGCCGTGCCGATCCTGATCCACGGCGGCCGGGGGCTGCCGCCCATCGCCGACTCGCTCGGTCGCCTCCTCGACCGCCACTGCCCACCGGCCCTGATCGTGGCCCATGCCGGCATCGTCGACCTCGCGGCGATGGCGCGGAACTTCGCCGGCAGGCCGGGCGTCTTCTTCGACACCTCCGTGTGGAGCCCCCTCGACCTGCTCGACCTGTATCGGCTCGTCCCACCCGAGCAGGTCGTCTACGCCTCCGACTACCCGTACGGCCGCCAGCCGAACTCGCTGCTGATGGCGGTGCGCACCGCCCGGGCGTCCGGGCTCGGCGACCGCGAGCTCGGCGCCCTGTTCCACGACACGGCTGCGCGGATCGCGGACGGGCTCCCCCCGGTCGAGCCGACGACGCCGCGCGGTGCGACGCAGCTTTCCCACCCGGTCACGTTCCTCCGCATCAACCAGTACCTCACGATGGCGTCGGCGATGCTGTGGCTGCGCCACACGTCGGACACGTACGGCGTGATCGGGCTCGCGCTCAACGCGTGCGACGAACGGTCGAACGGTCATCGCCCCCAGACCGACCAGCTGCGCGACGTCCTCGCCGCCACGCGCGACCTGTGGGAGCTTGCGGGACGGGTCGAGGACGAGACCGACCGCCGGCGCGCACAGCGCGGCGCGCTGAGGCTCGTCCACCTCGCGAGCGTCCTCTCGGTGACGAACGCGGCCTAGGCTCCGGGCGAAACCGAGCAAGTTGCAACTTGCAACTTGTTGCCTCAGCCCGCTTGCGCTCGGAGCCAGGCGTAGAGCGGGCCCTCCGCGTCGTCGAGGAGGCCCGCCTCGAGCGGGGCGTCGGCCGCCACGAGGAGCTCTGCGACCGCAACGTAGTCCCGGCCGGGGGCAGTGTGGTTCCTGGAGCCGTGCGCAGCCCAGCCGAGCGCCGATCCCGGCTCGGCGCCGAGCGCGAGGAGCCGCTCGACGAGCGCGGCGTCTCCGACCCAGGCGGCGTGCTCGAGGAGCGAGCCTTCGGGCGAGCCGCCGACGACACCCCGGAACCCGGGGCCGACGGCCTCGACGATCACTTCGACATGTCCGCCGAGGGCCGATAGGACGACCACCTCCTGCGCGTCGACGTCAAATCGCTCAGGCAGGGGTGCGGTCGGTCGCTCGCCGCGCGCGAGCGACTCCACCGCGGCGTCGGCCGGATCGACCGTGGTCGAGGCACCGAGCTGTGCAAGCGTGTCGGCGAGATCGTCGCGGGCGCGAAGCCGGGCATGCTGGTACGGCGTGCGCAGCGGCACGTCCCCGCGCCATGTCTCGCCGCCGGGGCGATCGACGTCGGCGCCGTGCTCCGCGAGCAGGCGGACGACCTCCGGCCCGCGACCGCGGCGCACGGCGTGCGCGACGTGGGCGTGCCCGTTCGGATCGGCGCCGGCCGCGAGCAGGAGCCGGACGTGCTCGAGGCGCTCGTCGTCGAGCGCGTGTGCCAGAGCGTTCGTCCGGATCGGGGTCGCGCCGTGCTGGAGGAGCAAGGCGAGACAGGCCGGGTCGGGCGATTCCGTCGAGTGGTAGAGAGACTCGCCGTCGTCGGGGTCTGCCCCCGCCTCCAGGAGCACGCGGGTCAGCTCGGCGTCGTGCGCGACCCCGGCTGCGCCGTAGAGCGCGGACATGTGGCCGTACTCGTTCTCGAAGGTCGGGTTCGGGTCGGCGCCCCGGACGAGGAGCTCCTGCGCGAGCGCCGCGGACGGAAAGCACGAGTGGCAGACGTAGAGGAGCGGAGCCCAGCCGCGTGGCCCACCGGGCGTGTTCGGGTCGCCCTGCCAGGCGCGACCGAGCGCGAGCGCTGCCCAGGGGTCGTCGACGAGCTTCGGCCGGGCCGCGAGCAATGCCTCCGCGCGGGTGCGCTGCCGACCGGTGGCGGCGAGGACGAATTCCTCCGCGGAGGCATCCACCTACGCGACGGCCGCGGTGGCCCGCTCGACGAGCGTCTCGAGCGCGCGACGCTTCCAGCCGGTCTGCGGATTGCCGGGGAGGCCCGCGAGCGGATCGGCCGCGTCGAGCTCGCGTGGGATGTTGGCGACACCGGCCGCGACGAGCCTCGTCTCTGTCCCGCGCCTCACGGCGGCGACCGAGACGAGCGGGAACGAGAACGCCGCGCGCTCGCCCAGCCGCTCGTACGCGGACGCGTCCGGCGTGGCGGGAAGGGCGACGCCGACGACCAGCTCTCCCGGCTCGAGGGCGAGGAGCGAGCGGTTGTCCCCCGTGGGGAGACGGTAGAGGTCGAGCAGCGGCACCTCGCGGGCGCCCGCGGCCGAGCGGATCTCTGCCACCGCACCGGACGCGGCGAGCGCCGGGGCGAGGTCGGACGGATGGGCCGAGATGCAGTCGCCCGGCTCGAGATTGTGCCGACGGTGGTCGCCGATCTGCGCGTAGCAGGTCTCCCCGCCGCCGAGCCAGCAATGCCACTCCTCGCCGCGGTAGTACCAGCACCGCGTGTGCTGGCAGAGGTTGCCGCCCACGGTGCCGACGTTCCGGAGCAAGGGGGAGGCGGCGAGCGAGGCGGCGCGCGCGACCGCGGCGTACGGCGCGACGAGCGGAGACGCCGCGACCGTGGCGAGCGTGACGGTCGCGCCGATCCTCAGACCCCCGTCGCGCTCCTCGATCTCCCCGAGCCCCGCATCGCGCAGGTCGACGAGCACGGTCGGGGTGCGAATCCCCCGATCGGCCTGCCCGGCGAGGTCCGTCCCGCCGCCGAGCGGCGCCGCGCCGTCGCCTGCGACGAGCGTGAGCGCGTCGTCGAGGCTCGCGGGGCGCGCGTACGTCGTCACGCGAGCGTCTCCAGCACCCGGGCGGGCGTCAGGGGAAGGGCGCTCGCGCGGCGGCCAGTCGCATGGGCGAACGCATTTGCGATCGCCGCGGCCGTGGGGACGATCGGCGGCTCGCCGAGACCCTTCGCGCCGAGGTTCGGCAGGTTCTCGTCCGGGATGTCGACGAAGTCCCAGACGATCTCGGGCACGTCGGCGATCGTCGGCACCTTGTAGTCGTCGAGATGCCCGTTGACCGGAACGCCGGTGGTGGGGTCGACGATCAGGTCCTCGGTGAGCGCATAGCCCACGCCCTGGATCACGCCGCCCTCGAGCTGGCTCGACGCGGCGAGCGGATTGACGATCCGGCCGACGTCGTGCACCGCGACGACCCGCTCCACGCGGACGAGGCCCGTGCCCGCGTCGACCGCGACCTGCGCGATCTGGCAGCCGAACGTGTTCACGCGGAACCCGTCCGGATTGGGGCCGCGTGTGCCCGTGCCGTCGATCGTCGCGTTCCCGAGCTTGTCGGTCACCTCGGTCACGTCGACGTCGAGTGCGCCGTCCCGCGAGCGGATGCGACCGCCTGCGAGGGTGAGATCGTCCGCCGAGATCTCGAGAACGTCGGCCGCAAGCGAGAGGAGGATGCGACGCACCTTCCCGGCCGCGCTGCGCACCGCGGGCATCACGGCCGGTGTGGTCATCGAGCCGCCCGAGACGGGCGCGTAGACGTTGGGGCCGGTGTCGCCCCCGCGCACGACGACGCGGTCGAGCTCGAGCCCGAGCTCTTCGGCGGCGACCATCCGGGCGGAGGTCAAGGTGCCGGTGCCGATGTCCTGGATCCCGGTCGTGACGAGCGCCCGGCCGTCCGCGTCGAGCCGGATCGTCGCGTGGGCGGGCGGTCCTCCGCCGCCCCACCAGATCTGCGTGGCGCAACCCATCCCGCGCAGCAGGCCGTCGGGCTGCGGCTCGCGCAGCGCGTCCCGCTTGGTCCACTGCGCGAGCTCGGCGGCCCGGTCGTAGCAGGCGAGCAGGCGCTTGCTCGAGTACGGGAGCCCCGAGCCCTGGTCGCGCTCGACGTGGTTCAGGCGCCGCAGCTCGAGCGGGTCGATCGCGAGGGCGGCGGCGAGCTCGTCCATCGCCTGCTCGAGGACGGTGACGCCCTCGGTCACACCGGGCGCGCGGAAGGCGTTCTGGGCGCGGATGCTCGTCCGTACGGGAAACGTCATCGTCCGCACGTTCTCGCAGGCGTAGAGCGAGAGGGCCGGCTCTGCGACGGGGAAGATCCACCCGGCGGCTCCCATCTCGACCACGGCGGCGAGCTCGATCGCCGCGAGCGTGCCGTCACGGCGCCCGCCGATCGTCACCGTCTGGCGCGTGCGTGCGCGGCGTCCGCCGACGAGCTGGTCCTCGTGGCGCGAGAGTGCGAGGCGCACGGGTCGGTCGGCCGCGCGGGCGAGCTCCGCCGCGAGCAGCGCCTCGACACCGGCGCCCTGCTTCCCGCCGAAGCCGCCCCCGATGAACTCCGAGATCACGCGGACGCGCTCGGGGACGAGATCGAACCGGCGTGCGAGCTCGCGGCGTGCGTCGAACATGCCCTGGGTGGAGACCCAGGCCGTGAGCCCGTCTCCCTCCCAGCGGACGACCGCCGCGTGCGGCTCGAGCGGGGTCTGCACGTGCGCCGGCGTCTCGCAGGTCAGCTCGACGCGGGCGTCGGCCGACGCGAGGGCCGTGTCGGGATCTCCGCGGACGACCTCTCGCGGCTCCTCGGTGAAGCGCTGCTCCGTCAGGCCCTCGTCGAGGAGGAGCGGGGGCCGCTCCTCGAGCTCGAGCGCGAGCGCGACGAGACCGGCCTCCGCGGCCTCCGGCGTCTCGGCTGCGACAGCGGCGATGGGCTCGCCCGCCCAGGACGGCTCCGCCGTCAGCGGTGGGTCGCCACCCATCGTGAACGGCCCGTCAGGGCCGAGCACGGCCCTCACGCCCGGTGTTCGGCGTGCCGCGTCGAGGTCGAGCGAGAGGACACGGCCACGCGACACGGGGGCGCGCAGCACCTTGGCGTGGAGCATGCCGGGCAGCGCGACGTCAACGGTGTACCGCGCGCCGCCGCTCGCCCGTAGCGGGCCGTCGTGACGAACGGCCGGCCGTCCGACGATCGTCAGGTCGGCCTCTGACGACCACGTCTCGAGGTCGTCGTCGTCGTCGACGAGGACCCACACGTCCTCGAAGCGCCCTTCCATCTCGCGCTGCGACCTGACGAAACGGGGGCTCACGCGACCTCCTGCCCGGAGGCTCGAAGGACGGCGCGCTCGATCTTCGGATACGCGCCGCACCGGCACAGGTTGCCGGCGAGCGCCGTCCGGATCTCGTCGCGGGTGGGCATGGGCGTCGAGGCGAGGAGGGCGCTGGCGGAGATCATCTGTCCCGGCGTGCAGAAGCCGCACTGCAGGGCGTCCTCGGCGACGAACGCGTCGCGCAGGGCCGTCGTCGAGCGGGAGAGCCCTTCGATGGTCGTCACCGGACGACCCTCGACCGCGCCCACCGGCAGCAGGCACGAGACGACAGGCACGCCGTCGAGCAAGACCGCGCATGCGCCGCAGGCGCCCTCGCCGCACCCGAGCTTTGCGCCGGTGAGCGCGAGGTCCTCGCGCAGCACGCTCAGCAGGCGACGGGTCGGCGAGACGTCGAGCACGTGGGTCTCGCCGTTGACCTCGAGCGTGACCGGCATCACGCAAGCAGTACCAGAGCCGATCTGTCGCACGTCGACTACCCTCGATCGATGCGCCTCGCCGTCGTCGCTCTCGTCGGCCTCGCGCTCGTCGCGGCCGGCTGTGGTGGTGGAGGCGACGCGCAGACGACACCGGGCTGCGACGATGTCGACGCCCCTGCACCTCGCGACGGCGGCGGGCAGTCCGCCCCGACGACGCAGCTCGACCCGTCCAAGACCTGGACGCTCAGCTTCGACACGTCGTGCGGCACGTTCGTGGTCACGCTCGACCTCGACTCCGCGCCGAACGCCGCGGCATCGCTCGTCTCGCTCGCGCGCGCCGGCTACTTCGACGACACCGAGTTCCACCGGATCGTGCCCGGGTTCGTGATCCAGGGGGGCGACCCGACCCAGTCGGGCAGCGGTGACCCGGGCTACTCGACGCGGGACACGCCGGCGCCCGATGCCGCGTACACCAAGGGCGTCGTCGCGATGGCGAAGACCGCTGCCGAGCCGGCGGGCACGGCCGGGAGCCAGTTCTTCGTCGTCACGGGAGCCGACGCGGGGCTGCCGCCCGAGTACGCGGTCGTCGGCACGGTCACGAGCGGTCTCGACGTCGTCGAGCGCATCGGGAAGCTCGGCGACCCGGCGACCGAGCAGCCGCGCCAGCCGGTGGTGATCCACTCGATCGCCGTCGGGCCCGAGACGTGAGCCGGGTCGCGGCTGTCGTGTTGGCGGCGGGCGCGGCCACGCGCTTCGGGGCCCCGAAGCAGGCGCGGCTCCTCCCGGAAGTCCTGCGCCGCGTCGCAGCGAGCCCCGTCGACGAGGTCGTGGTGGTGGAGGGGGCCTACAGACTTTGTGGTGGTTCGCCACAAAGTCGGATTCGCCACGTCCACTGTTCGGAGTGGGAGCGGGGGCCCGGCGCCTCGCTCCGCTGCGGCCTGGCTGCGCTCGGAGACGACGTCGTCGCGGCGGTGGTCGTGCTCGCCGACGGGCCACGCCTCTCGCCGGACGCGATCGCCCGCGTGATCGAGAGCTGGCGCGAGAATGGCGGCGAGGTGGTCGCCGCGTCGTACGGCGGCAGCCGCGGACACCCGCTGCTCGTCGCGCGGGCGCGCTGGGGCGACGTCCCGGACGAAGGCCTTCGCGTCCTCTCGCCGCACCTCGTCCCGTGCGACGACCTCGGCAACCCCGGCGACGTGGATACGCCCGACGACCTCGCAAGACTCGACGGGGACGCCGGCTCCGGCTAGAGGGGCGCGGGGCCCGGGTCGGTCGTGCGAAGCTGCGCCAGCTTCTCCATGAGTCCCGGTGGCATCCGCTCGGCCGCGCTCGTCCGCACGTAGACGCGCAGCGTCTCCTCGAACCGGTAGCGCCGGCGGCAGTAGTCGCAGCCGTCCAGGTGCTCCTCCGCCTCTACGACCTCCTGCGCGGTCAGCTCGCGGTCCAGGTAGCCCTGGAGCAGCTGCTCGCACTTGCCGCAGTCGTCGTGACTCATTGGACTGCCTCGTCGGCGAGTTGCGCCTTGAGCAGCCGCCGGCCGCGGTGGAGCCTGGACATGACGGTGCCCATCGGGATGTCGAGGATCTGGGCGGCGTCGGCGTAGCTGAAGTCGCCGATGTCGACGAGCACGACGACGTCGCGGAAGTCGTGCGGGATGTCGGCCAGCGCGTTCACGATGGAATCCTGCGAGAGGCGCTCGACGACGCGGTCCTGGTCGAGCACCTGCTCGCCGCCGGACTGGACGATCTTGTTGGCGAGGTAGTAGTCGTTCTCCTCGAGGGGCGTCTCGTCGGGCCGGCGTTGGATTCGGCGTCCGCGGTCGACATTGAGGTTCGTGAGGATGCGGAGGAGCCAGGCACGGAGGTTCGTACCCGGTGTGTAGGACTGCCAGCTGCGAAACGCCCTTGCATACGTGTCCTGGACAAGATCCTCTGCTTCCTCGCGGGTCGACACAAATCGTCGCGCTACTCGATAGACCTGATCCGCGAGCGCGAGGGCCTCTTCCTCGAACCGCACCCGATCGCGGGCTTCGCTCGCGACCCGGCGCGCCCCGTCTGGCTCGGCCGTGTCCGCCTCACCCACCGGGCTACCGTAGCAGCGTTCGGAACTATGAACGGCGCCCCGGCCGGGGCTATTCCCACGGGGCTTCAGACGGCCTGGCGCTCGTGGAAACCCGAGCTCGAAAGGGTGCTGCTGAGCGCCTCGCGCGTCGTCAGATCGTCGTCCCAGGTGAGGGTCACCTCGCCCATCAGGTTCGCGTGCGCGGCGTCCAGCCCCGGCTGGTCCTCGAGGGCGTTCGCGAGCCGCAGCACGCAGCGCTCGCAGCGGATCCCCGAGACGAGGAACGTCTCCGTGACGGTCGCCATCAGCCCGATCGTACCGCCGCGGCGCCGCCCAGCTTGAGCTCGAACCCCGCGAGCGCGATCACCAGCGGATCGTGGGTCGCGCAGACGACCGTCGTCCCGTGCTCACGCGCGAGGTCGGCGAGCAGCCCGCCGATCGCGAGCGTCGTGACGCTGTCCAGCCGGGCGGTCGGCTCGTCGGCGACGAGGAGGGAGGGGCGGGCGGCGATCGAGCGGGCGAGGGCGACCCGCTCGCGCTCCCCCGCCGAGAGCCGGGCGACGGGACGGTCGGCGTGGTCCGCGAGCCCGACGATCGCGAGCGAGTCGATCGTCCGCTCGTGCAGCTCGACCCCCTCCAGCCCGCGGAGCGCCAGCGAGAGCTCGACGTTCTCGCGGGCGGTGAGCGCGCTCGAGAGCCCCGGCACCTGGCCGACGACGCCGATCTCCTCTCGCCGAAACGCCGCGCGGGCGTCGCGGTCGAGGTTCGACAGCACGACGTCGCCGATCACGATCTCGCCCTCGTCGGGGGTGTCGAGCCCGGCGAGGAGCGCGAGGAGCGTCGACTTCCCGGAGCCCGAGGGGCCCGTCACGGCGGTCAGCATTCCCGGTCGGAACACCGCGTCGAGGCGCTCGAGCGCGACCTCCGTCCCGAAGCTCCGGCTGACCCCTCGGGCCTCGACAATCGCACCGGCCGCGGTGAGCGGCGCCTCGAGCTCCTCGACGACCGCCGGCGCGTCGTGATCGGTGGGGCGCAGCTCGACGGCGCCCGGGCGGACGTGGACGACGGCGCGGTCGCCGATCCCGGCCTCACGGAGCGACTCTTCCGGCACATGCAGCCAGCCGCCCCGTCCGATCACGATCGTCTGGCGGTCGGCGAGGCGCTCCTCGCCGACCCGGCCGTCGCGCACGTGCACGACGCGGTCGGCGATCTCGGCGGACTCCGGGTCGTGGCTGACCACCAGCGCCGCCGCACCGGCATCTCGCGCGAGCTCTCGCAACAGGTCGAGCACGCCGTGCGCGGTCGCCTCGTCGAGCTCGCCGGTCGGCTCGTCGGCGACGAGCAGCGTCGGTCGGTGTACCAGCGCGGCGCAGATGGCGATCCGCTGCTGCTCGCCGCCCGAGAGCTCGCCTGGCCGCGCGGTGGCCCGGTCGAGCAGGCCCACGCGCTCGAGCAGCTCGTCCGCCCTCCGCACGCGCTCCTCGCGCGACACGCCGCGCAGTCCGAGCGGCAGCGCGACGAGCTCCTCCGCGGTGAGATCGGCGGACAACGCCCGCCAGTAGTGCTGGTCTGCGTAGCCCACGACGCGGGCGCGATGGCGAGCGACCGCGGAGGCGCGCGCCGCCCCGAGGTCGAGGCCGTCGACCAGGGCGAGCCCGGCGGACGGGCGCTGGAGGCCGGCGATGACGCGGACGAGCGTCGACTTTCCGGCTCCGCTCGGGCCGAGGACGACGCAGATCTCGCCCTCGTCGACGGAGAGCGTCATGCCCCTGAGCGCCGCCACCCCGCCGTCCTCGGACGGATGGACGACGAACACGTCGCGGAGATCGACGATGCTCACGCGCGCCCCTGGCCGGCAGCCGCTCCCGCCGAGCGGAGCCCGGCTCCGCGGCGACCCAGGACCGCGCGGAGGTGGCGGATCGGTCGGCCGTTCATGGCTCGGCCCCGATCCGGCCGGGTCCGCGCGGGTCGGCGAACGCGCGTCGGGTCGTGAGGAGAACGAGACCCGTCGCGGCGACGGCGAACACGAGGCCGCCGACGAGGAGGATCAGCGGGTCGACGGTCGTGACGAGCGGTGGCTGCGGCTGGTCGGCGCGGGCCGTCACGGAGACGACGCGCGTGACGAGCACGGCGAGCAGGATCCCGGCGACGACGCCCGCGAGCGCACCCATCCCTGCGACGACGCCTGCACGGGTCGCGACGACGCGGCGCAGCAGCTGCGGCGTCGCCCCCTGGGCCTCGAGGTCGACGAGGTCTCCACGGTCGTCGCGGAGATCGGCCCGGATCGCGAGGACGAGGCCCCAGATGGCCAGCACCAGCGCCGCGACTGCCGCCGCGGCGAGCGCGAGGAGCGTTCCGTGCCCGAGCGGATCACGGCGGGCGTCGGCCTCGAGCGCCGAGCGCGAGCGCGTCTCGAGCGCGTTGAAGGGCCGCTTCTCTAGGGACGCGACGACGCGGCTGTCATCGCCTGGAACGACGTCGAGCCAGAGCTCACTCACCGGCGCCGCACCGGGGGCGCTGGTGTTCACCGCGGTGGAGAGCGCGCCCAGGTCGCCGAGAACCGCGTCGCCGACCGTCCCGGGGATGCGATCGGCGATCGCGGCGACCCGGACGTCGACGTGCTCCCCGCCGATGACGAGCGGGAGCGTCCCGCCGACGCCGCCGGCGAGCGCACCGAGCGCGGGAGTCACGACCACGCGGGCCGGTTCGTCGTCCGTCGGTTGGCGGGGGCGCACGAGCGCGGCGCGCTGGGGCGTGATCGCATAGGTCACGCGGATCGTCCCGTCAGAGCCGCTCGCCGCGTTCACGCCACCCGCGCCGAGCCAGCCGTCGAGCGACACGCCGCGGATCCTGATCGTCGTCGCACCGCGGAGCGCGGCGCCCTCGTCGGAGCCGCGCTCGAGGATCCGTGGCGGGACGAGCACCAGCTCGACGAGCCTGCCCCCCCGGGAGGCCTCGGGCACCACGGTGTGGAGGGCGACCGGGCGATGCGCGTCAGAGTCGCCGAGGTCGATCCGCCGGAACGCGCCGTCCCGCCCCTCGACGATTGCGCTGTACGAGACGAGGCCGGGGCCGACGGAGAGCACGAGCTCTCGCCGGAGGACGGGACCGCGAAGCTCTGTCGAGCCGTCGGGCTCGATCGCCCGCGCGACGCCGCTCTTGCTGACGCCCCAGTCCGCCCGCCACAGCGGCATCGAGGCGACCGCGTCGGGAGAGACACCCAGCACCGTCACGCCTGAGACGGACGCCGACGGTCCGGCGCTCGCGGTGAGCCGGACGACCGGGCGAGCCGTCTCGACACCGGGGATCGCCTGGAAGCGGGCGAGGGGCGCCGCCTGGAGGACGGGAACGAGCGCGCTGAGGTTCTCCCGCACCACGACGTCGGCCGGCACCGCGAACGCCGCCTGGTCCTGCTCGCCCGTCGAAAGGGTCGAGCGGTACGCCTCGGCGAGGAATGCGAGCGCGAGCGCGAGCGCCAGGAAGGCGGCCGCGGTCCCCGCCGCGCCGGGTGACCGTGCGAGTGAGACCCCCGCCAGTCGCGCGCCCCGCGCTCCGCCTTCGCGGGCCAGCGCACGCCCGAGGGCCGGCAGGAGGCGTGCCGCGGCGACGGCCGCGGCGAACGCGACGAGCGCAGGCAGGACAAGGAGCACGACCGCCGCGGTCCCGCCCGAGGCGAGGTCGTCGGGCTGCACGGCGCCGCTCGCGAGCACGGCAAGGGCCGCAAGCGCAGCCGCGACCGCGGCAACGTCGATCGCCGAGATCCGCCTTCCGCCGCCGCCCTCGATCGAGACGGCCACGGCGATCACGCAGGCCGCGAGCACCGCCGTGCCGAGGCCGAGCAGGATGCCCGTCGGGGAAAGGAGGCTCTCGACCAGCACGTCCCATACCGGGGCGCCGGTTGCCGCCGCGACGATCCCGCCGGCGACGATCCCGACGAGCCAGCCGACGGCCGCGCCCCCGAAGCCGACCGCGGCGCTCTCCGTGCCGGTCAGCAGCGCCCGCTGCCAGGCCTGCGCGCCGTGCCACGTGAGCCGGCGCCTCGCGGCGGCGAGATCGCGTCGCATCGCGCCCGCGGCGAGGACCGCGAAGGCGACCAGGAGCGCCGCCGCCTCGCCGCCGACGAGCAGCAGCCGGCGGCCGGCGACCGTGGCGGCGTGCTCCGAATCTCGTAGCTCCTGGGTCGGCAGCAAGACCGACCACGAGGGCGAGTCCGCCTGCAGCGTCGCGCGCGCTCGGTCTGCGCCCGCCAGCAACCCGTCGATCTGCCACAGTCGCGGCGTCCCCGCCTTCAGGGGCTGCACCCAGCCGTAGCTGCGGTAGATGCGGGAGAGGGCGGGTGACGAGACGAGGCCCGCGACACCCTCCGCGACCACGAGCGGGCCAGGCGCAGGGCGATGGTACTTCGAGGACCGCCGAAGCGCGGGAGCGACCTCTGCGTCCTCGAGAGCGTTGTCGGTCGGTGCGAGGAAGTCGCCGAAGAGCTGCCGCGAGCGCAGGGCCGCCGTGCCGACCTCCACGATCCGCAGGCCCGGCACGTCGGGCAGCCGCCCCTTGCCGCGCAAGCGAAGCACCTCGCAGCGCTCTGGCCGGCAGGTGCGTGGCAGCCGGCCGCTGCGGAGGAGGACGTAGGGACTCAGGCCGTCGACTGCGGCGAGCCCGACGAACGCGCCGCCGACGGTGCCTTCGCGGACGAGCACGATCGCGGTTGCGTCTCCCGTCGGCAAGGAAGCGAGCGCGTTGCGCGCGGTGCGGTCGAGGCCACGCCAATCGTCCCCAGGTCCTGCGGGGACGCCGAACCACACCGCGCGGACCGAGCGCGTCGCGGCGGGCAGCCGATCGACGTCCTGCGCAACCGCACGGTCCTTCGCGACCGTCGTCCCCGCGACGATCAGCGCGAGCACGGCTGCAGCAGCGGTGATGCCGAGCGCCGCGACGAGTGCGCCGCCGTCGCGGCGCCCGAGCCGTCTCGCCGCCAGGCCGAGGACGTAGCCGGCTCCCTTCACCCGGCTCTCCTCGCCGCGTGGCGGCGCCGGTAGCTCGACGCCTTGGCCCGTCCGCCGCACACCTGCATCGAGCACCACCCCGACGAGCGATTTCGCGAGCCGTCGTAGAACACCCAGCCGCACGTCTCCTGGCGGCACGCCTTCATCCGCTCCCACGACCCCGCGGCACGCGCCTCGGCCACGACCGCGACGATCGTCGCGAGACCGCCCCGCGCGCCGCCGGGGGCCGGGCCGAGGACGGGCCACCCGTCGACCAGACGCAGCGCTAGCGGGAACGCGCCGAGCACCGCGTCCAGCTCCACTCGCCGTTCGGCCGAGGGGGCCACCCCGAGGGTATTCGCGAGCGCGAGCTCCCGGAGCGCCGAGCGAAGTGCGCGGGCCTCGACGAAGAGGTCCGCGTCGACCGGGTCGGCCTGATCGATGAGACCGTGACGGACGAGCCACGCGGCGAGCGCGGCGGGTGTCGCCACGTCGTCCTGCTGGAAGTCGTGGACCTCGGTGTTGACGAAGTCCTGGACGAGCCTGAGCGGCACCGGGGCCGGCGCCCGGCCGCCTGGCTGGAACTCCTCCCTCACGGCGCGACGGTACCGCGCCCGTCGCTACCGGTCAAGACCGAAAGACGGTGACGGCGACGCCGCCGTCAGCGAGACGACGGTTGGCGTCCCTTGACCCCGTGCACCGGTCTGCCCGCGGCTTCCCATGCGTAGTAGGAGGCGCTCGGGCCGAACGAGGCTGTGTACGAGACGACGCGCGGATTCCGGCCGACTTCCTTCGCGCGCTGAGCGTGCCAGAGGAGGTTCGGGTCGTCGCGCTCCTGCCAGACGAGCACGAGGTGCGCCGCGGTCATGAACTCGGCCACGAACGTGCAGCCGTCCGCCGGGCAGGGGAACGGGTCGGTCCGCACGCACCACCAGCCGGCATGGTCGTCGTCCCCCTCGTCACGCCACAGCGTTTCGTCCGTCTCGAGCTCGTCGTCGGTCAGGACGGCCGAGCCGGGCCGGAGTTCCTCCCTCTCCACGACAGCACAATAGATGCGATGGGCGAGCGCTCCCTCGCGATCGTGCTCTCCGGCGGCGGGATGAACGGCCTGCTCCTGGAGCTCGGCTTTCTTCGCCGATTACGCGAGGACTCGCTCTGGGACTCGGTCGGCTGGATCTACGGAACGTCCGCCGGAGCGCTCGCCGGCGTCATGGCGGTCGTCGACCGGCTGGACGCGCTCGAGCGGTTCGTGCTGCACCTCGCGCCGGACGAGACCTTCCGGCCGAACCGGCTGTGGCAGCTCCCGCTGACCGGTCTCCACGACTACGCGCTGCCGGACACGATCGCGGAGCGGCTCGTTCCGGTCGACCGGCTCGCCCGCGACGTCGTCGCGGCGCGGATCGAGCTCCTCGTGTGCGTCACGGACGTCTCGGACGGCGAGATCGACGAGCACCGCGCCTACGAGCGGCTCTACTCGAGCCGGACGAGCGATCCCGACGAGCTCGCCCGCGCGATCCTCGCGTCGGCTGCGATCAGCGCGCTCGTCCTTCCTCTACGGGTCGGCGACGACGTGATCGGCACCGACGGTGGCTGGGTGCGGAACTTCCCGCTCGGACACGCCTACGACAACCCGGCGGTGGGCGAGATCGTCGGGTTCCAGTACGTCCCACAGCCTGCCCGTGTGACGGGCGAGAACCTCGCGCGGCTCCGCCGCAGGCTGGAGCCGTTCCGCGCGGTGCCGCCGATCCGCGCGCTGCTGGAGGAGGTGCGTGCGGCCGAGGAGCGCCAGCAGCGCGGCGAGCCGGGCCACCTCGCCGAGATGATCGGCCGGTTGATGCGCGTCACGGTCGCCCGGAACACGACCCTCGAGGTGCGCTCCGCCGAGGCGAAGGACGCGTCCGTGCGGGAGCTCGAGGCGCTGCGCGCCGACGTCCTGGCGGCGGTGCGGCGCAACGCGAAGCCATGGCGTCGAGGCCGGGCGATGAAGGAGGTCGAGGACCGCTTCTCCGCGGCCCGGTTTCCGTTCCGGCACGACCGTGCGCTGCCGCTGACGATAGTCCGCGGCAGCGCCGGCGAGCACGCGCTCGACCCGACCTTCCGCGCGGGCCTCGAGTGGCCGCTGGAGAAGAAGCGTGCGCTCATCGAGCGCGGCCGCGAGCTCGCCGACGAGATGCTCGCCCGCCGATCGGCCTAGAACCTCGTCGGTGAGCTCTGCGTCGCGGCCGGAGGCCGGCTTTGCCGGCCGGGAGGCCAGGCATCCAAGGGCGTTGGCGGGCGCTGAAGAAGGGGGCTCGTGGGGGAAACATGGTTTCCCCCACGTCCCTTGCAGGGGCGGGCAGGCATCCCCCCTGCTTCTCGTGCCCGACTCCCGGGGAGAGTGGGAACCGGGGGCGAGTCCTTTATCCGTTCGCGCTCGTCGGCTGGCGGGCCAGCTCGACGCTCTTGGTGACGCGCTTTCCGTCCTTCGTGACGATGGTGACCCTGACGGTGTCGCCAGGCTTGTGCGCGGCAATCATGTCGCGGAGCTCGTCGACCGACGTGACGTTCTTGCCGCCGACCGCGACGATCATGTCCCCGCCCAGCTGGTAGCTCTCGCCCGCGACGACGACCTGGGTCGTGCCGCCGACGATCCCGGCCTTGGCCGCGGGGCTGCCCGGCTTGACGGATGCGACGAGCACGCCCTGCTTCGCCGGGAGGCGGAGGACCTGGGCGACTTCGGGCTGGACGTCCTGGAGCGTGACGCCGAGGAACGCCCGGTCGACCTTGCCGTTCGAGAGAAGCTGTGCGACGACGCTCTTGACGGTGTTCGACGGGACGGCGAACCCGATGCCCACGTTGCCGCCACCACCGTTTGCGGTCTCGATCTGTGAGTTGACCCCGATCACCCGACCCTCCGCGTCGATCAGTGGCCCACCCGAGTTGCCGCTGTTGATCGGCGCGTCGGTCTGGATCACGTGGTCGATGGTGAAGTCGTTCGGTGCGCTGACCTCGCGCTGCAGGGCGCTGACGATCCCGGCAGTGACGGTGCGCTCGAGCCCGAAGGGGTTCCCGATCGCGGCGACCGGGTCGCCGACCTGGACCTTGTCGGAGTCGGCGAGCGTGAGCGGCGTGAGCGCCTTCGCGTCGACGTCGACCTTGAGCAGGGCGAGGTCGGTCGACGGGTCGGTGCCGACGATCTTCGCCGAGACGGTCTCCCTGTTCGAGAAGCTCACCTCGATCGACGAGGCGCCCTGGACGACGTGATAGTTCGTGACGACGTGGCCCTCCTTGTCGATCACGAAGCCGGAGCCGAGTGCGCGCTGCGTCTGGCCGGGGATGGGGTTGCCGAAGAGGTCGGTGCTGGCCGCGCCGCGCGACGTGGAGACGATCTGCACCACCCCGGGCGCGCTCTGCCTGTAGATCTGCGCGACGTCGATGGACGTCGGTCCGGTGGCCGTGCTCGCAACGTCCGTCGGGATCGGCGCGGCGACCTCCTCGACGGGCGCGGGGTTGTCGAACGCGCCGAGTGCCCACGCGCCGCCCAGTGCCACGCCGCCGCCGAGAAGGGAAGCGGCGACGAGCGCGGCAATGGGCCTGGCGGCGGACGCAACTCTGCCGGGGCGCTGACCCGAAGGTGCGTCAGGGTGATTCGGGAGGTCTGGGTTGCTCACGCCTCATCCGTTATAGGCAAGCACCCGTGAACGCAGGGTTGCGGGCAGTTAAGAACGCGTTGTCGGGCCCCGAGGGCCCGTCGGCGCGTGTCTAGGCCGGCGTCGCGGCGAGCACGACGGACTTCACGACTTGCTCGCGCTCCTCGCCGAGCGCGTCGTCGAGCTTCCGGCCGAGCTCCCCGGAGGCGAAGAGCTCCTCGGTGATGTCGGCGCCGCCGAGCAGCTCGCCCTTGACGAAGACCTGCGGGATCGTCGGCCAGTCGGTCAGGGCGGAGAGCTCCTGGCGGATGCGCGGGTCGGGGAGCACGTCGACCGCGGTGATCGGGGCGCCGGCACCCCACAGCGCCTGCAGCGCGCGAAGCGAGTTGCCACACGCGGGCCGTTCGGGCGTGCCCTTCATGAAGATCGCGACGGGCTCGCCGTCGATCACCTGCTGGATCTCGTCACGGAGCGTCATGGCTGTCCCTTCGTCGTGATGCGGAGCTCGTGAATGGAGCCCTCGGCCAGCGGCGCGGCGAGCGCGCGGTTGACGAGGCGGTGCTGCTCGACGAGCGACAACCCCTCGAACGCCGTGCTCCCGACGGTGACGTGGAAGTGGTCGCCGCCGCCCGTCCGGTCGACGACGTCCACGCTCGCGTCGGGGAACGTCTGCTCGAGAAGACCCCGGATCGTCTCGCTGACCATCGACGATCATGCTAACGACCGTGTCTCTCCGCTCCTTCCTGCTCTCCCTGCCGGAGCGCGCCGTCCGCTCCGTCGCCGCCCTACTGGGCGGCCTCGTCCACGAGACCTTCGCGCTCGCGTTGCCGCGAGTCGTCCGCCAGTCGCGCCTGTACGAGGCGACCGCGAAGAACCTGCTGCGCGTCACGATCGAGCTCGTCGGCGGCGTCGACGCGCGGATCCCGACCGAGTCCGAGTACGAGCCCGACCCGGGCCGGCTCGCGGTGCGGAAGGGAGTCGGGAACGCGGTCGAGCTCGGCTCGATCGCGGCGTTCGGCTTCTCGCCGCTCTGGATCCTCGCCGCGGCCGCCGACGTCACGCGCGGGTCGCGAATCTACCTCGACGCATACGTCGCCGAGCTGATCCGGGTAGGCGCGCTGCCGGCGGGGTCGTCGCCCGGCTCCGCGACCGACCTCCTGAGCGCCCTCGAGCGAGTGTCGGGCACGACGGCCCGCCTCGTCGACATCCCGCCGCTCGAGCTCCGCGCCCTTCGGCAGTCGTTCGCGGACATCCGTCGCGACGCCGCGTCGCTCCCCGGCCCCGATGAGCTCGCTCGGCTCTACGCGGGGTTGCTCGAGGCGGCCCGGCGTGAGCGGACAAGCGTCCTCGAGGTGTCGGTCGGACTCGGCCTCGCGTTCTTCAACTCCGCCCGCCACGTCGGCCGTCAGCACCTCCTCGATCCGTACCGCGAGGACCTGCGCCCGGTGCGGGACGAGGGGCTCGCGGCGTACGCACGGCGCGTGTCCCGGCCGTACGCGGAGGCGGTCGCCCGCCATTTCGATACCGAGCAGCCGTCGCTCACCGAGCGCGGGCTCGACCGGGTCCGGCGCGGCGCACCGTGAAACGGCATCCGGCTCTCGTCGCGCTGTCGGATGACCACCATCACGAGCTCGTCCAGGCGCGGCGCCTGCTCGCCGCCGCCGACGCGCCGCCCGAGGCCCGCTTGCGCGCGGCGAGCGCCTACGTCGAGGTGTTCTTCAGCGAGACGGTCGAGCACTTCCGGCGGGAGGAGGAGAACGTCTTTCCGCTCTACGCCCGGCAGCCGGCCGCGAACGTCGAGTTGCTCGACCGCATCGTGCGGGAGCACATGGAGCTGCACGGCCTCGCACGCACCCTTCGCGCGGAGGTCGCGGCCGGCGACGTCTCGGGCGAGACGCTCGCGGCGGTCGGGGCGCTCCTCCGCGCGCACGTCAGGCTCGAGGAGCGCGAGCTGTTCGAGGACGTCCAGCGCGTCGTGCCGCCGGAGGAGCTCGACGCGCTTGGCCGCGGGCCGCGCTGAGGCCGACTACCTTCGAGACAGCCCGGCGAGCTA
>Ga0207661_10000613_pt1 | contig 22875 bp, 23 predicted proteins | sample KBSC713LmetaG_FD_184337 | JGI IMG/M metagenome (GOLD analysis project Ga0207661, IMG submission 184337) | Corn rhizosphere microbial communities from Kellogg Biological Station, Michigan, USA - KBS C7.1-3L metaG (SPAdes) (version 2) | ecosystem: Host-associated > Plants > Roots > Rhizosphere ...
GCGCGCCCTCGAGCCGCTTCGGATTGGATGTCGTCACCTTGGTCATCTTGGTGTCGACCAGCCCCGGCGCGATACCGTTGACGCGGATGCCGTCTTCCGCCCAGGCTTCGCCGAGCGTGCGCGTCAGCCCCACCGCACCGGTCTTCGAGGCGTTGTAGGCGGGATTGCCCATGGTCGAATGATAGGCCGCGGTTGAGCTCACGATGATCAGCGCGCCGTTGGCATCGCGCAGCATCGAATGAAACTTCGTCGCGCAGGCCATCAGGCTCATCAGATTCACTTCGAGCACGGCGCGAAAGCCCGGCATCTCGAATTCGCCGCGGCGGTAGATCACGGCGCCCTGCGCCAGCACCAGTACGTCGAGCCGCTCGAAGCCGGGCGCGAATTTTTCAATGGCCGCGGGATCGGCGACATCGAGCCGATAGTAGTCCAGCCCATCGAGACGCGAGCCCTCCTCCGGTGAGTAGTCGGAAGGCTTGGCGCGGGTGCCGCAGACCGCGACGCGCGCGCCTTTGGCGCGAAAGGCCTGCGCAATGCCATTGCCGATGCCGGAGGAGCCGCCGACCACCAGAACCTGCTTGCCGCTGAAATCGAGCTCGTTCATTTCCGTCCCTTTTCCAGTCCGTTTGATCCGTCTTAGGATCGGAAAAAGCCTTGTCAATCAGCCGCGGGAAACGCCCATGTCCGAATACAAGCAGCTCAGCCGCTCGGTGAAGGGATTGACCGCGCTCGTGACCGGCGCGGCCAGCGGCATGGGCCGCGCCACCGCGCGCCTGTTTGCCGCCGAGGGAGCCAATGTCGCGGTGACGGATGTCAGCGCCGACGGCGCCAAGGCGGTCGCCGATGAGATCACGTCGAGCGGCGGCAATGCGAAAGCCTGGGCGCTCGATGTCGCGAGCCGCGAGGACATCGACCGCGTCGTCGGCGAGATCGCCACGCATTTCGGCGGCCTCGACATCATCGTCAACAATGCCGGCATCTCCGTGCGCGTTCCGATCGACGATCCCGCCTATGACGAGGCCTGGGCGAAGGGGATCGCGGTGATGCTGACGGCGCATCCGCGCATCATCCGTGCTGCACTGCCATACCTGCGCCGATCCAGGAGCCCGCGCATCGTCAACATCGCCTCCACCGAGGCGCTCGGCGCCACCGCGCTGCACAGCCCCTACTCCGCGGCCAAAGGCGGCGTGACGAGCCTGACGCGTTCGCTAGCGGTCGAGCTTGGCCGCGAAGGCATCACCGTCAATTGCATCTGCCCAGGTCCGATCCGCACCGCGATCACCGACCGGATTCCGGAAGAGCACAAGACCATCTACGCCAAGCGCCGCACCGCGCTCGGACGCTATGGCGACCCCGAGGAGGTCGCTCATATGACGACGCTGAGCCTGTGCCTGCCGGCGGCCTCGTTCCTGACCGGTGCCGTCATTCCCGTGGACGGCGGCCTGATGGCGCGGAATGCGTAACACAGCCATGCCGGCGTGGCGTTGACATCGGTTGCGGCCGGAGTAGCCTTTCGCGCAAATAGAGTGGGACAACCGCCTTTTCGCTTCAGGGGAGAAACGCCATGGCGATTGCGATCCGGCAGCTGACCAAGCACTTCGTGGGCGAAGTGTCCGGCGTCGACTTGCGCAAACCTCTGACCAAAGCCGAGGCCGCCGAGATCGAAGCCGGCATGGACAAATACGCCGTGCTGGTATTCCACGATCAGGACATATCAGACGATCAGCAGATGGCCTTTGCGCTGAATTTCGGCGAGCGCGAGAATCCTCGCGGCGGCAACATCACCAAGAAGGACGACTACCGGCTGGGCTCCGCCGGGCTCAACGACGTCTCCAATCTCGGCAAGGACGGCAAGCCGCTGGCAAAGGATCATCGCACCCATCTGTTCAATCTCGGCAATTGCCTGTGGCATTCCGACTCTTCGTTCCGCGCGATCCCGGCGAAATTCTCCCTGCTTTCGGCGCGCCTGGTGAACCCGAAGGGCGGCAACACCGAATTCGCCGACATGCGCGCTGCCTACGACGCGCTCGACGACGAGACCAAGGCCGAGATCGAGGACCTCATCTGCGAGCACTCGCTGATGTATTCGCGCGGCGCGCTGGGGTTTCTCGATTACACCGACGAAGAGAAGGAGATGTTCAAGCCGGTGCTGCAACGGCTGGTGCGCACCCATCCGGTGCATCAGCGCAAGTCGCTCTATCTGTCGTCGCATGCCGGCAAGGTGCAGGGCATGAGCATGCCAGAAGGACGGCTGTTGTTGCGCGACCTCAACGAGCACGCCACGCAGCCGGAGTTCGTCTACGTCCACAGGTGGAAGCTGCATGACCTCGTGATGTGGGACAACCGCCAGACCATGCACCGCGTCCGCCGCTACGACCAGTCGCAGCCCCGCGACATGCGCCGCGCCACCGTCGCCGGCACGATGCCGACGGTGGCAAACCAGCCGGCCCTGCAGCAGGCGGCGGAGTAGCGTCGCCTCCCGTCATTGCGAGGAGCGTAAGCGACGAAGCAATCCAGACTGTCCCCCCGGCGGGATTCTGGATTGCTTCGCTGCGCTCGCAATGACGACGCTACAGCGAGCGCCACAACACAATCCTGTGGTTATGGGTCCCCGCTTTCGCGGGGACGACACCGAGTGGTGATTGCGTCACCGCGAAATCAGGCGTGCCCTGCCTCATTCGACAGCATGCCGGGATCGATGCCGATCTTGCGCAGCGCGCGGGTATATTTGTCGTCGACATCGTCGCCGAACACGAGGTCGGGGTCGGCATCGCAATGCAGCCAGCCATTGCCCTGGATCTCGTTCTCGAGCTGTCCCGGCGCCCAGCCGGCATAGCCGAGCGCGAGGATCGCGTGCTTCGGGCCCGAGCCATTGGCGATCGCCTTGAGGATATCGACCGTCGCAGTCAGGCAGATATTGCCGTCGATCGGCAAGGTCGCATTGGCGAGAAAGAAGTCGCTGGAATGCAGCACGAAGCCGCGTCCCTTGTCGACCGGCCCGCCGCTCAAGACCTGCATGCTCTCGGCGTTTTCCGGCAGCTTGATCTGCGCGGCCTTGTCGATGATGTTGAGCTGCACCAGAAGCTCGGGGAAATCGATGCTGCCGGCCGGACGATTAACCATGATGCCCATGGCGCCATCGGCGGAGTGCGCGCACATGTAAATCACGGAGCGCTCGAAGCGGGGATCGCCCATGACGGGCATCGCGATCAGGAGCCGACCGTCGAGATAGCCGCGACCTGCCGAATTGTCGCCTGCGCCGGGCGGCTTGTTGCCACCGATGGCGGCAAGCTTGCGGCGAACGTCAGCAACCTTTTTGCCTTGAGGGTCCATCCGCAAAGCACTCTCATGTTGGATCACATCCTGATATTGGGTGGCGATCCTGTCAATCAAGCCTGGGGATGGATGCTCACGACCAATTCAATGGTTCGCCCCGTCTCAAGCCTGTAAAGACACCCCATGAACGCCATAGTTCCTTTCCGCACCACGCTTTTCTTCGCAGCAGGCCTGCTCGCCTTTTCGTTCATCTCTGCGGCGCGCGCTCAGGATGCGTCGCCGTGGCAGAAAGACGGACATTCCGCAGTGCGGCTGCTCGCGGGCTCGCGCAGCGGTGCCGTGCTGCTCGGCGGCATCGCCTTCCAGCTGCAACCGGGATGGAAGACCTATTGGCGCAACCCCGGCGATTCCGGCGTGCCGCCGCGGTTCGACTTCTCGAAGTCCGACAATGTCGAGGCGGTGACGGTATTGTGGCCGGCGCCGCTGAAATTCGACGATGGCGCCGGTGGCATCTCGCTGGGATACCACGACCAGATCGTCCTGCCGCTTCGGATCGTCGCCAAGAGTGTCGACAAACCGGTGACGTTGCGCGCCGACATCAACTATGCCGTGTGCGAGAAACTCTGCATTCCCGTCGAAGCGAATGCCGAGCTCGGCTTCAACAGCGTGGCCAGCACCGAGGACAGCGCGCTGTTCGCAGCGCTCGATACGGTTCCAAAACCCGCCAATGTCGGCGATCCCAATCCGCTGACCATCCGCGACGTCAAGCGTCAGGGAAAATCCGAGGTGCTGGTCGACGTGGTCACGCCCGACGACAGGCCGGTCAATCTTTTTGTCGAGGGTCCGACGCCGGACTGGGGCCTGCCGGTGCCGAAGCTGGTGGAGCACTCTCCGCCCGGCGTGAAGCGCTTTTCGTTCCAGCTCGACGGCGTGCCGCCCGGTGTCAATCCCGAGGGCGCCGCGCTGAAGCTGACGCTGGTCGGCGCCGATCGGAGCTATGAATTCAATATCAATCTGGAATGATTTTCGCCGTCATCGCGGGCAGTCCACCGTCATTGCGAGGAGCGTAAGCGACGAAGCAATCCACAGCCTCACGCGGAACTCTGGATTGCTTCGCTTCGCTCGCAATGACGGTCGCTATACAAGCCCTTCCCCGGGACGACGCCGCGATTGTTGTTCACCCAACCAAATCTTAACGAAGCGTTGATAGACCGGATCGTCGCCGCCCTTGCGCGGCATTCGCGCAAGGATCCGCCGTGGCCGTCATGGACACCCGACCCGCAACCGCTTTGCCGAACGGCCTGTTCGCTCGGCTGAAGGCGAAGCTCGCCGGCGGCACCAGCGAAGCTTCGGTGACGCGGCGGCTGGCCGGCACGATCTTCGTCATTCGCGTTCTCTCAGCGGGTCTCGCCTATCTCTCGCAAATCCTGCTCGCGCGCTGGATGGGCGGCTCCGACTACGGCATCTATGTTTATGTCTGGACCTGGGTCCTGCTGCTCGGCAGCATGATGGATTTCGGCATCTCGGCTTCCGCGCAGAAGATCATTCCGGAATATCGCACGCGCGGCGAGCAGGCGCTGCTGCGCGGCTTTCTCTCCGGCAGCCGCTGGATGACCTTTGCGGTCTCCAGCGCCATCTCGCTCCTGCTCGCCGGCCTCGTCAAGCTGCTGTCGCCATGGCTCAACGCAAGCGAGGTTGCGCCGCTCTACATCGGCTGCCTGACGCTGCCGCCCTTCGTCGTCGCCAACACCCAGGACGGCATCGCGCGCTCGCATGACTGGATGTGGCTCGGCCTGATGCCGCAATTCATCGTGCGGCAGGCGCTGATCATCGGCCTCACCGCGGGATTTTTCGTGCTCGGTTTCGATCTCGGCGCCACCGCCGCGATGGCGGCGAGCGCCGCGGCGGTGTGGATCGCGATGATCGGGCAGATGATCGTGCTCAACCGCCGTCTCGCTGATCAGTTCGAGGCAGGACCGAAAGCCTACGACGTCAGAGGCTGGCTTGCGATCTCGTTGCCGATCCTGCTGGTCGAGAGCTTCTATCTTCTGCTCTCCTACACCGACGTGCTGGTGCTGCAGCAATTCCGCTCCCCCGAGGAGGTCGGCGTCTACTTTGCGGTGGTGAAGACGCTGGCGCTGGTGTCGTTCATCCACTATGCCATGTCGGCGACCACGGCGCATCGCTTTGCCGAATACAATGCGCTCGGCGACAAGGCGCGGCTGTCCGCCTATGTCGCCCACGCCATCAACTGGACATTCTGGCCGTCGCTGGCGGCGACCATCGTGCTGCTCGCCTTCGGCAAGCCGCTGCTCTGGCTGTTCGGGCCGCAATTCGTGGCCGGCTACGACATCATGTTCATCGCCGCGGTCGGGCTCGTGGTGCGCTCCGCGATCGGCCCGGTCGAGCGGCTGCTCAACATGCTCGGCCACCAGCACATCTGTGCACTCGCCTACGCGCTCGCCTTTGTCATGAATGTGGCGCTCTGCGTCGCGCTGGTGCCGCGTTTCGGCGGCCACGGCGCCGCGGCCGCGACCTCGCTGTCGCTAACCTTCGAAACGGTGCTCCTGTTCTGGATCGTCCGCCGCCGCCTCGGCCTGCACGTGCTGGCCTTCGGGAAATAGCCCGATGCCCCACCGCCCCGGCCGCGACGGTCCCGGTCCGGCGGATCATACCGATTTGCGGTCGATGACGGCAGAACGGCGGCTCTCCGCCGGATGGACGGTCGGTCGAAAATCACTACCCTGTCACCTTGCACGGGTGAAACATTCTTATTTCAGGCCGTCCGTTGCGGTACTTTGCCCTCCGCCATTAGATAGCCGCAAGATTAACCGCAGATCAGGTGCAGATGATCGATCCGCTTTATGTGGCCTTGGGCTTTGGCGTCGGCCTGTTGGTCGGGCTGACCGGCGTCGGGGGCGGCTCGTTGATGACGCCGCTTCTGATCCTGCTGTTTGGCATTCATCCTTCGACCGCGGTCGGCACCGATCTGCTTTACGCCGCCGCGACCAAGACCGGCGGCAGCCTGGTGCATGGCCTCTCGCGCAGCATCCATTGGCGGGCCGTCGCTCGCCTGGCCTGCGGCAGCATCCCGGCAAGCATTGTCACCTTGCTGGTGATCCGGCAACTCGGTCTCGACACGGCTTCCCAGCGCAGCCTGGTCAACCTGGTGCTCTGCTTTGCGCTGCTGCTCACCGCGACCTCACTGATCTTCCGCAAATGGATCATGGACCGCTATCGCACCCGCATGGAGCGCGTCGATGAGAGGATCGTCACCATCGCAACCGTCCTGACCGGCGCGGCGCTCGGGGTCCTGGTTTCGATTTCTTCCGTCGGTGCCGGCGCCGTCGGTGTCACGGCACTGATCCTGCTCTATCCGCGCCTGCCGATGGCGAGCATCGTCGGCTCCGACATCGCGCACGCGGTGCCGTTAACGCTCGTCGCGGGCGCCGGACACTGGGCGGTCGGCGCCGTCGACTGGCACCTGATGGGGGTGCTGCTGTTGGGCTCGCTACCCGGCATCATGATCGGCAGCTATTGCTCGCTACGTGTGCCGCAGGGCGTGCTGCGCGTCGGCTTGGCTGTGATCCTGATCGTGGTGGCCGGCAAGATCGGATCGGAAGAGTTGCACCTGTCGTCGGCGGCGGTTTTGGCATTCACGCACAGCGCTGGTCACTGATCGCAGACAAACAACGAAGCGCAGGATGGGTTGAGCGCAAGCGATACAATCACCCGAAGAGGGTGGGCACGCGGAGCCCGTCATCGGGCCGCGCGTTCGCGCGGACCCGTTGGCTCAACCCACCCTACGGCACTTCGGCGTGCGAACTACTCCGCGGTCCAGCCGCCATCGATCGAGTAGTTCGAGCCGGTGATCTGCGCGGCATTGTCGCCGCAGAGGAACAGCGCCAGCGCGGCGACCTGGTCCGAGGTCACGAACTCCTTGGTCGGCTGGGCTGCGAGCAGGACGTCCTTGATGACCTGCTCCTTGGTCATGTTGCGCGCCTTCATGGTCTCCGGGATCTGGTGCTCGACCAGCGGCGTCCAGACATAACCAGGCGAGATGCAGTTCACCGTGATCTTGAACTGCGCGAGCTCGAGCGCCGCGGTCTTGGTCAGGCCGGCGATGCCATGCTTGGCCGAGACATAGGCCGACTTGAAGGGCGAAGCCACCAGCGAGTGCGCGGAAGCCGTGTTGATGATGCGGCCCCAGCCGCGCTTCTTCATGCCGGGGATGGCGGCGCGAATGCCGTGAAACGCCGAGGACAGGTTGATCGCGATGATGGCGTCCCACTTCTCGATCGGGAACTCCTCGATCGGCGCGACGAACTGGATGCCGGCATTGTTGACGAGGATGTCGACCGAGCCAAAGCTCTTCTCTCCGGTCGCGATCATCTCGGCGATCTCGGCGGGCTTGGTCATGTCGGCCGAGGAATAAAGCGCCTTGACCTTGTAGTCGGTCTCGATGGCCGAACGCTCCTTCTCGATGTCGGCGGGCGCGCCGAAACCGTTGATCACGACATTGGCGCCGGCGCCCGCGAAGGCGCGTGCGATGGCGAGGCCAATGCCGCTGGTCGAGCCGGTCACGACTGCGTTCTTGCCTGTCAGCGTACCCATATCTCTTCACTCCTTTTTGCTGACGGGAGCTTCGTCCCCCGTCAAGTCGTACGTCACCATGGTTTCTCCGGACTGTGGCCGTTCCAGCCACTCTTTGTGACGCATCGACAAATGCACGTCACGGACGCCCGCGTTCCAGTGCTCGACCATGCCAACGTGGGAAAAGTCGTAGTCCTTGGAAGAGGTCTCGTAATTCTTGCCCTTGTAGATCAGATGCACCACGGTGACCGTGTTTTCCTTGGCCGCTTCGCGCAGGAGAGCGGCCGAGGGATCGTCCTTGAGGTCCTCGGGCAGCTTGCTGATGAGGTCGCGCACTGCCCGGCGGGCGTTGTGGATCTGCCGGTTCTTGTCGGTGTTCATGCGGGTGCGGCTGGAATAGCGGATATCTTTTTCGCGCTCGGCCGCTTCCAGCAGCGTCTCCGGCAGCCGGCCCCGCGCGCTGAACAGATCGACCTGGAAGATCAGGAGGTCGCGGTTGGTCTCGGCATCCAGCACGTAGTCGAGCGGCGTGTTGGAAGCGATACCGCCATCCCAGTAATATTCGCCGTCGATCATGATTGCGGGAAAGCCCGGCGGCAAGGCGCCGGAGGCCATGATATGCGCTGGCTCGATGAGCTTGCCGAGCCGCTTGAATTCGACATTGTCGAAATAGCGCAAATTGCCTGAGGTGATGCCGACCGCGCCGACCGAGAGGCGGCATTTGAGGTCATTGATGCGGTCGAAATCGACCAGCCGCTCCAGCGTCTTCTTCAACGGCGCGGTGTCGTAATAGCTCAGCGATTGCGGACTGCTGTGCGGCCATATCGCCGCCGGCGGGATCCGCGGCGTGAAGAAACCGGGCACGCCGAAGGCGGCGATGATCGCCGCGGAGGTTTCGTTGAAAGCGGTGCGGTTGCGCTCGCCCTTCAGGATCGGATTCCAGGGCACAGGTGCGGACACCATCTCCCAGAACTCCTTCAGGCGGTCGACCCGCTTCTCGCCATCGTTGCCGGCGATGATCGCGGCATTGATCGCGCCGATGGAAATGCCGGCGACCCACTCCGGATCGAAACCGGCGCGACAGAGTGCCTCGAAGGCGCCGGCCTGATAGGAGCCGAGTGCGCCGCCACCCTGCAGCACCAGCACGGACTGGGCGCTCGCGGGGATTCCTGTCTTGGGATAATCCGTCATTGGCTTCGGATATGTCTGTTGAACCGTGGCGTCAGTTCACGATGGCGTCAACCTGCACGATCTTGTCGTAAAAGCACGGCGACATCTCGCGGCGGGGTCAGCTACGCTCAGTAGAGGCCAAAATCAGCGTCCAAAAAACCTTGTATTTGGTGTTGGGCGCATAGCTCGCAGCTATGCCTAGTTTTGTGACACCGTTTTTCAACATATTGGCCTTGTGCGGCGGCGAGTCCCGCCAGCCGGAAAAGGCTTCCGCCAGCGTATGATAGCCGGCGGATACGTTCTCGACCGCAACGGTCGCAGGATAGCCGGCGCCCGCAAGCCGCTTGGCGAGCGGCGCGCGGACGTCGTGGTCGAGCTTGTTCTGGGATGCCATCGCGCCGGACTGGGCTTCGGCGAGCTGCATCAGGGCGGGGTCGACCGTGACAGTTCCAAGCCCGTTGTTCTGGCGGTATTGCGAGATCATCGAGGCCGCCGCGGCCGGATCGAGGTGAGCGCCCGCCTCCGCCATGTTGACATACATGGCCGGCGTCTCGACCGGCGCCTCCCCGGCGCAACCGGCCAGCAATAAAGTTACAAGCACCGCCGCAAATTTGTGCATCAAGCCCCGCCCCAAACGAGCGGCCGTTGTTGCATACCAACCGTGGCTGAAAGGTGAATTTTCGCCAAATTCAGGTGGCGAAAATCCGGTAGCGGCGGGGTTTCAGGCCGACAATCTCGCCGATCCGCAGGTTCCGGTCGCGCGGCGCGTCGATCTCGATCACCGCGTCGCTTGCCGCGAGCGCCACCTCGGCGCGCTGGATCGGACCAAAGGTCCTGATGCCCGAGACCTTGCCCTCGAGCAGGCCGCTGCCGGCCGGCCCCACCTGCATGTCGTGGCGGCGGACGAACAAGGTCGATGAGCCGGTGGCGGCCTCGTCGGCCGCAAGGTCGAGCGTCTGGCCGTTCAGCCGAACCGCGCCGCACACGACCTCGACGGGTAGCGCAATCGACTCGCCGATGAAGCCATGCACGAAGGCGCTGGCCGGACGGTCATACACCTCGCCGGGCGAGCCGACCTGCTCGATCCGGCCCTTGTCCATGACCACGATTCGGTTGGCGACCTCCAGCGCCTCCTCCTGGTCATGGGTGACGAAGATCGAGGTGACGTTGATCTTGTGATGCAGCCCGCGCAGCCATGCGCGCAGCTCCTTGCGCACCTTGGCATCGAGTGCGCCGAAGGGCTCGTCGAGCAACAGGATGCGCGGCTCGATGGCAAGCGCACGCGCCAGCGCGATGCGCTGGCGCTGGCCGCCGGAGAGCTGGTTCGGATAGCGGTTCGCGAGCCAGTCGAGCTGCATCAGGTCAAGCAATTCCTTGACGCGCGAGCGGATCGCGACCTCGCTCTTGCGGATAGCGCGCGGCTGCACGCGCAGGCCAAAGGCCACGTTCTCGAATACGGTCATGTGGCGGAACAGCGCGTAGTGCTGGAACACGAAGCCGACATGCCGTTCGCCAGCGCCGCGCACGAGCGCGTTTTCGCCATCGAACCACACTTCGCCGAAATCCGGCCAGTCGAGGCCGGCGATGATCCGAAGCAGCGTGGTCTTGCCCGAGCCGGACGGCCCGAGCAATGCGAGCAATTCACCATCGGCGACTTTGAGATCGATATCGTCGAGCGCGGCGAAGGCGCCGAATTTCTTGACGAGGTTTTTCACTTCAATCGTCATGGGACAATCTCCCTTCGTCGAGATGCCGCTCGAGAATCGTCTTGGCGATCAACGTGATCAGCGCCAGCATGGCGAGCAGCGAAGCGATCGCGAACGAGGCCACGAATTGATATTCGTTGTAGAGAATCTCGACGAGCAGCGGCATGGTGTTGGTCTCGCCACGGATATGACCCGACACCACGGACACCGCGCCGAATTCGCCCATGGCGCGCGCATTGCACAGCAGGACACCATAGAGCACGCCCCACTTGATGTTGGGCAGCGTAACGCGGAAGAAGGTCTGCAGGCCCGAGGCGCCGAGCGAGATCGCTGCCTCCTCCTCCTGCGTACCGAGCTCCTGCATCAGCGGGATCAATGCGCGCGCCACGAAGGGAAAGGTGACGAAGGTCGTCGCCAGCACGAGACCCGGCACCGCGAACAGCACCTGCAGCTGATGGTTCTGCAGCCACGGCCCGAGAAAACCCTGCGCGCCGAACAGCAACACGAAGATCAGGCCGGAGATGACCGGGCTCACCGAGAACGGCAGGTCGATCAGCGAGATCAGGAAAGTCTTGCCGGAAAACTCGAACTTTGTGATGGCCCAGGCCGCGGTGAGGCCGAACACCAGATTGATGCCGACCGAGATCGCCGCGACCAGCAGCGTGAGCCGGATCGCCGACAATGCTTCCGGATCGGACAGCGCCGCAAGATAGGCGAGAATGCCTTTGGAAAGGGCCTCTGCGAACACGACGACGAGCGGCAGCACCACGAACACGGCGAGGAACGTCACCGCAAGCGCAATGATGCAGATGCGGACGGCTCGCGGCTCGGTACGTCTGTATTCCATACCGGCTCGCGACGGCGCCGCGGGACGATCTTTGTGCGGAAGCGCTCGCTCGCGATCCATGGTCATCTGGATGGTCATGGATCGTCCCTCAGTGCGTAAGCGCGCGGGTCTGCGCCCAGCGTTGCAGCCGGTTGACCACGAAGATGATCAGGAACGCTGCGACCAGCATGACCACCGCAATCGCGGTCGCATCGGCATAGCGGAACTCGGAGAGACGGATCACGATCAACAGCGGCGCGATCTCGGAGACGTTGGGCAGATTGCCGGCGATGAAGATCACCGAGCCGTATTCGCCGACGGCGCGGGCGAAGGCGAGCGCCAGTCCCGTCAGCAGCGCCGGCACGAGACTCGGCAAGATCACCCGCGTCACCGTCTGCCAGCGATTGGCGCCGAGGCTGGTCGCCGCTTCCTCGATTTCGGGGTCGAGCTCGATCAGCACCGGCTGCACGGTGCGCACCACGAAGGGAATGCCGATGAAGATCATCGCAATGAAAATGCCGACCGGCGTGAACGCGACCTTCAGCCCGATCGCGGCGAGCGGCGCGCCAAGCCAGCCTTTCTCCGCAAACAGCGCGCTCAGCGCGACGCCGGCCACCGCGGTCGGCAGCGCAAACGGCACATCGACGATCGCATCCAGAAGTCGGCGGCCCGGAAAGCGGTAGCGCACCAGCGCCCAGACCACGATCGTGCCCATCACCAGGTTGACCAGCGCGGCAAGGAAGGCGAGGCCGAAGGAAATTTTCAGCGCGCTCAGCGTGCGGCGGCTGGAGACGATCGCCCAGAATTGGTCGAGCGAAAGCTCCGAGGTCTTCAAAAACAGGCCGGCCAGCGGAATCAGCACGATGACCGACAGCCAGGTCAGCGTCAGCCCCATGGTGAGGCCGAAGCCCGGCAGGATGCTGCGTCGTACCGCGACGGCCACGAATGCCTCCCTCACCCTCGATCAGTTCTTGTAGATCTGATCGAAAACGCCGCCTTCGGCAAAATGATCCTTCTGTGCCTTGGTCCAGCCGCCGAACACATCGTCCACGGTGAACAGCTCGACCTTGGCGAAGGAAGATTCATATTCCCTGGCGATTTCCGGATCGCGCGGGCGATAGGAATTGCGCGCGGCGATCTCCTGGCCTTCCTTCGAGTACCAGTAGTTGAGATAGGCTTCGGCAACCTTGCGTGTCCCCTTCTTGTCGACCACCTTGTCGACGATAGCGACCGGCGGCTCGGCCAGGATCGAGAGCGGCGGCGAGACGATCTCGAACTTCTCCTTGCCGAATTCGCGCAGCGCCAGGAACGCCTCGTTCTCCCAGGCGATCAGGACATCGCCGACGCCGCGCTCGACGAAGGTCACGGTCGAGCCGCGCGCGCCAGTATCGAGCACCGGAACGTTCTGATAGAGATCGGCGACGAATTTTTTCGCTTTCTCGGCCGAGCCATACTTCTTCTGCGCGTAACCCCAGGCCGCGAGATAATTCCAGCGCGCGCCGCCGGACGTTTTCGGATTGGGCGTGATCACGGCTACTCCAGGCTTGATCAGATCGTCCCAGTCCTTGATGCCCTTCGGATTGCCCTTGCGCACCAGGAACACGATGGTCGAGGTATAGGGCGACGCATTCAGCGGCAGCTTCTTCTGCCAGTCCGGCGCGATCAGCCCCCTGGCCGCGATGGCATCGATGTCGTAGGCGAGCGCGAGCGTCACCACATCGGCCTGCAGGCCGTCGATCACCGAGCGCGCCTGCGCACCGGAACCGCCATGCGACTGCTTGATCTCGACGCTCTTGCCGGTCTGTTTCTGATAGGCGGCTGCAAACGCCTTGTTGAAATCGGCGTAGAGCTCGCGCGTCGGATCATAGGAGACGTTCAGCAGGGTGAAGTCGGCAGCCGAGGCCGAGCCGGCCCACAACAGGGCCGCAAGGCTGAGAAAAAGACGACGCATCGGAAGTCTCCATCGGCTTCGACGAAATCGGTAGTCGTGACGATCAACGCACCTGGATCAACCAGACTTGGATCAACCAGACTTGGATCAACCAGGCGGGACGTCTCGATCTACGCATACGCAGCGTCGGCGGCCTACGAAGATTTCCAGATATGCTAAGCAGATTTGGTTATATGGATGCCGCACTCCGTCTTGTCGCGGCCGCGCCAGCGGCCGGCGCGCGCATCTTCTCCCGGCGCGGTCCGACTGGTGCAAGGCATACACCCGACCGACTGGAAGCCGGATGCGACAAGAGGATGCTGTGGCAGATTTGCCTCGCGATAAATCGCCGCAATCTCCTCGCGCGAGATGCGGGCAAACGGGTTGAACTTCAACCGCGCGCCGTCTTCCTCCACCACGGGAATGACGGCGCGGAGCCCGCCCTGGAAGCGCTTGCGGCCATTGATCCAGCCCGCAAACGGTTTCAAGGCGCGCTGCAGCGGCTCGACCTTGCGGAGATAGCAGCAGGCGTCGGGATTGGAGAACCAGAGATCGCGCTCCGGATCCTGCCCGGACAGCGCTTCCGCCGACGGCTTGACCGATCGCACGTCGGCAAGCCCGAGCTTCTCGATGAGCGTGTCGCGATAGGCCAGCGTCTCCTCGAACAGCCAGCCGGTATCGAGGAAGATCACCGGAATCGCCGGATCGACATCCGCCATCACCTTGAGCAGCGCCGCGGATTCGGTGCCGAAGGAAGAGACGAGAGCGAGCCTGTCGCGACCGACTGTCTTCAGCGCGGCCGAGATCACCTCATGCGGCGAAGCATAGCGCAGGCTTCGATCCAATTCCTCGGCCGGTGGCAACAGAGCGTCGGCCGAGGCAAGCGAAAATTCGGGGACAAAAGCATTCATAGGCCGGCACTCTCGGAATGACGCAATTGCATGCGCCGGTGCAGCGCGGTCAGGCGGCCATCGCCGGTCGGCTGATAGAACACGGAATAGCGTCGCACCGTTTGCGCGAAAGCTTCGGCATCGGCCGGCTTCTTCACCTCGAAAGCATCGAAGCCGGCGCGCAGCATGAACACGAACTGGTCGCGCAAGACTTGTCCGGTGGCGCGCAGCTCGCCGCGATAGAGATAGCGCTCGCGCAAGAGACGCGCCTGGCTATAGGCGCGGCCGTCGCGAAACGTCGGGAACACCAGCGCGACCGCGCCGAGCCGGTCGAGATAAGGCACCACGTCGTCGACATCGCGGTTGTTCGGCCAGGTCACGCCGACCTTGCCGGACCGCGCGAACAGCGCTTCCGGGTTTTCCAGGAAGCGCGCGGCCGAGACCAGGACCGAGCCGCCGGCCGGCAGCTCCGCTCCATCGGCGACATGAACGAACGCATCGTCGGTGATTTTCCCGCCCTTAACGAGTGGCATAGACGCGCTCCCTGAACGGTTCGACTCCAAGCCGCTTCACCGTATCGATGAACAGCTCATCGGGCCGCGCTCGCAGCGCGAGATAGGCCTCGACGATGTCTTCGATCACGTCGGCGACCTCATCGAATTTCACGCCGGGGCCGATCAAGGTGCCGAGCTCGGCCTGCTCGTCGGCGCGGCCGCCGATGGTGATCTGATAGACCTCTTCGCCGTTCTTCTCGACGCCGAGAATGCCGATATGGCCGACATGGTGATGGCCGCAGGCATTGATGCAGCCGGAGATGTTGATGTGCAGCCGTCCGATCAGATTGGCGATGTCGTGATTGGCGAAGCGGCGCGTCAGCTCCTGCGCGATCGGGATCGAGCGCGCGTTCGCCAGCGAGCAATAATCCAGCCCCGGGCAGGCGATGATGTCCGAGATCAGGTTGACGTTGGGCGTCGCGAGCCCAAGCTTGTCGAGCGCCTTCCACAGATCAGGCAGGTCGCGCCGCGCGACATGCGGCAGCGCCAGGTTCTGCTCGTGGCCGACGCGGATTTCGCCGAAGGAATATTTGTCGGCGAGATCGGCGATCGCATCCATCTGGTCGGCGGTGGCATCGCCCGGAGGGCCGCCCACCGGCTTCAGCGAGATGGTGACGATCGCATAGCCTTGCGCCTTGTGCGGGAATACCGAGTTGGTGCGCCAGGCCTCGAACTTCGGGTCCCGCGCCGCCTTCCGCAGCTCTTCCGGCATGTGCGGCAGCTTTTCATAGCTCGGATAGAAGAAGCGCGAGCGAATGTCCTCGACCACTTCCTCATCCAGCTTCAGCGCTCCGTCGCGCATCTGCTGCCACTCTTCCTCGACTTCGGTGGCGAACTTCTCGATGCCGAGCTCGTGCACCAGGATCTTGATGCGCGCCTTGTAGATGTTGTCGCGGCGGCCGTATTGGTTATAGACGCGCATGATCGCTTCGACATAGCTCAGCAAATCGCGGCCATGGACGAACGGCCTGATGGTCTTGGCGATGAACGGCGTGCGGCCGAGGCCGCCGCCGACCAGCACCTCGAACCCGGTCTCATCAGCCTCGTTCTTGTGCAGGCGCAGACCAATGTCGTGGATCTTGATCGCGGCGCGGTCATGCGCGGAGGCGGTGATCGCGAACTTGAACTTGCGCGGCAGGAACGAGAATTCGGGATGCAGCGTGGTGTACTGCCGCAGGATTTCCGACCAGATGCGCGGATCCTCGATTTCACCAGGCGCCACTCCTGCCCACTGATCCGAGGTGACGTTGCGCGTGTTGTTGCCGGACGTCTGCATCGAGTGGATGCCGACCTCGGCGAGGTCGGCGAGTGCATCGGGCAATTCGGCAAGCTTGATCCAGTTGAACTGGATGTTCTGACGCGTGGTGAAGTGGCCGTAACCGCGGTCGTAGCGGCGCGCGACGTGGGCAAGCCTTCTCAGCTGCTTCGACGACAGAGTGCCGTAGGGGATCGCGACGCGGAACATGTAGGCGTGCAGCTGCAGATAGACGCCGTTCTGCAGCCGCAGCATCTTGAACTCGTCCTCGGTGAGCTCGCCGGACAGGCGGCGCCTCACCTGGTCGCGAAAGTCCGCGACGCGCTCATTGACTAGCGTGCGGTCGATTTCGTCATAGGTGTACATGAAAGGCTCTTTTGGAAAGCTCTTACACTTGCAACGGCAGACTGATGCGTTGCCCCGGCAGGCCGATGGTGACGCCGGAGCGACGGATCAGCTCGCGCAAATTGCCCGGCTCGATCCTGCCGCCGTCGGTGATCTCGACCGGCGCGATATAGGCACCGACCGCGCCGAGGTCGTCGGCGACGGATTCGGCGAGCAGCGCGCGGGCGTCGTCATTGGTGCGGACAATCGCGGCATCGGCAAGATCGGCCGACCAGCCTTGCCCGGAGGTACGGTAGATCACCGCGCCATCCCAGGTCCGGTTGGCGGTGACGATCGAGGGGCCGGCGATTCTGATTTTCTTTTGTTCGAGAGGCGAGGTCATTCGGCTGCTTCCAACAGGTCAGAGAGGATCAGGTTGAGGTTCTGGCGGCGCCATGGCGTGGAGTGCGCAACGACATCGCCGATGATGAGAATGGCGGGACCGCCGTCGACGGAAGCGACAAGGTCGGGCAATTGCTCGAGCGTGCCGACCGCCGCCTTGGCGTCGGCGCGCGTCACCCGCGCGAACACGCCAACCGGCGTCAGCGGCGAACGGCCCGCGGCGAGCAGGCCTTCGCGCACGGCAGGCGCCGCGGTCATGCCCATGTAGACGACGACGGTCATCCGCGTGTCGGTCAGCGCCGACCAGTCGACCTGCTCGGGATCGCCGGCCTTGTGCGCGGTCAAGAACGTGATGCGCAGCGCCTCGCGGCGATAGGTCAGCGGCACTTCGAATTGCGCGGCAGCGCCTGCGGCCGCCGTAATGCCCGGCACCACCGAATAGGCGACGCCCGCCTGGCGCAGCGCCTCGACTTCCTCGCCGCCGCGACCGAACACGAAGGCGTCGCCGCCCTTCAGCCGGACCACGCGCTGGCCCAGCTTCGCCGCTGATATCATCAGCTGGTTGATCGCTTTCTGGCCGACGCCCGGCTTGCCGACGCGGCGGCCGACCGGCACGCGCGAGGCATCACGGCGGACACGGTCGAGGATTTCGGCTGACACCAGCTCGTCGTGAAACACGACATCGGCGTCCTGCAATGCGCGCAGCGCCTTGACGGTGAGCAGATCGGGATCGCCCGGGCCGGCGCCAACCAAGGTAACATGGCCCTTCGTTTTGCCCGACGCCTCGCCGCGCGCAAAGGCGCTAGGGTCGGCGATGTCCTTCAACGCGGTTTCGGCTTCGTCCTTGTGACCGGAGAGGACCAGCGCGCCGATCGGACCATCGATCACGCGCTCCCAGAAGCGGCGGCGCAGCGGCATCTCGCCGATGCGACCGTGAATGGATTTGCGGAAGCGCCCGATAAATCTGGCAAGATCGCCGATCCGCGCCGGCAGCACCGCCTCGATCTTCTCGCGGACGCGGCGCGCCACCACCGGCGAGGTGCCGCCGGTGCCGATGGCGACCACGACATCGCCGCGATCGACGATGGCCGGAAAGATGAAGGTGGAGTGGACGAGGTCGTCCATCACGTTGACGGGCAGACCAACCGACTTCGCGCGCAACGCCATCGCGACGCCGACGTCACCCGCGCCCGCGCAGAACACCGCGACCACGCCCGCGAGATCGGCGGCAAGTGGATCACCTTTGGCAAATTCGATTCTGGCAAGCTGCGCCGGTTCGAGCCCCTGCGCATCATGCGCGCCGGAAGGCGCATACCAGCGGATCCGCGCGCCGGCTGCCACCAGCACGCGCAGCTTGGCGCTGGCTAGCTCACCGGTGCCGATCAGAACGACCGGGCCGGTTTGCAGATCCAGGAATACCGGCAGATAGCGCATCTGGAGCTCGCTCGTCCGATTTCGAGTTCGTTGAAATTATTTTCTATACAAGCGACTTTCAACGGCCACAAAGAGAAATTTTTCCTTCCATTATAACCACAGACCATGGAAGTTTTACCTCCAGCGGATCGACGCTGAAGATGCATCTTCTCAGCGACGTTCCCGTGAAGGTCGCGCTTGCGGACAAGCATCTTCCATGCCGGAAAAACCAGACGGCGATGCGCCCGATTACCAGCGTCACGAGACGTGTTCCCTGCGCCACGAGACGTGAAACTCAGGCTTGGGAGGTCTCGAGCCGGGATTTAGAAAGCAAGAATCGACCGCATGCGCGGCGTGCTCAGCGTCATTTGAACCGGCAATCGGGCCCTTCCGTTTGGCCTTCCAACGGCCCCTTTTTTGGCGCTAAAAGGCGCCTCGAACGCCGCCCCCAAGCGGCTTTCTTCGTTATATGGCGCCGCTCGGCGCCGACCTTTCCTCGCGAGAAAAGCCCATCATGAAGCGTATTGATGCCCACGGATTGAAGATCGCCCCGATCCTGTTCGATTTCATCGCCAAGGAGGCGGCGCCCAAAACCGGGATCGAGCCCGATGCATTTTGGGCGGGGTTAGCTGCGATCATCCGCGACCTCGGGCCGAGGAACCGCGCGCTTCTGAAGGTGCGTGATGCGCTGCAGGCGAAGATCGACGCCTGGCACCTCGCCAACAAGGGCAAGGGCTTCGACGTCGGCGCCTATACTGCGTTCCTGGAGGCGATCGGCTATCTCCTGCCCGAGCCCGCGACGCACAAGGTCGAGACATCAAATGTCGACGAGGAAATCGGCAAGATCTGCGGGCCGCAGCTCGTGGTCCCCCTCACCAATGCGCGTTATGCGCTGAACGCGGCGAATGCGCGCTGGGGCTCGCTGTACGACGCGTTCTATGGCACCGACGCGATCCCGCACGATCCAGGCGAAAGCGGAAAGGGCTACAACAAGGCGCGCGGCGACAAGGTGATCGCCAAGGCCAAGAGCTTCCTCGACTCCGCCGTCCCGCTCGCGATGGGAAGCCACACCGACGTCACCTCCTACCGCATCATTGCGGGCCAGCTTTCGGCGAAACTGAAGAGCGGCAACGCCACCGGGCTGAAGAACGCGAGCCAGTTCGCGGGCTACCAGGGCAGCGCCGATGCGCCGAGCGCGATCCTGCTCGTCAACAACGGCCTGCACATCGACGTGCAGATCGATCGCAAGCATCCGATCGGCAAGGACGATGCCGCAGGCGTTGCCGACGTCATCCTGGAAGCGGCGGTCTCGACCATCCTCGACATGGAGGACAGCGTCGCCGCCGTCGATGCCGAGGACAAGGTGCTGATCTATCGCAATACGCTTGGCCTGATGAACGGCACGCTCGCCGCCGATTTCGAGAAGGGCGGCAAGACCATGACGCGCGCGCTCAATCCGGATCGCGTCTACAAGACGCCTGATGGCAAGGAGTCGAAGCTGCATGGGCGCAGCCTTCTCCTGATGCGCAATGTCGGCCATCACATGTTCACCGACGCCGTGCTCGATGACAAAGGCGAGGAGGTGCCGGAAGGCATTCTGGACGCAGCGGTCGCGGGGCTTCTTGCCATTCATGACCTAAAAGGCAACTCCAAGGTCAAGAACAGCCGCACCGGCTCGATCTATATCGTCAAGCCGAAGATGCATGGCCCCGACGAGGTCGCACTCACCTGCGAGATCTTCGCGCGCGTCGAGAAGATGCTGTCGTTGCCATCGGACACCATGAAGGTCGGCATCATGGATGAAGAGCGCCGCACCACTGTGAATCTGAAGGCCTGCATCCAGAATGCGTCGAAGCGCATCATGTTCATCAATACCGGCTTCCTCGACCGCACCGGCGACGAGATCCACACCTCGATGGAAGCGGGCCCAATGATCCGCAAGAACGACATGAAGGCGCAAGCGTGGATCAAGGCCTATGAGGACTGGAACGTCGACGTCGGCCTGACCTGTGGCCTGCCCGGTCACGCCCAGATCGGCAAGGGCATGTGGGCCGCGCCCGACAAGATGGCGGACATGCTCGCGCAAAAGCTCGGCCATCCACAGGCCGGCGCCACCACCGCCTGGGTGCCCTCGCCGACGGCGGCGACGTTGCACGCGCTGCATTATCACCAGGTCAACGTGCTGGCGCGGCAGCAGGAGCTGGCGAAAGCCGGCCCGCGCGCAAAGCTCTCCGACATCCTGACGATTCCGGTGTCGAAATCGAACTGGGCGCCCGATGATGTCCGCCAGGAGATCGACAACAACTGCCAGGGCATTCTGGGCTATGTCGTGCGCTGGATCGACCAGGGCGTCGGCTGCTCCAAGGTTCCCGACATCCACGACGTCGGCCTGATGGAAGACCGCGCCACCTTGCGCATCTCGAGCCAGCATCTGGCGAACTGGCTGCACCAGGGCGTGATCACCAGGGAGCAGGTGATGGAGTCGCTGAGGCGCATGGCCGTCGTGGTCGACCAGCAGAACGCCGGCGATCCGCTCTACAAGCCGATGGCACCGTCGTTCGACGGCGTCGCCTTCAAGGCCGCCTGCGACCTCGTCTTCAAGGGCCGCGAGCAGCCGAACGGCTATACCGAATACATCCTCACGGCACGGCGGCGCGAAGCCAAGGCGGCGGGCTAGCGCATGATCCGGAAAAAGCCTGCCCGCACCTGGATAGCGCGGCGTGCAGCGGTTTTCCGAAAAGCATGCCCTCGGGCTTGACCCGAGGGATCATGCGCAAAACAAAAAATCCGGAGCGCGATGACGCTTCATCCTAATCTCATCGCGCTCATCTAGGGGCGCGTCAAACTGAGTGCATCGCCTTCTAAAGCATCGTGAGCTGGATCACACCATCATCGATCTCGCCTCGCCCAAGTCTCGCGCGAGCCACACTCTCGAAGGCGTTTCGATGCTTGTGGAAGTAGCTGAAAGCTTGATTCCGTGTCCGAAACGTCGTCTGAAGACGGCACACCTGCCGTACCACACCGATCGCTAAAACGAAGGTAATGGCCTGTCCCTTGGCCTGTTCGGTTTCGGGAGCGATCCGGATGTCTTTAGACATAGTCCACCTTCTCGATATGGAAGAACATCAGATCAGCGTCGTTACCGGGGGATACCCCGATTTGCACATACTGATCAAAGCTGTTTCGAACGTTTGCGGCATCTCGAAAGCAGCTTTTTGCACTCCTGCTCGCGACATCGGCGCAGCGATGCCGCCATCCGCCTTGCTCGTGCGCCTTCTTCCGCAGCGAGCCTTGCCGGTTGGTACGCGCAACGCTTGCCGGCGAGGGAAGTGAGCGTCTGCTGACTTACTGTCGAAGGCTTAGGTCTTTAACTCGATAAAGTCAAAGCGTCGACCGTTCTGTTGGAGCCTTCCCGCCAGCGCTGCTTGCGTCATGCCTGTCGCGCTGGCGGTTAGAATTCCGAAGCACCAAGTTCGTAGGAACCCCTTCGACCACGCGAATAGACCCTTGTCGCGGCCCGGCAGATCAGCTCTCGATTCATATCGAAGGCGGTGAGAAGATTTTGCTCGTCAGATAGCAAGTTGGGCACGAGATGCTTGAGCGCACCTCGGGTCACAAAGAATGAACATTCCATGGCGCTGTCATAGCCCCAGAAACGAACCGCATCCCGCGTCGCATCGAAGCTTCGGCTAAGATTGGGAAAGATGAGCGGCATTGTGGCTCTCCCACGTTGCGTAACGGTTGTTCTTTTATGGATAGCTCACACGAAACGCGCCCTGCTATGTCGACCTCGATTGAATTGTCTACTCCCCCCGATCTTCTAGCGCGCGTGCAGCCAAGATCGCACGAAACCTCTAAAACATCCCGACAACGCTTCGATGATCCCGATCGTTCTACTTCTTTTTGCCAGAAGCAAGGGGCGGTTGCCATGCCGCATCCTTTCGGCTGGGCGCGGCGGCAATCACCTTGATCTTCTCCTTTTTGGGTTTCTTGATTTCACGATTGCCTCTTTGCTGGCCTTTGGCCATCTCGATCTCCCTGGTTGATGATGGAATGCGGACTGGACGCGGTCGTGATCACCAGAGTTCGCTCGGTCCAGGCAGGCGAGGTGCGTCCAAATCATATCTGGACGCGAGCATTGTGATCAGGTCGAGCGTCCGGGCACGGTAAGAATTGTCATCGTCTGAAACCGGCCGGCTGATGCTCGCGGTCCACCCATAAGCATCTTCGAACACGAACAGCGTCATTCCGGCGGGCCATGGCCCGTAAAGAGCCGTCGCTTGTCCGACTATCAACTCTTGAAGCTCATATGCCGTCCTGAAAGGTCGTGGGCCCATCACAGTCCTTGCATTTCTTGTTGTGGTAGATCTTCATCCTTCTAGCTGATCGGACTTCTTGCAGGGCAGGGCTGCCGCCGGCATGCCTATCCTCGCCTGGCTAGGGCTTCCCCAAAAAGCTCTTTTGGCTTTTTGAGGCTATCGCCATATCGCGACAAGCATCGCCATATCGCGACAAGATTGACACGACGGAACAGAT
>Ga0207661_10000615_pt1 | contig 22866 bp, 19 predicted proteins | sample KBSC713LmetaG_FD_184337 | JGI IMG/M metagenome (GOLD analysis project Ga0207661, IMG submission 184337) | Corn rhizosphere microbial communities from Kellogg Biological Station, Michigan, USA - KBS C7.1-3L metaG (SPAdes) (version 2) | ecosystem: Host-associated > Plants > Roots > Rhizosphere ...
CAGCAGATCCCGGGCGACACGCTGGCCCCGAAGGCGCCGACCGGGGACACCGTCCGGCTGCTCACCGCGCACGCGGCCAAGGGTCTGGAGTGGACGGTCGTCGCGGTGGCCGGCGTGCAGGAGGGCAGCTGGCCGGACCTGCGCCGGCGCGGCACCCTGCTCGGCGTCGAGGACCTGGTCGACGTCGCCGCCGGCCGCGAGCCCGAGCTGCTGTCCCCGGTGGCGCCGCTGCTGGACGAGGAGCGCCGGCTGTTCTACGTGGCGGTGACCAGGGCCCGGCGGCTGCTGATCGTCTCCGGGGTGGCCGGCGAGGACGACCAGCCGTCCCGGTTCTTGGACGAGCTCGACCCACCGCCGCCCGGCGAGCCGCGACCGGTCACCGCGGTGCCGCGGGCGCTGTCGCTGCCGGCGCTGGTGGCCGAGCTGCGCGCGGTGGTCAGCGACCCGAAGCAGGTCGACACCCGGCGCCGGGCCGCGGCCACCGAGCTCGCCCGGCTCGCCACCGCCGGGGTGCGCGGCGCCGACCCGGACGAGTGGTGGGGGCTTGCCGGGCTGTCCGACCCGCGGCCGCTGGCCGACCCGGGCGAGCCGGTGCGGGTCTCCCCGTCGGCGCTGGACCGGTTCATCGGCTGCGAGCTGCGCTGGCTGCTGGAGGCGGTCGGCGCCCGCGGCTCCGAGCAGGCCGCGCAGTCGGTGGGGACCGCGCTGCACGACGTGGCCGCGGCGGCGGTGACCGACGAGATCACCGACTCGGCGGCGCTCGGCGAGCGGCTGGAGGAGGCGCTGGAGCGGCTCGACCTCGGCGGTGCCTGGACCACCCGGCGGGAGCGGGCCAGGGCGCGGGACATGCTCGGCACGTTCCTGCGCTGGGAGCGCTCGTCCCGGTCCCGGTACGTGCTGGTCGACGTCGAGGCGCAGTTCTCGGTCGAGGTGCCGGCCGAGTCTCCGGACGGGCACCCGGCCGTGCTCGCCGGCCGGATCGACCGGCTGGAGCGGGACCCGGACGGGCGGCTGGTCGTGGTCGACCTGAAGACCGGGCGGAGCAAGCCGGCCGAGGGCGAGCTGGCCCGCCACCCCCAGCTGGGTGCCTACCAGCTGGCGGTCGCGTCCGGTGCGTTCGGCGACGCGTCACCCGGGGGCGGGCTCCTGGTCAACCTCGGCACGAACGCCGAGCGGGCGCGGACCCAGGAGCAGCAGCCGCTGGACGCGGACGCCGACCCGGACTGGGCCAGGGACCGGGTGCGGGCCGCGGCGACCGGGATGGGCGGTGCGGCCTTCCGCGCGCTGCCGGGCCCGGCTTGCCGCATCTGCGCCACCCGGTCCTCCTGCCCCGCCGTGGACACCGGCCGCCAGGTCACCGAATGAGCTCTTCTCCCACCGGGACGCCGGCCGCGGTCCGCCCGGCCGGGCCCGGTGGCGGGGGACGCGCGGACCGCCGGCGCCCGACCGGAACCGCCGGCAACGGGGTCGCGAGGTGACCGGCCCGCGGTGGTCGCCGCAGGAGCTGGCGGTGGCGCTGCGGCTGCCGGTGCCGACGGCGGAACAGGCGGCGGTGATCGGTGCTCCGCTGGGTCCGGCGGTCGTCGTCGCCGGCGCCGGCTCCGGCAAGACCGAGACGATGTCGGCCCGGGTGCTCTGGCTCGTCGCCAACGAGCTGGTCCGCCCCGACCAGGTCCTCGGCCTGACGTTCACCACCAAGGCCGCCGGCGAGCTCGCCACCCGGATCCGGGTCCGCCTGGCCCAGCTGCGCGCGTTCCTCGGCGCCGGCGGTCCGGCCGGCGACCCGGCGCTGGCCGGCGAACCGACCGTCGCCACCTACCACGCGTACGCCGGCCGGCTCGTCGCCGAGCACGCCCTCCGGCTCGGCGTCGAGCCGAGCGTCCGCCTGCTGTCCGAGGCGATGACCTGGCAGCTGGCGCAGAAGGTGGTCCGCACGTACGACCTGGACGTCCCGGAGCTGGACAACGCCGAGTCCACGGTCACCAACTGGGTGCTCGACCTGGCCGGCGAGCTGGCCGAGCACCTGGTCGAGCCGGACGAGCTGCGCCGCTGGACCGACGAGCTGCGCACCAGGGTGATGGCCAAGCCCCGGCGCAGCGCCTCCGGCCGCGGCGTGGCCGGCGAGCCGTACGCGGAGGTGCGCCGGCTGCTGGAGCGGGCCGCCGCCCGGGTCGCGCTGCTCCCCCTGGTCGACCGCTACCAGCGGGCCAAGCAGGACGCGCGGGCGATCGACTTCGGCGACCAGATGGAGATCGCGGCCCGGGTCGCCGACCGGTTCCCGGAGGTCGGCCGGGCCGAGCGGGCCCGGTACGCGGCCGTGCTGCTGGACGAGTACCAGGACACCGGGCACGCGCAGCTGACCATGCTGCGCGGCCTGTTCGGGGCTTCTGCGGGCGGCCACCCGGTGACTGCGGTCGGGGACCCGGCCCAGGCCATCTACGGCTGGCGCGGTGCCAGCGCGAACAACCTGATCCGGTTCGCCACCCACTTCCGCACGGCGGCCGGCGACCCGGCCCCGGTGCTGCCGCTGTCCACCTCGTTCCGCAACGACGAGCAGGTCCTGGACGTCGCCAACGCGCTGTCGGCGGAGATCCGGGAGAACGTCCCGGCGCTGGCGCCCGGACCGCGCGGCGGGCCGGGAGTGGTCCGGGCCGCCCTGCTGGAGACCGTCGCCGACGAGGCCGACTGGCTGGCCGACCAGGTCGCGGCGGTGTGGCGGGAGGACGCGGCCGACCGGCGGCTGCGGGCCGGCGGGCGCAGCGTCGCGGTGCTCTGCCGGCGCCGGTCGCAGTTCGACCTGGTCGCCGGCGCGCTGCGGGCCCGCGGGGTGCCGGTCGAGCTGGTCGGGCTCGGCGGCCTGCTGGCCACGCCGGAGATCCGGGACCTGGTCAGCACGCTGCAGGTGGTCAGCGACCCGACCGCGGGCGCGGCGCTGGCCCGGCTGCTCACCGGCGCCCGGTGGCGGGTCGGCGGCCGGGACATCGCCGCGCTCGGCCGCCGGGCCCGGTCGCTGGCCGCGCGGCGCGAGGAGGCCGCGGCCGGCACCCGGGACGTGGTCTCGGACGCCAGCCTGGTGGAGGCGCTCGACGACCTCGGCCCGCCGGAGCTCTACTCGGCTGACGGCTACCGGCGGATGTCCACTCTCGCCGCCGAGCTGGCGGCACTGCGGCAGCGCACCGCCCAGCCGCTGCCCGACCTGGTCGCCGACGTCGAGCGGACGCTGCTGCTGGACATCGAGGTGGCGGCGGCGCCGGACCGGGACCGCGCGGCCGGGCGGGCGCACCTGGACCGGTTCGCCGAGGTCGCGGCCGACTTCTCGGTCGACGCCGAGGCGCCGACGCTGGGCGCGTTCCTGGCCTACCTGGCCGCGGCCGAGGACGCGGAGCGCGGCCTCGAGGCGGGCGTCGTCGACGTCGACGCCGACCGGGTGCAGGTGCTCACCGTGCACGCGGCCAAGGGCCTGGAGTGGGACGTCGTCGCCGTGCCGGGGCTGACCGTCGACGTGTTTCCCGACCTGCTGTCCACCCGCGGGTCGGGCTGGGCGAGCAGCGCGCCGACCCTGCCGTACCCGTTGCGCGGCGACGGCTCCGACCTCCCCGTGTTCGACGTGATCACGCCGCGGGACCAGAAGGGCCTCGACGACGCGAGGAAGGACTTCGTGGAGGCGTGCAAGGAGCGTGCCGTCCGCGAGGAGCGCCGGCTCGCGTACGTGGCCGCGACCCGGGCCCGGCACCTACTGCTCGCCTCCGGCTACTGGTGGGACACCGCGGTCCGGCCGCGCGGCCCGTCGACGTTCCTCACCGAGCTGGCCGCCGTCCGGGGTGTGCAGGTCGACCAGTGGGCCGACCCGCCGGCCGACGGCGCGACGAACCCGCTGCCGCCGCCCGCGCCGGTGCCGTGGCCGGCCGATCCGCTCGGCGCCCGCCGGCCGCTGGTCGAGCAGGGCGCCGCGCTGGTCCGCGGCGCCGGCGAGCCGGTCGCCGACGAGGGCACCCTCTTCGCCGAGGAGGACCTGCTCGCCCTGGGCTGGCAGCGGGAGGCCGAGATCCTGCTGGCCGAGCGGGCCGCGGCCGCCGCGCCGGGCGGCGCCGACGTGCCGCTGCCCGGCCACCTCGCGGTGACCGACCTGGTCACGCTGGCCCGGGACCCGCTCTCGCTGGCCCGCCGGGTCCGCCGTCCGGTGCCGACCCGGCCGGCGCCGCTGGCCCGCCGCGGCACCGCGTTCCACGCCTGGCTGGAGGAGCGGTACGGCGGCGAGCGGCTGCTCGACCTCGACGAGCTGCCCGGCGCCGCCGACGAGGACGCCGCCCCGGACGACGAGCTGGCGCTGCTGCAGGAGCGGTTCCTGGCCAGCGCCTGGGCCGACCGCTCGCCGGAGGAGGTCGAGGTCGCGTTCGAGACCGTGGTCGGCGGGGTGGTCGTGCGCGGCCGGATAGACGCGGTCTTCGCCGACCCGGACGGCGGCTGGACGGTGGTGGACTGGAAGACCGGCGACCCGCCGCGGGACGGCACGGCCGCCGCGGTGCAACTGGCCGCCTACCGGCTGGCCTGGGCGGAGCTGTCCGGCACCCCGGTCGAGCAGGTCAGGGCCGCCTTCCACTACGTACGGCAGGACCGCACGGTCGCGCCGGTCGACCTGCTCGACGCGGCTGGCCTGCACGCCCTCGTCGCGTCGATCCCTACTGCCGCGGTCTGATCCGCTCCAGCGCCAGCCGGGCGACCGTGTCGGGCTCCTGCTCCGGGACCCAGTGGCTCACCCCGGGCAGCTCGACGAACCGGTAGTCCGCGGTGACGTGGGCGGCGCAGTCCTCGGCCGCCGCGCGGCCGACCGCGAGGTCCTCGGTGCCCCAGACGTACGTGGTCGGCACGGTGACCGGGCCGAGCCCGTCCAGGTCGCGCCGGGACATCGCCCGGTACCAGTTCAGCGGGCCGGTCAGCGCCCCCGGCTCGGTGAGCGGCCGGACGAAGTCGTCGGCCGGCACCGGCCCGAGCATCACCCGCAGCCGGCGCGCGTCCTCGGCCAGCAGCAGGTCCTCGGCGTCCGGCCGGCGGAACACCGCGATGTAGCCCGACCGCCGCTGCTGGTCCTCGTCGTCCCGCAGCGCGCCGGCGTGCGCGGCCGGGTGCGGCACGCTGATCGCGGTCAGCGTGGCGACCCGGTCCGGGTGCCGGCCGGCGAGGTTCCAGCCGACCGCCGCACCCCAGTCGTGACCGACCACGTGCGCCCGGGCCAGCCCGTACGCGTCGAGCAGGCCGAGGGCATCGGCCACCACGCGGTGCATCGAGTACGCCTCGACGCCGGCCGGCCGCGCGCCGGGGGAGTAGCCGCGCTGGTCCGGCGCGATCGTCCGCAGCCCGGCCGCGTGCAGCGCGGGCTCGACCCCGGACCACATCGACGCGTTCTCGGGGAAGCCGTGCAACAGCACCACCGCGGCCCCGTCGATCGGCCCGCCGACCCGCACGTCGAACGTCAGCTCGCCGAGCCTGACCTGCTCCGTCATCTCGGGTCCGTCATCCCGTCGCTCCTCGCGTCGCCCAGGTCGACGATCAGCGCGCGGTGGTCGGACAGCGCCATTTCCCGGGCTCCGGCCGCCGCGACCGGCGGCAGCGCGGGACCGTGCCCGAGCACGTGGTCGAGCTGCACCCGCGGCTCCTCGGTGGGGAACGTCAGCGCCTGCGCCAGCGGGATCCAGCCGGTCAGCCAGCGCGGGAGCGCCCCCGGCAGGTTGAGATCGCCGAGCAGCACCCGCGGCGCCGGCAGCCCGCGCAGGGCCCGGGCCGCGCGCCGCAGTTGCGCGCCGTTCCAGCCCGGCACGAACGACAGGTGAGTGTTGCCCACGGTCATCGGTCCCGCCGGGGTGTCCAGCACCGCGGCGATGAGCACCCGCGGCTCGTCCCGCAACCACAGCACCTTGCGCTGCGGGCCCGGGATCACGATCGGCGAGCGGACCGGCGCCGACGGCAGCCGGGTGACCAGCCAGCGGGTCACCGGCAGCCGGCTGACCAGCCCGATCCCGTACGCGGGACCGGTTGCCGGGTCGCTGTCGCGGGCCGGGCGCCACTTCTCGCCCGGCGTGCCGATGATCGCGGCGGCGAACCGGCCCTCGCCACCCATCGCGTCGGCCACCTCGGCGGTGAGGTCGAGGCCGTGCGAGCGGGGCTGGTCGAGGTCGACCTCCTGCAGCCCGAGCACGTCGGCGTCCAGCAGCTTCGTCGCGTCCCGGAGCCGGCCGACGTCGACCTCGCCGTCGGCCATCGACCGGCCGTTGAGGATGTTGAAGCTGGCCACCCGCACCCCGGAACCCTACGGTCCACCGGCCACCCAGGCGACCTCAGCCGATGATGCCTGGCCGAGGGCGAGACTGGTCCGCGGAAGTCCATCGATGGCGTGCACTGCGGCCGACGGCAGCCGGCCGACGGCGTCGGTGAACCCGACGGGCGACGCGGACCTGATTCACTTTCCGTAGGACCAGCCGTCCTCGACGACACACCGGGCCAGCCGCAGCCGACCGGTCTCCGACAACGGCGCATTACGGTGGGACACGAGGACCTCCCGCTCGTCGGTGCAGATGTGGTGATCCACACCGATGCCGGAGGTCCTCCCCTACGTCAAGATCATCCTGGCGTGTCGCCGCCCGTCACCAACGTCCATGGGCAGAACACCTAGGCTGCCGGCGTGACTGCCGAACGTGAGTACGTTGAGGCCAACCGGGCGTCGCTGCACGCCGATCTGGATGCGTGGCTGCGGATCCCGTCGATCAGCGCGGATCCCGTGCACACGCCGGACGTCCGCGCCAGCGCCGAGTGGCTGGCGGAGGCGTTCCGCCGGGACGGCTTCCCGACCGTCGAGATCTGGGACACCGCGGGCGCGCCGGCCGTGTTCGCGGAGTGGCCGGCGGCCGAGCCCGACGCCACCACCGTGCTGGTGTACGGGCACCACGACGTGCAGCCGGTCGACCCGCTGGAGAAGTGGGTCACCCCGCCGTTCGAGCCGACCATCCGTGGCGAGGAGCTCTACGCCCGCGGTGCCGCCGACGACAAGGGCCAGCTGCTGTTCCACCTGCTCGGCCTGCGCGCGCACCTGGCCGCGACCGGCCGCGACACCCCGGCGGTCACGCTGCGCTTCCTCATCGAGGGCGAGGAGGAGTCCGGCTCGCCGCACTTCGCCGACCTGCTGCGCAAGCGGCGGGACCGGGTCGCCTCGGACGTCACGGTGGTCACCGACACCGGCGTGTTCGCCCGCGACTTCCCGACCACGACGACCGGCATGCGCGGGCTGACCGGCTGCCAGATCGACTTCCACGGCCCGGACGTCGACCTGCACTCCGGCTCGTTCGGCGGCGCGGTCGCCAACCCGCTGACCGCGCTGGCCGGGCTGCTGGCCGCGCTGCACGACGAGGACGGCCGGGTCGCCATCCCCGGGTTCTACGACGCGGTGGTTCCGCTGACCGAGGAGGAGCGGGCCCGGTTCGCGGAGCTGCCGTTCGACGAGAAGGACTGGCTGGCCGGCCCGGCGAGGTCGCGGGCCGCGGTCGGCGAGGCCGGCTTCACCACCCTGGAGCGGATCGGCGCCCGGCCGACGGCCGAGGTCAACGGCATGTGGGGCGGCTACACGGGGCCGGGCCACAAGACGATCGTGCCCAGCGACGCGTACGCGAAGGTGACCTTCCGGCTGGTCCCGGACCAGCGCGGGGCCGACCTCAAGCCGCTGGTGCTGAAGTTCGTCGAGGAGCACACCCCGCCCGGCATCACCGCGAACGTGCGGTGGGAGAGCGACGGCGTCGCGCCGCTGGTCACCCCGCTCGACTCGCCCGCGCTCGCCGCCCTGGTCAGGGCGATGGAGAAGTCGTTCGGCCGGCAGGTCGGGTTCGCCCGCGAGGGCGGCAGCGGACCCGAGGCCGACCTGGCCGAGATCCTCGGCGCGCCGGTGGTGTTCCTCGGCGTGGGGCTGCCGGACGACGCGGTGCACTCGCCGAACGAGCGGGTCGTGCTGCCGATGCTGGAGCGCGGCGCGGAGGCCGCCGCGTATCTGTGGACCGAGCTCGCTTCACCCGGGTCTCACTCGCCCCGGTCGTAGCCTGGGGCTCGTGACCGAGGTCCGCCCACCCGGCTGGTACGACGAGCCCGGGGGCGACCGTGCCCTGCTGCGCTGGTGGGACGGGCGCAGCTGGACGCCGGTGACCCGGTCGCGGTCCGTGTTCGAGCAGCTGCCGCCGGAGCCGGTGGCCGTCGACGTGCTCGACGCCGAACCACCGCGCCGGCCGGGGCGCGGCTGGCTGATCGCGGCGACCGCCGTGGCGGTGCTGCTGATCATCGCGGTGGCCGGGCTGCCGGGGCGGCGCACCGAGGGCGGGCTGGCCGAGCGCACGCCCGGACCGGGCCCGGCGACGATCATGCCGACCGATCCGGCGCCGACCGCGGCCCGGCCGGTCAGCGGACGGTTCGAGGACCGGGTGGCGAAGCTGTCCTACGACGTGCTGCCGGGGAGGTGGCGGGAGTGGGACCGGGAGTCGTTCCAGGGCCTGCGATCGACCCTCGGCTACTACCGGGTCACCCAGGAGAACGCGCCGGGCAACCAGACCTACTGGGCGAACGTCAACTCCGGGCCGGTCGACTCGGGGACGGCGGTCGCCGGTGACCTGGCCAAGACGGCGGACCGGCTGATCACGACGCTCGGCGACGAGTACTACCCCAAGCACACCCGGACCGGGCTGGTCCGCCGGACGCTGACGGTGGACGGGGCGCCGGCGGCACTGGTGCGCTACAAGGCGGTCTTCGACCCGGTCGCGGCCAAGGGCTACTCGGCCAAGTCCGAGCAGGTGGTCGTGCTCGTCGTGGACACGGGGCTGGACGTGCCGGCGGCGCTGTACGCCTCACTGCCGGACACGGTCCGCGACCTCTGGCCGTCGATCGACGGCCTGCTCGCCGGCGTCCGCGTGATCCGCTGACGGTCCGAGCCGGCCGCCGACCTCTGGCCGTCGATCGACGGCCTGCTCGCCGGCGTCCGCGTGATCCGCTGACGGTCCGAGCCGGCCGCCCGCTGCGTGCGGCGTTGCCGGTGGGCCCCGCTGCGTGCGGCGTTGCCGGTCGCCCCGCTGGTGCGGCGTTCCCGGCCGGCCTCCGCTGCGTGCGGCGTTGCCGCCGGCTGTCAGGCGGTCACTGCGGCACGCGGTCGCGGACGGCGGCCCGGGCCGAGGCGGCGGAGTCGGCCGCCACCGCGAGTCCGGCCAGCTCCGTGCAGTCGGCCAGCGTCAGCCGGGCCAGCGCCGCGCCGACCTGCGGCACCGCCCTGGCCGACATCGACAGGCTGGTGATGCCGAGCCCGACCAGCACCGGCGCGAGCAGGGGATCGGCCGCCGCCTCCCCGCACACGCCGACCGGCTTCCCAGCCCGTCGCCCCGCTTCCCCGCACGCCGCGACCAGCGACAGCAACGCGGGCTGCCACGGATCGAGCAGCTCGGCGAGGTCCCCGGACTGCCGATCGGCCGCCATCGTGTACTGCCCCAGGTCGTTGGTGCCGATGCTGAGGAAGTCCACCTCCGCCAGCAGCCGGTCGGCGTGCAGCGCCGCCGCCGGAACCTCGATCATCACCCCCGGGATCGGCAACCCGGCCTGCCGGACGGCCCCCGCGAACGACGCCGCCTCGGCCGCGGTGGACACCATCGGCGCCATCACCCACACCTCGGCCCCGGCCGCCCGCGCGGCTGCCGCCACCGCGCGGAGCTGCGCGGTCAGCACCTCCGGCCGCACCCGCGCCACCCGCAGCCCCCGTACGCCCAGGGCCGGGTTGGGCTCCGGCCGCAACCCGAGGAACGGCAGCGGCTTGTCGGCGCCCGCGTCCAGCGTCCGCAGCACGACCTTCCGTCCGCCGGCCGCCCGGAACGCGGCCTCGTATGCGGCCTGCTGCTCGTCCGGAGCCGGCATGTCGTGCCGGTCGAGGAACAGGAACTCGGTCCGGAACAGCCCGACGCCCTCCGCGGCCGCGATCCCGGCGTCCCGCAGCGCCGCCGCCGGACCGCCGCCCCCGGTCGCCAGGTCGGCGGCCGAGCCGATGTTGAGCAGCAGCTGCACCGCATGCCCGTCCGCCGTCCGCCCGGGGCCGGCGTAGTCCGGCAGCTCGCCCGCCGCAGCGCCGACCGCGGTCGGATCGACGCCTACCTCCACCGTCCCGGCCGCGCCGTCGACCCGCACCACGGTCCCGTCGGCCAGCCCGGCCGCACCCGGCAGCCCGACCACGGCCGGCAGCCCGAGCGAGCGGGCCAGGATCGCGGTGTGACTGGTCGGGCTGCCCCGCTCGGTCACCAGCGCCAGCACGGCCGCCGGGTCGAGCCCGACGGTGTCGGCCGGCGCGAGGTCGTCGGCGACCAGCACGTACGGGAAGCCGGGGTGCGGCACGCCGGGCATCGGCCGGCCGAGCACCGCGGCCACCGCCCGGTCCCGCACGTCGTCCAGGTCGGCCACCCGCTCGGCCAGGTAGCCGCCGGCGCCCGCGAGCATCTCCCGGTACGTCCCGAACGCCTCGGTCAGCGCGTGCGCCGCGTCGCTGCCGGCGCGGATCAGCTCCGCGACCGAGTCGGCCAGCGCCGGGTCGGCGGCCATCAGCGATTGCGCCTCGAGGATCGCGCCCGCGTCCGCCGCCGCGCCGGCGGCCCGGCCGGTGAGGTCCTTGGCCACCGTGTCCAGCGCCGCCGCCGCGGCGGCCACCTCGCCGTCCACATCGGACACCGGCGCCGGCGCCGGCAGCTCGGGCCGGCCGGCCATCCGGGCCACCGGGCCGACCGCGATGCCCGGGCTCACCCCGAGCCCGGTCAGCGGCTCAGCCTTCGACATCGAGGTTCCGGGCGAGCAGCGCCGCCAGCTCGTCGACGGCGCGGGCAGCGTCCTCGCCGTCGGCCTCCAGCGTCACCTCGGTGCCCTTGCGGGCGCCGAGCGACAGCACCGACAGCATGCTGCGCGCCGGCACCGGCTTGCCGTCACCGACCCGGATCGTCACCGGGACCGGAGCGGCCGCGGCGGCCTTGACGAACAGCGCCGCCGGGCGGGCGTGCAAGCCGCTGTCGGAACCGATCACCACGGTGCGCTGCTCGACCATGAATGCCTCCTGCCCGGACGCTACGGGTCGATCTTCTCTGCCGGACGCGATCTCGCCAACCGGCGTGCGGGATGTCACGATGGCCGGCATGTCGCGGAGGCTGGTGCTCACGTCGCGCCGGCACGTCGACCTGCTCCGGGTCACCAGCGCGTCCTGTCCGGGGAGCTGATCCCCACCCGACGACCCCGAGGAGCCCTCATGACGCTGTGGACACCGGACCCCACGTTCTACCCGTCGCCCCGCGACGCGGCCGCCGGCCCGAAGGAGACGCTGGCCTACGTGGTCGCCTTCGACCGGGCCGCCGAGCAGCCGGACGCGCTCGCCGTGCTCGACGTCGACCCCGACTCGTCGTCGTACGGGCAGGTGGTCGGCTGGACCGCCATGCCGTACACCGGCGACGAGCTGCACCACTTCGGCTGGAACATGTGCTCGTCGGCGCTGTGCCCGTACGCGCCGCACCCGCACTCCGAGCGCCGCTATCTCGTCGTGCCCGGGCTGCGCTCGTCCCGGATCATGGTCCTGGACACCAAGGACCAGCCGCGCCAGCCGCCGGTGGTCAAGGTGCTGGAGGCCGAGGAGCTGGCCAAGCGGGCCGGCTACTCCCGCCCGCACACCCTCCACTGTGGACCGGAGGGGATCTACCTGACCTGCCTCGGCGGGGCGAACGGCGCGGAGGGACCCGGCGGCGTGGCCCTGCTCGACCACCAGTCGTTCGAGGTGCTCGGCCGGTGGGAGGTCGACCGCGGCCCGCAGTACCTGGCCTACGACCTGTGGTGGCACATCGCCCAGGACGTCGCGGTGACCAGCGAGTGGGGCACCCCGTCGATGATCGAGGACGGGGTCGACGACCAGCTGCTCCTCGGCCGCAAGTACGGCCACAAGCTGCACTTCTGGGACCTGCGCCGGCGCAGGCACGTGCAGGAGGTCGACCTCGGCGACCAGCACCAGATGGTGCTGGAGCTGCGCCCGGCGCACGACCCGACCAAGTCGTACGGGTTCGTCGGCGTGGTCGTCTCGGTCGAGGACCTGTCCGCGTCGGTGTGGCTCTGGCACCGGTCCGGGGACCGTTGGGAGGTCACGAAGGTGATCACGATCCCGGCCGAGCCGGCGGACGCGTCGGTGCTGCCGCCGGTGATCGCGCCGTTCGGCGCGGTGCCGCCGCTGGTCACCGACATTGACCTGTCCGTCGACGACCAGTGGCTCTACGTCTCCTGCTGGGGCACCGGCGAGCTGAAGCGGTATGACGTGTCCGACCCGTTCCACCCGAAGGAGGCCGGGTCGGTGCGGATCGGCGGGATCGTCGGCAAGGTCGCCCACCCGTCCGACCCGGACACGCCGCTGTTCGGCGGGCCGCAGATGGTCGAGGTGTCCCGGGACGGCCGGCGCGTCTACGTCACCAACTCGCTGTACGGCGCCTGGGACGACCAGTTCTACACCGGCGGCGTCGGCGCGTGGATGGCGAAGATCGACTCGACGCCCGGGTCGTTCGCGTTCGACGAGCGGTTCTTCCCGCACGGCGAGTCGGCGTGGCGTGGATTGCGCCCGCACCAGGTCCGCCTGCAGGGCGGCGACGCCTCCTCCGACTCGTACTGCTACCCGTGAGCATGCGGTCCGCGCCGCCCGTCGTGGGCGCCGCCGGGGGGCCGGGGCCCGGGCGGTCGGCCGGCGCGGCCATGGCTGGCGTCGGGCGGGCGTGCGTCCGAGGGCTGGGGCCCGGGCGGGATCGCGCCGCCACCGCGGCTGTGCGTGGCGCCGGGCGGGCATGCGCCCGGGGGCCGCGGCCCCTGCGGGATGGCGCCGCCACCGCGGCTGTGCGTGGCGTCGCGCGGACGTTCGCCCGGGGGCCGGGGCCCGTCCGGGACGGCGCCGCCGGCGCGGCCGTGCGTGGCGGCGGCCGGGCGTGGAGCGGGTGCGGCGGGGGGCCGGGGTGACCGGCGGCTTCGTGGCCGCGGTGGTCGGGCTCGGCGTCTTCCACGGGCTCAACCCGGCGATGGGCTGGCTGTTCGCGGTCGCGCTCGGGCTGCAGGCGACCGCCGACCCGCGCGGCCGGCGGATCGCGGCGCTGCGCGCGCTGCCGCCGATCGCGGCCGGTCACCTGGTCTCGGTCGTCGCGGTGGCGGCGGTCTTCGCCGTCACCGCCTCCGCGGTCACCTCCCGCGCGGTCACGATCGCGGCCGGAGCGGTGCTGGCCGGGATGGGCCTGTGGCGGCTGCTGTCCCGGCGGCACTTCCGCTGGGTCGGCATGCGACTGTCCACCTGGGAGCTCGGGGTCTGGTCGTTCCTGATGTCGTCGGTGCACGGCGCCGGGCTGATGCTCGTCCCGGTGCTCGCGCACCATTCCGGCCTCCCGGTCCCCGCCTCGCTCGGCTGGGCCGCGACCGCGTCCCTGCTGCACGCCGCGGCGATGCTGGTGACCGCGGGCGTGGTGGCGGTCGCGGTGCTGGAGGTCCTCGGCCTCGGCGTGCTCCGCCGGGCCTGGCTCAACGTCGACAAGGTGTGGGCCGTCGCTCTCATCGGCGCCGGCGCCGCCACCGCCCTCACCCGCTGAACCAAGCGACTCAGCCGGAACTCACCGGCGGCCGGTTCCGGTCTGTTGTGCGTGTGCCGTTGCCCGGGTCCCGCAGTGGCGGGACCCGGCGCCGCTCAGATCAGGTGCTCGAACTCGCATTTCGCCAGGCCGTCCAGGAATGCGAGCCACTCCTGTCGGGTGAAGCGGAGCACGGCACCGTCACGGTCCTTCGAGTCCCGGACGGCGGTACCACCGTCCGGAAGTGGCGCCACTTCGACGCAGTTGCCGCCGGCGCTCGCCGTGGCGGTTCGCCAGTCGAGGCTGTCGTATTCGATGTGGGAAGACATCGGGTCCTCCTCCGTGTGGGCAGGGCGGCGGCTCAAGCGCCGAGGCGCTCGGCTACCGAATGGATGAGTGCGCGCGAGTCCTGCGGCCCGAGCGCCAGCGCCCGGAGCTGATCGAACGTCCGGCGGTACCGGCTCACGTCGTTCGGACTCTGGAGGTAGAAGTTGCCGATCAGGCCTTCCACGTAGACGACATCCTGGACCTCCTCGAGGTGCAGGATGATGAAGGAGCTGTTGACTCCCGGATGTGCGCCGGTCTGGTAGGGGATAACCTGCAGCGTGACATTGCCGATCCGGCTGCGCTCCGCCAGCGCCGCGAGTTGGGTCCGCATGATCTCCGGACCGCCGACCGAGCGGTGCAGTGCCGCCTCGTCGATTACCGCCCACAGCGACGGCGGGGTGTCGGAGCCGAGGATGTTCTGGCGGGTCATCCGCGCGGCGACGAGCTGGTCGACCTGGTCCGGCGGAGCGTCGAACCCGACGCCGGTGACGAGCGCGTGCGCGTAGTCCTCGGTCTGTAGCAGCGCCGGCACGATGCTCGTCTCGTACTGCTGGATGGAAGCTGCCGCGTCCTCGAGACCGATGTAGGTCGACAGGGCCTCGGGAAGGCCGTACTGCTGCCACCAGGACTGGCGCCTGCTCTCCCGGGTGAGGGTCAGCAGCTGTTCGCGGTCGTCCCTGGATACGGAGTAGAGGTCGCAGAGGAAGCGGACGTCGGCCAGGCTCACGCCTCGCGCGGCGGTCTCGATGCGGCTGATCTTGGCCGGGGAGACTTCCATGCGCTCGGCGACGTCCTCGACGGTGAGGCCGTGTTCCATCCGGAGCGCCCGTAGCCGTGCGCCGAGCTCACGCCGGCGGACGGTGGGACTCGGGCTGGTCACGGGCGAACTCCTCCGGAACGACATGGCGCCGTCACTGGCATCGCTCGATCGGCAATGTCAGCTGGCAAGCGCTTTTGGCACTTGCCATTAGTATGCGCGATCGCGCATCCTAGACCTACGGCCAGAGTCGCTCGCAAGTGGAATCGCGGAAGTCCTGATCCACTTGTCACGGCGACGCCGCGGGCTCGGCCCGCGGCCGTGCGGGAGGAGGTCGGAATTGGATCCGCCATCCCGCCTCAGCGCCCTTTAGAAGGAACCGAGGCGCCGCATCAGCGGCGCCTCAGCTGGGCCGTACGACTGCCATCGTGCGGTCCCTTGCGACATGCCGTCCGACCCCCATCACGGAGCACAGAGGCGATGTCATGTACGAGGGTACGCCGAGATCATCAACGCTGACCAGGGTTTCCCGAACCATCGAGGCGCTGGCCAGGGCGCTGTTCGCCCGGTCCGACCGCAATGCCGGCACGCGCGGCTGGGACGTCACCGTCACCGGTCGGTGGGGAACCTCCCGGGTCTACCACGACCCGCGGTACGACCGGCTGGCGACCTGCCCCGGCTGCGCCGGCCACGGTTGCTCCCGCTGCGCCGGCACCGGCCGCAGCACCGCCGCTGCCGGTGGTGGTGAGCAGCGCCCTCCCCGCTACGACCACCGCTCCTACCGGCACGTGACGACCGCGGAGAGGTCATCCGAGCAGCTCGAGCCGATCCGGCCGGAGCCCCGGCGCCGGGTCGCCCGGGAGCGGACCACCTCCGTCGGGAGCGACCGGTGGGACGGGGTCGTCGTGCCAGCTGGCCGGAGGCCGGGCCGGCGACGCCCGAACCCGGACGCCGCCGGCACCGGGTGGGACAGGAGTCGGCGATGAGCACGCGGGCGGCGGAGTTCGGGCGGGCGTTCGTCCGCCCGGCGCGGCCCAACCCGCTCGTCGTCGCCTGGCGCTGGCGGTACGAGCTGTCCGCCGCCGCCACCCTCGCCCTGCTGACCGTACGGGTCGGTGCACTGTGGACGGTCCTGGCCGCCGCGGCGGGCGCCGCCACCGCTGTCCTCCCCGTGGTGCGCTGGCGGCTCTGGTGCGTGGTCTCCCAGCATCGGGTTCGTACCGGGCTCATCCAGGCCTGGGTGTTCTCCCGTTCGGGCCGGATCCCGATGGTGCTGTGGACCCGGCCGCTGCACGAGGGCGAGCAGCTGCTGCTGCTGCTCCGGCCGGGGCTCACGGCGGCCGACCTGGAAGCCGCCGCGCCGGTGCTCGCGGCCGCCTGCTGGGCCCGGGAGGTGGTCGTCGTCCCGCACCCGACCAGGGCCGCGCTGGTGCGGCTGGTCGTGGTCCGCTACGACGTCGCCGCGTACCCGGCCAGCGCCGCGTAGATCGGCGCTGTCGCGTACCGCTGCCTCCGCAGCAGGCCCGGGTGCCGGCGCAGCCACCGGCCGAGCTGACCGGACAGCAGCGCCCAGCCGAGGTCGATGGTGATCGCGACCGCGAGGAAGACCAGCCCCAGCAGCAGGAACTGCTGCGACGAGCTGCCGAACTGCGGCAGGAAGGCGAGGAAGAACACGGCGACCTTCGGGTTGGAGATCCCGACCAGGAACGCCTGCCGGAACGTGCGCCCGGCCGGAACCGCCGCCGGCTCGACCGCCGCGCCCGAGCGCAGCGCCCGCACGGCCAGCACGAGCAGGTAGGCCGCGCCGGCGTACCGGACCACCGCGAACGCGATAGCCGAGGACACCAGCAGCGCGGTCAGCCCGAACGCGGCCGCGCCGACGAAGCATGCGGTCGCGGCCTCCACGCCGAGCACGGACACGACCGCGGCCCGGCGCCCACCGGCGAGCCCCCGGGCGAGCACGAACAGCACGTTCGGCCCCGGGATCGCGACGAGCGCCACGCACGCGGCGAGGAAGACCAGCACGACGCGGACCGTACGACCCGGCCGGGCGGCCCGCATCCGGTTAAGGTCCCGGAGTGGTGGTCAGGCCGGGGTCCCGTTCGGACGCGGAGTCCGTCCGGCTGCCCGCCCGCCCGGTCGCCCCGGTCGTCGCGATCACCCGCCGGCTGCTGGCCGCGCTCGCCATCCTGCTCGCGGTCGTCGCCGTCGTGCTGATCGGCCGGAGCGGCTACCGCGACGTCACCGGCGACCGGATCGGCGTGATCGACGCGTTCTACTACGCGAGCGTCACGCTCTCCACCACCGGGTACGGCGACATCACGCCGGTCAGCTCGGGCGCCCGCCTGGTCAACGTGCTGATCGTGACGCCGGCCCGGGTGCTGTTCCTCATCATCCTGGTGGGCACCACGCTCGAGGTGCTCACCGAACGGTCCCGCGAGCAGTTCCGGATCCGCCGCTGGAGGTCTCGGGTGCGCGAGCACGTCGTCGTCTGCGGGTACGGCACCAAGGGCCGCAGCGCCGTCGCCGCGGTGCTGGAGGACGGCACGCCGCTGGACCGGATCGTGGTCGTCGAGCTGAACGGCAACGCCGCGAAGGAAGCGACAGCGCGCGGGCTGGTCGTCGTGCATGGCTCCAGCTCCCGCTCCGAGGTGCTGCGGCAGGCCGAGATCGGTACGGCGAAGGCCGTCGTCGTCGCCACCGACACCGACGACGCGACCGTGCTCACCGTGCTCACCGCCCGCGAACTGGCGCCGGAGGCGTGGATCGTCGCCGCGGTCCGGGAGACCGAGAACATCCCCCTGGTCCGGCAGAGCGGCGCCGACCAGGTCGTGGTCTCCTCGGCCACGGCGGGACGGTTGCTCGGGCTGTCCACCTCCGCGCCGCAGCTGGTCACCGTCGTCGAGGACCTGCTCACCGCGTCCACCGGCATCGCGCTCACGGTGCGCCCGGTACGCCCGGAGGAGGTCGGCCGGGCACCTGGCGAGCTCGGCCAGCCGGTCGCCGCGGTGGTCCGCGGCGGCGAGCTGCGCAACTACGCCGACCCGTCCGTACAGCGGCTCGACCAGGGCGACCGGCTGGTCTGCATCTCGGACGTCGACCGGGGCATGGACCCGGGTTCGGAGCCGAGAGCGGCCGTACCCCGGGAAGACAGATAGTGTCGAGGGGTGCCGAGAGCGTCCCTCCCCGCGCCGTCCTACCCCCTTGTCCGCACCGTCCTCGACAACGGCCTGCGCGTCCTGCTCGCGCCGGACCGCAGCTCGCCGGTGGTCGCCGTGGCGGTCTACTACGACGTCGGCATCCGCTCCGAGCCCGAGGGACGCACCGGCTTCGCCCACCTCTTCGAGCATCTGATGTTCCAGGGCTCGGCGAACCTGGAGAAGCTGGCCCACTTCCGGTATGTGCAGTCCTCCGGCGGCACCTTCAACGGCAGCACGCACCTCGACTACACGAACTACTTCGAGGTCCTGCCGAGCAACGCGCTGTCCCGCGGCCTGTTCCTGGAGGCCGACCGGATGCGCAGCCCGCGCATCACCGAGGACAACCTTCAGAACCAGATCGCGGTGGTGAAGGAGGAGATCCGGGTCAACGTGCTGAACCGGCCGTACGGCGGGTTCCCGTGGCTGCTGCTGCCGCCGGTGCTGTTCGACACGTTCCCCAACGCGCACAACGGCTACGGCGACTTCGTCGACCTGGAGAGCGCGACGGTGGCCGACGCCACCGACTTCTTCGACCGCTACTACGCGCCGGCCAACGCGGTGCTCACCGTGGTCGGCGACTTCGACCCGGACGAGGCGCTGGCGCTCGTCGGCGAGCACTTCGCCGACATCCCCGGGCGTCCGCGACCGGTCCGACCCGACTTCACCGAGGCGCCGCTGGACTCGGAGCGGCGCAAGTCGCTGCCCGACCCGCTGGCGCCGGTGCCGGCGGTGGCGGCCGGCTGGCGGGTGCCCGACCCGGTCGGCAGCTTCGGCGACTACCTGCCGTACCTGGTGCTCGGCGAGGTGCTCTCCGACGGTGACGCCTCCCGGCTGGAGCAGCGGCTGGTGCAGGGCGACCGGACCGTGACCCAGCTCGCCGCCTACCTGGGGCTGATGGGTGACCCGTTCGACGTCCGCGACCCGACCGCGTTCGTGCTGCAGGCGCACCAGGCGCCGAACGCGACCGCGGACCAGGTGCTCGACGCGGCGACCGAGGAGTTCGACCGGCTCGCCACGGACGGGCTGGCCGCCGGCGAGCTGGACCGGGTGCGTGCCCGGCTGCTGGCCCAGGTCTTCCGCGACCTCGACCCGATGCTCGGCCGGACCCAGGCGCTCGCCGCGGCGGAGCTGGTGCACGGCCGCGCCGAGCTGCTGGCCGAACTGCCGGGCCGGCTGGCGGGGGTGACCGCGGACCAGGTGCGGACCGCGGCGGCGACGCTGCGACCGGACCGGCGAGCGGTGCTGGAGATCGCGCCGGGAGGTGCCAAGTGACCGCCGCCGTGGAGACCCCGGCGCTCGCCGAGGCGGTGCCGCCGCGGAAGCTGGTGCCGCCGCTCGGGCCGGTGCCGCGGGTGAAGCAGCCGACCTCCGCCGAGCGGGTGCTGCCGTCCGGGCTGCGGGTGGTCGCGGTCCGCCGGCCCGGCGTGCCGCTGGTCGAGCTGCGGCTGCGGGTGCCGTTCGGCGGGACCGCGGCGAGCCACCCGGCCCGCGGCAGCGTGCTGGCCAACACGATGCTGGCCGGCACGGCCGAGCACAGCCAGGTCGAGCTGGCCGCGGAGCTGCAGTCGCTCGGCGCCGACCTGTCGGTGTCCTCCGACAGCGACCGGCTGATCGTCGGCGGCGCGGTGTTGCGTACCGGGCTCGGTGCGCTGCTCCGGCTGGTCGCCGAGGTGCTGGAGACCGCGTCGTACCCGACCCGCGAGGTGGCGGGGGAGCGGTCCCGGCTGGCCGAGCGGCTCGCGATCCTGCGCTCGCAACCGTCGGTGCTGGTCGGCGAGGCGCTCAACAGCCGGCTGTACGGCTCCCACCCGTACGCGCGCGAGCTGGCCACGCCGGAGGCGGTGCAGGCGGTCACGGCGGCACAGCTGCGCAAGCTGCACTCGGACCGGGTCCGGCCGGAGGGAAGCGCGCTGGTGCTGGTCGGTGACCTGTCCCCGGCCCGGGCGCTGGACACGGTCGAGGCGGCGCTCGGCGGGTGGACCGGGGAGTCGACCGCCCGGCCGCTGCCGCCGCTGCCGCCGGTCCGGCCGCAGCCGCTGCTGCTGGTCGACCGGTCCGGCTCGGTGCAGGCTTCGATCCGGCTCGGGGGTCCGGCGGTGCGGCGAGAGGCGCCGGACTACCCGGCGCTGCAGCTGGCGAACCTGGCCTTCGGCGGCTACTTCTCCTCCCGGCTGGTGGAGAACATCCGCGAGGACAAGGGCTACACCTACGGTCCGCACAGCCGGATCAGCCACAGCGTGGCCGGTTCCCGGCTGGTCATCGACGCGGACGTGGCGACCGCGGTGACGGCGCCGGCGCTGCTGGAGATCGACTACGAGCTGGGCCGGATGGCGACGCTGCCGATCACGGTGGAGGAGCTGGAGAACGTCCGGCAGTACGCGGTGGGTTCGCTGGCGCTGTCCATCTCCACCCAGGCCGGCCTGGCCTCGACGTTGTCCGCGCTGATCGGCGTCGGGCTCGGGTTGGACTGGCTGCGCGAGCACCCGCGTCGGCTGGCGGCGGTGACGCTGGAGGAGACGTTCGCGGCGGCGCGGACCTACCTGGCGCCCTCCGGCATGCTGGCGGTGGTCCTCGGCGAGGCGGCGGAGATCCACGAGCCGCTGGCCACGCTCGTCCCGGTCGAGACGGCCTGACGTGACGCTCTCGCAGATCCCGGTGCTGTCCCGCGTCGGGCACGACCGCGCGGCGGAGCGGCGTACGGACGAGGCGTGGCTGGCGGCGGCGTGGGAGCGCGGGCTGGCGCTGGTGGTGACGCCGGAGTACACGACCGCGGTGGTGGAGCAGTCGGCCCATGCGGCGCTGGCGCTGCGGCCGTGCTCGTCGGTGCCGGCCGGTGCGGAGCGCTACTTCCTCGGGCTGGCCGGCGGCGACCCGGTGTTCGCGGTGCGCGGGCCGCAGGACCTGGTCGGCGATCGCTGGGTCGACCTGCGGGAGATCGGCGCGGCGCTGGACGACCGGGACGCGGGGCTGCTCACCACCGCGGTGGCGCTGGCCCGCTGGCACGACCGGCACCCCGACTGCCCGATCGACGGCACGCCGACGGCGCTGGTCAACGGTGGCTGGGTGCGGCGGTGCCCGACCGACGGCTCCGAGCACTTCCCGCGTACGGACCCGGCGGTGATCATGCTCGTGCACGACGGTGGCGACCGGTGCGTGCTGGGGCGGCAGGCGGTGTGGCCGGAGGGGCGGTTCTCGATCCTGGCCGGGTTCGTCGAGCCGGGGGAGGCGGCCGAGGCGGCGGTGGCCCGCGAGGTCGACGAGGAGGTGGGGCTGTCCATCACGGACATCACGTACGCGGGGTCACAGCCGTGGCCGTTCCCGTCCTCGCTGATGCTCGGCTTCACGGCGCGGGCGACCGGCTCGACGCTGAACCTGCGCGACGGGGAGCTGGCGGAGGCGCGGTGGCTCACCCGGGACGAGGTGAGGGCCGGGGTGGTGCGGCTGCCGCCGCCGGTGTCGATCGCCCACCGGATCATCACGGACTGGCTCGCGCAGGGGTGACATGGTCGGCCACCCCTGCGCTCGCGGGTCGGCTCAGTTGGTGAGCGGGCAGGTCGTGCGGTAGTCGTCGACCGTCGCCTCGGTGCCGGCCCCGGCGCCGCAGAGGAACTGCTCGTACCGGTCGTCGTTGTCGACGAACTCCTTGAGCCAGGAGATCGCGTACCGGGCGATGGTGGTGTTGGGGCTGTTCGGCGCGAAGTGGGTGGCGCCGGCGAGCTCGACGTAGGTCTTCTCGGACGCGGCGTCGAGCGAGTTGTAGAACGGGATCGAGTGGGTGGCGACGGGCGCGACCGTGTCGTTCTCGGCGCCGACGATGAGGCTCGGCACCCGGTTGCCGGACCAGTTCTTGGTCAGGTCCCAGGGGGTGAGCGCGACCGCGGCCTGCAGCGCCGGCCGGTCGGCCGAGGCCTCCAGGGTGCCGCCGCCGCCCATCGAGTGGCCCATCACGGCCAGCCGAGTGCTGTCGACGCGGGCGCGGACGGAGCTGCGGGTGGTGAGGTAGTCGAGCGCGGCGAGCAGTTCGGTGCCGCGGGCGTCGGGCTGGTCGAACGTGGTGACCGTGTCGATGATGAACACGACGAAGCCCTGGGAGGCGATCCGCGGGCCGAGCCAGGCGACGCTGGACTGGGTGGCGGTGAAGCCGGGCGCGACCGCGACCGCGCCGAACGTGCCCTCGGCGGTGGAGGTCGGGAAGTAGATCGTGCCGCCGCCGAACCCGCTCACCGACAGCCGGGACACGGTGGTCTGGGAGGTGGCGAACGGTCCCCGGGTGGCGTTGACGCTCGCGCTGGTCGGGTCGGGACCGCGCTGGAACGGGTTGTCCGCCGCCAGCGCGCGACCGGGCAAGGCGAGGAATTGGGCGAGCGCGAGGACGAGGACGGCCAGGACGAAATTCTGTTTACGCACGCCGGCTCCTTTCCGAAGGCTGCGGTGTCCGGACCATAAACCGCGGCCCTCCGGATGTTCCACCGAATTCACCCGCCCGGTCTACTCACCCGCAAAATCGTCGTGATGCTCCCACAAATCGATATTGAATTCGCTGTGCGCGGTTCACAGGTCATTGATCGTCTGCGCCTCCTGCACCGGGAGGAGCCGTACCGGGCTGGTCGTCGTGGTGGTCCCGCCGATCGGCCGGAACCCGTCGCCGCCGACCGCGTAGTCCGCCGTCCACGTCAAGGTCACGGACACCGCCATCGCGCCGGTATGCCCGTAGGTGTGCGCTACCCGCCCGGCGGTCACGCGCCCGCTGCTGCCGTCCCCGAACCGCCACTCGTAACTCACGATCCGCGGCCGGATCCGCACCGCCTGCCCGAGCAAGGTGACCGTCCGCTCGCCTTCCCCGAGGACGTTGCAGGTCTGCGCACCGTCCCCACACCAGAAGTACGTCTCCAGATTGACGAACGAAGCTCGCCCCGGATCCGACCGCACCGCCCCCCGATAAAGCCCCAACTCCCGAAACGCC
>Ga0207661_10000616_pt1 | contig 22858 bp, 29 predicted proteins | sample KBSC713LmetaG_FD_184337 | JGI IMG/M metagenome (GOLD analysis project Ga0207661, IMG submission 184337) | Corn rhizosphere microbial communities from Kellogg Biological Station, Michigan, USA - KBS C7.1-3L metaG (SPAdes) (version 2) | ecosystem: Host-associated > Plants > Roots > Rhizosphere ...
GGCTTCATCAAGATCACCGGCCGCAAAAAGGACATCATCATCACCGCGGGCGGCAAGAACATCACCCCCGCCAACCTCGAGGCCGAAATCAAGCAGCACCCGCTGGTCTCCCAGTGCGTCGTCGTCGGCGACCGCCGTCCCTACCTGGTGGCGCTGGTCACCCTCGACCCCGAAGAGGCGGTCAAATACGCCCAGGAGCACGACCTCCCCGAGGACCCGGCCCAGCTCGCCGCCAACCCCGACGTCAAGGCGGCGATCGAAGCCCACGTCGACAAGATCAACCAGAACTTCGCCCGCGTCGAGCAGGTCAAGAAGATCTCCATCCTCCCCCACGACCTCTCCCAGGAGTCCGGCGAGCTGACCCCGACCCTGAAGGTCAAGCGCGCCGTCGTCGCCCAGAAGCACGAAGACGCAATCGAGCAGCTCTACGCGGCTTAGCTTCGCCCAGCTGGTGGTGTGAGAGGGGACGTGGGTGCCCCCCTCTGGGAGCACCTCCGCCGCGAGAACTGCAGCAACCTGCTGACGCCTCAAAGCTCCCGGCGCGGCTCCATGCTGAGTACCCAGAGGGGGGCACCCACGTCCCCTTCGCAGCAGGTTCTGGTGGACGAGCTAGGGCCAGACTCCGAGGTAGATAGGTGGAGTCGGTGGGGGTCGCTGGGTACTCCGCATGGAGCCGGGCCACCGACTCTCGGGCGGTAGCAGCTACACGCTTCTCCCGGCGGAGGTGCTCCCAGCGGCCCCCACCGACTCCACCCCAACGCTTTGAAGAACTAGGAAGCTTCGCCCGACTGCCGCAGCAGCACCGACGTCGTCTGCTCGAGGACGCGCTTCCAGGCAGAGGTCTGCTCGGGCTCCTCTTCGGAGGCCTGCTCGACGACGCGGCGGACGCGGCGCTCGGAGATCTCGAGGCCGTGGCGCTGGGCGATCTCGTGGAAGCGGTCGTAGTCGGCGGCGAGGGCGGCGGTGACGGTTTCGAAGCCGTGGCGGGCGATCTTGAGGCGGCGCGAGTAGTCCATGATCGGGGTGCCGAACATCAGCTCGTCGTTGGGCTCGGGCTCGAGCAGGACGATGTCGACACCCGGGTACTTCTCCTGCCACTGCTCGACCGCCTGGTGCAGCCGCTGGTGGGCGATCAGGCGGAAGGTCTGGTTGGCGATCGCCGGCAGGCCCATGTCGGAGACGCGGCGGACGCGGCGGCCGAAGACGGTCGGAATCGTCTTCTCGAAGTCGTTGACGTAGGGAACGAGCGGGTTGACGACGACGATGAACTTGGCGCCCTTTTCGACCGCGATGTCGACGTTGGTGGTCGAGCGGATGCCGCCGTCGACGAACTGGCGCCCTTTGAGGTCGACCGGCTTGTAGACGATCGGCAGGCAGGTCGAGCACTCGACCGCTTTGGAGATCGGCACGTCGGACCACTCCTCCTCGCCGAAGACGATCCGCTCGCAGGTGTCGAGGTCGGTGGCGGTGAGGTAGAGCTCGTGTTCGAGCAGGCGGAAGTCGTTGACGCGGCCGGCGTCGCCGAGCGCTTCCTCGACGTACTCGGAGAGGCCGGAGCCGGAGTAGAGGCCGGTCGGCAGCGCCTCGGCCAGGCCGACGCCGATGTCCATCGCCGAGAACTCGCCGATCCGGACCAGCGAGCGCACCAGCTCCAGCGTGCGCAGCGGCAGCGCCGCCCCTTTGGCGAGGAAGCCGAGGTAGTTGGGCTTCAGCACCTTGTCGAGGTCGAGGTCCTGCAGCCCCATGTCGTCGTCGGAGTTGATCACCTGCATCATTTCCTCGGGGCTGACACCGTTGGCGAGCATCGAGGCGACGAAGGAGCCGGCGCTGGTGCCGACGTAGACGTCGAAGTTGTTGACGGTACTGTTGACCGCGAGCAGGTCGAGCGCGCGCAGCGCCCCGATCTCGTAGACGCCGCCGGTGAAGCCGCCGCCGCCGAGCACCAGGGCGGTCTTCGAGGGCTTTTTGCGCCGGCCTTTCCGCTTTCGCGGTTTGGACTCGATGTCTACGACTTCACCCATACGTGCAGTATTCCAGGGGTAGAGGTCATCCTCGACCGCTACCTTCCTCATCTGCCGTGTTCGGAAACCCAGTGAAACGCATCCTGCTCCCGCTTTTGGCTCTCTCAGCAGGCCTTTTCCTCCTGCTGGCAGGCGCCGCCCAGGCCAGCGGCACCTGTGACCAGATGCGCGCGTGGTTGCACCAGGGCGGCGGCTCGGCGAGCGGCCTGCTCGTCGTCGACGCCGGATCCGGGCAGGTGATGTGCGCCAGCGCCCCCGGCCGCTCGCGGCCGCTCGCCTCGAACATGAAGCTGTTCACGACCTCCGCCGCGCTCTCCAAGCTCGGCCCCGAACACCGGATCTCGACCAGGGTCTTCCGCGACGGCCCCGTCGACTCGAGCGGGGTCCTCCACGGCAGCCTCTACCTGCAGGGCGGCGGCGATCCCACCCTGGGGACGCCGGGCTTCTACGGCAGCTACCTCGGCGGCCTCGGGACCAACATCTTCGCCCTCACCCCGCAGATCAAGGCGGCGGGGATCACCGCGATCACCGGCCGCCTCTACGCCGACGACACGATCTTCGACCGCCTCCGCGGCGTCGCCGACTCCGGCTACGCGACCAGCCCCTACATCGGCCCCCTCTCCGGCCTCGCCTTCAACTCCGGCTTCAGCGGCGCCACCAGCGCCAGCGGCTTCTCGTCGGACCCGGCGAAGCTGGCGGCGACGAAGCTCGGGGCCTCCCTGCGCAAGGCAGGCGTGCGGATGCCGTCGCAGGTGGCCCTGCGCCCGACCCCGCCCAAAGCCGCCCGAGTGGCCCTGGTCCGCTCCCCCAGCCTCGACCGCATCGTCGACTTCACCGACGTCTACTCCGACAACTTCTTCGCCGAGACCCTGATCAAGCTGCTGGGAGCCGAATTCGGCGGCGCCGGCACCACCGCCGCCGGGGCCGGAGTGGTCGAGGCCTTCGCCCGCTCCAACGGCTCCTCGGTCCAAGCCGTCGACGGCTCCGGCCTGACCCGCTCCAACCGCTCCAGCCCGCGGGAGATCGTCGACCTGCTGCTGGGGATGCAGGCGGACCCGGCGGGCGAAGAGTTCATCCAGGACCTGGCCCTGGCCGGGCACGAAGGCACCGTCGCCGGCCGCATGGAGGGCACCGCCGCCTACGGCCGCTGCCGCACCAAGACCGGTACGATCAGCGGCGTCAGCAACCTCTCCGGCTACTGCTTCAACCGCAGCGGCCGGGTGATGGCCTTCTCGATCCTGATGGCGGGCGTCGGCAACCTCAGCCTCGCCCACCTCGACCAGGACCGGATCGCCGGCGCCGTCGCCGGCTATTAGAAAGCGGAAAAGCGCCTAGCGGCCGACCAGCTCGCGCAAGCTCGCTTCGTCGAGGATCTCGGTCTCGTGTTTTTCGGCTTTGGCGAGCTTGGAGCCGGGGTTGTCGCCGGCAACCACGTAGTCGGTTTTCTTCGAGACCGAGCTGGTCACCTTGCCGCCTGCCGACTTCACCATCGCCGCCGCCTCCTCGCGGGTCAGCTCCGGCAGCGTGCCGGTGAGGACGACGGTCTTGCCCTTCAGCGGCCCGTCCTCCTGGCGGCGTTCGGAAGGGTCGGCCTCCAGCCGCAGGCCCTTCTCGCGCAGCTTCTCGACCAGCGCCCAGGTGGCGTCGTCGGTGATCGACTCGCTGATCTGCACCGCCATGATCGGCCCCACCCCCTCGACCTCCTCGATCGCCTCGGGGTCGGCCTCGTGCAGGGCGTCGATCGAGCCGAAGTGGTCGGCCAGCGCCTCGGCGGTGACGTAGCCGACGCCGGGCAGGCCGAGGGCGTAGAGGACGCGTTTGAAGGGCCGCTGCCGCGAGGCCTCGATCGAGGCGACGAGGTTGCGGGCCGAGGTCTCGCCGAAGCGGTCGAGCTCGACCAGCTGGGTCTCGGTGAGGTCGTAGATGTCGGCGACGTCGGCGATCAGGCCTTCTTGGAGGAAGCGCAGCGCCTGCTTTTCCCCCATCCCGTCGATGTCCATCGCCCCCTTGCTGACGAAGTGTTTGACGGCCTGGAAGGACTGCCCGGGACAGCCGGTGCGGTTGGGGCAGATCGTGAAGACCGAGCCCTCCGGTTTGACCGTCTCGGTGCCGCAGGCGGGACACTTCTTCGGCGGCTTCGGCTTCCGCGTCCCCTTCGGCCGCCGCTGGATGATCGGCGAGACCACCTGCGGGATCACGTCGCCGGCCCGCATCACCACCACCTCGTCGCCCTCGCGGACCTCCTTGCGGGCGAGGTCCTCCTCGTTGTGGAGGGTGGCGGTGGTGACGGTGACGCCGCCGACGTGGACCGGCTCCAGCATCGCGAAGGGGACGAGGTGGCCGGTGCGGCCGACGTTCCAGACCACCTTCTTCAGCTTCGTCGTTGCCGTCGTCGGCGGGAACTTCCAGGCGATCGCCCAGCGCGGCTCCCGCCCGACGACGCCGAGCTCGCGCCAGAGCGCCTTCTCGTCGACCTTGACGACGACGCCGTCGATCTCGTAGTCGAGCTCGTCGCGACGCTCCTCCCACCAGTGGCAGCGCTTGACGACGCCCTCGACGCCCTCGTGGTGGTCGGTGTCGGGGTTGACCTTGAAGCCCTTCTCCCGCAGCCATTCGACCTCGTCCATGTGGGTCGGCAGGTCGAGCCCGCGCACTGCCCCGATCCCGTACATCCAGGTCGAGAGCGGCCGTTCGGCGGCCAGCGCCGGGTCGAGCTGGCGGATCGAGCCGGCGGCGGAGTTGCGCGGGTTGGCGAAGGTCGGTTCCCCGGCCTCGGCCCGGCGCTCGTTCAGCGCTTTGAAGGCGGCGATCGGCAGGTAGACCTCGCCGCGGACTTCGACCAGCTCCGGCGCGTCGCCGTTCATCTTCAGCGGCACGGAGCCGATCGTGCGCAGGTTCTGGGTCACGTCCTCGCCGATCCGCCCGTCGCCGCGGGTGGCGCCGCGCACCAGCACCCCCTCCTCGTAGGTGAGGGTGATCGCGAGACCGTCGATCTTCGGCTCGGTCGTGTAGCTGAACTCCGAGGCGGTGATGTCCATCCGCTTCAGGTGGTTGGCGATCCGGTTCTCCCAGCCGCGCAGCTCCTCCTCGTTGCGGGCGTTGCCGAGCGAGAGCATCTGCTCTGCGTGCTCGACCTGCTCGAAGCGGTCGAGCGGCGGCGCCCCCACTCGCTGCGTCGGCGAGTCCGGCGTCCGCAGCTCCGGGTGTTCCTCCTCCAGCGCCCGCAGCTCGTTCAGCAGCGCGTCGTACTCGTCGTCCCCGATCTCGGGGTCGTCGAGGACGTAGTAGAGGTGGTTGTGGCGGGCGAGGAGCTCCCGCAGCTCCGCCGCGCGCTGCTCGGCCTGCGCGCTCACGCCGTCGCCGAGCTCGCCAGCATCTCCTCGAATCCCCACTCCCGCAGGCGCTCGATGCCGCCGTGGTCGGTGAGATCGAAGTGGATCGGGGTGACCGCGATGCGCCCGTTCTCGACCGCGTAGAGGTCGGTTCCCTCGATCTCCTCGTAGCCGGGCTGCCAGCCGTAGATCTCGTAATGCTTCCGCCCGTCGGCCTCGCGAACCAGCTTCAGCTGGTCGTTGTAGATCCGCTTGCCCAGCTTCGTCACCTCGATCCCGGTCGGCTCGGTGCAGGGGCAGTTGACGTTGATCAGGGTCGCCTCCGGCATCGACACCTCGCGCAGCCGGCTCACCAGCTGGGCGGTGAAGGGGGCGGCGACGGTGAAATCGAACTTGCCGCTGACATAGCCGAGGCCGCCGGCGGAGGACTGTTGGGAGACGGCGATCGCGGGGATGCCGAGGATGATCCCCTCCAGCGCCGCGGCGACAGTGCCCGAATAGGTGATGTCGTCGCCGAGGTTGGCGCCGTGGTTGATCCCGGAGACGATCAGGTCTGGGCGACCGCCGACCAAGCCCAGCTCGGCGAAGCGGACGCAGTCGACCGGGGTGCCGTCGGTCGCGTAGCCGACGCGACCGTCCTCGAAGGCGACCTCCTCGACGCTGAGCGGCGACCGGGTGGTGATCCCCCGCCCGATCGCGCTGCGGTTGGAATCGGGGGCGATGACGTCGACCTCGATCCCGTCGAGCTCGACCAGGGCGCGGCGGGCCGCCTGCAGCCCCGGCGCCGAGATGCCGTCGTCGTTGGTGAGGAGGATGCGCACCGACCCGATTCTAGGGTTCGGAGATACTGCCGCCATGACCACCGTCCGGCTCGAACTCGAATACGACGGCGCCGGCTTCCGCGGCTGGGCGCGGCAGCCCGAGCAGCGGACGGTGCAGGGGGAGGTGGAGGCGGCGCTAGCGACGGTACTGCGCGAAGCGGTCGAGCTGACGGTGGCCGGGCGGACCGACACCGGCGTCCACGCGACCGGCCAGGTGGCGAGCTTCGACACGGCTGCCGAGGTTCCGGAGGACCTGATGCGGCGCCTTAACGGCCTGCTCCCCGACGACGTCGCCGTCACCTCCGCGAAAGCCGTCGCCGACGGCTTCAACGCCCGCCACGACGCCAGGGCGCGCAGCTACCGCTACCGCCTCCTCGCCCGCAGCGCGCCCAGCCCCTTCGAGCGCGGCATGGCGCTCTGGTGGCCGCACCGGGTCGACCGCGAGGCCCTCGACGGCTGCGCCAGCGCCCTCGTCGGCAACCACGACTTCACCGCCTTCACCCCCACCCAGACCGACCACGTCCGCTTCGACCGCGACGTCCTCGCCGCTTCTTGGACCGACGAAGGCGAAATCCTCTCCTTCCGCATCACCGCCGACGCCTTCATGCGCAACATGGTCCGCGTCCTCGTCGGCACCCAGCTCGAAGTCGCCTCCGGCCGCCGCAGCGTCGAGAGCTTCACCCAGCTCCTGGAGGGGACACCGCGAACCGAGGCAGGCGACACCGCCCCACCCCATGGCCTGTACCTCGAGTCCGTCACCTATAGCTGACGAGCGGTTGCAGCAAGGATCCGTACCACGTAGTCCGGTTCGTAGCGCACCTGCTCGTGAGTGAAGCGAAGCTGCGTGAGGCCGGCGGCGGTATGGGCCTGATCGCGAAGCCGGTCCCGCGCCTGCTCGGCCGGCGTACGGTGGTAGCGCAGGCCATCGGTCTCAACGACCAGGCCGAGGTCCGGCCAGTAGAAGTCGACTTCGAAGCCGTTGACCCACTGGCCGGTAAGCGGGACCGACAAGGCGGCACGCCGAGCCAGCGGCAGGAAGCGTCGTTCAAGCTCCTCTTTGGTGAGGCGAAACGTGCGCCGGTCGAGGATGTGGCGAAGGCTCGCTACTCCGGGCTCTCCGACTCGACTCTCAAGCGCTTCTCGCAGCTCGGGCGCGTGGGCGAGGTCGTATTTATCCGCCTCATTGATCGCCCGCTCTATCTCCCGCCTTTGGAGTCGCAGTGCCAGGTCGATCAGCGTTTGCACCGGCGTGGTGACCGCGATGCCGTAATGGGTGGTGGTGTCGCGCTTGAGATCCAGCGATGGCCGTCGGTGAATTCGAAGCCCTGGGCGACGCCGGCGAGAAAGGCTGGGCACGGAGAGCTCGACGAGGTGGCGCTGCTCGGAGCCGATCTGCCAAAGCGCAGCCGCACTGGAGTGGCTGAGGAAAGCGCCGTCGCCGCAGGCCAAGACTGCCGCCATCCATCGACCCTGCTGGGTGAGCGAGGGGCGACCCACAACGTAGACGCCCGATCGAACGGAGTGCAGTCGCCCGGACTCGAGGCGGCGTTCGATTCCGCGGCGCGTGAACCCCAGGCCGAGGAGTTGCTGCCGCGTCAGCACGTGATGCTGTCTCCTCGCCAACCCCCACGCCGCCCGCGAACGTTCCTCCTTCTCGCTCATCGCCCAGTCCCGATGAACGACTGGTGAATCTTCCACCGCATAGGGTGGAAAAGTCACCAGAGCCTTTGACTCTCCCCCCTTACCCCGCCTTTTTCACGCTGGGTGCGGCTAGACGAGCTCGAGGTAGACCATCTCGGTCGAGTCGGACTTCCTCGGACCGAGCTTGACGATGCGGGTGTAGCCGCCGGGGCGCTCCGCGTAGCGGGGCGCCACCTCGTCGAACAGCTTGTGGACGATGAACTTGTCGTTGTGGAGGCTGGCCAGCGCTTGGCGGCGGGCGTGGAGGTCGCCGCGTTTGGCGAGGGTGATCAGTTTCTCGACCTCGGGCTTGACCGCCTTGGCCTTGGCCTGGCTGGTCTGGATCCGCTCGTGCTCGATCAGCTGCTTCGAGAGGTTCGAGAGCAGCGCCTCGCGGTGAGCGGAGTCGCGGCTGAGCTTGTTCCGCTTCTTTTTGTGCCGCACTTGATCCTCCGCTCCGCTCTCTTCGGGACCCTTAGTCCGCCTGCAGGTCGAGGCCGCGGGAGTGCAGGGTCTCGATCACTTCCTCGATCGACTTCTGACCGAAGTTGGGGATCGCGTTCAGTTCCGCGCGCGACTTGCGCACGAGGTCGCCGACGGTCTGGACGCCGGCGCGCTTGAGGCAGTTGTAGGAGCGGACGCCCAGTTCGAGCTCCTCGATCAGGATCTCGTCGAGGCCGTTGGCGGCGGCGACGCCGCCGTCCCCGGCCGCGGAGAAGCCGTCGCTCGGCACCGCCGGCACCGGCTCGCGGGCGGTCAGCTCCTCGACCCGGTCGGCGTCGGTGAAGATCGCCAGGCTCTTGATCAGGATCTCGGAAGCCTCGCGGAGGGCGGCGCCCGGCTCGATCGAGCCGTCCGTTTCGAGGTCGAGGCTGAGCTTGTCGTAGTCGGTGCGCTGGCCGACGCGGGCGGCGTCGACGGCGTAGGAGGCGCGCCGGATCGGCGAGAAGATCGAGTCGATCGGGATCACGCCGATCGGCTGCTCGTCGGACTTGTTCTCTTCGGCCGGCGAGTAGCCGCGGCCGCGGCCGATCGTCAGGTAGACCTCGAGTTTGGTTTTTTTCTCGAGCGTGGCGATCGGCGCCTCGGGGTTGAGGATCTCGACGCCGGAGGGAAGGTCGATGTCCTTCGCCTTGACCTCTCCGGGCCCGGTGGCGACCAGCGGCGCCTCGACCTCGTCGGCGTCGGTGTGCATGCGGACGACAAGGTCCTTGAGGTTGAGGATGATGTCGGTGACGTCCTCTTTGACGCCGGGCACGGTCGAGAACTCGTGCGCCACACCCTCGATGCGGACGCTGATGATGGCGGCGCCGCCGAGCGAGGAGAGGAGAACGCGGCGAAGGCTGTTGCCGAACGTGTAGCCGAAGCCCTTGTCGAGCGGCTCGATCGTAAACGTGCCGCGGCGGTCGTCAACTTTCTCGGAGGTGATGCGGGGGACCTGGAAATCGGTGGTCATGAGTTCCTTGCTCTGGTGGTTCAGAAAACGGTTGTCCGGACTACTTGGAGTAGAGCTCGACGATGAGCTGCTCCTGGACCGGCGCCGAGATCTCGGAGCGCTCGGGGTAGCGCAGGACTTTGGCGGTGAGGGCATCGTGATCGGCCTGTAGCCAGGCGGGAACCGTGGAGACGAGTTCCGTGGCCCGCTGGATCGTGTCGGTGGCTTTCGATCCGGCCTTGATCGAGATGATGTCTTCGGGTCGTACCTGGTAAGAGGGGATGTTCACGCGGCGGCCGTTGATCTGCCAGTGGCCGTGGGTGATCAGCTGGCGCGCCTGGCGCCGCGAGGCGGCGAAGCCGAGGCGGACGAGGACGTTGTCGAAGCGGGACTCGAGCAGGCGCAGGAGGTTCTCGCCGGTGACGCCGTCCTGGCGCGAGGCCTTGTCGTAGTAGGCGCGGAACTGTTTCTCCAGCACCTGGTAGTAGCGGCGGGTCTTCTGCTTCTCGCGCAGCTGCACCCGGTACTCGCTCTGGCGCAGGCGGCCACGCCCGTGCTCGCCGGGCGGGTAGGAGCGGCGCTCGACGCCGCACTTGTCGGTGAAGCAGCGCTCACCCTTGAGGAAGAGCTTCTGGCCCTCGCGCCGGCACTGCTTGCACTGCGGGGCGGTGTCGCGAGCCATTAGACGCGCCTCCGCTTCTTCGGCCGGCAGCCGTTGTGGGCCTGCGGGGAGACGTCCTTGACCGTGGTCACGTCGAGGCCGGCGGCCTGCAGCGAGCGGATCGCGGTCTCGCGGCCCGAGCCGGCGCCCTTGGCGAAGACTTCGACCCGCTCGAGACCGTGTTCCATGCCCTTTTTGGCGGCCGCGTCGGCGGTGACCTGGGCGGCGAACGGGGTCGACTTGCGGGAGCCTTTGAAACCGGCCGAACCGGCCGACTCCCAGGCGATCACGTTGCCGTCGGTGTCGGTCAGGGTGACGATCGTGTTGTTGAAGGAAGTCTTGATGTGCGCCTGCCCATAGGTGACGTTCTTTTTCACGCGGCGGCGGGTGCGCCCTTTGGCGGGTTTTTTCTCAGCCATCCCGGTGCCTATACCTTGCGCTTGCCGGCGACGCTGAGGCGCCGCGGGCCCTTGCGGCCGCGGGCGTTGGTCTTGGTTCGCTGGCCGCGGACGGGAAGCCCCCGTCGGTGGCGGAGGCCGCGGTAGGAGCCAATCTCCATCAGCCGTTTGACGTTCTGCGAGCGCTCGCGGCGAAGGTCGCCCTCGACCTCGCGGTTCTCGACCGCCTCGCGAAGTTTCATCACCTCGTCCTCGGTCAGGTCCTTGACCGCGGTACCGGGGTCGACGCCGGTCTCGGCGAGGATCTGCTGAGCGGTGGAGCGGCCGATGCCGAAGATGTAGGTGAGCCCGATCTCGGCGCGTTTGTTGACCGGGATGTTGATGCCGGCGATCCGTGCCATGGCTAGCCCTGCCTCTGCTTATGGCGCGGGTTCTGGCAGATCACCAGGACCGCCCCGTTTCGGCGGATTACCTTGCACTTCTCGCACATCGGCTTGACGGAAGCTCGAACCTTCATCGCTCCGGATCTCGTATCGACAACAGGATTCCCACGCGCCCCATGAATCGGACGGTAGGACGAACCAACCGGCCAACAAGGCCGACCGGGAAAGATAGCAGGGGCGACGCCTCGGCGATGCCTGGTGCCGCTAGGCGCTTTCAGGCTCGACGAGAGCGATCAGGAAGCCATCGTAGCCCTTGCCGCCGACGGTCTGGATGGTGGTGGCGCTGACCCGAGCGTCGTCACGGATCATCTCGTGGAGCTGACGTTGCGCCTTGACCTTCTCGTCGTCGCTGCTCGCATCGGCGAGCGCCCCGTCCCGGACAACATTGTCGGCGACGATCAGGCCACCGGGGCGGGTCCAACCCATCGACCACTCGAAGTAGTTGGGAGAATTGGCCTTGTCGGCGTCGATGAAGACGAAGTCGAAAGCCGCGTCGTCTTCCTCCAGCGCCGGCAGCGCCTCCAAGGCCGGCCCCACTCGGATCTCGACCTTCTCCCCCACCCCGGCCCCATCGACGCTCTGCCGCGCAACCTCGGCGTACTCCGCCTCCGCCTCGAGCGTGATCAGCTGCCCATCATCCGGCAGCGCCCGCGCCATCAGGATCGCGCTGTAGCCACCCAGCGTCCCGAACTCGAGAATCCGTTTAGCGCCGACCAGTCGCACCAACAGCTGCAGCAGCTTCCCCTGCGGCGGGGAAACCTGAATCGCCGGCAGCCCGGCCGCCTGGGCAGCCGAAACCGCCCCCCGCAGCACCTCGTCCTCGCCGACGATCGTCTCGCAGACAAACGCATCGACGGCGGCAAACAGCTCTTCATCCATCAGCCGATATTGACAGGCGCACGTGGGAGGGGTGGGGGTCCTACCTCAGGACACTCAACATCGAGCCATAGCGAGATGTGTCCGGAGGTGGGACCCCCACCCCTCCCTACCGCGGCAACCTCTGCGTCAGCGTCACCACCTGCTGGAAGGTCGGCCGGTTCTGGAACGGGAACGGGGGCAGCGAGATGCCGCCGGTCACCTGGGGCCGGTTCTGGTCGAAGCAGGAGGGCTGCGGGTTCGAGGCGCAGGCGCCGTCGCCACCGCCGTAGAGCTGCTGCGGGCTCGTCTTCAGCGCCGCCGCGAGGCTGTTCTGGAGGGCGCGGCGACACTTCCGCTTCGAGCCGCCGCCGCAGTAGACGCGGCTCCAGGGGCCCTTCGGCTTCGGGCCGAAGAGGTCGCGCAGGTCCTTGGAGACGTAGCTCCACCAGCCGTCGGAGAAGTCCGGTTCGGTCGGCGAGCCGCCGGCGTAGCTGCCGGTCCGCACCATCCCTTCAAGCGCCGCGTAGGTCTTGGCCCCCAGCGTCGGCTTGAACTCGGCCGCGACCAGCTGCGGCCACCAGGCGTCCATCAGCTGCACCGCGTCGTTTTCCTCGTAGACCCCGTCGCGGTTGAGGTCGCGGCGGTGGGCGCCGTGCTGGTGCCACGCCTTCAGCTTCGCCAGCGCCTGGCGCAGCTTTGGCGAGGAGGGCTTACCGACCGCCTTGAAGATCGTCGGCAGCAACCGGTAGCCGCGCAGGTCCTGGGTCGCCGGTTCCTCCATCGCCTGGACCAGCTGGGTGATCGTCATCTTCTTCTTGCCCTTCGTCGCCGCCTTCACCTTGTCGGCGATCATCTGCGAGCGGAACAGCGGCCCGTAGCTGTACTTGTCGTCGGCCGCCGCCCAGCCGGGCGCCTGCTTGTTGTTCCAGGAGACGAGGAAGGGCGGGTCGACGGCCTGCGGGTGCTTGGCGAACGGCAGCCAGCTGGCGGTCCGGCTGGCCGGCTTGTAGCCCTTCCAGTCGTACTTGCCGGTGCCGAGGATCGGGAAGTCCGGCGAGGTCCCCTTCGCCCGCTGCGGCATCCAGCCCGAGAGCCCGTAGGCGATGTGTTCGGAGTCGACGTAGCTCCAGTTGAAGAGGAAGTTGATGTGGGAGACGGCCTTCTCGAAGCCGGCCGGCCCGGTCACCACGCCGGGTTCGTTCAGCTGCGCGAACCCGACCACCGAGTCCGCCTCGTGCCCGTAGGTACTGCGCTGACGGGCGAAGGCGACCTTCTTGCCGCCGACCTTGCCGCGGGCATAGACGATGCCGTGCACAGTGCGGTAGGCGACCAGGGTCTGCGAGCCGGCCGGGGTCGGGTCGGCGGCGTTGGAGGTCCAGCTCTCGCTCTTTTCGAGCTTTTCCATCGCCAGGCACTTGCCGCGGTGGCGGTAGTGGAACTTGTCCTTGCAGAGGACCTCGGCGAAGGTGTCGACGTTGTCGGAAGTGGCGGTGGTGGCGCTCCAGGCGTAGTCGCGGCCGTGGCCGAGCTGGACGTAGAGGCTGACCCCCGGGAAGGCGGCGCCGCGGGCGTCGATCCCGGGGCCGTGCAGGTCGACCTCCTGCAGGATCTGCGGCACGAAGTAGCCAACCTGCGGACCCATCACCGCGATCGGGTGTCCGGTGGCCGACTCCTTGGCGGAGACGAGCTCCCAGTTCGAGGCGTGGCCGGCCGCTTCCAGCGCCGCCTGCAGGCGGGCGCCGACGGTGGCGAGCCCGTGCGCCGCGCCGGGGGCGACCGAAGCGCTGGCGGTCTGGGTGAAGTGGACGCTGCCTGGATCGGGCAGCGCCAGGCCCTTCTTGGCGAAGGCGCTACGGGTCTCATACGGGAAGCGTTTGGAGACGGTGGTCGGGGCCTCGGGGTCGTTCTTGGAGCGGAAGTCCGCCCAGGCCCTGCGCCCCGCCTTCTTACCCATCCGCTTGACGAAGGACTGCATCGTCAGGGCCGAGTTCAGCTCGTTGCCGCCGCCCTGGCCGAAGATGCCGCCGACCAGGGAGGCGATCGCGATCACGTCGGTCGGCTTCCACGGTTCCATCGGCTTGTTCAGCAGCGTGTACTCGCCCGGCTTCAGTTTCGGATCGAGGTTGGCGGCGGTGATGTAGGCGTTGATTCCTTCGACGTAGGCGTTGACGTCGTCGACCGCCTGCTGCCCGAGGGCGCCGTAGAGCTGCGGCGCCTGCGCCAGCTGCTTTTCGAGGTCGGCTTCGGTGTAGGGCGCGAACTGCCACTGGCTGGCGTCGGCGCCGGCGTTGGAGCCGCCGAGGAAGGAGGCGAGTTCGGCGCGGCCGGTGTGCCGCAGGACGTCCATCAGGAAGAGGCGGTCGGTCGCCCCCGCGTAGCCGGCGGCGAACATCGTGTCGGCACGGGTGACGCCGTAGACGTGGGGGACACCGAAGGCCTTGTCGCGGACGATCGTCGCCCCGGGGCGCGGTTCGATTTCCGAGGCGACTTCGCCGGCGGGGACGCCGAAGGTGGCGTCCTTGAAGTAGTTCGGGATCTGGTCTTCGGTCAGGGTCGGCGCCGCGTAGAGCAGGTTTTCGTAGAGCGGCTGCTGGTCGGCGAAGTGCGGCGGCAACAGCCCGGGACCGCGGAAGGCGAGGATCTCGCCGAAGCTGGCGGTGCCGTTCTCCCCCGGCGGCAAGACGTTGCGGAAGCCGCCGGCGTCGTTGGTCCCGTAGGGAGCGGGGGCGGCCGCAGTCAGTGGCGCGACGATCGCGAGAGCGAGGAGCGCGGTCAGCAGCGAGAGCGCGGAGCGGGCACAGCTTCGGACACGCAAGAACTTCTCCTTCCGTTGCGGCGCCCCACCGCAAAGGAAAGCTTACCCGGCTGGCTGTCCGGCTAGTCGGAGTCCTCGTGCCAGGGGGTCAAGATTCGCGGTCCCTCCGGGGTAACGGCGACCGTGAACTCGAAGTGGGCGGCGAGCGAGCCGTCCTCGGAGTAGACCGACCAGCCGTCGTCGCCCATCTGCACCAGCGGCCCACCGGCGTTGACCATCGGCTCGATCGCCAACACCATCCCCTCCTCCAGTTCCGGGCCCTTGCCGGGCTCGCCGAAGTTCGGGACCTGCGGTTCCTCGTGCATCTCGCGCCCGATCCCGTGCCCGACCAGGGTGCGGATGATCGAGAGGCCCTCGATCTCCACCGAGCGCTGGATCGCGCTGGAGACGTCGCCGAGGTGGTTGCCCGGCCGCATCTGCTCGACCCCGGCGAAGAGCGAGGCCTTGGTCACGTCGAGGAGCTTCTGCGCCTCGGGGCTGACCGAGCCGATCGGCAGCGTCATCGCCGCGTCGGAGACCCAGCCGTCCTTGACGACGCCGACGTCGATCGAGATCACGTCCCCGCGCTTCAGCTCGTAGCCGCCGGGAATGCCGTGGACGACCATCGAGTTGGGCGAGGCGCAGATCGAGCCCGGGAAGCCGCGGTAGCCCTTGAAGGCGGGCGTCGCCCCCTGGGAGCGGATGAACTTCTCCGCCGCCTCGTCGAGTTCGCCGGTGGTGATCCCGGGCCGCGCCTTCGAGGCCAGCATCTTCAGGCAGCGGACGAGGACGGCGCCGGAGGCGGCCATCTGGTCGACCTGCTCCGGGGTCTTCTTGATGATCATTCTGTACAAGCTAGTGGAGCCCGCGGGGAGGCTCAGACGGTCTCGTCCTGCTCCATCCGCAGCGTCGCCAGGGTGCGGCGAACCTGGTCGGCCACCTCGTCGGGCGCGGCCTCTCCCGCGATCCGCCGCAGGACGCCGCGGTCGTCGTAGTAGGTGACTAGCGGCTTGGTCTTCTCGTGGTAGGTCTCGAGCCGCTTGCGGATCACCTCGGGCTTGTCGTCGTCACGGACGATCAGCGGCGAGCCGTCGATGTCGCAGACGCCCTCCTGCTCGGGCGGTTCGAACTCGACGTGGAAGACGTGTCCGTTGGCCTCGCAGGTGCGGCGGCCGCCCAGCCGGCGCACGACCTCGTCGTCGGAGACGTCGATCAACAGCACCGCGGTCACTCCGCGCCCCAGCTCGGTCAGCTTGGCGTCGAGCGCCTCGGCCTGCGGGGTGGTGCGGGGAAAGCCGTCGAGGATGAAGCCGTCGAGCGCCTCGCTGGAGCCGATCCGCTCGGCGATGACGCCGACGATCACCTCGTCGGGCACCAGGTCGCCGCGGTCCATGTACTCCTTCGCCGTCCGCCCCAGCTCGGTCTCATCCCGCACCGCGGCGCGGAGGATGTCCCCGGTCGCGTAGTAGGGCAGCCGCAGGTCTTCGTTGAGACGCTCGCCCTGGGTTCCCTTGCCGGAACCCGGAGGGCCGAGCAGGACGAGATTCAGCTCAGGCATCCAGAGAGCCTATTTCAAGAAGCCCTCGTAGTTGCGCATCATCAGCTGGGCCTCCAGCTGCTTGACGGTATCGAGCGCGACGCCGATCACGATCAGGATCGAGGTGCCGCCAAAGTAGAAGTTGGCCGCCGTCTGGCTGATCAGGATCGTCGGCAGAGCCGCGGCCGCGCCGAGATAGAGCGCACCCGGGAAGGTGAGGCGGGAGAGGATTTTGTCCAGGTACTCGGCGGTCGGCCGGCCCGGGCGGACGCCGGGGATGAAGCCGCCGTATTTCTTCAGGTTGTCGGCCTGGTCGACCGGGTTGAAGGTGACCGCCGTGTAGAAGTAGGTGAAGAGGATGATGAAGAGGACCTCGCCGACCACGTAGGGCCAGCTGTTGGGGCTGAAGAAGGCGGCGAAGTCGAGCGCGGTGGGGGTGTTGATCATCTGCCCAACCGTCGCCGGGAAGGCCATGATCGAGGCGGCGAAGATGACCGGGATGACGCCGGCCATGTTGACCCGCAGCGGCAGGTAGGTGGAGCCGCCGGAGGTCATTTTGCGCCCGACCACGCGTTTCGCGTACTGGACCGGGATCCGGCGCTGGCCCTCCTGGACGAAGACGATGGCGACGATCACGGCGAGGGCGATGAACGGCATCATCACGATGAAGACCTGATCGGGGTTGTTCCACCATTTGGAGAGGCCGGGGACGATCGAGGAGGCGATCGAGGCGAAGATCATCAGCGAGATGCCGTTGCCGATCCCGCGCTGGGTGATCAGCTCCCCCAGCCACATCAGCAGGGTGCAGCCGGCGGTGAGGCAGATCACGATCAGGAAGAGCCGCGGGAAGGTGAGGTTGCCGACGACGCTTTGCCGGCCGCTGCTGAAGGAGTCGAAGAGGAAGACGTAGCCGAGGGACTGTGCGAAGGCGAGGCCGACGGTGAGGTAGCGCGTGTACTGGGTGATCTTCTGCTGCCCGACCTCGCCCTCTTTCTGCAGGCGCTCGAGCGAGGGCACGACCACGGTCAGCAGCTGGAGGATGATCGAGGCGGTGATGTAGGGCATGATCCCCAGCGCGAAAAGGCTCAACCGGGAAAGGCTTCCCCCGGAGAAGGTGTTGAGGAAGTTGAGGATCCCGCCGCCGCTGAAGTTTTCCGAGACTTCCTTGACCGCGTCGGCGTTGACGCCGGGAGCCGGGATGTAGGACCCGAGCCGGTACAGGGCCAGCATCGCCGCCGTGAAGGCGAGCTTCTTGCGGATGTCCGCAACGCTGAAGGCGTTGAGAATGGTTTTGAGCATTACGGCTCCAGAGTGTGACAGGAACCGCCGGCCGCTTCTATCTTCTCTTTCGCGGCCGCGCTGAAGGCGTGCGCGTGTACCTCGAGTTTCTTCTTGATCTCGCCGCGGGCGAGGACCTTGACCGGGTCCTTCCGCTTCGCCAGGCCCTTCTCCTTCAGGCTCGCGGGCGACACTTCAGCGCCGCTGTCGAAGCGCTCCTCGAGGTCGGAGAGGTTGACCGCCTGGGTCTTGGTGCGGAAGTTCTCGAACGGCATCGACTGCTTTTTGTGCGGGCCGCGGAGCTTTCGCATCCGCATGTGGATCGGGTTCTGCCCACCCTCGTAGCCGGCCTTGCGCTTGCGGCCCGAGCGGGAGCCGGCGCCCTTGTGGCCGCGACCCGAGGTCTTGCCGAGGCCGCTGCCCTCGCCGCGGCCGATCCGCTTGCGGGGCTTTTTCGAGCCCGGCTTCGGCTTCAGATTGTGCAGGCCGATCTCTTCGCTGCGCGAAGTCTCTTTTTTTGACCCTTTTGATGATGAAGCGTTCTCAGCCACCGTCGACCTCGACGAGGTGGGAGACGACCCGCAGCTGCCCCTGCAACTGCTCGGAGTCTTTGAGCTCGGCCGATTTGCCGATCCGCCCCAGCTTCAGCGCCTTCAAGGTCGCTTTCTGGTTCGGGTTGGTCTTCGCGGCAGAGCGAATCTGGCGGACCTTCACCTTGCTCATGAAGACTCACCCTCCGCCGGCTGCACCGGAGCCTCTTTCTCAGCCTCCGCGCCTGCCGACGCTGCTACCTCAGCCGCCTCCTCGGAGGACTCGGCGTCAGCTTTCTCCGTCTCTGCCGCGGGTGGCGACGATTCCGAGGACTCTCCCGGGAGGGAGAGCCCGGAATCGGAGACAGGACCCGCGGCCCCGTTGCCTCCGTCCATGCCAAGAACCTGAGTAACCGTCAGGCCACGCAGCTCCGCAACCTCCTCCGGCCGCCGCAGGCGGACCAGGCCGTCCATCGTCGCCTTCACCAGGTTGATCGGGTTCTGGGTGCCGATGCTCTTGGTGAGGACGTCGCGGACGCCGCCAAGCTCGAGCACGGCGCGGACGCCGCCGCCGGCGATGACGCCGGTACCGGGGCTGGCCGGGCGCAGGACGACGTGGCCGGCGCCGAAGCGACCGATGATGCGGTGGGTGATGGTGTTCCCGTATTTGGGCACCCGGATCAAGTTCTTGCGGGCGTCCTCGACGCCCTTCTGGATCGCCAGCGGGACCTCGCGGGCCTTGCCGTAGCCGATCCCGACCACGCCCTCCTCGTCGCCCACGGCGACGAGCGCGGTGAAGGAGAAGCGCCGGCCGCCCTTGACCACCTTGGCGACGCGGTTGATCTCGATCACCCGCTCCTGCAGGTCCAGCCCGCGGGGACTGACCGTTTCCACGTTTCTGACGTCCATACCCTTCATAAGCAGCGGCTCACCGTAGCGGAACTACGGCTTCAGAAAGCCAGACCCCCCTCTCGCGCACCATCGGCCAGCGCCTTGACGCGACCGTGGTACTGGTAGCCGCCGCGATCGAAGACGCAGGCCTCGACGCCGGCGGCCTTGGCCCGCTCGGCCAGCAGTTCGCCGGCCTTCTTCGCCTGCTCGGTGGCGCTGAGCTTGCGCAGCTCCGGCTCGATCCAGTTGACCGCGGCCACGGTGTGGCCTTTGGCGTCGTCGATGAGCTGGGCGAAGACGCCCTTGTTGGAGCGGTAGACCGAGAGCCGCGGCCGCTCGGCGGTGCCGTGGACGCGGGCGCGGACGCGGCGGCGCCGTTTGAGCCGGCGCTGACGCTTGGTGAGAACGGTCATGCGCGCTTACCCACCTTCCGCAGCACCTGCTCGTCTTTGTAGCGGATGCCCTTGCCCTTGTAGGGCTCCGGCGGGCGGCGCTTGCGGATGTCCGCGGCGACCTGGCCGACGAGCTGCTTGTCGATGCCTTTGACGATCACTTCGGTCGGCTGCGGGACTTCGAAGTCGATTCCCTCGGGGGCGTCGATCGCCACCGGGTGCGAGTAGCCCAGGGCCAGCTCCAGTTTTTTCCCTTTCAGGGCGGCGCGGTAGCCGACGCCCTGGATCTCCAGGCGCTTCTCGAAGCCCTCGGTCACGCCCTCGACCATGTTCGCGATCAGGCTGCGGGTGAGGCCGTGCAGGGCCCGGTGCTCGCCGCGGTCGGTGGGGCGGGAGACGGTGACGTTCCCGTCCTCCTGCTCGACCTTCATCTCGGCGGAGAGGGTCTGGTGCAGCTCCCCCTTCGGGCCTTTGACGGCGATGTTCCCAGGGGCGATCTCCACCGAGACGGCGTCGGGCACGGGGACGGGCTTTCTTCCGATCCGGCTCATCGGCTCACCAGACGTAGGCGACGACCTCGCCGCCGACGCCTTTCTGACGCGCTTCGTGGCCGGTCATCACGCCGGCGGAGGTGCTGACGATCGCGGTCCCGGTCCCGCCGTCGACGCGGGGGACGCTTTTGTGGTCGACGTAGCGGCGCCGCCCGGGGCGGGAGACGCGTTCGATCCCGAGGATCACCGGCTGGCGGTCCTCGGTGTACTTGAGCTCGACGTTGATCGCCTCGCCGACGGCAGCCGGCTTGCGGCTGAAGTCCTTGATGTAGCCCTGCTCCTTGAGGATGCGGGACATCTCCAGCTTGAGGCCGTTGAGGGGGATCTCCACCTCGTCGTGGCCGGCGCGGATCGCGTTGCGGATCCGGGTCAGGTAATCGGCGATCGGGTCAGTGTGCATCGGTTCTCGTCCCTACCAGCTCGACTTGGTCATGCCGGGGATGTACCCCTCGTGGGCGGCCTCGCGCAGGCAGATCCGGCAGAGGCCGAATTTGCGGAAGTAAGCGCGGGGGCGGCCGCAGCGGCGGCAGCGGTTGTAGCCACGCGATTTGAACTTCGGATCGCGCGCCTGCTTCACCTTCATCGAAGTCTTAGCCATTCTCTGAACTCTCCTCGGCCGTCTCGCCGGCCTCGTCGTCTCCGCCCTCGGCGGCGCCCTCGTCCTCGCCTTCCGGCTTGGCGTAGGCCTCGGGGTTCTCCTCTTTCAGCTGCTCGAGGGCCGCCCGCTCGACTTCAGCTTTCTGGCGGGCCTCCTCTTTGAGCTGCTCTTCTTCGGCTTCCTTTTCTTTCGCTTCGCGCTCGGCCTGTCCGGGACGGCCCTCCTGGGCGAACGGCATCCCCAGCCCGAGCAGAAGCTCGAAAGCCTCGAGGTCAGTTTTAGCGGAAGTCGTGATCGTCACGTCCAGACCCCGGACGACGTCGACCGAGTCGTAGTCGATTTCGGGGAAGATCAGCTGCTCTTTGACGCCCATCGAGTAGTTGCCGCGGCCGTCGAAGGAGCGCGGGTTGAGGCCGCGGAAGTCGCGGATCCGCGGCACCGCGATCGAGACGAGGCGGTCGAGGAACTCCCACATCCGGGCCCGGCGCAGGGTCACCGAGACGCCGACCGGCATCCCCTCGCGCAGCTTGAAGGAGGCGACCGACTTGCGGGCGCGGCGCACGCTCGGCTGCTGGCCGGCGATGATCGCCAGCTGTTCCTGGGCGAGTTCGAAGGAGCGTTTGTCCTGTTTCTCTTTGCCCAGTCCCATGTTGAGCGTGATCTTCTCCAGGCGCGGGGCCTCCATCGGCGTCGAGTAGCCGAATTTCTGCGTCAGCGCCGGCAGGACCTCCTGCTCGTAGCGCTCGCGCAGGCGCGGCGGCGGTGCGGCCTGCGAAGTCGGTGCCATGGTCGCCTCCATCAGCCGATCTCGTTCCCGGTCCGCTTCGCGTAGCGGACTCGCTTGCCGCCTTTGTCGACGCGGACGCCGATGCGGGTCGGTTTGTTGTCTTTGGGATCGAGCAGCATCACGTTCGAGACGTCGATCGGCCCCTCCTTTTCGACGATCCCCCCGGCCTGCGGGTTTTTCAGATCGGTCTGGGAGCGGGGCCGTTCGTGGCGCTTGATGATGTTGAGGTTCTCGACGTAGACCCGGCGCTTTTTCGGATCGGTGCGGGTGACGCGGCCTTTCTTGCCGGCGTCCTTGCCGCCGATGATCAGCACCTGGTCGTCGGTGCGAATGCGCATGGACTTGGCCATCGCTAGAGCACCTCCGGGGCGAGCGAGATGATTTTCATGAAGTTGCGATCGCGCAGTTCGCGCGCCACCGGGCCGAAGATGCGGGTGCCGCGCGGGTTGTTGCTGGCCGGGTCGATCAGCACCGCGGCGTTCTCGTCGAAGGAGATGTAGGTGCCGTCGGGGCGGCTGAGCGGCTTGCGGGTGCGGACGACGACGGCCTGCACGACCTCGCCCTTGCGGACGCCGCCCTGCGGGCTGGCCGATTTCACGGTCGCGGTGATGACGTCGCCGACGCTCGCGTAACGGCGGTGGGAACCGCCTTTGACGCGGATGCAGAGGATCTCGCGCGCGCCCGAGTTGTCGGCGACCTTGAGCCTGGACTCCTGCTGGATCATCGCCCTACCTCGCCTTCTCCACCACGTCGACCAAGCGCCAGCGCTTGGTCTTGGAGAGCGGCCGGGTCTCGATCACGCGGACCACGTCGCCCTCGCCGGCCTCGTTGCGCTCGTCGTGGGCGTGCAGCTTGGTCGAGCTGCGGACGATCTTCTCGTAGGTGCGGTGACGGCGGGCGATGTCGATGCGAACGGTGATCGATTTGTCGCCCTTGCTGGAGACGACGATCCCCTGCCGCACCTTGGCCGCGTTCGACTCGCGCTCGGCCGGGGGGGTGCCGGTGCCGGCGGTGTGGGCGGTCTTGGCGGCGGCGCGCTGCTTGCGGCGCAGCTCCGCCTTGCGTTGGCGCTCCTGGGCCCGCAGCGATTTGCGCTCCTCGGTGTCGGAGGGCAGCGCTTTGCGCACCGGGCGGCGGGATTTCTGCAGCCGGCGGCGCTCCTTCCAGGGAAGCTCATCCTCGGGGTTGGGCTCCGAAGCCTGGGCCTCTTCGGCGGCAGGCGCGTCGGGCGCCTCCTCGGCCTCGGCGACAGGCGCCTCCTCGGCGGGAGCCTCTTCAGCCGCGGGAGCCTCCTCGGCGGGAGTCCCCTCGGCCGCGGGGGTCTCCTCGGCCTGGGGCTCCTCGGTCGTCTCGTCTTTTTTCTGCTCGTCGTCGCTCATATCCGTCGGGTCTCTTTCTCGACATCGATGCCGCGGGCCTTGGCCACCGTCAGGAGCCTGGCGATGTCCCTCTTCGCCTGGCCCAGCCGGGAGGTGTTCTCGAGCTCACCGGTCGCGTGCCGGAAGCGGAGGTTGAAGGCCTCCTGCTTGGCGTCGATCAGTTTCGCCACCAGCTCGTCGTCTTTGAGGTTATGCACCTCAGCCGCCTTCATCACTCGCCGGCCCCCTCGCGCATGACGAATTTGGTTTTGACGGGAAGCTTGTGACCGGCCAGGCGCAGCGCTTCGCGCGCCAGCTCCTCGGGGACGCCCGCCAGCTCGAACATCACCTTGCCGGGCTTGACCACGGCGACCCAGCCCTCGGGGTTGCCCTTGCCGGATCCCATCCGGGTCTCGGCCGGCTTCTTCGTGTAGGGCTTGTCGGGGAAGACGTTGATCCAGACCTTGCCACCACGTTTGATCTTGCGGGTCAT
>Ga0207661_10000617_pt1 | contig 22827 bp, 22 predicted proteins | sample KBSC713LmetaG_FD_184337 | JGI IMG/M metagenome (GOLD analysis project Ga0207661, IMG submission 184337) | Corn rhizosphere microbial communities from Kellogg Biological Station, Michigan, USA - KBS C7.1-3L metaG (SPAdes) (version 2) | ecosystem: Host-associated > Plants > Roots > Rhizosphere ...
GCCGCCCACGCCTGCGCCGACAGCACGATCTGCCCCTCGGTGATGTACCCCGTGAGATCCGGTACCGGGTGGGTGATGTCGCCGGCCGGCATGGTGAGTACCGGCAGGATGGTCACCGAGCCCGGCGTGCCCCGCACGCGCCCGCACCGCTCGTAGAGCGAGGCGAGATCGCTGTAGAGGTACCCCGGGTACGCCTGCCGGGCCGGGATCTCGCCGCGTGCCGCGGACACCTCGCGCACCGCCTCGCAGTAGCTGGTCATGTCGGCGGCCACCACGAGTACGTGGCGGCCGAGCCGGAAGGCCAGGTGCTCGGCGACGGTCAGCGCGATGCGCGGCGTGAGGATGCGCTCGATGACCGGATCGTCGGCGGTGTTGAGCAGCAGCACCAGTTCCCCGGCCGCGGACCGCTCGGCCAGCGCGGCCCGGGCGGCGGCGGCGTCGGCGTGGCTGAGACCCATCGCCGCGAAGACCACGCAGAACGGTTCGCCACCGGCGGTCGCCTGTGCGGCGATCTGGGTCGCCAGCTCCAGGTGCGGCAGGCCCGCCACGGAGAAGATGGGCAGCTTCTGCCCGCGCACCAGGGTGGTCAGGGTGTCGATCGCGCCGACGCCGGTGAGCACCGGGTCGGCCGGCGGCTCCCGCCGTACCGGGTTGAGCGGGCGGCCGGACACCTCGCTCGTCGCGGTGCCGAACACCGGTGGCCCGCCGTCGATCGGCTCGCCGCGGCCGTTGCAGACCCGACCGAGCCAGTCGGGGCCCACCGGTACCCGCAGCGGGCCGCCCGTGAAGGCGACCGACGCGCGGGCCGGTGCGAGCCCCTCGGTCCCCTCGAGCACCTGGACCACCGCGAGGTCCCGATCCACCTCGAGCACGAGGCCGTGCCGCACACTGCCGTCGGCCAACCGGATGGTGGCGAACTCGTCCCAGCCGACCCCGCACACTCCGCGCACCACCAGCAGCGGGCCGTGTGCCCGCACCACGTCCGTGTGCTCGACAAGATTGGCCAGTGTCACGGCGACGCCTCCAATCGGGCAAGCAGCGCCGGGCCGAGCCGGCGCAGCTCGTCGAGCCTGTCCGTTCCGAACTCCTCTCGGGCACGCAGGATCGGCGAGAGATCCGCCTGCTCGATCGACTCGGCGGGGTGTCCCGCCTCGACCAGTCGCTGGCACCCCGACACCACGTCCAGCACCAGATCGAGCAGGGCCGCGGTGCGCTCCGGTGCGCTGCGCGCGTCCACCGGCGACAGCGCGCTCTGCTGAAGCACCCCCTCGCGCAGCAGCCGGCCGCCCAGCAGGACCATCCGCTCGCGTGCGGGCAGCGCGGTGACGCCGACCAGATCGGCCAGCGCCGCCAACCGGTCCGCCTCACCGAGCAGGGCCACGGCGCGGGCGCGTCGCCCGGCCCACTCCAGGTCGCCGTTCCCGGCGTACCAGGCGCCGAGCCGGTCGGCGTCCCGGCAGTACGAGCCGCGCCAGGTCACCGCCGGATAGTGACGGGCGTAGGCCAGTTCCCGGTCCAGTGTCCACAGTGTACGGACGAACCGTTGGGTCTGCGCGGTGACCGGCTCGGTGAGGTCCCCGCCCGGCGGGGACACCGCCCCGATGACGGTCACCGACCCGGTGGCGTCGCCGAGGGTGCGCACCAGCCCGGCGCGCTCGTAGAAGGCGGCCAACGCCGAGGCGAGCCCCGCCGGGTACCCCTCCTCGGCAGGCAGGGCGCCGGTACGGGAGGCGAACTCCCGCAGCGCCTCGGCCCAGCGGGAGGTGGAGTCGGCGATGACCACCGCGTGGTAACCCATGTCGCGGTAGTACTCGGCCACCGTGACACCGGTGTAGATGCTCGCCTCGCGGCCCATGATGGCCATGTTGGACGTGTTCGCGACGATGACGGTCCGGTCGGTGAGCCGGCCGCCGGTACGCGGGTCGGACAGCGCCGCCAGCTCGGCCATGGCGTCGGCCATCTCGTTGCCGCGCTCACCGCAGCCGACGTACACGATGACGTCGGCATCGCACCACTTGGCGATCTGCTGCAGCAGCACGGTCTTTCCGGTACCGAAGCCGCCCGGTACGGCGGCCGTCGCACCCTTCGCGATCGGGAAGACCGCGTCCAGTACCCGTTGCCCGGTCAGCAGCGGCTCGGCGGACACGAGCCGCGCGTGGAACGGCCGGGGGCGGCGCACCGGCCACCAGGCGGCCAGCGTCACCGGGGTACCGGCGACGGTCGCGATCGGCTGGTCGGCCCGGTACCGGCCGGCCGGCGCCAACCAGTCCAGCGTCCCCTCGATGCCCGGCGGTACGAGTACCCGGTGTGCCAGGGGCCCCGCATCGGTCACCACGCCCAGCTCGCCGCCGGCGGCGGCGGTCGCCAAGTTCGCGCGCGGCTCGAACGTCCACTCACGGCTGTCCACTATGGACGGCCCGGGCCCGAGCCAGGTGGGTGCGGTGGCGAGCGGGCGCAGCAGGCCGTCGAAGACCCCACCGAGCAGCCCTGGACCCAGCCGGGCGCACAGCGGCCGGCCGAGCGGGCGGGCCGGCGCACCGGCGGCAAGCCCGCCCGTGTACTCGTAGGCCTGCGCGACCACCCGCCCGCCGCGCACCTCCACCACCTCCGCCGGCAGCCACTGCGCGCCGATCTCGAGCAGGTCCGCCATGGCCACGCCGGGCAGGTGATCGAGCTCGACCAACGGCCCGTTGACCCGCCGCACCACTCCCCGCTCGTTCATGGCCGCTCCAGCTCTCCGCCGCACTCGTCGACCGCCCGGTCCACGAGAACCGTGAGTGACAGGTCCAGGCGCCGGCCCGGGACCGCGCCGCGCACGCCGCCACCCGGCACGTCCGTGATGTCCGCGCCGGCGCCCAGCACCTGCCGTACCGCGTCGGCCAACCGCGCGCGCAGGGCCGGGTACTCCGGCTCGGCGGCCAGCCTCGACACGGCCGCCCGGGCCGCGGCGCGCAGTTGCTCGTACGCCTCCCGCCGGGCCGTGAGGATGACGGCGCGGGCCTGCTGCCGCGCCGCGGCCAGGTCGGCCGCCAGCGCCGCCGCGGCGTCCGCCGCGCCGGCCTCCCGGGCTCCGGAACGGATCCGCGCCGCCTCCTCGTCCGCGGCGCATCGCTCGTGCGCGGCGGCCTGCCGGGCCTTGCCGAGGCGTTCCGCTGCGTCGGACCGGGCAGCCCCGAGCAGCGCGTCGCGCACCGGCGCGAGCGCGGCGTCGAGGTCGGGCGTGGCGCTCACCGCGGAATCACCGCGACGATCGGCGCGGTACCGGTCCCGACTGGGGGATCCACGGCGGCGGCCGCGCCCGGACCCAGGATCACCAGCGCCACATCGGCGGGCAGCGCCCGCCAGGCGGCGCGCGCGGATTCATCGTCCTCGGCCGGCAGGACCAGCACGCCGGCCAGCCCGAAGCCGCGGACCTCGGCCTCGGCGCCGATCGCGGCGATGCGGCCCATCGCGGCTCACGCCTTCCCGATCAGAATGATCGCCACGATCAGCCCGTAGATGGCGATCCCTTCGGCCAGCCCGACGATGACCATGGCGCGACCGAACAGCTCGGGCCGCTCGCTGAGGGCCGCCAGCGCCGCGGCACCGGTGTAGGCGACCGCGATCGCCGCGCCGATCGACGAACCCGCCACCGCGATCGCGGCGGCCAGCAGCGCCAGCGCGCCCGAGCCGGACGCTCCCGCGGCCTGCGCCCCGGCGAGCGCACCGGGATCGGCGTGTGCGGGCACACCGCTCAGTGCCAGTGCCGCGACCGCCACCCCGGCAACGAGCACCACCAGGTTGCCCCAGGCCAGGATCCGCACGGCGAGCCGGCCATGCCGGCGCCGCAGTACGTGACGGCGCCGCAGTACCAGCGCGGCGGCCCCACCGGCGGCCAGCGCGGGCGCCGCGATCAACCAGGCGAACATGACTCCTCCTCCGACTTGCCGACCGCGCCATCCAGGGCCAGCGGTACGTGCCAGGGCCGGAACGGCCGGCCCTCCAACTGGAAGACCCGGGAGAACAGCTCGTAGTACTCCAGCCGCAACGCCTGCACCCCGGCCACCAACGCCTCCAGCGCGAACGACAGCGCGTTGCCCAGCGCGAAGACCAGCACCCCGCCGGCCGCGCCGATGACGCCGTGGCGCCACAGTCCGGTCGCCGCGCCCCACACGATCCAGCCGAGCACGGCGTGGGTCAGCCCGAACGCCGCGAGCCGGGCGAACGACATCACGTTGGCGCCCAGCCGGATGACCGTGTCGAACAGCTCGACGGCGGCCTGCAACGCGCCGGCCGGGCCGCCGCCGGATCCGGCCAGCAGCCCCGCATACGCCAGCACCAAACCGAGCACCGCGAGCGCCGCGGCCGGGTACCACACCCAACTCCGGTGCACCTGCAACGCCGTGGCGGCCACGCCGGCCGCGAGGAACAGCAGCGATCCCGCGACCCCGGAGGGCGCGTACACGGCCAGCCCCCAGCCGCCCTCGCGCACCCGGTTGACGATGCCGAGCAGGTAGGCCCCGGCCAGCAGCACGGCGCCGAGGCCGACCCCGCCGACCAGCAGCACCACCGGCCGGTCCAGCGGCGCCAGCCACCAGGCCGGTACCAGACCGGTCGGCCCGAAGAACTCGCCGTAACCGAGGCCGAACAGCATCGCGGACAGTCCCGCGCCGAGCCCGAACAGCCAGTACCGGCGTAGCCCGGCCAGGCGCGGCCACCGGGACGCCCGCACGGCGAGGGCGGCCAGCACCAGCAGCGCGCCGTGGCCGACATCGCCGAACATCGCGCCGAACATCACCAGGTACGCCAGGCCCGCCGGTACGGTCGCGTCGACGTCGCGGTACGGCTCGGTGGCGTAGGTACCGACGAGTGGGGCGAAGCCGCGCCGGAGCGCCCCCGGCCGCACCGCGGTGGGCGGGTCAATCCCCGCCGGGCGCGGCAGCGGGGCGATGGCCGCGCCGACCGCGGCCAGCCGGGCGCGCAGCGCGGGCAGTTGTGCCTGCGGCGTCCAGCCCAGCAGCGCGGCGACTTCGTCGCGCACCACGGCGTCGGCCGCGTGAGCGGTCAGCTGCGCCTCGCCGGCCAACAGGTCGGCCCGCCCGGCCAGGCGCAGGGCGTCCACGTCCGGCGCCCTCGCGGCAAGCCTCGCCGCGCCGGCGGCCGCCACGACCGAAGGCGTGTCCACTGTGGATGGACGGTCGATCTGGTCGAGCTCCACGGTTCCCGCGTCGGCGACCCGGACCAGCATGTCGCGCAGTGCTCCCAGCGGCGCGGCCACGGCCACCCGGGTCATCGGCTGCGGCGTCCACGCCTCACGCCAGCGCATCGAACGCCTCGAGCCCGCGGCCGCCGTGCGCCGCCGCCGCCAGGGCCGCGCGCACCAGCCATGCGTCGGCCACGAGCAGGCCCACCGCGCCGACCGCGGCGCCCGGCCCGAACCCGGCCCGGGACACCAGGCCGGCAGCCTGCGCGCGCATCAATGACCACCAGCGCAGTTCGGCCCGCCACAGGTCTTCGGGCCGCTCGATGTCGCGCAGCACGCGCGCGACCGGGGCGGGCGCGGCGGCGGCCAGTCCGCTCACCGAGCCTGCCGCGACGCAGTCCGGGCCTAGCATCCGGATGGCCACGACCGCGGCCCGGGGCGGCAGCTCGCGACCCACCACGAACCTCTCCCGGGCCACCAGCAGCCCCACCGCGCCCACGGCCCAACCGGCGGCCACCGGAACCCGGCCTCTCACGCGATCGGCCCAGTCCAGCCGCATGCCCAGCCGGATATCCCGCGCCAAGGCTCCACCGGGGTCGCCCCAGGCCGAGGTGCTCAGCGCGGTACGCAGCTCGCCGGGTGATCCAGCCATCGCCAGGCGTGGCCACGCGGTGGCCAGCATGCCCAGCCGGTACGGGTGGGTGGCCGGTCCACCGGCCCAGGCGAGCAACTGCCGGTCGACATTCGCTATCTCGAACCAGCCGGCCAGCGCGCGCAGCGTCCGCACGCCGTCGGCGGGCAGCCACCCCGCCAGTACCCGCATGTTCCACAGCACGGTCGCGGCGAGAGCGTCCTGCGCGTCGGCAAGCTCCGCGCCCGCGACAAGCTCACGCCGGTACGGCGAAGACGTCAACGCGTCAAGCGCCGCGGCGAGCGACGGGCAGGCGGCCACCCGGCGTGCGCCCGCGGAACCGAGCCGGCGCTCGGCCATGGCGCGCGACCGCACGGTGCCGGCCACCCACCCGGCGGCCATCACGGCGCTCCCACCGGATCGGCCGGCCGTGGCACGCGACGCGCGTCAGTGGCACCTGCCGGCGCGGCGGGCCGTGCCGGGGCGAGTTCGTCCACCCGCGCCCGCACCCCGGCGAGGATCCGGTCAACGGTCGCGGGCAGCCGCTGCGCCGTGCTCTGGCGCACGGCGTCGGCCTGCGCGGCCGCCCGCGCGGCGAGTTCGGCCAGCTCCGTCTGGGTGTTCGCGCGGCCGCGAGCCGCCTCGCGCGCGCGTTCGGCTCCCACGCTCGCCCGGGCCTGCGCGATCAGCGCGGTCGCCTGCTCCGCGGCCCGCCGCTCCAACTCGGTCGCCCGATCGGCTGCGGCAGCCCGGATTCCGGCCGCCTCGCGCACGGTCGCCGCCAACGCCGTGAAGACCGGCGCGAGTTCCCGCTCGGCCGCCGCGCGGCGGTCCGCCGGTACCCCGACCGCGCCGGCAGGTCCCGGTGCCCCGGCCGGGCGCAGCCGGTCGAGGAGGTCACTGACCCGTGGCATGAGCCGCTCCGTCCGCCCGGAGATTCTCCGACGCCACCAACGGTTCACCGGCCGGTACCCGGCGAGCAGTGCCGAAGGTCCCGGCGGCCGGCGCGTAACGGCCCTGTCCGGACCCGTCGAGCGGGCCGAGCGTAGGAAACGGAGTAGTACATCTTCGAGGAGGTCAACGATGACCGACCGACCATCACTCGCGGAGCTGGGCCTGGGCACCGGAAAGAAGGCCCGGCTGCACCGCATCCTCTTCCAGCACGGGCTGGGCAACGGCACGGCCCTGTTCCTGCCGTACGACCAGGGCCTGGAGCACGGACCCCGGGACTTCTTCGCCAACCCGGCGGCGGCCGACCCGCGGTACATCCTGCGCCTGGCGACCGAGGGCGGCTTCAACGGCATCGCCATCCAGATCGGGCTGGCCGAGAAGTTCTACTGGGACTACGCCGGCGAGGTGCCGCTGATCCTGAAGCTGAACGGCAAGACCGACATCCCGCCGGACGACCGGGCGCTGTCCCCGCTCAACGCCACCGTCGCCGACGCCGTGCGACTCGGCGCCGACGCGGTCGGCTACACCTTGTACGTCGGCACTCCCGCCCAGGAGCAGGACTTCGCGCAGTACCTCGCGGTGCGCCGCGACGCCCAGCGGTTCGGCATGCCGCTGATCGTCTGGGCGTACCCGCGAGGATCGGCGGTGGAGGCCAAGGGCGGCAAGTCCTCGTTCTACGCCGTGCACTACGCCGCCCGTACCGCGAGCGAGCTGGGTGCCGACGTGGTCAAGGTGAACTTCCCCAACCCCGACAAGCGGGTCGGGGTGCCCGCCCTGTACACCGCCGAATTCACCAGCCAGCAAGCCGTCGACGCGGTCGTCGCGGCCGCCAACCGTACCCTCGTACTGATCTCCGGCGGGGAGAAGGCCGGCGACGAGGCCATGCTGGACAAGGCGGCCCAGTCGCTGGCGGCCGGCGCGACCGGACTCATCTTCGGTCGCAACGTCTGGCAGCGCGACCACGACGCGTCGCTACGATTCGTCGCCGAACTGCGCGACGTCCTGGCCAAGTACCCCAGCAAGTGAAGGATTCAGCATGACCGAGCAGAGCAGGCAGTCGTGCTCGGGCCGACGGGGCGGCCCCGGAGGTGCCGGGGGTGCCGTCTACGGCCTGGGCCTGATCGGCGCCCTCGTGTACTACATCCAGCACGCACACGGGTTCTGGGCCGTCGTCCTCGGGATACTCAAGGCCCTCGTCTGGCCCGCGTTCCTCGTCTACGACGCGCTCAAGCATCTCGCGTCCTGAATGGCGCCGGCGCACCGAACCCGGGGCCGGCTTTCCGGTGCGGCGCGATGCTCGTCGACCCGACCATGTCGGTCACCGGTCCTCCGGCCCGGTTCCATGGGTCGTTGCGCCCTGAACGGCCGACCGGGTCGGCGTGACGGTGAAGGTAGGAGTGGGAAAGGCCCATTCCGCGTTTGAAGGAGGCTGCGATGAGGCCCACCCGCAGGACTCTCACGAGAGCCCTGCTCCTGCTCACGTTGATCCTGCCCGCCTCGGTCGGCTGCGGGACGAACGCGCCCCCGGTCGGATCGCCGTCGGCCGCACCGACCACGACGATCGCCAGTCCGGCACCAAGCACCACGTCGAGCCCGCCACCTACCGCCACCCCGGCCCAGCCCACCCCGACCCAGTCCGTACCAACCCCGTCGACACCCGTACCGCCGCCGGGCTGGACCGTCGTATCGTCCCGAGTCGCGTACCAGTGGCGGTGGCCGGGCGGCGGCGTCACCGTCAACCACACGTACCCGGTGCCGCCGGTTGCCGAACTGGTGTCCATCGGCGCCGGCAACCACCCGGACGACCCGGGCGACCGCCCCTACAACCGCATGTCGTTCAGCTTCACCACGGCGTACCCCACCTACACGTTCGAGTACGTCAACCAGCTGATCGCCGACGGAAGCGGCCAACCGATCCCGCTTGCCGGGCTCGGCGTGCTGCGTATCGTCTTCACCCCGGCGCAGGCACACAACCCGGCCGGCACCGCCTCGTCCATCCAGTCGCAACCGCCGGCCCACCTCGGCATGGCCCGGATGGTGGAGTACGCCCGGGCGGGTGACTTCGAGGGCCACCTGTCCTACGGCATCGGCATCACCTGGCCGGACCCGCACAGCAACGCGCAGATCGCCGTTCGCGTCTACGAGGTGACCTACACCAACAGCCACGGCGAGCATCGCTACGTCATCGCGTTCGACGTCGACGCGCGGTGACCCGAACGAGCGGACCTCCCGGCGGTTCCGTGCGTACTGCCCTGCCGGGCCGGATGGCCCGGTAGGTCGGGACGTTGGTTCCTGCAGGGGCCGGCCGGGCCGGTCGACGCTTGAAGACAGCGACACCCGACGGGTCCGGGCGGCCCGCTCGGTCCCCGGCGGGAAGCACTACCGCCAGGAGGTGGCGACATGGGACGCGCACGGGTGCGTGACGTCATGACCAGCGAGGTGGTCAGCGTCGGCGAGGGTGTCACCTTCCAGCAGATCGTGGCGCTGCTGTCCGAGTACCGCATCAGCGCGGTACCGGTCGTGGACGACAGGCGCCGCGTGCTCGGTGTGGTGTCCGAGGCGGACCTGACCCATCAGATGATCCAGGACGCCGGGCAACACGCGCCGCACCGGGGCTGCCAGCCCCGCGCGGCCAGCTGGTCCCAGGAGGGGATGGTCGCCGCAGAACTGATGACGTCGCCCGCGGTCATCATCGAGGCGGAGGCGTCACTCGCCGCGGCGGCACGGCTCATGGAGCAGCGCGCGGTCAAGCGCCTGCCGGTCCTCGACCGGGACGGCGTGCTGATCGGTATCGTGTCGCGCCGCGATCTGCTGCGCGTGCACCTACGATCCGACGAGGAGATCCGGCGCGCCGTCGAGAAGCAGGTGCTGTGGGAGTGGTTCCAGGTCACCGAACCCTACGTCCGCGCCTCGGTTCGCGACGGAGTGGTGACGCTCATCGGTGAGCTGCCCCGACGGCGCCAGACAGCCCTGGCCGCTCAGCTGACCCGGTCCGTCGACGGCGTGGTCGACGTGGTCAACCGGCTGACGTACCGCGCCGACGACGCCCCGTTCGCCCCGACCAGGCAGGCGACCTCGCGGCAATGACCGGCACGGTCCACTGTGGAGGTACCGGCGCCCTTGGGCGCCGGTACCGCCTCGGTCGGCGTCAGTGCGACAGGTGAACCTCCTCGTGGGTGACCGCCTCGATCCTGGGACTTGCGTCGCTCGGCCTACTTCAACCATGGGTTGTCGGAGACCAGCTTGGTGCTTCCCCACCACCGGCCCAGGCCCCAGGTGTTCTCCGCGCCGAGCGCAGCCAACGCGACCAGCAGCCCGGCGTACACGAGGTGGTCGTCCATGAACACGTTGTTCGCCGGTGGCAGCACCACCGACCACATCATGAGCAGCAGCAGCGCGCCGGTGGCCGCGGCGACCCGCATGCCGATACCGGTGATCAGCGCCAGGCCGATGCCGGCGAGGCCGACCATGAACAGCCAATCAGCCCACGCCGCCCCGGCGATCGAGTGGTAGAAGCCGCTGAAGGCACCCTGGGCGCCAGACTTGAGGAAGCCCTGCGTGGGGCTGCCGCCATGAATCCACGCGGCCTTCGCGGCCGTCTCGTGCCCCAGGCCGAACAGCTTGTCCAGGAAGGCCCACAGGAACACCCACCCGAGGGACAACCTGAGTCCGGCCAGCACATACCGTGCGGCGCGCTCCTGCGCGCTGGCCAGCACGCTGTCTGACGTGCGCGCCTTGCCCGCGGCCACGCTGCCCGGGCCGTGCGCGATGGTTGCCATGACCATCACTTCCTTTCGTCATGCTGTCACCCTCAGGTTCGGTGAGCTGTACCGTCGCGGTCAGGGCCACAGGTAGTCCATCCACGGGACATTGGGCCTGGGCGCCGGGGCTGCACGGCACTTCACGCCGGTGGCCGTCCGGCGAAACGTGGGATGCGGAGAAAACGGCCACAGCAAGAAGGAGGCAGCCATGAAGGCACTGGTTTACGGCGGCCCGCAGCAGAAGTCGTGGACGGAGGTACCCGACCCGGCGATCAGCGACCCGCGCGACGCGATCATCCAGGTGGACACCGTCACCATCTGCGGTACCGATCTGCACATCCTCGGCGGCGACGTACCCGCCGTGACCCCCGGGCGGATCCTCGGCCACGAAGCCGTCGGTACCGTCGTGGAGGTCGGCTCCGGCATCACCAACCTGGTACCCGGCGACCGGGTGCTCGCCTCGTGCATCTCCGCGTGCGGGGTATGCGCCTACTGCCGGCGCGGCAGCTACGGGCAGTGCCTGCGCGGCGGCGGCTGGATCCTCGGCCACAAGGTCGACGGCGTGCAGGCGCAGTACGCGCGGCTGCCGTTCGCCGACCTGTCCACCTACAAGCTGCCCGACAGCATCAGCGACGAGTCCGCCGTGCTGCTGGCCGACATCCTGCCCACCTCCTACGAGGTCGGTGTCCTCAATGGACAGGTACGCCCCGCAGACACCGTGGCCGTGGTGGGGGCCGGGCCGATCGGCCTGGCCGCCATCCTGGGCGCACGCCTCTACTCCCCCTCGCACATCATCGCCATCGACAAGGCCGACGCCCGCCTACAGGCCGCCAAGCAGTTCGGCGCTGACGTCGTCGCCAAGCCGGACGAGGATCCGCGCGAGCTGATCGCCGCCCTGACCGACGGTCTGGGCGCCGACGTGGTCATCGAGGCCGTCGGTACGCCGGCGACGTTCGAACTGTGCACCACCCTGGCCCGGGCCGGTGGCCGCATCGCCAACATCGGCGTACACGGCCAGCCCGCGACCCTGCACCTGGAAGACCTGTGGATCCGCAACATCACCATCACCACCGGACTGGTCGACACCTACTCCACCCCGACACTGCTACGCATGCTCGGCGCCGGCCAGTTGGACGTCGGCCACATGGTCACCCACCGCTTCCCGTTCGACGACTTCATCGAGGCGTACGACGTGTTCTCCTCCCCCGCCACGACCGGCGCGCTGAAGGTCGTACTCAGCAAACGGTGACCCCTGACTGGCCGGGCCGACCGGCCCGGGTGGCCAACCCATGACGGGACCTTCGCCACCACGGGTCGGGACCGTCGGCCCGGACCGGTGACTCGTCCGCGCACCACGCTGGAGGAAAGAGCACCGGACGTCGCGCCGCGATCGGCGTCATCACGCCGGCGCTGAATGTCCACCGGAAAGGACGGTGACAACGATGGCCACACCGACCATCGAGCGACACCCCGACATCGTGGCACTGCGCATGAAGTACGAGCAGGCCAACGAGACGCACGTCGCGCACATCGTCAACGGCTTCGCCTTGATGGCGGGCCTGTACCTGGCGATCTCCCCCTGGGTCGTCGGCTTCCAAACCCTCACCCCGCTGGCGATCGTCAACCTCCTGACCGGCCTGACGCTGGTCGCGCTCGCGTTCGGGCTCGGCGCCGCGTACGGCCGGCTGCACGGCCTGACCTGGGTCGTCCCCTTCATCGGCGCCTGGACATTCGTGGCACCGTGGGTGATCCGGGGCGGAGTCAACACCACACCGGCCGTCGCCAACAACGTCGCCGTCGGCGCCGCCTGCGTCGTGCTCGGTCTGGCGTCGCTGTTCCTCGGAATCCGCCAACTCTGGCGTTGAACGCGGGAAGCAGGTTACGGGCCCGCCCCTGGCGGGCCCGTAACCTCGTGGATCAGGACGCGTTGGCGGAGGCCGCCGGTTGGATACGCGCGTCCGGGCCCGGGAAGCACAGCAGCTCGCGGCCGTCCGCCCACCGCACAAGGTACGGTGGCGCACCGTCCAAGCCCTCCGGTGCTCCCAGGCATGTCCGAAGCCTCGAGGGGTACCGCCAAAGGCGCAGCGCAGCCGTGACGGCGCAGGGAGCAGACATGGCCGAGGGGCAGGCGGGGTCGGGCGGCCGCGTCGGCGCGTTCTGGGCCACCGGACCCGCGGAGCTGCCGCGGCAGGCGGGCACCGACGGTCAGGGACTGTCCGGTACCGAGGCGGCCAACCGGCCCTTCTTCCGTAGCCGGCCGGACCGGCCGGACCACGCCGGCCTACGCCAGCGGCGCGGGCAGTCCACGGGGTCGCGAGCGGATCCGGCCACCGGAACGGAGCCGGAACGTTCGGTTCCGGGCTGGACGGCTGCGGGCATGGGACCACGTAGCGACCAGGGGGTGGCAGTGGCGGAGGCGGCGACGTTGGCCGGGCTCAGCGCGGCTGAGGTGGATCAGCGCCGCCGGGCCGGACGGGTCAACGCGGTGGCCCGCCGGTCCAGCCGCGGTGCCTGGTCGATCGTGCGGTCCAACGTGCTGACCCGGTTCAACGCGATCCTCGGCGTACTGCTGGTGTTGGTGTTGGTGTTCGGGCCCCCGCAGGACGGGTTGTTCGGGTTGGTCATCGTGGTCAACAGCGCGGTGGGCATCGTGCAGGAGTTGCGGGCCAAGCGCACCCTGGACGCGCTCGCGTTGGTGGAACGGGCGCCGGTGCGGGTACGCCGGGCCGGTGGCGAGGTGTCGGTGCCGCCGGAGGAGGTCGTGGTCGATGACGTGGTCCTGCTCGGGTCCGGGGCGCGGGTACCGGTGGACGGCGACCTGGCCACCGTCGACGGGCTGGAGGTCGACGAGTCCCTGCTGACCGGTGAGGCGGACGCAGTGGCGAAGCGACCCGGCGACCGGGTGATGTCAGGCAGCTTCGTCGTCGCCGGGTCGGGTGCCTACGTCGCGACGCGGGTCGGTCCGGAGGCGTACGCGAACCGGCTGGTCGCTGCGGTCAGCCGGTTCGACCTGGCCCACTCGACGCTGGTGGCCGGAATCAACCGGCTGCTGCGGATGATTACGTGGATCATCGTGCCGGTCGGTGCGCTGCTGGTCGTCAGCCAACTGCGGGCCACCCACCGCCTGCCGCAGGCGATGGTGGGCAGCGTCGCCGGGGTGGTACCGCTGATTCCGGAGGGACTGGTGCTGATGACGTCGGTCGCGTTCGCGGTCGGTGTCATCCGGCTGGGCCGCCGCCGCTGCCTGGTACAGGAGCTGCCCGCCATCGAGGTCCTGGCCCGCGTCGACGTGCTCTGCCTGGACAAGACCGGCACGTTGACCTCGCCGGGCATGGACCTGGACCGGATCGAGCCGGTCGCGGAGTCCGACATCGAGTCTCGGGCCGCGTTGGGGGCGCTGGCCCGGGTCGAGCGATCGCCCAACCCGACCATGGCCGCCGTCATCGCGGGGGTACCGGCGCCTCCGGATGCGTGGCCGGTGTCGGCGGCTGTGCCGTTCTCCTCGGCCCGCAAGTACAGCGCCGCCACGTTCACCGGCCACGGCAGCTGGGTGCTCGGCGCGCCGGACGTCATCCTCGACTCCGGTGATCCGACCCGGACACGCGCGGAAACCGTTGCCGCACAAGGCCTGCGGGTCCTCGCATTGGGCCGGCTACCCGGCGAACCCTTGTCCACCGACCGTCCACTCTCGACAGTAAGACCCGCGGCGCTGGTGGTACTGCGGCAACGCCTACGCCCCGAGGCCTCCGGGGCGCTGGCGTACCTGACCACCCAGGGCATCGACGTCAAGGTGCTGTCCGGGGACAACCCGGCCTCGGTCGGATCCGTCGCGGGCAGCGTCGGCGTCCCCGACGCCGACCGACCCGTCGACGCCCGCACCCTGAGCGACAACCCGAAGGAACTGGCCGGGCAGATCGCCGGGCACAGCGTGTTCGGCCGGGTCACTCCCCAGCAGAAACGCGACTTCATCGCCGCGCTGCACTCCGACGGGCACACCGTCGCGATGACCGGCGACGGCGTCAACGACGCGCTCGCGCTCAAGGACGCGGACCTGGGCATCGCTATGGGCTCGGGAAGCCCGGCCACCCGGGCCGTTGCCAAGGTGGTCCTGCTCGACGACAACTTCGCCACCCTGCCCCAGGTGCTGGCCGAGGGGCGGCGGGTACTGGGCAACATCGAACGCGTCGCGCACCTGTTCCTCATCAAGACCGGGTACGCCCTCGTGCTCGCGCTGCTGGTCGGCGTCAGCCGGCTGCCGTACCCGCTGCTTCCCCGCCACGTCAGCCTCGTCGGGTCGCTGACCATCGGCATCCCCGGCTTCTTCCTCGCCCTGGCACCCAACACCGAACGCGTCCGCCCCGGCTTCCTCGGCCGGGTACTGCGACTGGCCGTACCCACCGGGGTGGTCTGCGGGTTGGCCACCTTCACCACCTACTGGCTGGTGCGGCTGGCCGGCGGCGGCGACCAGGCGGCCGACCGCAGCGCCGCCACCCTGACCCTGTTCCTCGTCGCGGCCTGGGCGCTGGCCCTGGTCGCCCGCCCCTACACCTGGTGGCGCGCCACCCTCGTCGCCGCGATGGTCGGCGGCTTCGCGCTCATAGCCGCAGTACCGTTCGCCGCCCGGTTCTTCGCCCTGACCTTCACCAACCCGGTCGACGACGGCATCGCCCTGGCCGTCGGCGGCGCCGGCGTGCTCGCACTCACCGGGGTGTACCGCCTGGCCCGCATGTGGGCCGACAGGCCCTACCCGCCACCGGTGACCCGTGGCGAGGCTGGAGTCGACGCCGAAGGAGCACCACGATGACCACCCACACCCAACCGCGCGGCCCGGTCGTCGCCGGGATCGACGGATCACCCCAGAGCCTCGCCGCAGCCGAATGGGCCGCCCAGGAGGCGGACCGGCGCCAGCTCGGCCTGCGCCTCGTGCACGGTCACCTGCAGATCGCGACCCCGGCCGGATTCGGATACCCCAGCCTCCCCGTCGACGTGGAAACCCCGATGCGGCACGCCCGCGGGATGCTTGCCCACGCGGCCGACGACGTCCACCGCGACCATCCCGACCTGTCGATACAGACGGCCTTCATCGTCGGCGGCCCGGCCGGGGTGCTCGTCAACGAATCACGAGCCGCCAGTCTTGTCGTGGTGGGTACCCGCGGACTCGGGGGCTTCGCCGGCCTACTGGCCGGCTCGGTCAGCACCCAGGTCGCCGCCCACGCACACTGCCCCGTCATCGTGGTGCGTGCCGACGGCGCGAGCCAGCCCGGACCGAGCGCACCCGTCGTCGTCGGCCTCGACGGCTCGGGCGAAAGCACCCACGCGTTGCAGTTCGCCCTCGACACGGCCGCCACCTGCAACGCCAACCTCATCGCAATCTACGCGTGGCAGGCGCTGCCCACCGGCAACCTCGGACCCACCACGCGATGGCACTACGACCCGGACGAAGCCGAAGACGAGGCGCAACGGCTGCTGGCCGAGCAACTCGCCGGCTGCGCCGAGCAGTACCCGCAGCTGAGCATCGAACACCGGACGGTGCTCAGCTTCAACCCGGGCGAAACCCTCGCCGACGCCTCCCGTACCGCCGGACTGGTCGTGGTCGGCAGCCGCGGCCGCGGCGGCTTCACCGGACTCCTGCTCGGCTCGACCAGCCACACCCTGGTCCACCACGCCCACTGCAGCCTCGCCGTCGTCCACCGGACCTGAGCGACTGCGGAATCGACTTAAGAGCCGGATGCCTTGACCGGGTTGCTGGCCGCGGTGAGGGAGAAGAATTGCACTTCCTCTTCGGTGGAGTGCAGGCGTAGCACGGCGTCCAGGCCGTACAGACGCAGCAGGTCGGCGACGCCAGGCCGGGCATGGAGCGACGCCCTGGGCACCGACCTTCACCCTCGAACGTCGCATCGCCCCAAGGGTTCAAGCAGCGTCGATCGACCCGTCCACCGCGGACCACCGACCCGGTCCACCGGGTCTTCCCGGCCTGTCCCGGGCCTGGTGGCGTCGCTCACCCTGGCGGCCGCTCTGAGTGATGCGGCCACGCCCATCTCATGGCAGGGGGAATTGCGCGACGATCTCCCGTAGCTGGGCGACCAGTCGCAGGCAGTCCTCGTGCTCGCGTTGCCAGACGTTGCGGCCGTAGATCAGACCGGTGGCACCGGCCTGCATGGAGTGTCTGGCCTTTTCCAGCAGCTTTTCGTCGCCGGCCTTCTCGCCGCCGGACACGAGAACCAGCGTCCGGTTGGCAGCGGAAACGACGGCGTCGATGGCCTGCTGACCGGTGAATTCGCCGTCGTAGGGCGAAGGGACGCCGGTGCGTTTCTCCGGGTGCGGGAAGTTCACCTTGACCACGTCCGCGCCCAGTTCGGCGGCGAGGCGGGTGGCGTAGTGCACGGAGTAGAAGGAGTCCCGGCCGCCCTTGGCGTCGATCGCGGAGCCCCGCGGGTACGCCCAGACGATCAGCGGCATGCCGAAGCGGTGGGCGTCCTGGCGCACCGCGTGGAATTGGGTGAAGTCGTCGTGTTCAGCGGGGCTGCCGATGTAGAGGGTGTAGCCGACCGCGTCGGCGCCCAGCCGCACCGCGTCCTCGACAGTGGCGTTGCACGGTGACAGGGCCCGGTCGGACGGCGGGATCTCGGTCTTGCCGTTGAGCTTGAGGATCAGCGGTGTCTCACCGGCGTAGTCCCAGTAGAACTTCTCGGCCAAGCCGACCTGGATCGCGATGCCGTTGAAGCCGCCCTCCCGGGCCAAACGGAGGATGTAGCGCGGGTCGGCCGCGGGCGGGTTGGCGAAGAAGTCGCGCGGGCCGTGCTCCAGCCCCTGGTCGTAGGGCAGGAACAGGCCGCTGCCGTTGCCCAGCCCGTGCTGGTACAGGATGCGGTGCAGCCGGGCCTTCTTACCGGTGCTTAGTCCGAGTTGGCTGATCGGGATCCGGTCGGCCATGACCCACCCCCTTTCGCGGTACCCGAACCGTCTACCCCGCCCCACGGGGTGAAACCGACCACGACGGTGACCGCCTCCATGGTCACGAACCCTCGTCTGCGTCCTCGAGGATGTCAGCGGTGGGCAGGCGGGGTGGTGCTGGCGGGAGGTGGATGGCGGGATCCGGGTGGCCCAGCCGCATCGCGAGGTACGGGTTGCCGAGTCCGGACAGCATCCGGGTCAGTACCAGTCGGGTGGACAGGACTTCCACGACGGCGGTGATCGGAAGCACCGACACGCCGTGGCGCATGGCGGTCAGCCAGCACGCGGACAGCGCTTCGCCGGCCCGCAGCCACGCCTGCGCGGTATCCGCCTCACCGTGCAGAATCGCGTAGGTGGCGCTGGCGTCGTGGCCGCCGCCGTCGCTGGGAAGCGTGCCAGGCGGCCCGAAGTAGCGCAGCTGCACCCGGGTCTGCAGGGGTTGGTCGGGGATGGCGTTGGACGGCACACCCGTGCGGTCCGGGCGGTCGCCACCGATCCAGGCGGCGATCTCGGCACGGTGTTCCACTTCGCTGACCTCGGTGGTGTCGGCCTGCGACATGGCCTGGGTCAGTTCCACCACGTTCTCGCGCCGAAGTAGGTGGAGGTGCGTGCCTTCACCTTCGGCCGCGGCACGGATCGCTTCTAACGCCTCCTCCTGAACCGGGCGATCGGTGACCGGGCGGCGGTCGGTACGCCGCAGACTGACGCACGACAGCAACGAGGCGGCCTGCGGGTCGGGCTCCTGACCGCCGCCGAGCCGGATGGTGGCCAGCAGGTCTGGGTCGGAGGCATCCGGTAGCCGGTCCACAGTGGCCTGCCAACCGGCCGCGGCCAGAGCGAGTCGGACGTGATGGAGCGCCGCTCCACAGCTCTGAGTCAGCAGTCTTCCGTCCGGGTCGGCGACCGCCAACTGCCGGCGCCGCTCCGCCCGCAACTGCAGCCAACCGCCGTCACCCAGACGCCACCGCCACGGCTGCGTGTTGTGGACCGACGGTGCCGCTCGTGCGATCTCCACCGCGCCGGCGAGCGCCGTATGCCCGACGGCGGACGGAGCGGCGGCGTCCGGTTTCCTGTCACGTGTCTGGCTCACGGCGACTCCTTCGGCTGAACAATGCGCCGGTACCCGGGCTTTCGCGGATCCACCATCCCGCGGGCGTGAAAGTTGTGACCGATGGACGGCTCACTGTTCGGCGCGGGCTGTATTTTGGCGTCCGGTGTTTTCATCATCAGCCGCGCCCGCCGGGCCAGGACCAGTTGCGCACCTCCGGCAGGTCCTCGCCGTGGCACCGCACGTAGTCATGATGTTCGGCCCGCTTGTCCACCATCCGCTGACGCAGCACGGCCGCCCGGCGGGCCAGGCCGGGTACCCGGTCGATCACGTCGATCACGAGGTGGAAGCGGTCCATGTCGTTGAGTACCAGCATGTCGAATGGCGTGGTGGTGGTGCCCTCCTCCTTGTACCCGCGAACGTGGATGTTGTGGTGGTTGGTGCGCCGGTACGTCAGCCGGTGAATCAGCCACGGGTACCCGTGATAGGCGAACAGCACCTGCTTGTCGGTGGTGAAGATGGCGTCGAACTCCGCGTCCGGCAGGCCGTGCGGGTGCTCGGAGGTCGGCTGCAGCCGCATCAGGTCAACCACGTTGACCACGCGCACCTTCAGGTCGGGCAGGTGCTGGCGCAGCAGATCGGCGGTGGCGAGCACCTCGATGGTCGGCACGTCTCCGGCGGCGACCAGTACCACGTCGGGTTCGCCGTCGTCGTTGCTGGCCCAGTCCCAGATGCCCAGCCCCCGGTCGCAGTGCCGCGCCGCCTCCCGCACGTCCAGCCAGGTGGTCGCGGGCTGCTTGCCGGCGACGACGACGTTGATGTAGTTGCGGCTGCGCAGGCAGTGGTCGGCCACGGACAGCAGCGTGTTCGCGTCCGGCGGCAGATACACCCGCACCACCTCGGCCTTCTTGTTCATCACGTGGTCGATGAAGCCGGGATCCTGGTGGGAGAAGCCGTTGTGATCCTGCTGCCACACGTGCGAGGTCAGCAGGTAGTTCAGCGACGGGATCGCCTTGCGCCAGACCAGATGCCGGGTCACCTTCAGCCACTTGGCGTGCTGGTTGACCATCGAGTCCACGATGTGGATGAAGGCTTCGTAACAGGCGAACAGGCCGTGCCGGCCGGTCAGCAGGTACCCCTCGAGCCAGCCCTGGCAGGTGTGTTCGGACAGCATCTCCATGACCCGGCCGTGCCGGGCCAGATGCTCGTCCACCGGTGTGGTGTCCGCCTGCCACGCCTTGTCGGTGGCCTGATAGACGGCGTCGAGACGGTTGGACGCGGTCTCGTCCGGGCCGACCAGCCGGAAGTTGCGGTGGGGCTGGTTGGCCACCACCACGTCGCGCAGAAACGTGCCGAGCAGTTTGGTGGGCTCGACGCGCTCGCCGGCCTTCGCCCCGTACTCGCGGAAGTCCGGCAACTCCAGGTCACGTACCACCCGGCCGCCGTTGGCGTGCGGGTTGTCGCTCATCCGCGCCTGATCCCGCGGCAGCCAGTCCACAATGGACGGTATTGGTGCGCCGTGCTCGTCGAACAGCTCCTCCGGGCGGTAGGACGACAGCCAGTCCCGCAACATGCTCAGATGTGCGGGGTTCCCACGCGCGTTGTCCAGCGGTACCTGGTGCGCCCGCCAGGTGCCCTCCACCGGTTTGCCGTCCACCTCACGCGGCCCGGTCCAGCCCTTCGGGGTACGCAGCACGATCATCGGCCACGCCGCACGGTCGGTGACGCCGTCCACCCGGGCGGCCCGCTGGATGCCGGCGATCTCGTCGAACACCCGGTCCAGGGTGGCCGCCAGCAACTGGTGCACCGTCGCCGGTTCGTCACCCGCGACCAGGTAGGGCCGGTACCCGTACCCGGTCAGCAACGCGTCCAGCTCGTCGTCGCCGATGCGCGCCAGCACCGTCGGGTTGCCGATCTTGTACTCGTTCAGGTGCAGGATCGGCAGCACCGCCCCGTCGCCGACCGGGTCGAGAAACTTGTTGCTGTGCCAGGAGGTGGCCAGCGGCCCGGTCTCCGCCTCGCCGTCGCCGACCACGCACGCGACGACGAGGCCCGGGTTGTCCAGTGCGGCGCCGTACGCGTGGGACAGCGAGTAACCCAGTTCGCCGCCCTCATGGATCGATCCGGGAGTCTGCGGCGCCACGTGGCTGGGCACGCCGCCGGGAAAGGAGAACTGCTTGAACAGCCGGGCCATGCCCGGCTCGTCCCGCGACACGCGCGGGTAGATCTCGCTGTAGGTACCCTCCAGCCACGCATTGGCCACCAGGGCCGGGCCGCCATGCCCCGGCCCGGTCACGAAGATCATGTCCTGCCCACGCGCGGCGACGACGCGGGACAGGTGCGCGTACAACAGGTTCAGCCCCGGGTCGGTGCCCCAATGGCCCAGCAGCCTCGCCTTGATGTGCTCGGGCCGCAGCGGCTCACGCAGCAGCGGATTGTCCATCAGGTAGATCTGTCCTACCGACAGGTAGTTCGCGGCCCGCCAGTACGCGTCGACGCATTCCAGCTCACCCTCGCTCAGGGCGGCGCCTTCGACCACCAGCACGATGACTTCTCCGGCTCTTCCGTAGCGGCAGGCGTCTTGACCGCCGATGCCCAGCCCAACCCTGGCCGGTCGTCCACCTGCCCGTCGGCCATGCCCGGCAGCACGGTCGGTAGCCGTACAGGGTCCGTAAGACACTGCGCGCATCCGGGCGCAGCGCGCCTGTCGGCCGCGCCGTGGATCGCATCTTCCACGGCACATGACAGACCGCTCTCTGGCGAACGGCATGCCCGCTGGCGCCCCCTTCAAACGGCGCCGGCGGACCACGGTGGCCCGCGTGTGTCACCGAAAGCCCGACCAGGTGACGGCGGTCCTTGCCGCGCTTGACCGCGCGACCTGACCGACGGCCCGGTCGACCATCGGCCCTACCGTGGAGGTCGACCTGACCCGGCAGGTGCTTCTCCTCGCGGTGGACGGCCGTGTCCAGTGGGGCTTCGACACCAGCACCGGGCGGGTACCCGGAACCACAAGTCGCCATCCACGGCTATCCCAGCGTCCCGCCGTACCCCGCATCACGCGGTGCGTCCGGGTGACCGACGCCGCGATCGACTGGCTGTGGACCAGCAACGCCCCTCCCCTCGGCCAACCTGTCCAGGTCTACGAGTGACGCACACACCTCAAGAGTTCCGGTGACCGCTTCGCGCCTGATGATCACGGCTTGGCGCCCTCCGCCCCTGGCGGATCGGCGAGATCGGCTGGGCTGATGTGCAGGGTCGCGAGCAGCCCAACGTTCCTTTCCAGATCGACGCGGTCCGGCAGTTCGCGCTCCGCCCACTGCGCCCTGGCGTGCAGTCCTCGATCACGCAGCACCTGGAGAATCCTCTGCTTGTCGACTTCCGTCATGATGATCGTTCCCTTCACCGTACGACAATCCCGCAGAGACATCCGGCAACGGTCACCCCGGAAGGCCTCGAGCGTGCCCCGGAAGAACTGGGCGGCCACACATCGAGGTTAGGGCCAGCGCGTGGCAATGGCAGTGCACCACGGCAAACGGGTCAACGGCTCGCCGCCGTCGAATCGGTGGCGTACAGCGCCTCCACGTCCGCGGAGAGTTTCGCCAGCACGTAGTCGCGGCGCACCTTCTGCGTCGGGGTCAGCTCGTCACCCACGACGAACGATCCGGGCACGATGCGGAATCGCCTGATGGCTTCGGCCCGGGACACCAGGTTGTTGGCCTCGTCGACCGCGACCTGCAGGGTCGACACGAGGTCGGGGTCCCGGCGAAGGTCGGCCACGCGCGCGGCTGCTGGCTTGCGGTGCTCACGCTTCCATTGGACGAAGAATTCCGCGTCGAGCGTGATAAGCGCGCCGATGTAAGGCCGTCGGTCGCCCACGAGCACGCACTGGTCGACGAGCCAATGGGCTCGCAAGCGGTCCTCGAGGAAGGCCGGAGCGACGTTCTTACCGGAGGCGGTGACGATCAGATCCTTCTTGCGGCCGGTGATGCTCAGGTATCCGTCGTCGAGCGCGCCGAGGTCACCGGTGTGGAACCAGCCGTCGTCGTCGAACGCCTCCGCCGTCACGTGATCGTTGTGCCAGTAGCCGGCGAAGACGTTCGGGCCTCTTGCCAGCACCTCGCCATCGGGGTTGATACGCACCGCGCAGCCGGGCAGGGGTCGCCCAACGCTGCCGATCCGTTGGGCGGCCGGCAGGTTGAGGGTCACCGCGGCACTGGTCTCCGTCAACCCCCACCCTTCCAGGATGGTTACGCCCGCGCCGCGCAGGAAATGCCCGAGCCGGGTACCCAGAGGCGCGCCA
>Ga0207661_10000618_pt1 | contig 22824 bp, 19 predicted proteins | sample KBSC713LmetaG_FD_184337 | JGI IMG/M metagenome (GOLD analysis project Ga0207661, IMG submission 184337) | Corn rhizosphere microbial communities from Kellogg Biological Station, Michigan, USA - KBS C7.1-3L metaG (SPAdes) (version 2) | ecosystem: Host-associated > Plants > Roots > Rhizosphere ...
CGACGACGCGGAGCTCGAGCGACAGTGGCGGACGTTTCTATTGGGGGCCGACTATCCGACGCACTACGTCGCGCCCGAGTTCTTTCTCGAGCCGTTCGTCAAACAGAAGAAGCCGTTCGCCATCGTCGTTAGCCGCGGGTCCGCGGTGGTCGCCGTGCTCACCGGCGTTCACGAAGGGAATCAAGTCGTGTGCGGGGTCGCCGGCCGGCCACAGATCGCATTCGTTCGGCCGTTCGGCGCCGACGTCCAATCATCGATGCTCGAAGCGCTCCGCCGGGAAGCTGGGAAATCCGAGCTAATCACAATCACGACGTGGTCCCCGGTCCCAGGCTTCAAGACGAGCGGCTTCGATGAGCGCGCCATCGATGCGATCATGACGCTCGACTTGACCCGCGGCCCCGACGTGCTCCGCAAAGAATTCAACAAAGGGCGAAAGTCGGACATCACCTTCGCACAGAAGGCCGGCGTCGTCGTTCGCGAGTGGGAATCATCCGAGGAAGAATTCCGCGAGTACTACGCGATATACGCCGACTGGTGCAAGCGGAAAGAGATTGACGTCACACCGTACGACGTCATGCGAGCCGCATTCGGTCTGCGCGACAGCCGCCGTCTTTTCCTCGCGTTTCACGACGGCAAAGTGATCGCCGGAAGTGTCGTTCGATTTACGCCATCAGGTGTCGCCGAGTATTCGGCGAACAACTCGAGGCCAAGCGCGCTGAATCTCCGCCCGAACTCGCTTCTGAACTGGGTCGCGATTCAATGGTCCCACGCACAAGGACTGCGAGTCTACAGCATGGGTGGAGCGCACCCATTCCTTCGGCACTTCGGCGGTTCTGAGATCCCGATTTACCGATATCGGAAGGATCTCACGCTCTTCCGTAGGCATGACCGCGCCGAGTGGGCGCGCGCCAAGGTGGGCGGCGTCGTCCGAGCCGTGAGGAAGCGCCTCAAAGAGCGGCGCGAGGCGAATCAGAGCCAGGCCGAGCCCACGAAGAGCGGGCCGGCGAAGTCCTAGGAAGGCATCCTACCTCGCGTGTTGATCGGGGCGTAACTTGGAGGCGGTCGTGCGATTGTCCCCCCGCACCACGAGCCGCCAACATGCTACGCTCTTCACTCTTCCGGTTGACGCCAGTCGCTGGACTCCTCGCGTCCTCGCTTGTCGCTGCGCAAGCGCCTGTACCCCAATCACAGCCGGCACGCGCGCCAAGCGCAGGCTTCACCGCCGATGATGCGCTCGAGATCAACACGACGAGCATCGCCGACATGAGCGACGACGGCAAATGGCTCGCGCTCACAACGTCACTGCGGCGTGACTCCTACGGGACTGACTTTCGGCACGACGGCGATCCGACGTACGTACATCCCGTTCCGCTGCGCGTTTGGTCCGTCGACGCAAAGAGCGGGCAGCGCACGCCGATCTTCGCGGACAAAAAAGCCGTTCGCTCGATGCGGTGGTCGCCCGACGGCAGCCAACTCGCGATGCTCGTCTGGAATGGCGACAGCTACGAGCCGGCGATCTGGGCTCGCACGACAGGCAAGCTTTCGTCGCTGAAGATGCCGGCGGGCAGGTATGTCGCGGAGACGAGCGACATTCGCTGGAATGGCGCCGGGACGCAGGTCGTCGTCGCTGTGCACACCACCGCGTGGCGCCAAAAAGCCAAAGACACGTTCACGAACATGACCGCAGGGCCTGTGTTCGTGCAGAACAGCAAGGATCCCTTCCTCGCGTGGGACGACCTCCGACGAATGGGCAATCGTCGCAGCGTCGGCGAGCTCGATGCGAAAACCGGGGCGTACAAAGAGCTTGTCCCGGAGGCGATGATTTCGTCATACACAGTTGCTGATGATGGAAGTGTCATCGCCTACACCGAGGATCAAACCAAGAAGACCGACTACGATGGAAATGGCGGCGACGGACGCCTCTTTGCCCGCTCGCTCGCGACCGGAACGAATCGAACGATCCTGCCGTCGACAAATCGCACGCAGGTGATCTGGTCGGAGGACGGAAAGCGGTTCGCCTATTCGAAGGACGGACGTGTCCACCTCGGCTCCGTCGGCGATTCGACGACAAAACTCATCGCTGGTCCACCCGAAGTCGCGCGTGGAACGGCGGCGCCGCCCGCGGACACAACGGCCGCCGGCCGAGCAAAGGCTCGCGCCGAGCGGTTCACTGCGAGCCGGTTCAGTCCTCGTGGAGACGCCCTGCTCATGTCGAACGGTGAAGGGCAGTGGGTCGTCGACCTCGGCACGAACGCGAAGGACATGGTCATCGCGGCGAACGACTCGAATCCGACGATGCCGCGTGTAACCTTCGCCGCGTGGAGCGATGATGGCTCGAAGCTCTATTTCACGACGGCCTCTCGTATGAAGTGGGAGCGCGGCGTCGTGCGCTATGATCGCTCGACAAAGAAGACCGATCAGCTCGTGAAGGACGGCCGGTCGTATAGCAACCTCCGTCTATCAAAGGATGGCAATACCGCTTTTCTAACGGTGACCGAAGGCAATCGTCCCGGCGACATTTTCACGGCCGACGGCAGCCTCGCGAACATGAAGCGGTTCACCGAGTCGAACCCGCAGCTGTCGGCCAAGAAGTTTGGCCCGACTGAGCTGATTCCATATCTCGACGCCGATGGGCATCAGAAGAACGCCGTTGTCTACTATCCTGCCGACTACGTGAAGGGCAAAGCGTATCCGACGGTGTTCGAGGTGTACGAGGATTTCTTCGACGATAACTTCGACGTGCGAGCAAACGTGCTCACAGGTCACGGATACGTCGTCGTGCATCCAGCGGTCGACTTCGAGATCGGCTATCCGGGGGAGGCGTGGCTCAAGGGCGTGACGGCTGCGGCGAACAAGCTGGTCGAGATGGGCATCGCCGACTCGGCAAAGCTCGGTCTCCAGGGGCAAAGCTACGGCGGCTACGCGGTGAACCTGCTGATCACGCAGACGAATCGGTTCAAGGCCGTGATCAACATCTCGGGCAAGGTCGACCTCATCAGCTTCTACACCGACAGCCCGCGGCTCGGCGTTCGAAACATCACGGCGGCCGAGCGCTCGCAGGATCGTATCGGGGCGACGCTCTGGCAGCAGCCGCAGAAGTACATCGCGCACTCGGCGATCATGAACGTGGATCGAATCACGACTCCGCTGATGTTGATCACCGGGCAGCAGGACTCGAACGTGCCGTCGGACAACACGCGCGAGATGTACTACGCGATGAGGCGCCTCGGGAAGGAATGTCTGTGGGTGGACTACATGAACGGCGGTCACGGCGGCGGCACCGCGTCAGCGGAGGATTTCCTCGACATGCAGCGCCGGATGCTCGAGTTCTACGACGCGAAGTTGAGAAAGACGGCGCCGGGGAAAACAGCGACGAACGATCGGCACTAACCGTCATCCCGAGCGCAGCGAGGGATCGCTTTCACTACGGCGTTCAACCGCCTCGCCTGGAGAGCGATCCCTCGTCGCTTCGCTCCTCGGGATGACCATCGGAGCTACATGCCACAACAATCGTCCTTTGATGTGACTACCGGCGTTGATCTGCAGGAAGTGGACAACGCCGTCAATCAAGCACAGAAGGAAATCGCCCAGCGTTACGACTTCAAAGGCTCGAAATCGGAGATCGAGTTCAAGCGCGCAGAGGAGCTCATCAATCTCGCGGCCGACAACGATTTTCAGATGCGCGCGTTGTTCGACGTCGTGCAAGCGAAGCTCATCAAGCGAGGCGTTTCGGTAAAAAACCTCGACATCGGCGAGATCAAACAGGCAGGCGGCGACATGGTTCGCCGCGAAGTAAAGCTCAAGACGTCGCTCGATTCAGAGACGGCGAAGAAGGTCGCGGCCGCGATCAAAGACGCGAAGCTGAAGAAAGTCCAAGCGTCGATTCAAGGGGATCAGGTGCGCGTTACCTCACCGTCGAGAGACGATCTACAAGAGGCAATCGCCCTGCTGCGGAAGGGCGATTTCGGCGTCGAGCTCAAGTTCGGGAACTATCGATAGCTAGTGCTCGGGCCGGATCGGTGCGCAGCCCTCGTTTGCGAATCGCTCGAGATCTCCGCGACGCATCGCGATCGCAAGGAACGCCGCATCGTCATCGTGATTCCAGTAACGCCAGCCACCCGTGCTCTTCATTCGACGGTACGCCGGCAGCTTCTGGTCCCAGCGATTGAGCAGCACGCGAGCCGCAAGACAACGCTGAGCCGCCGGTGAATTTGGCGTCGTCGCGACTGAGCTCCCGACAGCCGCGCGAAGGACGGCGTCCGCGGCGATCTCAGTTCCCGCGCCGCGCAGCGACGCGAGATGCACGAGGTCCAGCGACTGGTCGGCAGTCGCGCCGACTCGCTCCGCGCGGGCGACGTTCGTCCGGGCGACGATCGCGTCGGGATCGGCGATGTTCAGCCCGACAAGGAACGCCATTCCCGAAATCACCGCACCGCCGATGAAGGGACGTCCCCAATCGCGGAGCACGGTGACCGCGAGCCAAACGATGACGGTCGCGAGCCACAGCATGAACACCGTCGGATACAAGCGCTCAGTCGTGAGGCCATAGTAGTGCACGTACATCTTCATGCGAAGCAGCGCCGATATGATGATGGCCCCGAGGAGTGCGACGACCGGCAGCGAGAGCATCGTATGACGTCGCGCGAGTGAACGTTCCGGGCCGAGCGCGACGCGCGTGCCGAGGATGATCGGAACGACGAGTGTCACGACCCACACCATCTGGAAGAAGCCCTGGCGCGCGTACGCGGCGGCGGTCAGCCCGGTGCGCGCCTGCAAAAACCTTTCTCCGCCGAACATCCATCCGATCTGCGTCGCAACGAATGCGGCGAACAAAACGCCGAGCGTTCCGAGAGCCGCCGTGATGTCGGCCGCATCGAGTTGAATCGGAAGCGGCGCCGTCGAACGATGCTGCGTCGCATTTTCGGCAAGGCTCCCGCGCGCCCAGCCCGCGACGATCCACGCGAAGAAGCCGGCCATGATGATGTGCGAGCCGATGTTCTCGAAATCGATCGAGGGCAAGTTGACGAGGCTTGCAAAGATGGGATCGGCATTGCGGAGCAGCGACCCAAAGATCAACACGGCGACGACCGCGATGATGGCGGGACGCAGCAGGGCGCGGATTTTCCCCGCGGCGCTTTTGCTCGACTCATGGAGAATGGCATCGCGGAACGCGAGTGGCAGCACGCCGACCGCGACGTTCACGCCGACGTCGAACGCCGTGAAGACGGTGTGCCGTATGCGTTGGGCAAAGAGCGCGGCCCGCGGGTCGCGCTCCGAGATTGCGGCCATGCCGAGCGAAAACAGCACTGCGAGAAAATCGAACGCGAAGAGCGCTTCGGAATTACGAAGAGCTTGGCCGAGCGAGAAGACGACCGCCGCGCCCAGCCACGCGAGCGTTTCACGAGAGGGTGAACGTCCCGCGCGAGTGAACAGCACGAACGCGTTGAGTGCGAGCAGTCCGATCCAAATCGAGAGTCCAAGGCCGCTCGGATTGTCGTGCATCAGAGCGTCGGCGGTCGCTCCGAGTACAGCGGCGCTGACGAGGGCCGTCCGAGCGAGAGCGGGGGGAAGGGCGGGTTTGGAGGCGCGCTGGTGGGCGGCGATCCGGCTCGGGTCGAGGAAGGTTGTCGGCGCAGCGCCGTAAAGAGGTGTCGTCATGACAAGTACTTTATGCTACAAAGCGATTGGACGCAAGCCTCAATTCGTTGCCGCTTCCGGTCGGGCATAAACCCTAGGCGTGAAAGACTTTAGATTTCCGGTTCGCTTCGCCCAGGCGCGCCCGGCTCGATTCGCGACTCGTCGACCTTTCGATCTCACCTCGTTTCATCCCGCGTTCATGAAGGTTTCTGTCATCACTCTCGGCTGCGATAAGAACACCGTCGACAGCGAGCGATACGTCGCACAGCTCGCCGACCGCGGCGCCGAATACACGGCCGACATGAGCGATGCGGACGTGATCGTCGTGAACACGTGCGGCTTCATTGATGCCGCGAAGAAAGAGTCGATCGATGCGCTGGTCGAAGCGGGCCGACTCAAGGACGAAGGGAGCTGCAAGGCGGTCGTTGGCGTCGGGTGCATGGTGCAGCGTCACAAGGACGAACTCGTCGACGCGCTTCCCGAGGTCGACTTGTTCCTCGGCTCGTCGGAGATGGAGCGGTTGATTCCCGAGCTCGAGGAGCGCGGGTTCCTGAGCTCGGATGATGTCCCGGTCGTTCACCCCGGCGTGCGCCTGTTCGCTGGTGGATTGGCGCATGTGCGCTATTTGAAAATCAGTGAGGGTTGCGATCACGGATGCGCGTTCTGCGCGATTCCGCTCATGCGTGGCAAGCACCGGTCGTTTGCGCTCGATGACATCGTTCAAGAAGCGCAGCTGCTCGAGGCCCAAGGCGCGCGAGAGATCAACCTCGTCGCACAGGATCTCGCACATTATGGGCGCGATCGACGCGACGAAGGGCTCGGCCTCACGAATGTCCTCGAGGCGCTCGTGCGTGAAACGACGATCCCGTGGATTCGAATGCTGTATCTGTATTCGGCGGGCCTGACGCCGGGCTTGCTCGAGCTCATGGCGACGGAGCCTCGCATCCTCCCATATCTCGATATGCCGATTCAGCACGCGTCCGACGAAGTCCTCGCGCGAATGCGGCGGCCGGAACGTCAGAAGACGATTCGGCAAAAGGTCGCCAACATTCGATCAGTCGTTTCGGACGTTGCGATTCGCACGACGTGCATCGTCGGATTTCCGGGCGAGACGGAGGAGGATTTTGAGACTCTCCTGTCGTTCCTCGAGGAAGTCCAGTTCGATCGCGTCGGCGCGTTTACGTACTCGCCGCAAGAAGGCACGCGCGCCGCGGAGTTGATAGACGATGTTCCGGAGTCCGTGAAGCGCGAACGGCTCGAGCGATTGAACGAGGTCCAGAGTTTGATCACCGCGGAGCGCTACGAGGGACGCCTGGGTCAGACCGTACGCGTGCTCGTCGATCGCGTCGACGACGACACGATTCAGGCGAGAGGGCGATTTCAGGCGGACGACATCGACGGCGTGACATACGTCAGCGGCGCGAAGGGAATTATGCCGGGCACGTTTGCCGACGTTCGCCTCGACGAGGTCGTCGAGGACGTCGATTTCGCCGCGTCACTCGTCAGCATCATCTCCTCGCCTCAACAACCAGCGCGCCGAGTCCGCACGTTGAGAGTTTTGGAATCCGTGGGAAGCTACGGTCGATGAGCACGAGGTCCGACGAAATCATGCAGCGCGCTCGCGCGCTGTTTCCCGGCGGTGTGAGCTCGCCGGTGCGCGCGTTCAGAGGCGTCGGCGGCGAGCCATTCGTCGTCGACCGCGGCGAAGGATCACGCATCTGGGACGTCGATGGGCGGGAGTACATCGATTACGTGCTGTCGTGGGGCCCGCTCGTGCTCGGACATGCGCCGCATTCGGTGATCGAAGCACTCGAGCACACGATGCGACGCGGGACGAGCTTCGGAATTCCGACGGAGCTCGAGGTCCAGCTGGCGGAGCTCATTGTCGAGCGAATGCCGCACATCGAGATGATGCGCTTCGTCTCGAGTGGCACCGAGGCGACGATGAGCGCCGTTCGTGTCGCTCGCGCGGCGACGGGACGCGATGTGATCCTCAAATTCGACGGGTGCTACCACGGGCACGCGGATTCGTTTCTCGTTCGGGCCGGCTCAGGCGTCGCGACGCTCGGTCTCCCGAACTCCCCGGGAGTCCCCGACGCACTCGCGTCGCTCACAGTCGTCGCACCGTTTAACGACCTCGGCGCCGTTGAGAGTTTGCTCAAGAAGCACAAGACAGCGGCGATCATCGTCGAGCCGATCGTCGGAAATAGCGGTTTCATTCCGCCGGATCCGGCGTTTCTGCCCGGCCTCCGCACGCTCGCCGATCAATACGGCGCGCTGCTGATCTTCGATGAAGTGATGACCGGCTTTCGGATCGCTTACGGCGGCGCGCGCGAGCGGTTTGGCGTGACGCCCGACCTTACGACACTGGGTAAAGTGATCGGTGGGGGGATGCCGGTCGCCGTATACGGCGGACGTCGCGACCTCATGGAAAGCGTCGCCCCGTCGGGCAGCGTGTATCAGGCCGGAACTCTGTCGGGCAATCCATTGGCGATGGCCGCCGGGATCGCGACATTGCAGGCGCTTACGGTCGAGCTGCACGCGCAGATCACACTACGAACGCTTCGTCTCGTGCAAGGTTTGCGCGCGATTGCGGCAAAGCGACACGTCCCGTTCACGGCCGACTGTAGTGGTTCAATGTGGGGATTCTTCTTTCGGGCGGAGCCGGTTCGGTCGTTCACAGAAGCGAAGACGTCGGACGTCGAGCGATTCAAGCGATTCTTTCACGCGTCGCTCGAGCGCGGGATCTATCTCGCACCGTCGGCGTTCGAGGCAGGATTCGTCTCGAGTGCTCACACGGACGCCGACATTCAGGAAACGCTGGTTCGGCTCGACGACGCGATGCGGGCGGCTGGATGACGCGTCGCATGGTCGCGCTGCTCATGGCGATCGCCGCGTGCACGAGCGTAGCGCCGTCGCCCGGCGCGTCTTCGCGGCCGGGAGTACGCCGAGTTCAGGATGCCGGCGATGCGACGATCAGAGTTTTGTTATCGACGTCGCGTAATCCGCCGGCGGTGTCGTCGTCGGGCGGGTTGATTCTGACGGACGTCGGCGGAAGTCTCATCTCGCGCGGAGAGCGAAACGCCGTTTGGCGCTTCGAGCATGAAGGTCGCAAAGTGCGCGCGGTTCGCCCGGACGGTGTCGGCACAGTGTGGACGAATTCACCGATGCTGGTTCGCGCGGTGAGCGGCGCTTTGCTGACGGTCGGCGGATCGCCGTACCGCGGCGATCTCGCGGTCTACGGAACGGACACCGGTGTCGTCGTCGTGAACGTCGTAAAGATCGACGAGTACCTACGGGGTGTGGTGCCGCTCGAGATTGGAACTCGATCGGACGCGGATTCGGCGGCGGTCCAGGCGCAGGCCATCACCGCGCGGAGCTACGCATTCATTCACCTGTCGAACGATGCGTCGCGGATGTATGACGTCACGGGCGGCGAGCTCGATCAGGTGTACAGGGGCGTCGCCGCCGAAAGCCCTGTTGGATCGCAGGCAGTGGAGTCGACGCGGACGCTCGTGCTCAAGTACGCGGGACGCGTCGTCAACGCGCCCTATCACTCGACCTGCGGTGGCTCGACCGCCGCCGCGTCCGAGGTGTGGCGAACCGACGACGAGCCATTCCTGCATTCCGTCAGCGACCGTATTCCCGGCACCAACCGCTACTACTGCGACATCGCTCCGCGCTTTCAGTGGACGAAGACGCTGGAGGCATCGGCGCTGAACGCCGCACTTCTCCAATATCTGGCGAACTACGTCCAGGTGCCGAACAAAGTCCCCGGGATCGCGCGCGACGTCGGCGTTGCGTCGCGCACGGCGTCCGGACGCGTCGGGACGCTCGCGATCACGACCAGTCGAGGCAACTTCGTGCTGCGCGGCAACGAGACCCGATACGTGCTGCGCGCACCTGGTGGTGAAATCCTCAACAGCACCAACTTTTCCGTTGAAACGACGCATGCTGCCGACGGCTCGGTGTCTCGCCTCGTGATCCGCGGCTCGGGATACGGGCACGGCATTGGCATGTGTCAGTGGGGCGCGATCGGTCGCGCGCGCGCCGGACAGGACTTCAAGACCATTCTTCGCGCTTACTATCCAGGTACGACGGTCGGTTCCGCTGATTAACAGAATCCTCATACGCAGACGTGTCGCAGCGACAGCCCTCCTGTGCTTCGCCGGCGCCAGCGCCTCGGCGCAGGAGACGTTTATCCAACGTCTCGGCCTCGATAAGCTCCAGATCGCGACGCTCGGCGGATCCATCGGGCGCATACTGCCATCCCAGGTCGTGCCGACGAATATCTACGGCATCTCGGCGGACTACGGCGAGATCGCACCGAGTTGGCGCGTGAATTTCGCGACGAGTTTCTGGTCGTCGCGCTACCGCGACGCCGTCGTCAATCAGTTCGTCGATACTCTCAAGAACAGCATCAACGGCTCGGGAACGGTCGAGCCGTCGCGAATCACGCTGTACGACGTCACGATTGGCGGCGATGTTCGCTACGTGCCGACATACAGCGGCGAGCTCAAACCATTTCTCGGCGTCGGCCTCGCCGCGCACGTCATCAACGCCGAAGGAAAGCTCATTCAGGGAACGCTCGTCGAACGATCGCTGGACGACATCGCCGCGGGGTTCTATGTCGTCACCGGCGTGTCGTTCCGCCTGTTCAAGCACGTCGGGCTCGAGGGCATGGCCCGCGCCGACTTGTTGAGCGGATTTCGTTCAACCCAAGCGCGCGCCGGCGCGATCTACTATTTCGGCCGCGTACGCGGCGCGCCGCCGCCGACTACGCCCTAAAAGCACTCGCGCGCCCGAGTGGGGCGACGTGGACGTTTTCGTGAACGAACGCCGCATGGAGTGCTTGAACGAACTCCGCCGCGTGTGGTCCGTCGCCGTGAATGCAAATCGTATCGGCGCGGAGCGGGACGTCGGTACCGTCGATCGCGCGCACCTTGCCTTCCTTCACCATTCGAACGGCGCGTGCAACGGCTTCGTCGGCGTTGTGGACGTGCGCGTCGGGTCGTTTGCGCGACACGAGCGTTCCGTCGGGCATGTAGTTGCGATCGGCAAACGCTTCACTCGCGGTGACGAGTCCCGCCGACTCGCCCTCCGCGATGAGATGACTGCCGGGGAGTCCGAACAGGACCATTTCGCGATCGACGTCCCTCACGGCGCGTGCAATGGCCGCGGCCATCTCCGGCTTCAATGCTGCCATGTTGTAAAGCGCGCCGTGCGCCTTCACATGTTGGATCTCTACGCCGGCTGCGCGCGCGGCGCCTAACAGCGCGCCGATCTGATAAACCATCAGATCGTAGATGTCATCGGGGGAGACATCCATGTTGCGGCGTCCGAAGCCGATGAGATCGGGGAAGCTCGGATGCGCGCCGATCGCGACGCCGTGTTGCTTCGCGCGCGCGACGGTGATGCGCATGACGCTTGGATCGCCGCCGTGAAAGCCGCAGGCGACGTTGGCCGACGTGATGTGAGGAAACACCGCTTCGTCGGAGCCAATGGAATACGCTCCGAAGCTCTCGCCCATGTCGCAATTCAGGTCCACGCGTGCGTTCATGACGTTCCTCGTGAATACCGCAGTTCGATCGCGGAGCGCGCCATCGCGAGATCGCGCTCCTGCGCAAGGTAGGCTTGTTGTGCTTTCTCGACCGAGACGAGTCGGAAACGAAGGCGATCGCCCGGCTTGAGCTGCGCGATCAACGGCAGGTCGACGGTCGCGACTTCACCGATGCGTGGATATCCGCCGGTGGTCTGATGGTCCGCCATGAGGACGATTGGCTCGCCGCCCGGTGGAAGCTGCACGGTTCCGAACGCGACGGCTTCAGACAGCAACTCTTTCGGCTCGATCAACGACAGATTCACGCCGCCGAGTCGATAGCCCATCCGGTCGGAGCTTGATGAAACTTTAAACGTCGACGATTCGAACCGTTCGCGTGACCCGTCGTCGAGCAGCTCGTGATGTTCGCCCGGAATCACGCGAACGATCGGATCATCGTTGTAGATCGGTCGGACCGAAGATGCAATCGTCCAGCGGCCGATCGCGGTGCTTCCCGACGAGCGAAGTGACGACGCGATTCGACTTGCGGTCGACGACAGCGCGCCCGGGTTCAGAACGTCACCGGAACGCAACGCACGTCCCTCGAGGCCGCCGAACTGGGCGCGCAGGTAGGTGCTTCGGCTCCCGAACACCGGGGCGAGGTCGATGCCGCCGGCGATTGCGATGTAGGCCCGGCATCCGACGCGCGCCTCACCGAAGCGCAGCGTAGCGCCCTGCGGGACGGCAACGGCATGCCACGGCGCGAGGTCATTCCCGTTGATCGTGGCGCTCAAGTCGCCGCCGGCGATCGCGATCACCGCCGGCTCATCGAACGCGATTGCGGGACCTAGGAGCGACGCTTCGAGCGTCGCGGTGTTGTCGTCGTTTCCGACGAGCATATTGGCAACGCGATGCGCGAACCGATCCATCGCGCCGCAGACAGGAATTCCAGTGCGCTGTCGTCCAATACGCCCGAGATCTTGTACCGTTGTTTGAAGACCGCCGGTGATGATGCGGAGCGTCACGCAGTCGTCCAGCCGTCAAAGTCTTTTCGCGAGATCGGGACGAACCGCACGCGATCGCCCGCCTCGAGCAATGACGCATTCTCACGCGTTGCGTCGAAGATTCTCAGTGGAGTTCGTCCGATGAGATTCCATCCACCCGGAGACACGAGTGGATAGACTCCCGTCTGTTGTCCTCCGATTCCAACCGTTCCGGCCGGTACTGCGGTTCTCGGCGACGATCTCCGAGGCGTCGCGAGCTCCGGAGCGAGTCCACCGAGGTATGCGAAGCCTGGCATGAAGCCAACCATGTAGACGAGATAGTCGCCGTTCGAGTGAGCGCGGATGACGTCGTCGACCCCGATGCTGTGTTGGCGCGCGACGTCGTCGAGGTCTGGTCCCAGATCGGCGCCACCATAGCAAACCGGAATCTCGACGAGGCGCGCGGGCGGCATCTCGTTTTCATGCAGGTCGGCGAGAATGCCGTCGAGCGACGTCACGAGTCGTTCGTACGGCGAACCATCCTCCTCATCACCGGCGACGAGCGCCGGATCGTAATGAAGGGCGATGCTCGCGAATGCGGGAACCTGATCGGCAATGCAGGGAAGCGCGCGAGCGTCGAGCAGCGCGGAGATCGCGCGTACTCGACGATTCGTCACCTCATCAATCGCGTCCCCAAGGGTGATCATGATGCCACGATCGCCCAGCGGCGTAAAATGCATTTCGGCGCGCTCAGTGTGTGATGACGCCGATTACTTGCCGCCCTTGTCCGACTTGTCGGTTGCAGGGATGCCCGGACCCTTCTTCAGCATCCTCATCGCTTCATCGATCGCAGCCTTGAGCTCTTTGTCGACGCCCTTCGCCTCGTCGGCTGGCGAGTTCTTCACCCATACATCCGGCGCGACGCCGTAGTTCTCGAGATCGAAGCCGTAGTTGTTCGGCTTCGTCGCGTCCCACGACACGACGAGCGATCCCGGCGTTCTGATCGTTCCGCCGTTGATGAGAGTGTAGCTCCCCGTCGCGATGACTTGCGCCGACGTCGGATTGCCGACGAGGCGTCCGAGTCCGAGTTGGCGGAATCCCGCTGGCGTCACCTCCGCGTCAGACACGGATCGGTAGTTGATCATCATGACTTTCGGCCCGACAATCGCCTGTCGTGGACGACGACCCCACGTGCGCGAGCCGTTGCGGTTATTCCAGAATTGGTATGGCTGACGCTCGAGGATATCGAGCAACTCCTGATCGATGTTCCCTCCGCCGTTGTTCCGGATGTCGATGATGATGCCCTTTTTCTGCCAGAACTGATCGATCTCGTTCTGGAACCGCTCGAGCGAAGGCTGATCCATCGCGCGAATGTGGACGTACGCGATCTGGTTGTTCGTCGCTTTGTCGACAGAGTCACGGTTGTTCGCCACCCACTCTTCGTACTTGATGTTCGTGAGATTGTTGACCGTCGCGATGCGATAGGTCTTCGCGTTCGCGCCGTCCGGCGTCTTCGAGACCTTGATCGGGACGTACTCGTTCGGGGCGTTGCTCAGAATCTTCCAGTAGTCGTCGCCGGCCTTCACATCCTGTCCGTCGATCGCCGTCACGTAGTCGCCGTTCTTGATGTCGATCCAATCCTTGTCGGCTGGACCATCGCGATACACATGCGTGACGCGGTAGCGGCCGTTCTCCGGCTCCATCTCGATGCCGAGGTAGCGCGTCGAATATGCTCGCGGCACCGGAATGCTCGCGGGGCCGCTGACACCTGTGTGCGACGAGCTCAACTCGCCGATCATCGCGTTCGCGATGTCGTAGACGTCCTCGTTCGTGCCCGCGTACTTCACGAGCGGCGCGTACTTCGAGTAGATCGCCGGCCAGTCTTTGCCGTGCATCTTCTCGTCGTAGTAGCGGTACCGCATGACGCGGTACGACTCGTCGAGGATCTGCTTCCATTCGTCGCGACGATCGACACGAACTTCGAACGCGAAGTTCACCGGATCTCCCGCGGCGCTAGCCGCTGCGCCTCGTCCGGCGTTCGCACCGCCGGCGCCACCGCCTGCGTTGCCACCGGCACCGATCGCGAGACGCTCGATCGGAAATCCAACTTCAGCCGCGCCGCCACGACCTTGCGGAGGCGTGTCATCAGCGCCGGGTGCACGGACGGCGCCGCGGAAGTAGATCGCGCGACGATCTGCCGTCGCCTGCATCCCGGCAAACGTGCCTTGCGCGATGCGTCGGCCGTCGCGGCCGTCGATGCCGATCGAATAGAGACCGTTTGCTGCCGCCGCGTCGCCGCCACGACCGCCGCGGCCGTTGCCACCGCGTCCGCTGCCGAAGCCGCCGCCGACCGCGTAGTAGATCGTTCTTCCGTCGCGCGACAGGAAGAATCCGCCGACCCCTGAGGTTCCACGCGTGAGCTGACGCGCGCGCTTGTCGATGCCCGCGAGATCGATGTGGACCGCGAACGGCTCGGCGCCGGCCGCGGCGTCTGCATTGCCGCGTCCTCGACCCGCGGCCTCGCGCCGAATCCTCTCACGAATGAGCGGATCGTTCGGATCTTCGGAGAGCTTCGACAGCGGAACCGCGAAGAGTTGATTCACCGCGCCGTCGCGATTCGACGTGAAGATCAGCGTCTTTCCGTCGGACGTGATCTGGCCGTTCCCTTCGTTCCAAGGGCTCTGGGTGACGTTGTACTCCTTCTTCGCCTTGAGATCGAAGAGGAAAACGTCGGCATTCTGCTCGTCGTCGCGTCGCGTGTACACGACCCAATTGCCATCCGGCGAGTACTGCGTGATCGTGACGCCACCGGCCGGATTATGGGTGAGCTCGCGCGGCTCGCCTGCAGCGACGTCGACCTCGAACAACTTATTCTCGTTCGTGTATGCGAGCTTCTGCGAGTTCGGCGCCCAGGTGATGTTGTCCTTCTCGCCGAGGGACTTCGTCAGCTTTTTTCGATTCGCGGTGGTGAGATCGTAAACCCAAACTTCCTGCTCGCCGCCTTCGTCCGAGACGTACGCGATCTTCTTTCCGTCCGGTGAATAGGTCTCGCCTCGGTCGCGCCACGCGGAATTCGTGATTTGAGTTTTCTCACCGATGCCGTTCTCGGTGGGAACGACGAAGATCTCACCGTGGTAATCGACAGCCATGTAGTCGCCGCTCGGCGAAATCCCAAAGCCTTCCGCGCGATTCTGCGTCGACAGCGCAACGATGTCGGCCTCTTTGGGGTCGAACGACATCGCGATGGTGAGCTTCTTCGGCTTCCCGCTCGGAACGTCGACGGTGTAGAGGTCGAAATCGTTCTGGAAGACGATGTGTTTTCCGTCGGGCGAAATCGACGGGAAGAACACGCCACCGCTCTTGAACGACGTGACCTGCTGCGCATTTCCGCCCTTCGCGGCCATACGCCACAGGTTGAACGTGCCGTCGCGCTCGGATGCGAAGTAGACCATCCCATCCGCGCCCCACATCGGGAACACATTGTTCGCGAAGGTCTTGAACTGCTGAAGATCAGTGTTCGTGACTTCCTGGATGTCAGTGCCGGCCCCGCCTTTCAGATTCATCACGATGATGTTTGCCGCGGCGTTGCCCCGATATTCTTTGCGCCACGTCGACGGCAGATTGCGATTGAACGCGATCATCGATCCGTCCTGGCTGATCATGCCCGCGCGCGCGATGCCCATGCCGAGCGGTTTGGCGACGCCTCCTTCGATCGGTTGCACGTAGAGTGGCGAGCCCCAGGCGTTCGCTCCGCGTTGAGTCGACATGACGATTCCCTTGCCGTCGGGCGTCCAGTACAGCGCCTGGTCGTCGCCAGAGTGCCACGTCAACTGTTTTGGCTCGCCCCCGGATGAGGGCATGATGAACACGTCGTTGTTGCCGGTGCGATTGCTCGTGAAGGCGATCCATTTGCCGTCGGGCGAGAACCGTGGGGAAAAATCCCGCGCGACGTTGACCGTCAGCCGGCGTGGATTCGACCCATCGGCATCGACCACCCAAATGTCATCCTGGTACGTGAACGCCACTCGGCCGTCGTTCGCGATACCTGCATTGCGCGCGAATCGGATCGGTTCCGGTGCTTGGGCAGGCGCGAGCCGCGGAAGGGCCACGCAAATTGCAAGGGCCGCGACGAAGCGATGGGAAGTCATCGTCACTCCAAAAAAGAGAGGGGAGGGGAGACAAACGTACCCGTGCTGAAAAACGGGGGCCAGCCTACGATCGTTGCCGGTCCGCTCTTCCGTCCTGCGGTCGCGGTGAACATCCTTCCGACGTCCGACGGACCGTAACTCTCTCGCTTCTGCGTTCCGATGCGATTCGCCGAGCTCTTCAAGACCCCGATACAGTCGTCCACACTGGGCCCAAAGCCCAGCGACAGCGAAATCGACATGTTCGGGATGACACACCCGGGACGAGTTCGAAGGGAGAATCAAGATCATTTTCTCCTCGCGACCGTGCATCCGACCGTTGTCATTCACGGGACGAATCTTCCGTTCGCCGATGATCTTCCGCTTCGCGGGCAGCGCCTTGCCACGCTGATGCTCGTCGCCGACGGCGTTGGGGGAACCACGGCTGGCGCCGATGCGAGCCGTCTCGCGACGGAAACCATCACGCGCTACGTGAGCTCGTCCCTCCGGTGCTATCACACGGTCGGCACGTCGAACGACGCCGAATTTCTCGAGGCGCTTCGAGCCGCGGCGCTCGAGGCACACGCGGCCATTCGCGCCGATAGCGCGGGGCGTCTTCAAGGCCAAACGACGGCGACCACGCTGACGCTTGGCATCGTCGTTTGGCCCTGGCTCTACGTGCTCCAGGTCGGCGACTCGCGCTGCTACACGTACTTCGACGGGCAACTCCGTCAAATCTCGCGCGATCAAACCGTCGCGCAGGATCTGGTCGACAAAGGGATCTTGCCGGCGAGCCGCGCATCATCGACGAAGCTCAGCAACGTCCTCTCGAGCGCGCTCGGCGCCGAGGAAGCACGGCCCGAGGTCACGCGCGTCGACATTCGCGAGCGTGGAACCGTCGTCCTTGTCTGCAGCGACGGTCTGACGAAGCACGTATCGGACGACGAGATCGCCGAGTATTTCCGAACGATGGATAGCGCCGAGCAAGTTTGTCAGGCGCTGCTGAATCGAGCAATGGAGCGCGGGGGCACGGACAATATCACGATCGTCGTCGGCCGAGCGCGACGACGATCTTAGTCGTTAGCGATCTCTAATTGCCGAGCTTCGCGAGATTTCGCTGTGCCGGCTCGAAGTCCGGGTATTTGTTGATGACCTGTCGCAGCAGCTCCGCGGCTTTGGGGTTGTTCTTCGCGTCCATCTCGTCGAGCGCGCGCGAATAGAGCTTCATCGTCGGCGCGTCGAGCTTCGTTTTCATCGTCTTCTCGACGATGGTTCCCGAGACCTCCTTCGCGTAGGTCTCCGAGTTCGGCGGCCGGGCAGGATTCGGCGCTCCAGTTGGCAGCCTCAGGCCGCCGTTCCCAGTTGCGTCGCCGATCCCGGTATTCGACGGTTGTCTCGGTGCCAGTCGGATGTCTTGCGTGAGCTTCACGGACAGCTGCGCGATCATGCCGAGAACGTCATCGGCCTTTCCCGTGATCTTTTCGGGGTTCGCGATCTGCGACGTCTCGATGTCGATCGTCCGGCTCGTCAGCAGCGCGTTCCCGGACTTGTCGGTCATGAATCCTCCGGTGATCGCGTACTGCGCTCCGAGGAGATGCCCGATTCTCACCGCACTCGCGCCGTCGACCTGTCCCGCTTTGATGAAGTCTTGCTCTCGAAGCACTTCAGCGATTCGCGAACGGTCGACGACACGGAATTTCGAGCTCGACGCGAGATCGGTGATGAGCAAATCCTGAATGCCCGTCGTGAGTCCCTCATAGTCGGCTTTGTCGCCGATGGAATTGTTGTCGAAGGTGAAGACGACAACCACCGGCCGGCGATCGGCTTGCGCGGCGAGACTCGCGGCAGAGAAGAGGAGTGTTGCGGCGAACAGGCGGGCGGGAGACATGATCGATCGCACGATGAGAGGCTCCTATTCGCAGAGTACTAAACTTCGAGCACCATTCCTTCCGCGGCGGCAATCACCGTCAGCGGTGCGCCTCGATCCGCAATGACTTTCTGGCACTCGGCAACGCACCGTTCGAGATCTTCGTCCGATCGCTCGGGCTTGTGGTGAAAGAGCACGAGCTCCTTCACACCGGCTCGGATCGCGAGTGAAATCGCGTCGTCGTACGTCGAATGCCCCCAGCCGCGATGGCGCGAGTACTCGTCGTTTGTGTACGTCGCGTCGTGAATCAGCATCTCTGCTCCCGCGACGAATCGCACGAGATCGTCCTGCCATTCGGGGCGCGCGCCGTACGAATCGACGTCGCGCAGCTCGTTGTCCGAGATATAGACGAACGACGACCCCGTTCCGTCGCGACTCGAGAAGCGGTACCCCAGAGCGCCGCCCGGGTGGCAAACGCCAAAAGCTTTTACGAGGTAGCCATTTCCTTTGCGCTCCTCCTCCTCGGCGATTTCGGCGAAACTGATTTTCGCCGCGAGCGCCTCGAACGGAACGGGGAATACGACGGGCAGCATCTGATCGCGAATGACCCGATCGACGCCCGTCTTGAGCTCCTTCGATCCCCAGATCGTGAAGCGATTTCCGCCTTGAAAAATCGGTGCGAAAAACGGGATGCCCTGGATGTGATCCCAGTGCGCGTGCGTCAGAAAAATGTCGGCGGCGATCCCGTTGCCGTTTGCCCCCGCGATCAGTGAGCGCCCGAGCTCACGAATGCCCGTTCCTGCATCGAGGATGATGAGCCCACCTCCATCGGTCCGCACCTCGACGCACGGCGTATTTCCACCGTAGCGAACCGTCATCGGACCGGGCGACGGCACCGATCCACGCGTCCCCCAGAACCGCAAACGAAAAGTCATGCGAAGCGAGCGACGTTTTACAGTTTCGCCTGGGCGCGCTGCTCGAGTGCCGGCCGATCCGCAAGCGTGATCTTTCGGCGAACGACGTTCACCCAGTTGGCGTCCTGGAAATCCTTCATCGCGCGAGACACGGTCTCGCGGCTCGCGCCAATCATCTGGGCGATCGTCTGGTGCGTAAGCGGTTTTTCGATCGTATTGCTGCCGGTTTCCTCGGCGAGGTCGAGCAGAAGCCGCGCGATGCGCCCCGGGACGTCCAGGAGTACAAGGCCGCCAATCTTTTCGTCAGCGCGCCGGAGGCGGCGTGACAGTTCCGTGAGGAGCGACCAGGCGACGGCCGGGGACGACTCGACCCGGCTCCTGAAATCCGCTCGGTGCAAGACGAGGAGATGCGAATCCTCCATCGCGATGACGTGCGCGGATCGCGGACGGTCGTCGATCAGCGACAACTCGCCGAAATGCTCACTGATGCCGAGTACGCCGAGGATCACTTCGCGTCCGTCCTCGCCAATGAGCACGACCTTGACTCGTCCCTGACGAACAACGAACAGCGAATCGCCCGGATCGTTCTCGAAAAGGATGACGCTGCCGCGCGGATAGAATTTTTCGCGGGTCATGTCGCCGAAGCGCTGCAGTTCGGCCCGATCGAGCCCGCTGAACAGCGGGACCGTCCCAAGGAAATCGGCGGTTGTCGTCGTCACGAGGAGCTGGTCAAAAGTTGATTGCTGAATTTGAACGAAGCTGCGAATCGCCGGGAGCGAGCACCGATCAACGCCAAGAGTAAAGCGTTGTCGGCTTGTCTCTTACGCAATAGTTAGTCTATATTACCTAGCTACGCAAAATAACAGGAGCGACACCGTCCGGGCGGAATCGACCCCAGACGCTCGCTCCTCCCTCCGGAGAAGCTTCCAATGAAAGCCGATATCCATCCCGAATACGCCACCGCGACTGTCGTCTGCGGCTGCGGAAATACATTCCAGACCCGCTCTACGCAGGCTACGATCCAAACCGACGTCTGCTCGGCGTGCCATCCATTCTACACGGGGAAGCAGCGTTTCATGGATACCGCCGGCCGAATCGAGCGCTTCCGCCAGAAGTTCAACAAGCCCGCAGCGGGCTGAGGCGAGCCTGGCGCTCCGCGATCGTTTAGCGGGAGCCCTCGCCCGCGCCGAAGAAGTCGAGCGGGCACTCGCAAACCCGGCCGGGATCAAAGATCCCCGTGAGTTCGCGGAGCTCGGCCGGGAGCACCGCCGATTGATGCCGGTGGTCGAGATGGCGGCTCAGCTGAGGAAACTCGAGGACGAGCTCGTGCAGGTGCGCGAGCTCGTTTCTGTTGACGACCCTGAAATGGCCGCTGAAGCGCGCGCCGAACAGGGGAGATTGGAACCTGCCATCGAGCGGCTCGAGAAATCGTTGACGCCGCATCTCGTTCCGCGCGATCCGCTCGCCGATCGCAACGCGGTCGCCGAACTGCGTGCCGGGACCGGTGGAGACGAAGCGGCGCTGTTCGCGGCCGACCTGTTCCGGATGTACACGCGGTTCTGCGAGCGCCAGGGCTGGCGGATCGAAATCGTCTCCCTCGCCGAGGGCACCGTCGGTGGAATTAAAGAAGTCATATTCAAGGTCGTCGGCGACGGGACCTACGGCGAGCTGCACTGGGAATCCGGCGTGCATCGCGTGCAGCGCGTTCCGGCGACCGAAAGCCAAGGACGCATCCACACGTCCGCCGCGACGGTCGCGGTACTACCCGAGGCCGAAGAAGTCGACATCAAGATCGACGACAAGGATCTTCGCATCGATGTCTTCCGGTCGTCCGGCCCGGGCGGACAGAGTGTGAACACGACCGACTCTGCCGTGCGAATCACGCACTTGCCGACGGGGCTCGTCGTGTCGCAGCAGGACCAAAAGTCTCAGCTGCAGAATAAGCTCAAGGCGATGGAAGTGTTGCGCGCACGCCTGCTCGCGCTGAAGGTTCAGCAGCAGCAGGACGAACGCGCGAAGACGCGCAAATCGCAAATCGGCAGCGGTGATCGCTCGGAGAAGATTCGCACGTACAACTTCCCGCAAAGCCGCGTCACCGATCATCGAATCGGCTGGACGACGCACGATCTCCAAGGCTTCCTCGACGGCGACATCGGTCCACTGCTCGAGTCGCTGAAGCTCGCCGACGTCGAAGAGCAGCTCGGCGACGAGTCATGACGACAGATCGCGCTGTGGGAACGCTGACCGTCGCGCAGCTGCTCGACGATCTCGCCCGCGAGTTCACGGCGCGCGGATTCACCGAGCCGGCGTCGGAAGCGCGCGAGATCGTTGCAGCGCTCTTCGACGTTCCACGCTTTTGGCCTGTGACGAACGGCGGCGCGGAGGTCGATGCGCGGACGGTCGAACGCGCGAAGATTGCGGCGCGACGCCGCGTTCAGGGCGCTCCGTTGGCGTACGCCGTCGGTCGGGCCGCATTCAGGCACCTGACGCTCGACGTCGACGAGCGAGTGCTCATCCCGCGTCCTGAGACCGAACAGCTGGTCGACCTCGTGCTCAGCGAGATGGCGAACACCATCGGCGGAGTCGCCATCGACGTCGGTACCGGTTCCGGCGCGATCGCGATCGCGCTTGCCGCGGAAGGCAGATTCTCGCGCGTCTATGGGACGGACATTTCCAGCGATGCGGTGGACGTCGCTCAGCACAACGCGAAGCTCGCCGCCGGACTGCTGCGCGCGCCTGTCGAGATTTTGCACGGCGCACTCCTCGGTCCACTTCTGGATGTACGTGCACGCGTCGTCGTCTCGAACCCGCCCTACATTGCGTTGGGGGAAGCGGGCGCGTTGCCGGCCAGTGTTCGCGATTGGGAACCCGCGGTAGCGTTGTACAGCGGATCGGATGGAATGTCAGCGACGGCCCATCTTGTGCGCGAAGCGGCTGACGTGCTTGCGCCGGGCGGGTTGTTCGCCATCGAGGTCGACGCTCGACGAGCCTCGCTCGCCGCGGAGCTGGTGCTGCGTGAGCGACGCTTCCGATCGGTTCGAATCGAATTGGATCTCACAGGGCGCGAGCGGTTCGTGCTCGCCCGACGACAGGAGAAAGACCCGGGATGATCGAGGACAAAGCAAAGGACTTGGGCCGGCTGATCGGGCAGAGCAGCGAGTATCAAGCGGTGAAGCGCTCGAGCGACGCGCTCAACGAAGACAAGGACACCGTGACGCTCCTGCAGAAGATGGAGCAGCTCCGTACGGACGCGCAGCGCATGATGCAGCGCGGCGAGCGTCCGACAGAAGACATGGAGCGCCAGCTCGACGCATTGCTCGGACAGATTCAGGGTCGATCGAGCTATCAGCGTTTACTCGTTGCCCAAGAAAACTTCGACAAGGTCATGGGCAAGGTGAACGACTGGATTCTCGAGGGCATCGAGAAGGGCGCGACGAGCTCGATCATCACGCTCGGCTAGTCGATCGAAGGGCACGGAGTGCTCATCGTCTTCGAGGGCCCCGAGGGCGCCGGGAAAAGCACGCAACTCCGCCTGCTCGCGGACTGGCTCGGCCAGCGCGGGAAAGACGTCGTCGCGGTGCGCGAGCCAGGGGGGACAATCATCGGCGATGAGATTCGTCGCTTGCTGCTCGACCCGGCGTCCGAGATGCTGCCGTCCGGATGGAGGGTGGCTCCGGTGTCCCTCGCGTCGCCTGAGTCGCTCGAGTCGAAGGAGCCGTTGCCGCCGGCCTCGTCGAGGGCACGGTTCCGGGGCTCGTCG
>Ga0207661_10000620_pt1 | contig 22786 bp, 20 predicted proteins | sample KBSC713LmetaG_FD_184337 | JGI IMG/M metagenome (GOLD analysis project Ga0207661, IMG submission 184337) | Corn rhizosphere microbial communities from Kellogg Biological Station, Michigan, USA - KBS C7.1-3L metaG (SPAdes) (version 2) | ecosystem: Host-associated > Plants > Roots > Rhizosphere ...
TTTGCAGAGTAGAATTCAGCATCACGAAATATGGGTTATCAGTAATGCCTGCATCATTCGGAAGATTAACATTTATATAAGGGATCTTTTTTGCCTTTGCAGCATTGGCAATATTCCAGCTCTCCTGGGGATTGGCATAAGCAAGGATCAATTCTATTTCGTTTGTGTCTAATTTATTTAACTGCTGGGCCAATGGTTCTTTTTCTGACCGGGTATCATAAATAAAAACTTCCAATTGAGTTCCTTCCTCTGCTAAAGAGTCCAGCGCCAATTGTGCGCCTTCATAAAACTCAAGACCGGGGTTGATAAATTTCGGAAATTGTTTTTCGTATCGATAATTATTCAGGTCATCAAAGGCAGAATCAAGGTACAGAGGAGTAAAAATAGCGATCTTATGTTTCGCAGTTTGTGCGAGCATGCAAATAGGCAACAGGCAAGAGACAATCAGCAATAAAAAATTTGAGATTCTCTTTTTGTTCATAGATGCATTTTGGTCGTCATTTCTTGTCAATTGCTTCTTGCAAATTGGCTCACTCCCACTCTATCGTTGCCGGCGGCTTACTGCTTATATCGTACACGACGCGGTTAATTCCCTTCACGTTGTTAATGATCTCACTTGAAACATGTGCCAAAAAATCATAAGGCAAATGCGCCCAGTCGGCTGTCATTCCATCCACACTGGTTACCGCACGTAAAGCCACCGTAAATTCATAGGTCCTTTCATCGCCCATTACGCCGACGCTTTTTACCGGTAACAGGATGGCACCAGCCTGCCAGACCGTTGCATATAAATGATGTTCTTTTAAATCTTTCACATAAATATGATCGGCTGCCTGCAGTAACCGCACCTTTTCTTCGGTTACTTCTCCCAAGATCCTTATGGCAAGGCCAGGACCTGGAAACGGGTGACGGCCGATCATCTCCTCCGGTATTCCCAATTCCATCCCAACTTTTCTCACCTCATCTTTAAATAAAAAACGCAATGGCTCCACAAGGTCCAAATGCATCTTTTCAGGAAGCCCTCCCACATTATGGTGCGATTTTATTGTCATTGACGGGCCGTGCACAGACACGCTTTCAATGACGTCAGGGTAAATAGTTCCCTGTCCGAGCAATTCAATGCCTTCCACTTTCTTTGCTTCTTCCTGGAATATCTCAATGAATAACCTGCCGATCGTCTTTCGTTTTGCTTCCGGATCGATCTTGCCTGCCAGTTCACTATAAAATCTTTGTTTCGCATCAATGCCCTTAACATTCAATCCAAGTTTTTTGTAGGTAGCCAATACCGTTTCAAATTCATCTTTTCGCAATACGCCATTGTCTACAAAAATTCCGTAAAGGTGATCCCCGATGGCACGACCGATCAGCGTTGCCGCTACAGTGGAATCCACACCGCCACTCAACGCCATTACCACTTTGCGGTCACCGATCTTTTGTTTCAACTGAGCAACAGTATCAGAAATAAAATGCGCCGGTGTCCAATCCTGCGTACATCCGCAAACATTCACCAAAAAATTATGGAGGATCTTCTTCCCTTCAATGGAATGATATACTTCCGGGTGAAATTGCAGGCCGTAAAGTGCAAAGTCATTAGTTCGGAGTTCAGAGTTCAGAGTCATACTGCCATTTCTGGCTCCTGACTCCCGACTCCCGACTCCCAACTTCTTAAATGCAGCGATCGGAATGCTTTCGGTTGTTGCAAGCAGCTCAAATCCCTTTGGCAATTCTAAAATTGTATCCGCATGACTCATCCAAACCTGGCTCTTCTCGATCACATCTTTCAGCAATACATCATTCTTTTGTTTGTGAAGCAATGCCCTCCCGTATTCACGTTTATTACTTTTTTCTACTCTTCCTCCGTAACGTTTCGCCGTTAATTGTGCACCATAACAAACTCCCAAAACCGGTACTTGTTTAATAAATGCCTGGACATTGACATCGGGGGCATGTTCGTCATTTACGGAGAATGGAGAACCGGACAAGATGATCCCCTTCAGACCAGGTTCAAACTCAAAACTCTTTTGATAAGGAATAATTTCACAGTACACATTGGCCTCTCTTACGGCGCGGGCTATTAGCTGGGTATATTGAGAACCGAAATCAAGGATCAAGATCTTTTCCGTCATGGTCGCGAAGGTATGAAAAACTGTTGCTGGTTTTTTGTTGCTATAATTTTCGCATGGGTTTGCCATCTCATTTTTTGGACCACATAAGGCACAATAGAGCACAATAGTTTGGAGCGCCCTGGTTTTTCTATGGGAATCCTTAGGTTGACTATGTCGCTTATGTGGTTCCGAATCGGCGAATTTGGGATGCACATATTAAATCTGTCCTTTCGATTTTTTTCTGATGTATTTTGCAACTAAGAGAAAAAAATCTAAACACCCCTTTAGGGGATGGGGGCATGAAATATTATATCATTGCTGGCGAAGCTTCGGGTGATTTGCATGGAAGTAATCTCATCAAGGAATTAAAGAAGCTTGATGATGCTGCCGACATACGCTGCTGGGGAGGGGATTTGATGCAGCATGCCGGTGCTCATCTCGTAAAGCACTATCGTGATCTTGCCTTTATGGGCTTCATCGAAGTGGCGAAAAACCTGGGTACGATCTTAAAAAATCTGAAATTCTGCAAAGAAGATATCCTGCAATTCAAACCCGATGCATTAATTCTTATTGACTATCCGGGTTTCAATCTCCGGATTGCCAAATGGGCGAAACAACAGGGATTAAAAGTCATTTATTATATCTCACCCCAGGTTTGGGCCTGGAAAGAGAATCGAGTAAAGCAAATGAAAAAGGACATTGATAAAATGATCATCATTATTCCTTTTGAAAAGGAATATTTTAAAGATAAATGGAGCTGGGATGTCGAATATGTAGGTCATCCGTTGGCAGCGGAAATTGAAAATCAAAAATCAAAAATCATAAACCATAAATTTTCCGAGAAGCCGATCGTTGCATTATTACCAGGAAGCAGAAAACAGGAGATCGCAAAGAAACTCCCCATCATGCTGGAGGCAAGTAAATTTTTTCCTGGTCACCAGTTTATTGTTGCCGAGGCTCCCTCTGTAGAAGATGAATTCTATATAAATTTTACAAAATCATATTCAAATGTCAGTGCCGTAAAAAATCAAACCTACAATTTACTATCGCAGGCACAAGCTGCGGCGGTCACATCAGGAACGGCGACACTCGAAACTGCTTTGTTCGGTGTGCCTGAAGTTGTCTGTTACAAGGGTTCACCCATTTCTTACCAGATTGCGAAGAGAGTGATCAAAGTAAAATATATTTCGCTTGTGAATTTGATCATGGATAAACTTGTTGTAAAAGAATTGATACAAAATGAGCTTACGGTGGATAACTTGAAACACGAATTACACGAATTGATCACGAATAAAGAACGAATTAATGAAATAAAAAAAGACTACGCAGAATTGAGAGCATTGCTTAGTGAGGGAGGAAATGCTTCAGCCAAAGCGGCAAAATCGATCGTCCAATTTTTATCCCAGTAAAAAACACCCTGGTAAGATTTCGTTTCACCATTTGTGTAATTCGTGAACAATTCGCGTAATTGGTGCTTTATCGAAGTAGTTTGATAGCAAGAATTATCATGCAAAGGATGAACATAAAAAAACAAATGCGATTGATCCAATGCATATATCCCACCCATTTTGTTTCGGGTTTATCCGGCTTCCTTAAATAGAAGTATTGTGATATTTGCCTCCAGATGCCCATTCGCCATTCAATGCTGTTCAAAGTTACAGTTATAAAATGATTCACGTACCTTCCTGATTAAATCGATGTTTTATTATGATCCTTAATTTGCGCATTTTTTTTCTTGTCGTTGCGCTGATCCCTGCCATTTGTTTTTCCCAAACCATTTCCCGGCTCGATAATAGTAAGATCAGCTCTGCTGAGCTTGACAAAAAAATTCAGCAACTGATGAAAGATGGAAATGTGCAGGGTCTTGCTATCAGCGTTTTCAATAAAAATAAACCGGTTTACAAGAAGGTTTTTGGTTATAAACGCTTTGATACGAAAGAGCCTCTCCAAACAAACACAAATTTCTACGGCGCATCGTTGAGCAAGTCAGTTTTTGCCGTCCTTGTCATGAAGATGATCGAGGAAAAAGTAGTAGAGCTGGATAAACCATTGGAAAGTTATTTACCGCAACCTGTGTATGCTTATGGAAAAGGAAAGAGTTGGGGTGAAGATTTTACTGACCTCAAAGACGATACTCTTCACAAACTGATCACCGCCAGGATGTGTCTTGATCATACAACAGGTTTTCCTGGTTGGCGTTGGTTTGAACCCGACCAAAAACTTCGCATCCATTTTAAGCCCGGCTCTGGATATAACTATTCAGGCGAAGGCTTATGTTATCTTCAATTTGTAATAGAAAAAATAACTGGTAAGTCTTTGGAGCAATTAATGGAAGAAAAAATATTTCATCCTTTACAGATGAATACCTCCGCCTACTTCTGGCAACCTCGTTTTGAAAAAAATTATTGTAATGGTCATGACATGAACGGCAAAGTCTATGAAAAAGACAAAGACAATGCACCTCGCGCCCCAAGTACTCTTGAAACAACACCCGATGACCTGAGTTTGTTTTACGAAGGAGTGTTACAAAAGCGGATCCTCAGACCAGCGTCGTATAAAGAAATGTTTACCCCGCAATTACGACTTCGCTCAAAAATGCAGTTTGAAGAGCAGGTGTGGCTGGACACAACAAATTCCGATAATGATAAAATAGAGCTTAGCTATGGCCTGGGATGGGGAATTCTCCAAACACCTTACGGCTTTGGCGCCTTTAAAGAAGGTCACGGGGACGGGTTTCAGCACTATGCAATAATGTTTCCCGACAAGCAAATGGGGATCTTAATTATGACAAACAGCGACAACGGCGAGAGTATCTTCAAAGAATTACTTGAGGTAGCGATCGGAGACAAGTACACGCCGTGGCGTTGGCAAAATTACATTCCTTACGACCAGAAAAAGTGATACGAGATGCTTTTACCTTTTGATCTGAATCCATTAGTTTTGCTGCCCCGGGGAATTAGCTCAGCTGGCTAGAGCGCTTGCATGGCATGCAAGAGGTCGTCGGTTCGACTCCGATATTCTCCACAACAGTTCTGTAAGGAAACTTTTTTATTCCGTGCATTGTGCATCCCGATTACATCGGGAAGTTTATCTGTTCCTCCGAGGCTTCTCCCGAGGCTTCGGGACCTATATTTCTCCCAGAAAACAAAATCTCCTTCTAGACGTTATAACTAGGAAATAGCGCGTTCTGTGTGTTACAGCATATAGATAATTTCAATATCGTTCGGATAAAGCGCCCATTCCAGAAGGTTTATTTTGAGATCGTCCACAAATTTGGTGGTAGTAACCAGGAGAAATTTTAGTCGGCAATAACAGGCAATAACAAATATCTTTGCCATCCACGCCGAACCGCTAAAATGAATTTTGTCAATCACCCGCAGGAAGCCCATGAGAATAAATTTAGCGCTTATACTTTCTATTATTGTTGCTGTGGGCATTGTGGCCCTTGTCTTCACTGCATTCCAGATCTATTCCGAAAAACAAAAATTAAATAATGAACTGCAATCAAAGACAGTTCGTTTGGCCGAAGATTTTTATAAAACTTATTTCAGACATTTAGAAGACAGGGACAGTATTCCGCTGAAAGGGATCACTGATAGCGTCATCAGCCAGTACAGTTTTACTGGCCTTGCCATTTATTACAACGGGGACAGCATCATACCGCTCAACGGCTCGACGCAGGCTCTTCTTCAACATTCGTCGGATTATATAACAAGAGCCGTGTCCGCCGATACTTCTATGGGCACCATGCTCCAGTCGGGTGGAAAAAGATCTTACGAGTATGTGAGGATAGTAAAAAGGGAAAATAAGCCGTCACTCGCGGTGATCTTTTATTCCGATGCGGAATACATTAAGAACATACTGAAAAGCATTTGGCTTGGAAATTTTATTCGCTGGTTCATCCAGGCGTTAGTGATATCGATCGTGACGTTGCTTGTGATCAGGTGGGGTATTCTAAGACCGCTGAACAGGATCGTGGAGTGGGTTAAAGCTGCAAGGTTTGGTAATGTAGAGCAAATACACAAGCGCCCTCCAATCAATTTCCTCGCACCATTATACAAAGAGATCTCCGGTATCGCGCAGGCTATGCAGGAGGCAAGAGCTATTGCACAAGAAGAAGCAAGACTAAGAACAACTGCTGAAGCGATCTGGACCCCTGAACGCTTGAACGAAGAGATGAAACAGATCCTAGAGAATAAAATGATGGTGGTCGTTTCTAACCGCGAACCGTATATGCATGTGCACGCAGGCAAAGAAATAAAGTGCATTGTTCCTGCAAGCGGGATGGTTACAGCAATGGAACCAATATTAAAAGCCTGCGGTGGGTTATGGATCGCTTCGGGTAGTGGTGACGCTGACAGGGAAACGGTTGATAAAAACGATAAGGTGCAGGTACCCCCTTATGAGCATAAGTATACGCTGCGCAGGGTTTGGCTTACCAAAGAGCAGGAAGATCATTATTATTATGGCTTTTCAAATGAAGGTCTCTGGCCTCTGTGCCATATTGCGCATACACGACCTGTTTTCAGAAAGGAAGATTGGGAGTATTACCAGGAGGTAAATGAATTATATGCAAATGCAGTGGTGGAAGAGATCAAAAACCAGGAAGATCCTTTTATACTCGTGCAGGATTATCATTTTGCACTTCTGCCGAAACTTATAAAAGATAGAAGGCCCGATGCCAAGGTTGCAATTTTCTGGCACATTCCCTGGCCCAATCCTGAGTCATTTGGTATTTGCCCATGGCAAAAAGAATTACTAAGTGGCATGCTTGGTGCAGACCTCATCGGCTTTCACACTCAATATCATTGCAACAACTTTTTGGAAACGGTGAATAATTCTCTTGAATCGAGAGTGATCTGGGAAAATTTCTCGGTAAAGATCGGTAACCAGTTTACTCTTGTAAAGCCATTTCCGATCAGTATTGCTTTCACATTGAAAGATCTTGATAACGGGCATGAATCAGCCAAGCAAGACGCATCGGAACTCCTGAAGCACTATGGTCTCAGTGCAAAATATGTTGGTATTGGCGTGGACCGTATTGATTATACGAAAGGACTGATCGAGAAGTTTCTTGCCATCGAACGGTTCCTGGAAAAATATCCAGCCTACATGGGTCAGTTTACATTTGTTCAGATCGGCGCACCCAGCCGTTCTCTCTTAAAAACCTACGCTGATACAATAAGTGCTGTTGAACAGGAGGCCAACCGGATAAACTGGAAATTCAAAGCAAGAAACTGGCAACCCATCCTGTTTCTAAAAAAACATCATAGCCACGAAGAGATAATGCCGTTTTACAGATCGGCGAATCTCTGTATGGTCAGCTCACTTCATGACGGAATGAATCTCGTGGCAAAAGAATTCATTGCCTCACGCAATCAAAATGACGGCGTCCTTATTCTCAGCCAATTTGCCGGCGCATCGCAGGAGTTACTGGGTGCAATGATCATCAATCCTTACGACATCGAACAAACCGCCGATGCCATAAAATCTGCATTGGAAATGCCAAAGGAAACACAGCATCATAAAATGAAACAGATGCGCCGCGTCATCATGGGGCATAATGTCTATTCATGGGCAGCTGATATTCTCAAAACGATGACCTCAATCCAGAATTAATTTATTTGACTTTCGCATTCAAGCCAAGTACTATCTTCAAGCTTGTTATTGACCTTCGATGAAAAAAGATAGTTACAACCCGGAAACATACTGGAATGATGTTGCTGAGAAAATCAGTTCGCGAAATGACATAAACATTATTGCAGGCGACGACGAACCTTATTACCGCTATAAGCGAAAACGATTTTTAAAACTCTTCAATTCGCTTGACTTCGCAAATAAAAAAATTCTTGAAGTTGGTTCCGGGCCGGGTGGAAATCTTGAGTTTCTTACAAGGAAAGGCTGCAAGGAAATTGTTGGCGTAGATGTGTCCGACAAGATGATTGAACTATCAAAAAGAATTTTACAGGATAAAAAAGTGCAAGTCCAAAAGATTGATGGTTATTCATTGCCGTTCGACAATAATTATTTCGACATTGTTTTTACTTCCACTGTACTTCAACATAACACTGATGAAGTTCAGCTTAAAGAACTAATTAAAAACATCTGCAGAGTTTCAAGTTCAGACGCTATAATTTTCGAACGCATCGAAAAAAACATTACCGGGCATGAAACCAATTTGGGAAGACCTATAGCTTATTATAGCCAGTTGTTTAAAGAAAATGGATTCACACTTCTTGAAAGTAGGTTCCTACCCATCCAGGCCAGTTATCTTCTTTGCGGCACGATCCGCAAACTTTTTAACCGGAGAAACAGAGCAGAGGGAGAGCCAATCAGCAGGTTTTCATATCTGCTGGAATCTTGTATTCTGCCCGTTACAAGTTTTATCGATAACCTGGTTCCGAGTAAGAGGGACCTTGGCATGTTAAGGTTCAAGAGGACCTCATAAGACTGTTTCAATGCAGGTTCCTTGCAATCATGGACTGAACTCAAAATTCATCTCCAGACTGGTGTATACCTTTTTCAAATCTTATTTTCTGTTTTTTACATGTAGATTTTTTTTCCCAGATGTCTGATCCGTCTTTATTGGTTTTGAACAATAATTCTTATGGCACTGCTTTTGGAATGACGACAGTGTTTAATCTACCAAAACACTTAGTTATGGATACAGTACAAGTTTTTCTACGGGAAAAAATAAAAAACTTAGGAAGTGCTATATTTTTCAACCAAAGCGACGCTGTCTTAAAACTGCCAACCAGTATTGTAAAGATCATAAACGTCGATGAATATGGATATATCTGGTTCTTTATGCAAAAGCCACCTCAACAGTTGAGTGAATTTGAAAAAGAATTCCCAGTGAAGCTTGATTTTTTTAGGAAAGGACTTGATTATTCCCTGCAGGTCATTGGAAATGGATATATCGTAAGCGATCCTGAGGAGTTATTTGTAATTACCACAAACATTGATGAAGTAAAACAATTCAATGCGAATGAAATGGTTCTTATAAAAGTAAAAATGACCAGGGCCGATTACTTCGACAATATTACCGGTGGAAAATCTTCGCGGTTGCAAAATGCTATCAGTCTATTGCAGTCATGGATATTTCCGCATACACCTGGTTATAGACCGACTACCTACTTTCCCCGGATCTCTGAGGTAAGTTGACTTGCAGAATGCTTAAAAATTACTTACCTTAAGCGGCTAAATTTTAAGATTATGAGAGCAATATGGTCAGGTGCGATAAGTTTTGGATTGGTCAATATTCCAGTCAAACTTTATAGCGGTACGTCCGCTGAACGAGCCCTGGATCTTAACATGATTTCCAAAAAAGACATGGCCCCGATCCGTTATGCGCGAATTTCGACTGCAAGTAATAAGGAAGTAGAATGGAAGGATATTGTAAAAGGATATGAGATCGAGAAAGGCAAATTTGTTGTGATCACTGATGAGGATTTCAAAAAGGCTAGCCCCGAGAAAACGAACACGATAGAGATCCTTCAATTCGTTAATGAACGAGAGATCGATTCCATTTATTTTGAAAAACCGTATTACCTGGTTCCTGACAAAGGAGCTGCCAAAGCTTATGCGCTTTTACTAAAGGCTCTCGAAAAGGTGAACAAGGTAGCGATCGCAACGTGCGTAATAAGAAATCGTGAACATATTTTCAGCATCAAGCCAATGGCGGGCCAGGTATTGTTGCTTGAGCAATTGCGCTACAAAGAACAAATAAATGAAATCCCGGAAGTGAATACCGTAAATGCAAAGATCACCCAGCAGGAGATAGGTCTTGCGATAAAGTTGATCGACCAGTTGACAGAGAAATTCAAACCGGAAGCTTTTAAAGATACTTATGTCGAAACAATGAAAAAGCTGATCGAAGCAAAGGCCAAAGGAAAGAAGATCGCTGCTCCTACGGTAGAAAAGAAAACTGCTGCTGTGAAAGATCTGATGAGCGTATTGAAAGAAAGTTTGAATACGCACGGAGGGAAAAAGAAAGTCGCCTGATACGGTTACCGGTTCGCGTTTCGGTTAGCATTTGTTGAACAATAACCAGTCTGAAGGTACCTTCGGTGCGACTAATAACAATTCGAAACAAAGGCAGCATGAGTTTAGCTCAGTACAAAAAGAAGAGAAGTTTTAAGAAGACCCCCGAGCCGGAAGGCAAAAAAAAATCCTCGTCAAAGAGCAATTTAAAATTCGTTGTGCAAAAACACGACGCGACAAACTTACACTACGATTTCAGGCTTGAAATGGAAGGCGTTTTGAAAAGTTGGGCTGTTCCCAAAGGTCCATCATTGAATCCTGATGACAAACGTCTCGCGATGATGGTAGAAGATCATCCTTATGATTACAGAACATTTGAAGGAACCATCCCCGCAGGAAATTATGGTGCCGGTACCGTGATGGTTTGGGATGAAGGAAGCTATGACGCAATGGGATTTGACGATAAACCGGCAAAAGAGCAGGAGAAAATTCTGCTAGCTGAGTTAAAGAAAGGTGATCTGAAAATTGTATTACATGGTGAAAAAGTGAAAGGCGCCTTCGCGCTGGTAAAAATAAAAGGTCGCGGCGAAAACGCGTGGCTCCTCATAAAGAAAAAGGATGACGAAGCATCAAGCAGCGACATTACCAAAAAAGACAAGTCGGTAAAAACAAAACGCTCCTTAGCCCAGATCGCAAAGGACACCGGTGGCGAGATCAAAAAAAAGGCTCCAGCGCAGAAAGCAAAAAAAGCTCCTCAATTATTGGACGAATCAGAAGAGCATGCCGAAAAAAAAAAGCTCCGGAAATAAAAACTCTTCTCCGTAAATACCCCGAAGCAAGAAAGGCAGCAGCTCCGCAGCATATAAAACCGATGCTTGCTACATTGGTTGATGAGCCATTTGATGACGACAATTGGGTGTTTGAAATAAAATGGGATGGATACAGGGCCATTGGTTCTGTCATCAACGGTAAAACAGATCTGTATTCAAGAAACAATATTTCGTTCAAAGAAAAATATCTGCCTGTTTCGGAGGCATTAAAACATTTTGAAAGAAATGTGATAGTGGACGGAGAGGTCGTTTCGCTGGACGAACATGGCTTTTCACGATTTCAATATTTACAAAACTGGCAAAGGGATGCGCAGGGTGAGCTGGTCTATTATGTTTTTGACTTGCTATGGCTGGATGATTATGATCTTACTTTGTTGCCTCTTACCGGGAGAAAGGAGATCCTTCGCGAGGTCATTCCTGAAAATGATGTCATCAGGTACAGTGACCACGTTGAAAAAAATGGAAAGGAATTTTTTGAGATCGCTAAAAAACAGGGGCTTGAGGGAATCATCGCCAAGAATAAGAATAGCAGTTATGAATTTGACTCACGAAGCAAAAATTGGTTAAAAATAAAAACAACAGCGCAACAGGAAGCGATCATCTGCGGATTTACAGCCCCGAGACATGGTCGCCAATATTTTGGCGCGTTAATATTAGGAGTGTATGAAAATGATAAATTGGTCTATGCTGGTCACACGGGATCTGGCTTCACTCAAAAAACATTAAAGGAAACATGGGATAAACTGCGACCACTGGTAACAGATAAATGCCCCTTTGCGACAAGACCAAAAACCAATATGCCGGCTACCTGGGTAAAACCGAAATTAGTTTGTGAAGTAAAATTCCAGGAATGGACACAGGAACGGATCATGAGGGTGCCCATCTTCCTGGGGTTACGAATAGACAAAAAAATTACCGAAGTAAAACAAGAAAAAGAAATGGCGACGCAAAAAATCAAAAATGCAAAGGGGAAACCTCAAACGTCAGACGTCACATACGTACATACTCCCGACGGCAAAGAGGAAGGACCACATAATAAGAAAGAAACAGGATCATCACCCAAAAAAATAAAAAGTGAAAAAGATTGGTTAAACAAAGACGAAGAAAACAAAATAGTCAAACTAAATGGCCACGACTTGAAGCTGACAAACCTCGATAAAGTTTACTGGAAAAAAGAAAACTATACAAAAAGAGATCTGTTGAATTACTATTACCGGGTCGCTCCGTACATGCTACCTTACATGAAGGACAGGCCGCAATCATTGAATCGCCATCCGAATGGGATCAATGGAATGAGTTTTTATCAAAAAAATGTGGAAGGGAAAGTTCCGGATTGGGCCCAAACATTTAAAGAATTCAGTGAATCGACCGATGAAGACGTCCATTATTTTGTTTGCACGAATGAAGCAAGTTTGATTTACATGGCCAATCTTGGTTGTATTGAAATGAATCCATGGCATTCTACGATTAAAAATCCCAATAACCCCGATTATTGTTTGATAGACCTTGATCCGCATGAAATTGGATTTGACAAAGTGATTGAAACCGCCCAGGCAGTAAAACAGGTTCTTGATCAATTAAAAATACCTTCCTGGTGCAAAACTTCAGGAGCCACCGGTTTGCATATCTGCATTCCATTGGGAGCAAAATACAATTATGACCAGAGCAGGCAACTTGCCGAGCTCCTGGTGAATATTGTCCATCATGAAATACCAGCCATTACAAGTGTAGAAAGAAGTCCATCAAAAAGAAGAAGGAAAGTTTATCTAGATTTTCTCCAAAACCGGAAAGGACAAACAATCGCTTGCGTTTATTCGGCTCGACCGAAGCCGGGTGCAACAGTTTCTACGCCTCTTTTTTGGGAAGAAGTAAAGAAAGGTTTGTCCCCGCAAAATTTTACAATAAAAAATCTTTTTGAAAGGCTAAAGACGGAAGGAGATATTTTTAAACCAGTTTATGAAAAGGGAATTGATGTTAAGAAAACGTTGGCAACTATCGAGAAGGTTCTGCAATAGGGACTTATCTTTCGTCCTTTGAACTAGTCCCTTCCTCCGAATTCTTTTCCTCTTCGCTGTGATTTTCTTTACCGTTCTTATGGCCGAGCCAATTTCTTAATTTCTCGAGCCATTTATCTTTTTGCTCTGCAAGAAAGTGAGACGAATAATTTTTTACAAAGAAGGGAACTATCAGTTTTGTCAACCAGCCCGCCCTCGATAAAATAAAATTTCTTACCAGACTATTAATGGCGATATCGGACCCCAGGTCGAGAAGCAAATTGCCCCTGTCCCTTGTCGTTATCTTTTTGACAAACTCCAGGGCTTCTTTTACAGGCTGTAATTTCAATTTAATTTCTTCAACATCACAACGTATCACTTGTTTTTGCGCCTGCAACAAAACCTCCAATTGCTGTTTTTCCTTTAAAAGATCTTTGTATGAAGTGAAACGTTTACTCATAGATCTTGCGTGTAATAAGATTTCTCAAAAAAGGAAATATGAGTTTTTTTCGCATTACTATAATGGCTACCATAATAATTAAATAAAAAGCTGCCACAATAAAAAACCCTCCGGCGCGACTATCGATCACAGTACCCAGCCACCAGGCAAGACCAAACCCAATAAACGAGACGACAAGCAAGCATAAAAACACAAGTACCACAAAATTGATGGCGCCTGACGCAAGATTCACGCTCTTTTGAGCGACGTTGATTGCTATGTACTGGTAATACGTCTCGATGAAGTCAGTAACATGATCTACCAGGTCACTGGCGCTTTCTTTTATTCCCTCGGTTTTGGTTTGTTCTTCTTCCATACCTATAAAATTAATTGAAATAAAAGCAGGTTGTAGAACCTGCTTTTATTGCTTTTAGCCAAGATCTTCTTTCAGATTGGAAACTCTTTGCTCAGCAGCGGATTTCATATTCCGTGCTTTGTCTTTAAGATTTTCAAATTCTTCGCGCCCGTTTCTAAAATAACCACTTACCTGGTCAGCCCAATCGCCGGTTGTTTTTGCGATTCGCTTGCGTGTTTCGCTTCCTTTATCGGGAGCTACTAATAAGCCAATTACTACGCCTGCAGCGGCAGCTCCGATAATTCCAAGAAGTACTTTGGTTCCTGTTGTCATAAATGCAATATTTAAAGGTGAATAATTATTTTAGTTTAACCGGAAATAATCATACCAAATATTTACAATAAAGGAATATGAGGCATGAGAAAATTATTCTACAAAGGTACAAAACCAGAGAAGATATGATCAGCAACTCAATTGGGATCAATCACCCCAAATTTCATCCTTTCCCTCGATCCATTTCTTTACCAGGTCGGTGGTTACCGATTTGGGTCTTTCGATCGGGAGTCCAAGAGCCCTGTCCCAGCAAAGACTGGCGAGGACACCCAACGAACGGCTAACGGCAAACAAGACCGTATAAAATTCATACTCAACCATGCCATAATGGACCAGCAGTGCGCCGCTATGGGCGTCCACATTGGGCCACGGGTTTTTTATTTTTCCGAGCGATTGCAGAATAGGTGGAACGGTTTCATAGATATTCCAAACAGTTTTTACCAACGGGTCATTGGGGATGTGTTTTTTTGCAAATTCCATTTGTGCTGTAAAGCGTGGATCGGTTTCGCGGAGCACGGCATGACCATATCCAGGCACAACTTTTCCCTCATTCAGGGTTTTCTTTACGTAAGCCCCGATTTGTTCATTTGTTGGCAGTTCGGTCTTCAACTCGTCCCTCATTTCAAATATCCACTTGATCACTTCCTGGTTAGCCAATCCGTGCAAGGGCCCCGCCAGCCCATTCATTCCTGCGGCATAACTTAAATAGGGATCTCCAAGTGCTGAGCCTACGAGGTGTGTAGTGTGGGCTGAGACATTTCCTCCTTCATGGTCAGCATGAATAGTCATATACAAACGCATCAATTCCATAAAGCTCGTGGCTTCATATCCAAGCATGTGAGCAAAATTGCCTGCCCAGTCAAGCAAACCGTTCGGATTGATGTGTTGATTATTTTTATACTTGCGCCGGTAAATATAAGCGGCGATCCTCGGTAATCTTGCTATCAATAGAATGGTATCATCGAAAGTCGGAAGCCAATAATCTTTTTTATTAATGCCCTCTGCGTAGGCTTTGGCAAAATAACTTTCGGTTTGCAACGCCATTACTCCTATGACAAACATGGTCATGGGATGCGTACTCAATGGTAGCGCATCAATGGCGGCAAAGACGTGATTTGGCACATGGCTTCTTCGCTGCAAAGTTTCTGTGACGTGAGTAACATCCGATTCTTTTGGCAACTCACCAACAAGCATTAAATAAAACAAACCTTCGGGAAGAGGTTCGTTTCCCTGCGGAGCTTTTGGCAACTTTTCTCTCAATTCAGGAATAGAATAACCACGGAAGCGAATTCCCTCCTGTGCATCAAGTAACGATGTCTCCGAAACGAGTCCCGTGATGCCACGCATACCCTGGTAAATTTGTGTTAGCTGTACCTGGCCAATCACTTTTGTTCCATGTTCCTTAAGCAAACTTTTTATTTCAGTCGTCATCTCATCAGCCTTTGCTTTAAACCTGTCCTTCAATACTCCCATGATTGTTGTTTTTGAAAATTTGATTGAGGCGCTAAAGTTAATAAGAATCACATGAAAGGTGTTCAGCGGATATCCTGATCATTTCGGCGCTATTCGATACAACAAATAAGCAACGCCGCCGAAAACCACATTCGGAAGCCAGGCCGCAATAAAAGGAGGAAAGTCTCCTTTTATAGAAAACACTGTCGAAAAGCGATCACAAAGAATAAAAACCACAGCGATGATGATACCGATGGCAAGATGCAACCCACTTCCACCTCTCATTCTCCGGCTTGAAACCACTACGCCGATCAGCGTTAATAGCAATACGGTAAATGGTGTGGCAGTGCGACGGTATAACTCGACACGTAAGGCATTCAGTCCTTCTGAGCCGCGTAGCTCCTCCATTTTTATAAAGTTGCGGAGGCCCGGTGTGGTTAATTTATCTTTTATGTACTCGTCATTTTGCAAATCCCCGGGCTTTATATTTAAGTTCAAGTGCATTTCCTGTCTTGTATGCACTGTTTCCTTGAGCCCATCGATATATCGTTCGGTTGCATTCGTCAGCTTCCAATTTTTTCGGGCGGTGTCCCACTTCATTGTTTGCGCCCGAAGGTTGTACACAACTTTATTATCTTTTACCCGGTCAAGATAAAAACCACTCGCCGATTTAGACGTCGTATCATAGTAACGAAAGCCTACATAAGTGTTCGGGTCCGCTCGCTTGTATATGGTTGAAGATTGAAAAGGGTTTGATTTCACACCATACTTGTCAATATAAGTCGATTGAAAATTGCTTCGTATCTCCTGCGCTTTCGGAATCACGTAGCGACTCGCAAACCATAACATCAATGCCAGTGTAAATCCGCCTACAACGTAGGGGCGCAGAAATCTATTATAACTGGTTCCGCTGGCAAGGATGGCAACCACTTCGGATCTCGCAGCCATGCGACTTGTGAAAAATATCACGGCGATAAAAACAAACAAAGGAAAAAGTAAACCCCAGATATAAGGAATAAAACCAAAATAATATTGAGTGATGATCTGCGTGGTAGTAAGCCCCGATTTTACAAAATCATCGGTCTTCTCACTGCTATCAACCGCGACTGCTATGATCGTAAAAAGAAACATGCAGAAGAAAAAGGTAACAAAGAGTTTTTTCAGTATGTACCAATCTATTTTTTTCATGAACGGCCCAAAAGTAAAAGAAAAATTGTTGAGGAGTTGTGAAAGGACCATGAGGCAGAACCACAATAGTCATATAAAAAGCAAAAGGATTCACAAAGAAATAACTATGGGGTTCAACTTCTGCGTTGCGTCTTATGCATTCAAAAAATCTTTGCCGGGACGCCTGCGAAAAATTTGAGGTGCGCTCAGTATCTATAATCGGGCCTTTAGCCTCGCTGTCATTTCAGTTTTCCAACTTGCAAAATCCCCCGCGACGATGTGTTGCCGGGCCTGCGTAACTAACCAGATATAAAATGCAAGATTATGGACGCTGGCAATGGTCAGGCCCAATATTTCTTTTGATCTAATAAGGTGCCTCAGGTAAGCTTTGCTGTAATACTGGCTGATCTCAGAATCGATTTCATCATCAATAGGTGAAAAATCCTTTTCCCATTTTTTGTTGTCGATATTGATAACTCCTTTCGAAGTAAACAGCATAGCATTGCGACCGTTACGCGTTGGCATTACACAGTCAAACATATCCACGCCCAATGAAATGCATTCTAAAATATTCCACGGCGTTCCAACACCCATTAAATAACGCGGTTTATCAGCAGGCAAGTTGTCGCAACAGAGTTCTGTGAATTCATACATCATTTCTTCTGGTTCGCCTACACTCAAACCGCCAATGGCGTTACCTGTTAAATTCTTTGAGGAGACGTATTCACACGACTGCTTACGAAGATCAGCATATGTGCCACCCTGTACAATTGGAAAAAGATTTTGACTGTATCCGTATTTTGACCCTGTTTCGTTCAGTCGCTGAATGCACATGTCCAACCAACGATGCGTCAATTCCATACTTGTTCTTGCATAAAAATGATCGCTGGGGTATGGGGGACATTCATCAAACGCCATAATGATATCAGCACCTATTGACCGCTGTATGTCCATTACGGTTTCCGGAGTGAAAATGTGGCGGCTGCCATCGATATGACTCTGGAAGGTAACGCCTTCTTCATTGATCTTCCTGTTTGCAGCGAGCGAAAATACCTGGTACCCTCCGCTATCAGTCAAGATAGGTTTATTCCAATTCATGAATCGATGCAGCCCTTGCGCCTGTTCAAGTTCTTCCACGCCAGGTCTCAAATACAAATGATAGGTGTTACCAAGGATGATTTGCGCCTTCACGTCGTTGATCAATTGTTGTTGCGAAACGGCCTTCACGCTACCGGCTGTACCAACAGGCATGAAAATAGGCGTATGAATTTCCCCGTGATCAGTCGAGATCTTCCCTGCTCTTGCTTTGGAATTTTTGTCTGTAGTATGTAATTGAAATAATAGATCAGCCATAGAACGGCTGCAAAGATAGGCATGGTGCTATACTGCTTTGATGGATAATGACGAGCTCAATTGACGAACTGTAAGTTCACGCGATCACTCGATCACTAATTCTTCAATATCTTAAACTCTACTCTCCTGTTTAATTGTCTACCCTCAGGGTTATCGCTGCCATCAGGATTTGAATTAGGTGCAACAGGAACAGATTCGCCATAACCGTGTGACGTGATCCTGCCAGGTTCTATTCCTTTTGAGAGAATATATTCCATACAGGATCTTGCCCTGTTGTCACTCAGTTTGAAGTTATATTCATCTGTACCATGGCTGTCTGTGTGTGCACTCATTTCAATTTCAATAGTTGGATTTTCTCTTAATAGCTTCACTACCCTATCCAATTCCACAAAAGACTCCGATCGAAGGTCCCATTTGTCAAAATCAAAGAATACATTGTTCAGTCGTACGATCTGCCCGATCTCGATGGGTACGAGGTATAGGTCCTTGTGTATTTGTTTGAATCCTGCTTTGACAAGCGAATCCAAATTCAAATTTTCAGAAATAGCAAAGAATTTATCCGCAGATGCTCTAATCAGGTAATTTTTATCGTAGGGCAATACGATTTTAAACGAACCGTCGGCCGGACTCGAAACTCCATTACCTGCTTCCGTTCCGTCCGGTAAGGTTTCATAGATCAAAGAGGCACTCAGGGGCTGATTCGTTTTTTTATTGTAAACATTTCCATCAACCAATACGACAGGATTGGGTTTTTCTTTTTCTAATAATTTCACTCTTACAATATCACTTTCTCCATAACCTTCCTGGCTGCTGGTCAAATAAGCGTATTCGCCGCCCGCATCCAAGGTAAAGAATGCATCCCAATCGGGTGTGTTAATGGGCGCGCCGAGATTAACCGGATCGCTCCATTTTTGCCATGTACTATCAAGACGCGTGCTCATCCAGATATCATTGTCACCTAATCCGCCGGGTCGGTCGCTGCTAAAATATAATGTCACTCCGTCCGCTGCCAGGTAAGGTGTCATCTCATTGTAATCGGGAAGGTTAATTTTTTTTCCAAGTGTTTTAGGTTCTGACCATGTGCTATCTGGCTGCAAAAAACAAACGTAGATGTCATTGTTATATCCGCCTTTTTCTGGTGTCAGGTAAAGCAACAAGGTTTTGCCGTCATGAGCCATCGTAGCACCATACTGACGGCCATGATCATACTTCTGGTAATTTTTAATTCTTAATGCATTCGGCTTGCTCCATTTTCCGTTTTTTTGCCGGTAACTCATGCTCACTCCATTGCCCATATAATCTCCCTCAATAAAAGCATTCCTGATCAGGATCCTGTTATTATCGGGAGATACCCAAAACACCGCATTGTAGAAATAAGTGTTCAAAGGATAACCAGCATGTCTCGCTTCACCCCAGCGTCCAAAACTGTCTCTTTCTGCAAACCATATATCCTGTGAGTTGGAAATCGAATTATAGCTGGTGTTCATCGGGTCGTTTTCGACAATAAAGAACAAGAGATTTCCATCAGCAGATACAGTGGGTCTTAATTCCGCCAATGGAGTATTGATATTTGGCCCAAGGTTTTCGACTTTAATAATAGTTGAGGTAGTAATGATATTTTCTTTTTGAGCCACCAAGCCTGCCGTGTCAACGGGAGAGTAAGCCGTTTGAGCCATTAACGCATTGGCAAAAGAATAGAGGATGGAAAAGATGATTGGCTTTTTCACAACATTGGATTTGCTGCCAAAATACTATAAAATATTGTAAGCTAATAGAGCAGTTTTACGTGCTTACCACCTACCAGTGACCAACTGAAAGGATTCCTTTCGGAGCAGCCATTCTTTTATTCACAGCGTTGGAAATCATTTTCCAGCTAATCGGCGATTGTGGGTTATTTTCGCACCTTAATCAGCCGCCAAACCACCATTGTTTATGAATTGGATAGTATTGAGGGATCATCTGTGGGAAGTTATTTTCTACCTTTTCTGTTTTGCTGCATTTGTCCAGGTTTTTTATTATGGCTTTTTCTACAGCCGCGTTGCCTTTTACCGCGAAAAGAAGAGGCAACAAAGCCAGCAGCATCCTGTTTCTGTAATCATATGCGCCAAAGATGAAGACGAAAATATTGCCCGTTATCTTCCCGGAGTACTGGTGCAAAAATACCCTTCAACACATGAGGTGATCGTTGTCAACGACAATTCGATCGACGATTCTAAATACATCCTGGAGGAACTTCAGAAAACATTCAAACTTTTACAGATCGTAGACCTCAAGCAGGAAGCAAAACTGATCTCCGGGAAAAAATATCCATTGTCCATCGGCATTAAAGAGGCAAAACATGAAATTGTCTTATTGACCGATGCTGATTGCGTACCGGCAAGCGAATTCTGGATCCAGAAGATGCAGGACGCATATGTAAATGGCACCGAGATCGTGATCGGTTACGGCGCTTACAAGAAGCGGCCCGGCTTACTCAATAAAATAATTCGCTTTGAGACATTTCATTCCGCGCTTCAATATCTTTCATTTGCCCTGGCTGGAACACCCTACATGGGCGTTGGCAGAAACTTATCCTACAAGAAAGATGTGTTCCTCCGTAACAAGGGTTTCTCTTCCATTAACCACATCCCCGGTGGCGATGATGATCTCTTCATCAATAAAGTAGCTAACAAACACAATACGGCGGTGGTGATTGACAAGGATGCGATCACTTTGAGTCAGCCGAAACAAAGTTTTGGCGACTGGCACCGCCAGAAAACAAGGCACTACTCTACTGCCAGGTACTATAAAAAAAGAAATAAATTTTTGCTGGCCACCTATTCTTTATCACAATTCTTATTTTACCCATTACTCATTGCCAGCATTTTTCTTTACAGTTGGAAACTTGCACTGATCGTTTTCGGGGTCCGATTGTTGTTACAGGCGTTTATATTTTTCAAAGCCATGAAAAAGCTCGACGAAGCTGATCTATGGCCACTGTTCTTGTTTTTCGATATCTGGATGTTCTTTTATTACATCATCTTTGCGCCGACATTATGGAAAAAGCCGAGAATTAACTGGAACTAGAATTTGTATATGTAGCTAGCGTTCCCAATTCTTTTGAACTTCTGTTGTGTCACTCACTTGTACGTTCTCATCGATATGGAGCCGATAGAAATCATCCGTAAATATTTCACAGACTTCACTGATGAGCAATTGAGCCAATTCAAATCGCTTGGATCTTTATACCAGGATTGGAATGGCAAGATCAATGTCATTTCAAGAAAAGATATTGAAAGTTTATACGAGAACCATGTGCTGCACTCCTTAAGTATTGCCGCGGCTTTTGATTTTGCTGATGGATCGGAGATCATTGACATCGGAACCGGCGGTGGGTTTCCCGGAATTCCACTTGCCATTTTTTTCCCAGATGTGAATTTTCACCTTGTCGACAGTATTGCCAAAAAACTGAAAGTGGTTGATGCCATAGCAAAAGCGATCAGTTTGAAAAATGTAACCACTCAACATACGAGAGCTGAACAGATCAAGAACCGCAAATTCGATTTCGCAGTTTCAAGAGCCGTTGCTCCACTTAAGGATCTTTGGAAGTGGTCCAAACCTCTTCTCAAAAATCCGAAATCCAATCCCGATAACTATCGGAACCCAAATCCGGAATTCCCTCCGGGCCTCATCTGCCTCAAGGGCGGTGACCTGGCCCAGGAAATCTCTGAAAGTGGCACCAGGCCTCATATAATGGAGATATCGGCGATCTTTCCGGAAGAGTTTTTCAGGGAAAAATATATTCTTTTTGTGTCTGCCTAAGCTCCAGGAATTAGCATTTGTCTAACACCTATTACCTGAAAGTGGTATTGGCGGTTTGTAGGCTAAATACCATCTTTGTTTCATGAATGATATCAGTGTTTGCATTGTTGATGATAATAATGAGCTGAGGGCTGCGCTGGAAGAAATCATTTCCATGTCTGATGGATACAAATGTGTGGGTACGATGAGTACCGCCGATGAGGCTATTCGCAAATTACCGTTGATAAAGCCGGACGTTGTTTTAATGGACATTAATCTCGGCGGTGGTGAAACGGGTATTGATTGTGTGAGAGAATTGAAACCGGTAATGCCTTCTACCAATTTTATGATGTGCACAGTGTACGAGGAAGATGAGAAAATATTTGAAGCACTCAATGCCGGCGCCAGCGGATATATTTTGAAGAAAACAGCTCCGGGCAAATTGCTTGAGGCCATTCGGGAACTATACCTGGGCGGAGCACCTATGAGCAGTCAGATAGCGAGAAAAGTAGTGGCCGCTTTTCAAAAACAGACGGTAATTCCCGGAGCAAGCGAGAGCGAACTCGCCACTCTTTCAAACAGGGAGAAAGAAATCCTTGAGCTGCTTTCCCGTGGATTGATGTATAAAGAAATTGCCGCGGCCTTATTCATCAGCCAGGAAACCGTTCGTAAGCACGTTTACCATGTTTATGAAAAATTGCATGTCAGCAACAGGGTGGAAGCTGTCAACAAATTTTATGGCCGTTAATTAAAGTGTAAAACAACCAAGTATAACCATTAACATTAATCTTCTTATCTATTTTTCTTGAGCGGGACCTAATCAAAAACAAAGCCCTCTAACCCGAGGGCTTTATTATTTTTATATGATGCCATTGAAACAAAGCGGCTTTCTGTTGTCCGTGTTTCAGTATTCTGTATCCACGTGTCACAGCAGGTATTGCCACAGAGACCTTTAGATTGATTTAATCCGTTTCCCTAGAATTACTAAATACTAA
>Ga0207661_10000621_pt1 | contig 22780 bp, 24 predicted proteins | sample KBSC713LmetaG_FD_184337 | JGI IMG/M metagenome (GOLD analysis project Ga0207661, IMG submission 184337) | Corn rhizosphere microbial communities from Kellogg Biological Station, Michigan, USA - KBS C7.1-3L metaG (SPAdes) (version 2) | ecosystem: Host-associated > Plants > Roots > Rhizosphere ...
GATCTACTACAACCATCGCAACACCGGGCGGCCGGCGGACTCCGCGAACCACTACACGTCGAAGTATCTGGATCTGCCGTGGACGCCGCAGTTCCCGTTCGGATACGGAATGAGCTACACGACCTTCGCCTACTCCAACCTGCGCCTCTCGTCGTCGAGCATAAGAGCCGGGGAGCCGGTCACGGTGTCGGTGGATGTCAGGAACAGCGGAGACCGCGCTGGCGATGAAGTCGTGCAGCTTTACCTACGCGACAGCGTCGCGAGCGTGGAGGAGCCGATAAAGAGTCTGAGGGGCGCGAGACGGGTGACGCTGCAGCCGGGCGAGATGCGCACCGTGGTGTTCAAGCTCGAGCCCGCGGCGATGTCGCTTTACGATCGCCAAATGCGGCGCGTCATCGAGCCGGGAATCTTCAATGTGTATGCTGGAACCAACTCCAGCGATTTGATCACCGCAAAGCTTCAGGTCACCGGCAGCGTGTTCGTGCTGGCACCGTCCACGCCGCGCTTCCGATAGCGATGCAGCAACAATTATCGGCCATAACCCAGTCGCTGGAATCAGCCCAGTCGCGCCTGCGCGCGTTGAGCGATCGCATCTCGGGAAAAGACTGGAGCAGGAAGCCCGCTCCGGAGGAGTGGTCGGCGGCCGACTGCGTCGAGCACCTCAATTTCACATCCGACGCGTACATCCCACTGTTGCGGGACGCGCTCGCGGAGGCGAGAGAGCTTGCGCCTGCCGCGCAGGCAGCGCGCTACCGTAAAGACGCGCTCGGATGGTTCATGGCGATGATGATCGGTCCGATGCGACACATCGGGAAGTTCAGGATCGGCCGAGTGAAGACGACTTCGGATTTCGTCCCGCGCGGCGGCAAATCGCGCGAGCGGTTGCTCTCCGATTTCGTGCGACTTCAGGCGGAGCTCCTGACCATCCTGCGAAATGCCGACGGACTTCAGATCGATCGTGTCAAAATCGTCTCGCCGTTCGGCGGCAAGATGCGTTACAACGCGTACTCAGCGCTCGTGATCGTGGCCGCCCATCAGCATCGCCATCTGGATCAGGCTGAGGCCGCGGCGTCTAGCTAGCTCGCGATCAGGTAACGTGCTCGTGAAAGGTGAGCGGCGGCACGCCATGCACCTGCGCACGGATGGTCACATCGCCGGTGTTTGGGCCGGCGGTGTAGGTCACCGATGTGACCCCCGTGACGTCGGTGGTCGTTGCGTCGGCGCTCAGGGTGCCGCCTCCGGACACGATCGACCAGTTGACGACCGCGTCCCCGATCGGCTCCCCGAACTGAGTCACGACCATCACCGAGAGCGGCAGCGGCAAGTCGGTATTGACCGCGGTGGATTGCTCGTCACCGCCGTGTCGGAGCAGGCCGCCGGGGCCGGTCACGTCGGTGTTGAGGGTGCACGCCGAAATGGCGCCGAGAAAAATCGCCGTGGTCATTGCGCGAAGTCTCGTTGATTTCATCGCCTTTCTCCGGGGCTCGGCGTCAGTACTCGGTCGCTTCGTCTGCATCCAACAATACTAAAACCGGCAGTCACAGCTTTACAGCAGCCAGCTTTCTTTAATGTGGTGACCCGCCGAAGCGGTCGACAATTTACGCTGATTGTTGCGCCGATTTTGCGCGGAGTTTTGTGCGGTAGCTGACAAAAAAAATGCGCTCGTGATCGCGACCCGGTGCGGCATGCGGATTGCCCAACATCACGACACAGAACCCAATCAAAAAAGAGGCAATGATGCACCGTTCGGGAGCCATTCCGGACGGTCCGGGGACACTCGCGCCCCTCGACCGTCCGATAGTCGTGCACAGTCATCTCCGCTGGGACTTCGTGTGGCAACGACCCCAACAGATCTTATCGAGAATGGCGGAGCACGCTCCCGTTCTTTTCATCGAAGAACCGATTTTTCTGGACGACGTGCCGGATCCGCGGCTCGACATCACCGTGCCGTTCGCCAACGTCTTCCGCGCGATTCCGCATCTGCCCGGAGCGCTGCGCGACGACGACGATGCGGCCACCGCGATCGTGCGCTCTCTCGCGCAGGACGCAATCGCCTGCCGTCTGAGCGGCCTCTTCGCGAATCCGATTCACTGGTTCTACAGTCCAGCGACCGCGTCGGCAATGCTGGGCGCATTCAACGAGATCGCTGTCGTTTATGATTGCATGGACGAGCTCGCACAGTTCCGCTTCGCGAATCCCGATCTGCCGCGACGCGAGAGACTGCTGCTCGCCAACGCGGACGTCGTCTTCACCGGCGGCCGCAAGCTGTATGAGGCAAAACGCCGGTTCCACCGCAACGTTCACTTCTTCGGGTGCGGTGTGGACGTCGCGCACTTCGGTAAGGCATGTCTCGAGGAGACGGAAATTCCCGCCGATATCGCAAATCTCCCCAAGCCCATCTACGGCTATTTCGGCGTCGTCGACGAGCGCATCGACTACGAGCTGATCGAAATGCTCGCCGCGCACAATCCAGCGGCCAGCGTGGTGATCGTGGGACCGGTGGTGAAAGTCGATCCCGCCGGGCTGCCGACCGGCCATAACATCCACTGGCTGGGCAAGCGCGAGTACGACGTTCTGCCCAACTACGTCAAGGGATTCGACGTCTGTCTGATGCCTTTCGCACTCAGCGAAGCGACCGAATTCATCAATCCGACCAAAACCCTGGAATACATGGCTGCCCGCAAGCCCATCGTTTCGACCGCCGTGGCGGACGTGGTGCGCAACTTCACACCCATTGTCCGCATCGCCAAGTCGTCGACGGAGTTCGTACGTCTGGCGACCCGCGCGGCGAGAAATCCCGACCTCGTGTTGCTCGCCGAGGGCGTGCGCAAGGCGGCGAGCGCATCGTGGGAGAACATCGTAGCCAGCATGCAGACGTTGATCGCGGCGGCGATCGACGAGGCGACGCCCGAGACCCGGGAAATCGCCGCGCGGCCCGCGCGCGCCGGGGTGGGCCAGCTCGCCGTACAATGACCGCGCTGGACCGGACCCCGGAGGCCGCATCGCCTTCGGATTCGCCGCTCGAGCTGTGGGGCGGGATTGAATGCACCGTCAACAGAGTCGGCGACAAGTACTTCGATCAGATCGCGCAGAGCGGCCACGATCACCGACTGACCGGAGATCTCGAGCGCTTCGCCGCTCTCGGACTGCGCACCCTTCGTTATCCGCTGCTCTGGGAACGCGTCGCGCCGGGCGCGCACCGCTATCCGGATTGGCGGAGAACAGACACTGCGATGCTCAAGCTGCGGGATCTCGAGATCGATGTGATCGCGGGGCTCGTCCATCATGGGAGCGGACCGCGGTACACGAGTCTCATCGATCCCACTTTTCCGGAGCGGCTGCGCGACTACGCGAGGATGGTCGCACAGCGATACCCGTGGCTCGAGATGTGGACACCAGTCAACGAGCCGTTGACCACCGCGCGTTTCTCCGGGCTATACGGACTCTGGTACCCACACGCAAGAAACGACTACGCCTTCGTGCGTGCCTTCATGAACGAATGCGTGTCGATCCGGCTGGCAATGGATGCCGTGCGCCGCGTAAATCCCGACGCCCGGCTCGTTCAGACGGAGGATCTCGGGCGCACCTACAGCACGCCGTCGCTGCGATACCAGGCGGAGTTCGACAACCATCGCCGCTGGCTGACCTTCGACCTCCTCAGCGGCAAAATCGACCGGCACCACGCGATGTGGGATTATTTGATCGCCAACGGGGCGTCGAGCACCGAGCTGTCGAGTTTCGTGAACCATCCGTGCGCGCCGGATGTGCTTGGGATAAATCACTATCTCACCAGTGAGCGCTTCCTCGACGAACGGCTGGAGCTTTATCCGCCGCACCTGAGGGGCGGCAACGGAAAACACGACTACGCCGACGTCGAAGCAGTGCGAGCCCTCGAAGATGGGATAGCGGGGCACCTCGGGGTGATGCGCGAAGCGTGGGCCCGTTACCATTCGCCGCTCGCGATCACCGAGGTCCACCTCGGCTGCACCGCCGAGGAACAGCTTCGGTGGCTGAACGAGGCGTGGCAGGCCGCCCTGCAGATGCGCGGCGAGGGTGCGTCGGTGGTCGCGGTGACGGTGTGGGCGCTGCTCGGAAGCTTTGGCTGGGATTCTCTGCTGACGGAAGAAGGCGGGCGATATGAGCCGGGCGCCTTCGATATCAGCGGCGGAGAGCCACAGCTCACGATGCTCGGAGAGATGGTGAGAGCACTCACACGCACGGGACACTTCGAGCACCCGTCGCTCGACTCCATCCCATGGTGGCGCAAACCGAGCCGGATCTGCTACGCGTCGTATCGCCACGGTCAGCGCATCTCCGAAATCTCCGGCGCTATGACCGATGCGGCTTGAGGATGACGGCGATGTCAGACGAGAAGCGCATCATCATCATCGGCGCGGGGCCGACCGGACTGGCCGCCGGCTACCGACTTAAAGAGCTCGGCTACAGAAACTTTCTGATGCTCGAGGCCCGCAACAAAGTTGGCGGGCTCGCCTCCTCGGAGAAAAGCGCGAACGGATTCACCTACGATATCGGCGGTCACGTTCTGTTCTCGCACTACGAGTATTTCGACCGCTTGTTCGACAAGCTCCTCGGCAACGAGTACCAGGAGCTGATGCGCGAGTCGTGGGTCTGGATGTGCGATCGGTTTCTTCCCTATCCGTTCCAGAACAACATCAAGTACCTGCCGCGCGAGGTCGTGCTCGAGTGCCTGATGGGATTGATCGAGGCGCAGAAGCAGCCGTTCGATCTCTCGCGCTTCGCCAACTTCGAGGAGTTCATCAAGGGGGTCTTCGGCTCCGGCATCGCGAAGTACTTCATGATGCCGTACAACTTCAAGGTGTGGGCGCATCCGCCGTGCATGATGAACAAGGAGTGGATCGGAGAGCGGGTGTCGGTGGTAGACATCAAGCGCGTGCTGGGGAACGTGGTTCTCGACCGTGACGACGCGGGCTGGGGACCAAATGCGACATTCAAGTATCCGTTGCACGGCGGCACCGGCGGATTGTTCGAGCGGATGCAGCCCTACGTCGCCGACAATCTGAGGCTCAACGCGCCGACGGTCGCGGTCGATGTCGAATCACGGGAAGTCGTCCTGGAGGATGGGAGTCGCGAGCACTACGACTGCCTGCTGTCGACGATGCCGATGGACATCCTCGTTCGAAGCATGAACGGCAGCACACCGGATGATGTCCGCGAGCAGGCCGACAATCTGAGGCATTCGGGGTCGTACATCGTCGGCGTCGGAATCAGGCAGCCGTCACCGTCGAAGAAATGCTGGATGTACTTCCCGGAGTCGAACTGTCCGTTCTATCGGCTCACCTATCTCTCCAACTATTCGCCCGAGGTGGTCCCGGACGCGCGCACCCATTACTCCCTCCTCGCCGAGATCTCGCGCTCCGATTTCAAACCGGTGAATCGTGAGACGGTGGTCGACGATACCATCAAGGGAATGGTGAATACGAAGATGCTCACCGAGCGTGACACCGACGACATCGTCGACACCCACCTGATCGACCGCGAGTACACCTATCCGATACCCAGCCTCGAGCGCGACAGGGCGCTGGCGACGATTCATCCGTGGCTGGAATCCCAAAACGTCTTCTCACGCGGGAGGTTCGGGGCGTGGAGATACGAGGTGGGCAACATGGATCACTCGGTCGCGCAGGGGGTCGAGTGGGTGGACCGCGTCCTTACGGGGAACCGGGCGGACGAATTGACCTACCGCGCAAAGAGAGGATGCTAGAACTGGAGTCAAAGCTTCCGGGTCCTGAGCGCTTCGGTTGGCCACCACATGAAAGAAAGCACGGAGCCGTTAGCGTGACAGCTGCTACGCTCAGAGCTCTCGGGACGCATTGCGTCTCGTCGTCACGCGTCTCTTCGTCTCGCGTCTCGTCGTTTGGGCCGGCGCAACGATGCGACACCAGCTCGCTCCCGGCGTAGCTGCTCAGCAGCTAAGGGCTCCGCGCTTCAGTACTGTTAGATGTAGAGGAACCGCCCGAGTGCGAAAATCCGCGGAAAAGCTCTCGGCGTAGCAGCTGTAAAGCTTGCGGCTACCCGCTTCAGTACTGTTAGATCCCGCCGAAGCTCCCCGCACTCTACGCCGAGATTTCTTTTCAAACCATCGGCGTCGGCAGCGTGAGCAGCTCCCGATTCGCCGCGATCAGCTCCTTGTACGCGACTCCCACCGGCCGGATCTGACGCTTGAGATCGTAAAGGCCGACCGGGTGAACTTCGTTCTTCTCGACCCGTAGCGCGTGCTGCCAGTCGATCTGATCCGTGAGCGAGAACCAGGTGAAGCCCATCACCGGAATCCCCGCGCTCCGGAGCGCGACGATGTCTTCCCACTGCCCAGCGAGCCAATCGACCGCGAGCGAGCTCACCCGGTTGGTCTCACAGTGGAAGAGGGGAATCCGGTAGCGTGAGTAGTACTCCGCGGCGAGGAGCCGGAAACCGAGTCCTTTCCACTGGGTGCTCCGCTTGCCGGTCGACGTCACGCGGTGCTCGCACGTCGGATAGTAGTCCAGCCCCAGCCAGCGCTGGCCGATACCACGCTTCTCGCGGAAGAAGCTCAGATCGTTCGACGTCACGCCGTGATCGTTGAGAAAGCTCGCCATCCCCGGCCCAAGTGGCCGGCCGAGTGTCAGATCGAGCGAGAGATGCTTGAACGCGTTCTCGCGCGCGGCCTGGTCCTCGGCCTTTTTTCCGGCGGGGTGGAAGTGCTCGATCGATTCACTTTGCACGATGACCGCATCGGGGCGCTCGGCGAGGATCGCTTCGACGGCGAGCTCGTGGCCCATGCAGAGATTGCGCATCGCGCGCGCAAACGCGCCTTCGTCCGACAGCGCTTCGTTCCAGAAACCGCGCAGCGCCGAGAAACTGGCGCAGATGAAGATCTCGTTGACCGGAGTGTAGTAGCGAACCCACGGATACCGCCGCGCGAATGCGCGCGCGTATTCGGCGAACAGAACCGGGAACGCCGGATCCTGAAAGCCGCCGAGCCAATCGGGAACACCGAAGTGGCAGAGGTCGGCGATGAGCTCGATGCCCTCGTCACGCAGATGGTGAATCGGATCGTCGGCGGAGCTCCAGTCGTAGCGGTTTGGCCCGACGTGCGTTCTGTAGTAGGCGGGCCCGTAGCGAAGCGCGCGCGCGCCAATCTCGCGCACGAGCGCGAAATCCTCACGCCAGCGGTCGTAGTGACCGCACTTCTCCATTTCGTCGACGCGTCGACCGGTGGGGAGGAGCGGATAACTGTTTTCGATTCCGGTCGAGAACAGAAACGGAGCTGACATGTCGGCGGAGATATGGGTTACCGGTGACGCCGGACAAACTCGCGCCGCCGGAAAATCGGCGATGAAATTAACTTTCTTGCTACCCACGTTAGACGATTTTGCAGCACTCCAGTTAACAAACCCGGGTTGGCACGGTGAAACCGCGGTCGACCCCAAAACCGATGCCGTCGACTTCCCGAACCTCCCGTCGTCCAGCCCGCACCAACCCACTGACCAGGGTGCGAAAGCTCTGTCTCAGCCTGCCCGAGGCCCACGAGGTGGAGGCGTGGGGCGAGCCCACGTTTCGCGTCAAGAACAAGCTTTTTGCGATGTACGCCAAGGCCGACAATCACCACGGCGATGGCCGTAACGCCATATGGTGCAAGGCCTCGCGTGTAAATCAGCGTTTGATGATAGACGCGGCGCCCGACCGGTTTTTCTCGCCGCCGTACGTCGGCCCGAGCGGCTGGGTCGGGGTCTATCTCGACCGCAAGGTCGACTGGGATGAGCTAATGGACCTGCTCTGGGATGCCTGGCGGATGACGGCTCCGAAGAAGCTCGCCGCGGCACATCCCGAATGAGCCTCCACGTGGTCAGGCTCGGCTCACCGCGACTGCCGGGCGAAGGCCTTCGTCTCGGAACCGTTCGCCGCCCACCGCGTGGTGTCCGCAAAGAAGACTACGCCAGCCGCGACTACTATGATGTCTGGCTTCCAGAGCTTGCCCCGAGCGGAGATCTCGTCTCCTGGGCACTGTCGGAGCCGTTCACCGACAAGCGATGGAAAAAGTACGAGAAAGCCTATCGCGCCCAAATGCGCCGGCCGGCGGCCGCGCGGCTCATCGCTCTGCTCGCCGCGATGTCACGACGGGCGGATCTCGCGATCGGCTGCTACTGCGAGAACCCTGCGAAGTGCCACCGATCGATTCTCGCGGACCTCCTCGTCGGCGCCGGCGCTAACCTGGCCACGGAACCAGAATGATCCGCGATCCCTCGAGCGGCCCCGATCGCTCGTACCGGAGACCCGCTCAGAACTCGAAATTCCTTATCGTCGTAATAGTTGCAACGGCGACGGTAGTCGCGCTCCAGTACACGTCGCGCGCGTTTTTCGCGCCCGACAAAACGAGCATGCTCTGGGGGATTTTGACCGGGGAGGTGCTCGGGGGGTTCATATTCGGGTGGCTCACCCTTCGAAGAGGGCGCAACGCGGACTAACGACTTTTTGCTGCGACGACGGGCAGGCTGAGAACTGCAACAGAACGGGTGCCAGACGTCAGTGGCGTAGATGCCAGTGATTAGTTCACAACGTCGGGACGTGTCTAATCACCTGACAGCAGAAGCAGTTGCCTGTGCTTCGCTAGCCATCAGTGACGTCCCGACGTAGTGAACTGTGTACTGGCCACTGTGCTACTGACGTCTGGCACCCGTTCTGTTTTCAGTCTCCTGGTCTGCGATCGTCTCCACTCCCCGAGCCGTCACGACGTGCGACACCAGCGGCAGCACCGACGGCGTTCCCTCTCCGACAACTATCGCCTCAGCGAGGACGCGCAGTCCAACCTCGAGATCGGCCTTGTTCCGCGCGTGGACCATGCCCAAAGTCTGATCCCTCGCGACATGATTGCCCGGTTTCGCATCAATCACGAATCCAACGGCGGGATCGATGCGATCCTCCATCTTCGTCCGCCCGCCGCCGAGGGCGATGATTCCGTATCCGATCGCGCGGGGATCGACGGACTGGATGATGCCGTCGCGCTCCGCAGTGAAGACCGCGGTGTAGGGCGCCCACGGGAGCCGTGATGCCTCGCGCACCACCGCCGGATCGCCACCCTGTGCTTCGATAATCTCCTCGAACTTGCGCAGCGCGCCGCCCGACGCGATCGCCTCGTGCATCATTGCGTACGCGGCATCCAGAGTCGAAGCGACAGTCCCCTGCACCAGCATCCGCGCGCCGAGCGCAAACGTGACTTCGATCAGATCGCCGGGCCCGCCGCCCCTCAGCACGTCGAGGGCCTCGGCTACCTCGAGGGCGTTGCCGCAGGCAAGTCCGAGAGGACGGTCCATCGCCGTAAGCAAGGCGACCACGGGACAGCCGTGACTGGCGCCGAGGTCGATCATCGCGTTGGCCAGCGCGAGATCGTCCTCCAGCTCCGGCAGGAATGACCCCGAGCCGCGTTTGATATCCAGCACGAGTCCACTCAGGCCTTCCGCGAGCTTCTTGCTCATGATGCTGGCGGCGATCAGCGGGATCACTTCGACCGTCGCCGTCGCATCACGGAGCGCGTAAATCTTCCGGTCGGCGGGCACCATCTCGTCCGTCTGACTGAGCATCGCACAGCCAATCCGCGCGATCTGGCGCTCGGCCTCCACCATTGTGAGCGAGGCGCGGAAGCCGGGGATCGACTCCAGCTTGTCGAGAGTGCCACCGGTGTGGCCGAGCCCGCGACCCGACATCATTGGCACCGCGACTCCAAGGGACGCAACGAGGGGCGCCAGGATCAGCGACGTCTTGTCGCCGACTCCGCCCGTTGAATGTTTGTCGATCCGGGCGGTGCGGAGTCGCGAGAGGTCGAGTTTCTTCCCGCTCTCCAGCATCGCCTCCATCAACGAGCCCATCTCTCCCCGATCGAGGCCCTGGAAATAGATCGCCATCAGCAGTGCCGACATCTGATAATCCGGCACTCTTCCGGCCGAGTAGTCCATCACCAGCTCACGGATCTCCTCCGGCTCGAGACGGCCGCCATCGCGTTTGCGTTCGATGAGGCGGGGTACGATCATTTACCGTCGGTCGGGGTATTCGTACGGAACACAACCACCTCGTTCTGGAGTCTCAAATGCGCGCTCTTCAGTACCTGTCAGCGGGAATGCTGCTCGCCGCGTCGCTGGCCGGCGCTCAGACCGCCGCCGATCACGTGGCACTTGGCGACAAAGAATACGTTGCCATGAACGCTCCCGCTGCGCTTCAGCATTATGAAGAGGCGATCAAGCTCGACCCCAAAAACTACGAAGCGCTGTGGAAGGCGTCGCGGTCGGCGGTCGATCTCGGATCTTACGAGACCAACGACAAGAGGCGCGAAGACTACTTCAAGAACGCCGAGTTGTACGCGCGCCGTGCCGTCGAGGTAAACCCTGGCGACCCTGAGGGCCATTTCAATCTAGCCCGCGCGCTCGGGAAGAACGCGCTGACCCAGAGCCCGCGGGCCCGCATCAAGTACGCCAAGGATGTCCGCGATCATGCGCTCGAGTGCCTGAAAATCAGCCCGAACCACGCCGGCTGCCTGCACGTCATGGGGATGTGGAACGCGGAAGTGATGCGTCTCAATGGCTTCACCCGCATGATTGCGAAGAACTTCCTTGGCGGAAAGATCTTCGACTCGGCGAGCTGGGCGGAAGCCAAGCGGTACATGGAGGCCTCGGTGGCGAGCGAGCCCGACCGCATCGTCCATCACGTCGATCTTGCCGGCGTTTACCGGGACATGGGTGACAAGGCGAAAGCCCGCGCCGAGTGGCAGGCGGCGCTGAAGCTGCCCAACGCCGATTACAACGATCGCCACTTCAAGGCCGAGGCCGACGCGGGACTGCGGGGTGACTAGTCCTTGAGGACTTCCGTCAGCTCCTTCTCTTCCTCTTCTCTTTCCCCGGCCGCTCGCTCCAGCTCGGCGGCGAGCTGATCCCACACGTCGTCGTCCTCGCCGCGCAGGCGGCGGACCCGGCGCCCGATTCGCTCGCGAGTCTCATCTCCGCTCGCGGGTGCCCACAGGAGTGCGGCGCTCGCGCCCAGGATCGCACCTACCGCGATGCCGGCGGCGAACAGTCCGATATTGTTCCAGTCGGGGACTGTCTCGCCGGGAAAACCATCTGATTTTGGCTGCGGAATCGACCCGGGCGGCGGCGCTTTTGGAACCGAGGAGGTGGTTCTGGGCGGGCTGGTAAAATTGACCATGGAAGCCTGGCTCAGGGGATGGTAAGAAATTTGCCCTGAACCCACCCAGCAATAGCCGTGCGAGGCCACTGAATGAGCAGTTCAGGTAAAATGGTATTACTGGTTGAAGACAACGAGGACAATCGTATTGTCTATTCCACCATTCTGAAGCACTTTGGCTACGAAGTAACCGAAGCGCTGAACGGAGAGGAAGGAATAGCCAAAGCACGGTCAGAAAAGCCCGATCTGATCCTGATGGATATCTCCATCCCGATCATCGACGGCTGGGAGGCGACCCAGGTGCTCAAACACGATCCCTCGACGAAGCAGATTCCGATCATCGCGCTGACTGCACACGCCCTCGCATCCGATCGCGAGAAGGCAATGGAAGTCGGCTGCGACGGATATCTGGCGAAACCGTGCGAGCCGAGGGCAGTAGTCGCGGAGGTGCAGAGGTTCCTCGGCAAGAACAATGGAGCGTAAAGACCGCAAGAAGATTCTGGTCGTAGACGACCACGAGGACAACATCGAGCTGCTCCGCGCGCGTCTCGAAGCGCGTGGGTACGAAGTCTTCGGCGCCAACGATGGGCAGGCGGCGCTGGACCAGGTCGACAAGGTCTGTCCGGATCTGATCCTCCTCGACGTCATGATGCCGAAGATGGATGGGATGGAAGTCGTGCGCAGGCTCAAAGCGAACGAAAACCTGCCCTTCATCCCCGTCATCATGCAGACCGCCCTCGATTCGACGGAGAACAAGGTCGAGGGTCTCGATGCCGGCGCTGACGACTACATCACCAAGCCGATCAATTTCGCGGAGCTCGAGGCAAGGGTTAATTCTCTGCTGCGAATCAAGTCGCTCCAGTCGGCATTGGCGGCGCGCGAAAAGGAATTGTCGGAGCTGAACATCAGGCTGCGGCAGATTTCCCTCACCGACGGACTCACTCAGGTCGAGAACCGCAGGTCGCTCGAGGAGAGGCTGCACGACATGTGGCAGCACTCGATCAGGCTTCACGAGCCGATCGCCATCGTGATGTGCGACATCGACAAATTCAAGAGCGTGAACGACACCTACGGCCACCAGGCTGGTGACGCGGTGCTCAAGGAATTTGCCCAGCTGCTCAAGGCCGAAGCCCGCGAGATCGACCGGGTCGGACGCTACGGCGGTGAAGAATTTCTGCTTATTCTGCCCGGTACCGTACTCGACTCCGCGGTGACCTTCGCGGAACGGCTGCGTGAGAAAGTGGAGAAGCATACTTTTACATACCCGGGCGGGACGCTTTCCCGGACGATGAGCTGCGGGGTGGCCGCGGCGCCGCATCCGCGAGTGAAGGATCAGGAGGCACTTCTGAGAGCGGCTGACGACGCTCTCTACGTTGCCAAGGAGACCGGGCGCAACCGCGTGGTTCGCTTCGACGGCGCTGATTTCAACGCACATACGCAAGACAAAGGAAACGACTCGTCGGATGGCGAAAAGCCGGTCAAAGGAAGCACAGGAACGGGCGCCAGTGGTCCCGGCTCACCCCCAAGGGCAAGAGCCTCGGCGGAGAGCCCAGGAGCCTCAACTTAGTCGCGCCACCGAGCTGCGCGTCGTACTGAACCGCGCATCCCACGAGTACTACGTTCTCGACCGTCCGACGATCTCGGACGCCGAGTACGACAAGCTGTTCAGGGAGCTGCAGGAGCTCGAGCGCACCTTCCCGGAGTGCCAAAGCCCGGATTCTCCCACGCTTCGCATCGGGGCGGAAGTACAAAGTCAGCTCGCCAAACACGAGCACCTGCGGCCGATGCTGTCACTCGACAACGCATTCGACGACGAGGAGCTGCGCGCCTGGCAGGAGCGGCTCGTTCGAATGGTGGGCGATGACATCGCAAAATCCGGCTACACCGCGGAGCTCAAGATCGATGGCACCGCTGTCGCTCTCACCTACGAAAATCAGATCTTCGTCATGGGCGCGACTCGCGGGAACGGTATCATCGGCGAAGACGTGACCGTGAATCTCCGCACCGTGCGCGATGTTCCGCTGCGACTGCATCCGAGCGCACCCAAAAGCAGGCTCGAGATCCGGGGCGAGATCTACTTTCCGTTCGATCGCTTCGAGGAGATGAATGAAGCGCGGGCGCGCGCGGGCGATGCCTTGTTCGCGAATCCCCGCAACGCCGCGGCGGGGAGTCTGAGACAGCTCGATCCCGCCATCACCGCATCGCGGCCGCTCCGCTTCTTCGGCTATTCGGTTGCGGTGCCCGACGGTGAGGATCTTCCGTTCGAAACGCAGACCGAGCTGCTCGATGCGCTGACGGAGTGGGGAGTGCCAGTCGCGCCGCATCGCAAGCGAGCGAAGACCCTGGCCGAGGTCGAGAAGTGGGCACACGACCTCGAGCACAAGATCCGCGGCGAGCTGAACTTCGCCATCGACGGCGGCGTAGTGAAAGTCGATTCACTCCGTTTGCAGGAAGAGCTGGGCGTCGTCGGCGGACGGGAGCCGCGCTGGGCAATCGCGCGGAAATTCGCGCCCGACATCGCCGAGACGAGGCTGCTGGCAATCGAAGTGAACGTGGGCCGAACGGGAGCGATCAATCCATTCGCGGTGCTCGAGCCGGTGGAGATCGGCGGCGTGGTGGTGAAGCTCGCCACCCTCCACAACGAGGACCTGATCGTCGCCAAGGACCTGCGTGTCGGCGACTGGGTGCAGCTCAAACGCGCCGGCGAAGTGATCCCGCAGGTGATCGCTCCAATTCCCGACAGGAGAACGGGCGCCGAGAAACCGTGGCGGATGCCGAAGAAGTGTCCGGTGTGCGGAACTCCTCTCACCCGCGAGGAGGGCGAAGCGGCGATCTATTGCCCGAACGTCGCCTGTCCCGGCCGGCAGCTCGAGGGCCTGGTGCACTTCGCATCCCGCGGCGCGATGGACATCCGCGGCCTCTCATATGCGCGCATTCAGCAGCTGCTCGACGAAGGCTTGGTACACGACGCCGGCGATCTCTATGCCCTGACGCGTGAAAATTTGCTGAGCCTCGAGGGCTACGCAGAAAAAGGAGCCGAAGGGCTGATCGCGGCGATCGAGACGTCGAAGTCACAGCCCTTGAGCCGCCTCCTGCACGCACTCGGCATCCGACACGTCGGGTCGATAGCGGCGCAGGTATTGGCCCAGCACTTCGGCACCCTCGACGATCTCACGAACGCCAGTGCCGACGACATTCTCAATGTGCGGGGCATCGGCTCGATCATCGCCGACGGAGTCGTCGCTTACTTTTCCGATCCGGCCGGCAAGCGACTGGTGGAAAAGCTCAGATCGCACGGCGTGAATTTCACCGAGCCGCGCGCGGTATCGGCCGGCGGAGCGTTGAGTGGAAAGACGGTCGTCATCACGGGCACGCTGCCCACCCTGAGCAGATCGAAGGCGACGGCAACCATCGAGGCAGCGGGCGGCCGCGTGACCGGCTCCGTGTCCAAGTCCACCGACTTCCTCGTCGCCGGTGAAGAAGCCGGCAGCAAACTCGAGAAGGCAAAATCACTCGGCGTCGAAATAATCGACGAGGCCGAGCTCTTGCGTCGCGTGGGTTCCGCAGCAACATCTACAGAGTGAGATCGTCCTACTTCGCATGGCAACTTCAGAAGCACCAGAGCTGATCGGTCTTGCGCAGCGCACGCTGCGCGACCTGCGACTGCGTGTCGCCGGCGCCAGCGGCGGCGGCCCAGATGCGCTGCGCGAAGCCGGCTACGCTGGTGCCGCGTCGTTGTTCGATGCATTCGAGAGCTGGCTTGCCGAGCGCGGATCAGAAAAAGCCGAGGAGCTCGCGCTGGACGAATTCTCGCGCCGGGCTGGCGAGTTCTTTCAGGCAGCCGGCTGGGGCCGGGTGACTTTCCGCTCTCTACACGACGCGCTGGCGGTGATCGACATCGAGGACTGCTGGGAAGCGCAGCTCCACGCCGACGGTGAGCGCGGCTGTCATCTCACGACTGGCACCCTCGCGGGATTTCTCGGCTGCCTCGCGGACTATCCTGTTGCGGTGATGGAGATCGAGTGCAGCGTCGGCCCGGACGCGAGATGCCGATTCCTGGCGGGGAATGCGGACATGCTCGAGCACGCTTACGATCGGGTCGCAGGCGGCGAAGGCTGGGAGACCATCGGGGCGGGCGAGTTCTAGTCCCGTAATTTTCTACGGTCCGCGATCAGCCAAGTGCTTCGAGGTGCGCACCAACTGCTGCGGAATTCACGGACCAACTGCCGCGGAATCACGGACCAACTGCTGCGGAATCACGGACCAACTGCCACTCCGAACTGCTAACTAACTGCGAATTGGGGAACTCAGTGCGAGTTGAGAACTGAAGCTACGAACTACGACCTGCGGACATGTTCCGCTTACGCTGGCGCTGACTTCGCAGTCCGCAGCAGTTAGTCCGTAATCCGCATACCGTGCGCAGCTCGCAGTTAGTGTCCCAATTCGCAGTTAGTTAGCAGTTCGGAGTGGCAGTTGGTCCGTGATTCCGCAGCAGTTGGTTCTCAGTCCGTAGCTCTCAGCGCGCAAGAGCGTCGGCGTAGAGCGGATTGGGCCGGAGCTCTCCTTCGACGAGGATCTCCCGATCCCACGGCAGGATGATCGTGCTCTCGGTAGCGATGGCGTGAAAGTCCGGCGCGTATGGTCCGGTGCGAAACGCGACGGCGGTCCGAATCTCCGCAGCTCCGGCCTCCTGCACCGCCGAGATCGCGAGTCTGATCGTATCGCCTGAATCACAGGTCTCGTCGACGATCAGCACCCGCTTGCCGCGTACTTCGCGCGGCGCGCTGCCAAAGATCTCCGGAGACTCGCGCTCGCTCGCGCTCCGATATTTGCGGCTCACTACCAGGGAATGAAACTCGCGTCCAAGGATCGCTGCGATCACGGCGCCGGGGATTACCCCAGCGGTCGCGATGCCGATGACGAGCTCGGGGTCGTAGGCGCGCGCGACCTTGAGAGCGAGTCCACGCGACAGCTCGCCGAAGAACGGCCACTCGATTTCCATGACGCCTTTGGCGGCGTCAACGGTGTGTTTACGCGGTGACATTTAGCTCCCAAGCTGTTTGGGGAAAAGCAGTTAGGTTAAGCTAGCCCTCTCACATCATAGTCGGTAGATTCGACCAAATGTCATTCTGGGACCGCCTAACGGGCGGCAGCAAGCCGAAACCCTCGACCGACAACCTCGATTACCTCAGCGAGGCGCTCGCGCTGGAACGCCAGGGCGACTACGACGCCGCGCTGACGTCATATCGGCTCGCCCTCCGCCAGAAGCCCAACAACCACAAGGTCCTCCAGAACATGGCGATCGCGTATTCGAAGCTGGGTCAGCTCGATGAAGCGGTGCGCTGCTACCGTCGCGCGCTGGCCATCGAGCCCAAGCTCTCTGGGGCACATTACGGTCTGGCGTTTCTACTGCTTCGTCGCGGCGATGTCAGCGATGCCGCCTATCATCTCGAGGCATTTCTGATGGACCCGCCACGCAGCCCCGAGGCCGAACGCTGGGTGAAGCACGCGCAGAAAACCCTCGACGAGATGAAGAGCTCCGAGCCGCCGACGCCCGCGCAAAAGCTGAAAACGAGCGAGTACCCCGGGATCCTAGAATAGATGGGAGCAGTCCTCGCCGTAGTAAGCCAGAAGGGAGGAGTCGGCAAAACCACCACTGCAGTCAATCTCGCCGCCGCGTTTGCGCGCCGCGGGATGAAGACGTTGTTGATCGACGTCGATCCACAGGGGTCGGTGCGCTACGGGTCCGGCCTCGCTCGCGGACACGACACCGCCGGGTTCGCCGACTATCTCAACGGCGAGCGGACCCTGCGCGAGATCATTCTGCCGACATCGCTGCCATGGCTGCGGGTAATTCTCGCCGGTTCCGTCGCCGACGAAGCCGATCACGCCGTCTACTCACAGCTGGTGCGCGAGACCAACGTGCTCCAGGATCTCCTCGGCATGGCAGAGCAGCGTTGTCAGGTCGTCGTCGTCGACACGCCGCCCGGCCTGGGGTCGATCACCCGAAAAGTCCTCGGCGCGAGTGAGCACGTGATCGTGCCCCTGCAGTGCGAGCCGCTCGCACTGCAGACGACGCCGCAGATCCTGCGCATGATCCAGGACATCGTCGCGGTCAACGAGCGCCTCACTCTCGATGGCATCCTCCTCACCATGTACGAGGAGAACAATCCAGCCAGCGACCGGGTAGTGGACTATGTGAGAAGACATCTTCCAGCCAACATCGTCTTCGACGTCGTGATTCCACGGACGCCGCTTACGGCCGACGCTTTCGCCGCCGGCCAACCGGTCGTAGTCCGCAATCCGGCCGATGCCGCCGCGCAGGCCTACGTGAATCTCGCCACCATTCTCGCCGATCGCCTCGTATGACAAGGCTGTCGGCCAGGGTGGGTTTGCTCGGATGCGGTGTCTTCGCGATCGTCGCGGTTTACGCCTGCACCAATATCACCGATTCCTCGACGGCGGTGCTTTCTCTCGAGTTCGATTCCCTTCCGGCGCCTGCCGTCGTGATCGGTGACAGCCTGCGCGACAGCACCGGCGCGGTGGCGCTGCCAGTGGTGCGGGCCTTCAACTTCAAGGGCGACGAGATCCCGCAGCCCCCGGTCTGGTTTCAGTCGGCCGATTCGGGCGTCAGCGTCGACAGCGCCAGCGGCATCATATTCGGCGACAGCCTGATCGGCAATTCGGCGCGCATCGTCGCCACGGTTGGACAGCTACAGGCGGTTCAGCGCGTCGACGTCACGCTGCGGCCTGATTTGATCGCGGCGGTGACCGGAGAGGACAGTCTCAAGTATTCGTTGGCGGACACGACGAAGGACATTTCGCCAGAGCTCCAGGTCAAGCTCACCCATGGCAGCGCGCCCAACGACAGCGTCGTAAAGTCGTGGGTCGTCAGCTTCATCATCGTCTACGCGCCAGACCCGCAGCTCGGGGAGCTCGTCAACGACGGGTCAAAGCCGTCGACGGTCGACACCACCAACACAAGTGGTATAGCGGGAAGGAAGATTCGGCTGCATCCTAAGTTCCTCAGCTCGGCGACGACCGTAGATTCGATCGTCGTCAACGCGACGGCGAAATATCATGGCGCACCAGTCAACGGCAGTCCGGTCCGTTTGGTGCTGCGTCTCACGCCGCTTAGCTAACCGTTGGAGGAGAGAATGGCGCTGACGGAGGCCAGAGGTGGACCGCGACCCGCGCCCGGGACGCTCAATCAGCTGTTCTTCGACGCGGTCGCGAAATACAATCGGCCCGACGCACTCCAGTACAAGAAGGACGGCGCCTATCATCCCATCTCGCACCGGGAGGTCGCGGATCGGGTGCGGCATGCCGCCCGCGGACTTTCTGCGCTCGGAGTGCACCGCGGGGAGCGGGTGGCGATCCTCTCCGAGAACCGGCCCGAGTGGGCGATCGCGGATTTTGCGTGCCTGACCGCGGGACTCACCGATGTGCCCATCTATCCAACCGTGCCGCCCGAGCAAATCGCGTACATCCTCAAGGATTCGGGCGCCGTTGCCATCTTCGTCTCGAACAGCTCGCAGGCCGAGAAGATCAGACAGATCCGCGCGCAGACTCCGTCGCTCAAGACGGTGATCGGCTTCGACGAGATCCCGGGCCTCGCCAACATCTCCATCGCGCAGCTCGAGCAAATGGGGCTGCCAGGCGAGAACAAGGAATCCATTACCGTCTATCGCGAGGATGCGCTGCGGGTGAAACCCGACGATCTCGCGACGATCATCTACACCTCGGGTACGACCGGCGAGCCGAAGGGCGTGATGCTGAGTCACGACAACATTTTCTCCAACGTCGAAGCCGCGCGTCGGGCCGTGCCGTTCGAGGGCAAGGACACCGCCCTCAGCTTCCTTCCGCTCTCCCATATCTTCGAGCGGATGGCCGGACATTACATGATGTTCGCGACCGGCACTTCCATCGCCTACGCCGAGTCGATCGACACCGTACCGGTGAACCTGCAAGAGGTGAAGCCGACGCTGGTACTGTCGGTACCGCGGTTGTACGAGAAGATGTACGCCCGTGTCCTCGAGACCGCGCTCACCGGCGGGTTCGTGAAGAAGAGGATTTTCTTCTGGGCGCGTGGTGTCGCCGACCGCTGGGCCGACCAGAAGCTGGAGGGCAGGAATCCAGGCGGACTCCTTGGCGTCCAGTATTCCGTCGCGCAGAAGCTCGTCTTCGGCAAGCTGAAGGCGCGCACCGGCGGCAACCTGCGGTACTTCGTTTCCGGCGGCGCCCCGCTCTCGCCCGAGATCAACAAATTCTTTTACGCCGCGGGGCTGGTGATCCTCGAGGGCTACGGCCTCACCGAGACGTCGCCCGTCATCGCCGTCAATACGCCCGAGAATTTCCGACTCGGCACGGTCGGCAAGCCGATCGATGGGGTCGAGGTGAAGATCGCGGCCGACGGCGAGATCCTGACCCGCGGACCCCACGTAATGAAAGGCTACTATAACAAGCCCGACGCCACCCGCGAAGCGATCGACCCCGACGGCTGGTTCCACACCGGCGACATCGGAGAGCTCCAGGACGGGTTCCTCGCCATCACCGATCGCAAGAAGGACATCATCGTTACCGCCGGCGGCAAGAACATCGCGCCCCAACCGCTCGAGAATAAGGTCAAAACCAACAAGTACGTGGCGCAGGCGGTGATGATCGGCGATAAGCGCAAATTCCCGTCGATGCTGATCGTGCCGAACTTCGATCAGCTCGAGAAGTGGGCGATGAAGCGCAACATCATCTGGACGGATCGCGCGCAGCTGCTGCGCATGCCTACCATCCATGCCAAGATCGAAAAAGAGGTCAACAAGGAGCTCGAGGGCGCTGCTCACTTCGAGATTCCGAAGAGGATCGGGCTGCTCGAGCACGATTTTTCGATCGAGAGCGGCGAGCTGACGCCAACCCAGAAGGTCAAGCGCCGCACCATCGACAAGAACTACAAGACGCTGATCGATTCGCTCTACGAGGACGCCGAGCGAACGGGCGCCACCGATCAGCACGCCATCGCCTGACGAAACCTTTACAACTCTTTCTCCGGGCAGCAGCTAGGTTGTAGGCAGCTCGTTCGCCCCAGCATTCTCCAGTCCCAGACTCCCATGACCAAATTCGCCAGCATCCTCGGGACCGTCGGCAACACTCCGGTGGTCAAGATCAATCGCATCGCACCACCGAACGTCAACCTGTATGTGAAGGTCGAAGCGTTCAATCCGCTCGGCTCGGTCAAGGATCGCCTCGCACTGGGCGTGATCGAGGATGCGGAGCGGAAGGGCGAGCTCAAGCCGGGTCAAACCGTCGTCGAAGCCACCAGCGGCAATACCGGTATCGGACTGGCGATGGTGTGCGCCGCGAAAGGCTATCCGTTGGTGGTGACAATGGCGGAGTCGTTCAGCATCGAGCGCCGGCGACTGATGCGCTACCTCGGCGCGAAGGTAATTCTCACACCGCCCGCGGAAGGCGCGTTCGGCATGGTGAAGAAAACCATCGAGCTGGCGAGGAAGAACGGCTGGTATTACACCCGGCAGTTCGAGAACGAGGCCAACGCCGATTTTCATTCACGCACCACGGCGCGCGAGATCATCAACGACTTCGCCGGCGAGCGGCTCGATTACTGGGTGACCGGATTTGGAACGGGAGGCACACTCAAGGGAGTGGCGCGAGTCCTGGCGAAGGAGCGGCCGGAAGTGAAAGTCGTGGTGTCGGAGCCGACTGACGCGCCCTTGCTCACCAGCAAGGCTCCGCAGGAGCGAATGCCGGATGGATCGCCGAAGTCGCGGCATCCAGCGTGGAAACCGCATCCGATCCAGGGTTGGAGTCCCGACTTCATTCCGAAGCTGATGGGCGACGCCGTCGAGATGGATCTGATCGACGAAGTGGTGACTATTCCCGGGCCGCAGGCGATGCAGGCCAGCCGGCGCCTTGCCCAGGAAGAAGGAATCTTCGTCGGCATTTCCGCCGGCGCGACTTTTTCCGCCGCGCTCGAGGTTGCGAAGAAAGCGCCGAAGGGAACGACGATTCTCGCGATGCTTCCGGATACTGGCGAGCGCTACCTCAGCACGCCGTTATTCGGCGATGTGCTGGCGGAGATGAACGAAGAGGAGATGGCGATCGCCGCGACCGTATAGGTCGCGGCCGACCTCAGCGTGGTGTTGCGCGCAGCAGCCGGAACGCCCACACCGAAAACGCCGCGGCAATGACCGTGATTACCAGAAACCACGGATCCTGCGCGAGCTGACTCGACTCTTCGACGGCGCGCCGGAGATGCGCGAGCGCGAGCAGGCCGAACACTGTTCCGGTGGTGATGAGATACGCTTTCATGGCGAGTTTGCGGTTGGGGTTGATACTCGCGGGCCGGTGAGCGATTGTGAAAATCTGCTCTCACAGGGAGGGGTTGGTTAGTGCGTCAGATCACACCCACCAGTTTCATGACTTTCTTTCTGACAACCGCGCTTTTGGCGGGTTGTGCGAAAGGCAACGGCTCCGCCGATACCAGCGCAGTCTCGGACACCCCCGACGCGACGGCTGGCAGCGCAACCGCACAACAATGTCCGAGCGAAGTGCGCGACAAGGTCGTCCAGCTCGGCGCACAAATGCGCCGGGTGTCGCTCCTCGCCCCGGACAGTATTGTCGCGCGGGAGATGACGGAGGCGTATGGTTCTCTCGTCACGCCTGATCTCCTCGCCAGCTGGAAAAAGAATCCGTCCGACGCTCCCGGTCGCCAGGTCTCGAACCCGTGGCCCGCGCGCGTCGAGATAAAGTCAGTCGAATCTCACGGCAGCGACTGCCGAGTGATCGGCGATGTCGTCTACGTGTCGACTTCCGATACACTAGCCAGTGTCGACCGCAGGCCGGTGACAATCACGCTGCGCGACCAGGCCGGATGGCGCGTCTCTGAATACGAGCGGCGCGCGCCCGATTCACCAGCTGCGAGCACGGCAGAAAGCGGCCCCGCGGACGTAGTGCGACGCTACTACCAGGCAATCGCCGCGAAGAACTTTGACGACGCGTACGTCCTCTGGTCGAACCGCGGCAAAGCCAGCGGCCAGTCATCGCGCGAGTTCGCGCGCGGCTTCGCGCAGACCGCACGGGTGCACGTGACCATCGCTGACAGCGTCAGGCTCGAGGGCGCGGCCGGATCGCAGTACGCGACGGTTCCCGTGATTGTCGACGCGGTCCAGAAAAACGGCCGCGGCCAGCACTTCGCCGGTACTTATACCCTGCGGCGCTCGATGGTCGATGGCGCCACTGCCGAGCAGCGGCAGTGGCGCATCGAGTCCGCCGACCTCCAGCTACAGACCATCGAGATCGGCAAGTAGGCCGCTAAGGCGTGATCACCCGGTGGATGTTCCAGCCCGTGACCACCACCTTGGGCGGCGCACCGCCCAGATCGCGCACGCGGTAGGTCGCGGTCACTGTGCGCGTTTCGCCTGGCAGCAGCGAGATGTAGTTGTCTTCCCAGAGTACCGGCAGCGCCTCTTCGCCGCCCTTGCCGGTTACCTGGAGCCGCAGGAAAAACGCGATCGATTTGCCCGGGTTCCGTAGCGTCACCCGCGCGGTACCAGTGCCGCCACTGCTCGTAAAGCGCGCCGTC
>Ga0207661_10000627_pt1 | contig 22709 bp, 25 predicted proteins | sample KBSC713LmetaG_FD_184337 | JGI IMG/M metagenome (GOLD analysis project Ga0207661, IMG submission 184337) | Corn rhizosphere microbial communities from Kellogg Biological Station, Michigan, USA - KBS C7.1-3L metaG (SPAdes) (version 2) | ecosystem: Host-associated > Plants > Roots > Rhizosphere ...
GACGGCGAGAAGACCGAGCGGCCACTCGGCCCGGACGATGCGACCGTCCTCGATGCGTACCGCGAGCACTTCGGCATCAACCTCGACAAGGTCCCGGCGGTGGCTTAGCAAGCGTTCCATGGATATTCGGTCGCGCGGCGACGGTGCGTGTCGTTTCCTTGACGCTATGGAACTCGCCTGGCTCGACCCGGCCAACCCGGACCGGCGGGACGTCGACGGCGCGGTTGCGCTGCAAGCGGCCGCCCGGTCCGTCGACCTTCCTGACTTCCCGGCGCCGACCGTCTCGGCCTTCCGCGCCAACCTGCGCCACGGCTGGGAGGACAACGCGCCGCAGACCGCCGTCCTCCGCGACGCCCATCAGCGCGTCGTCGGCCTGCTCGAGGTGTGGCTGCCTGCATGGGACAACCGCCATCTGGGTGGCGTCGAGGTGACCGTGCACCCCGAGTTCCGCCGCCGCGGCCTGGGCACCCAGCTGGCCGATGCCGGCGTCCAGCACGTCAAGGCGACCGGCCGGCGGCTGCTGACCGCCTTCACCCGCGACGAGGAGGCGGCCGCCGCGCTCTGTCGCGCCTTCGACCTCAAGCAGGCGTCCGAGGCCGTCATGCGCCGGCAGGACCTGCTCGCGGTCGACTGGGAACGGGTCGATCGCGAGTCCGCGAACGCACAAGCGCACGCGACCGACTATGAGCTGCTCCGGCTGGACGCCCGCACGCCCGACGAGCTCATGCCGCAGGTTGTCGAGATGGTCGCGGCGATCAACGACGCGCCGACCGACGACCTCGACGTCGAGGACGAGGTGTTCAGCCCCGAGCGGATCCGCGCGTTCGAAAACGCCATGATCGCCCGGGGCCAGCGCTGGCGCCGCGTCGCCGCCCGGCACAAGGGCACCGGCGTGCTGGCCGGGCACACCAACGTCGGGGTCATCAACGAGACGCCGGACTTCGGCTGGAACGGTGACACGAGCGTGGTCCGGGCGCACCGCGGGCACCGGCTGGGTCTGCTGTTGAAAGCCGAGATGATGCGCTGGCTCCGCGAGGAGGAGCCACAGCTGCGCTGGATCGTCACCGGCAACGCCGCGGCCAACAAGCACATGATCCAGATCAACGAGCTGCTCGGATACCGGATCATGCACAACGAAGTGGGCTGGCAGCGAGCGCTCAGCGACTGATTTTCGGGTTTTTACCCGAAAAGGCAGATACATCCGTACTTTCGGCTATGTGAGCAGATTTGCCAGAACCAGCGCCTTCGCTCTGATCGTCGTCGGCGCCGGACTTGTGATCTCCGCGTTGCCGGCCGACGCCGCCACCGGCCGCCACCACGCCCCCAAGGGCCAGGTGGCCAACGTCATCCGGATGACCAACCAGGCTCGCGCGCGGGCCGGCTGCGGGCCGGTCACCTACAACCGGCGGCTGAGCAACGCCGCCTACCGGCACTCGCGCGACATGGCGTCGAGCAACTACTTCTCGCACTACAACCGGTTCGGTGACGGGCCGGGCGACCGCGAGTGGAACGCCGGGTACCGCTGGAACGCCTACGGCGAGAACATCGCCTGGGGCCAGCGCGACGCCAACTCGGTGATGCGGGCCTGGATGAACAGCCCCGGACACCGCCGGAACATCCTCAACTGCCGATACCGCAGCGTCGGCGTCGGCCTCGCCTACAACTCACGCGGGATCCCCTACTGGACCCAGGACTTCGGAGCGTAGGAACCGGGTGAGCGCGCGCTGGTAGGGCTCGATCGTGGAGATCTCCGCGTACTCCTCCGGGCCGTGCTGGCCGTCGCCGCCGACTCCGAACACGACCGCCTCGACGCCGACCTGCGAGTAGAACCGGCCGTCGCCGGCGCCGTGCTTGTAGAGGAACTCCCCCGCGTACCCCTCCGCCTGGGCCGCCTCGCGCAGCAGCTTGACCTCCGGCCGGTCGTGGTCGGCGTGGTGCGGCCCGTCGACGTGCTCGACGATCACATCGATGCCGGGTTCGCCGAAGCTCTCCAGGTAGCGAGCCAGCTCCCCGATCGAACGGCCATAGAACGACGGGTCATAGGCCGTGAACCGGATGTCGAGTGAGGCTTCTCCGTAGGCCGGGATCTGGTTGACCGCCCGATTCGGGGTATCGATGCGGGCGACGTTGACGGTGGTGCGCCACTCGGGACCGGCCGGCGCCGGGTAGCGCTCCTGCAGCCGGCCGAGCGTGCGCACCAGCTTGTCGAGGGCGTTGTCGCCGAGCCACGGGTACGCGCCGTGCCCGCTCCGGCCGGTCGCCCGCACGATCGCGTGCAGCAGCCCCTTCGAGTCGGCGACCAGGTCCAGCCGGCTGTGCTCGCCGATGATCACGAACTGCGAACGGACGCGCTGGATGACGACCTGGTGGCGGGTGCCGTGCCGGCCGCCGACCTCCTCGTCGGTGACGAGTTGCAACCCGATCGGATACGGCAGCGACAGCGCCTGCTCGCGGAAGACGGTCGCCAGCGAGAGCGCAGAGATCTTCATGTCCTGGGCGCCCCGGGCATAGAGCCGGTCGCCGTCGCGCCGCGGCACGAATTGCGACGGCTCCGCCGGTACCACATCCAAATGCCCGTTGAAGATCACCCGGAACTCCGGCCGCGAAGTGCCCGGGTAGAGCAGGGCGCTCGGTTTGCCGCCGGACTCGAAGCGCTCGACGTGGAAGCCGGGGCCGACGTAGTCGATCGTGAACTCGAGTGCCCGCCGCAGGTCGTCTGGCCGGTCAGCGGTCGATTGGATGGCGAGTAACTCAGCGGCGGAGTCAAAGAACGTCACGCAGCCATCCTATGACTTTACAGTCGTTAGGTTACGCGCTAGCCTTACGTCTGTAAGTATACGGACGTAAGGAGCCCGCGATGGACGCCCACCCTCGGCGCTGGACCGCCCTCATCGTGCTCAGCCTCACGCTGGTCGCGGTCACGCTCGACAACTCCGTGCTCAACACCGCACTGCCGTCGCTGGCCCGCGCCCTGCGGGCGAGCACGTCGGACCTGCAGTGGATCACCGACGCCTACACGTTGCTGTTCGCCTCGGCGCTGATCTTGGCGGGCGGCCTCGGTGCCCGGCTCGGCTCGCGCCGTGCGCTCATCGGTGGTCTGGCCGTGTTCGGCGGCGGTTCGGCGCTCGCCGGCCTCTCCAACAGCCCGGCGCAGCTCATCGGCTGGCGGGCGATCATGGGCCTGGGCGCCGCGTTCGTCATGCCGGCGACGCTGGCCATCATCACGCGCATGTTCCCGCCGGCCGAGCGGCCCAAGGCCTTCGGCATCTGGTCGGCCGCGGCCGGCGTCGGCGTCCTCGTCGGGCCGGTGACCGGTGGCGCGTTGCTCGATCACTTCACCTGGCGGAGCGCCTTCTGGATCAACGTGCCGCTGGTCGTCGCCGCGCTCGTCGCGATCGCGCTGGTCGTGCCCGGCATTCCCGGGCAGCGCATCGGCCGCCTCGACGTGGTCGGCGCGATCACCTCCACCGCGGCCGTCGCGACCCTGGTCGACGCCATCATCGAGGCGCCCGAGCGCGGCTGGCTGGCCCGCACGACACTACTCGAGCTGGGCGCGACGGCCCTGCTGGGCGGCGGCTTCGTGCTCTGGGAGCGGCGCCGTGACGAGCCGATGGTCCAGGTCCGCCTCTTCAAAAACCATCGATTTGTACTGGCGGCGCTCGCGCTCGCGGTGACCTTCTTCGCGCTGTTCGGCACGCTGTTCGAGCTGTCCCAGTACCTGCAGCTGGTGCACGGATACACGCCGCTGGTGGCCGGCCTGGGCGCGATGCCGTTCGCGATCGCGATGGCCACGACGTCGGGCACGTCCAGCCTGGTGAGCGGGCGGCTGGGCATCCGCGGCACGCTGACCGCCGGGCTGTTGCTGGTCGGCGGCGGGCTCGCGCTGCTCAGCCGATCCTCGGCCGACTCCGCGTTCGCCTACGTCGCCGCGGCGACCGCCGTCGTCGGCGCCGGGATGGGCATGATGATGGCCCCGGCCAGCCTCGAGATCACCGGCTCGGTGCCGCCGCAGTATGCGTCGATGGCCGGCGCGCTGAACAGTGTCGTCCGGGAACTCGGCGGAGTGCTGGGCATCGCGGTCATCGGCACGATCGTCTCGGCGGCGTACAAGGCGACCCCCGGCGCCGGGCACGACATCGCGGCGGCCCCGGTCGCGTTTACCGACGCGATGGACCGCGGGGTCATGGTGGCGGCGGCGGTCGCCCTCGCCGCGGCGATCCTGATGTTCGCCGGGCTGCGGCGCCCGGCGCCGGCGCCGGTTCTCGCCGAGCCGGTCATGGTGTGATGACAGCCATGAGCGAGCGCTCGCGCGAGGTCGGGAAGCACGTCCGGCCGGCCCCGCCGAGCGGCAGCGAGGAGGGGCCGGCATGACCAGTCGTACCCGGAACCGCCGGGGCGAGGGTGGACTGCTCCGCGACGAGATCATTCTCGCCGCGGAGCGGCTGCTGGAGCGGGAAGGCAGCGAAGAGGCGATCACGCTGCGGTCGGTCGCCCGCGAGGCCGGCATCGCCGCCCCGTCGATCTACGGGCACTTCGCCGACCGGGACGCGATCCTCGACGCCGTCCTCGACCGGGCCTTCGAGCGGCTGCGCCGGCACATCGTCGCCGCGACCGACCGGCTGACCGACCCGGTCGAGTCCCTGCTGGCCGGCTGCCAGGCCTACGTCGACTTCGCGATGACCGAGCCGGCCCGCTACAAGGTGCTGTTCGCCCGGATCCGATCCGGTCCGGCCGCGTCGCTCGACGAGCCGCTCTGGGTCGCCCGGCTGGCCGCCTTCCAGACGCTGGTCGACGGGATCGCCACCTGCGTGAAGGCGGGTCGCTCGGCGAGCACCGACCCGTTCGGCGATGCGACCCAGCTGTGGACGGCGATGCACGGCGCGGTGACGCTGCGCCAGTTCGTGCCGACGTTCCGGTGGCCGGCACTGGAACAGACGGTGGACGAGTTGGTACGGCGGATCGCGCGGGTTACGTGAGTCCCTGGGCGAGCCGGTAGTACGCCTGGTTCCACCGCAGGCGGTCGGCGAAGTCGGTCGTGGTCGTGTGCTCGTCGATGACGAGCAGCTCGGTGTGCAACATGTGGGCGAAGTCGACGACCGTCTCGGTCGGCACCGCCTGGCTCAGGACCGTGTGGTGCGGGCCGCCGGCGGTCAGCCACGCCTCGGCCGACGTCGACAGGCTCGGCGCCGGCTTCCACACCGCGCGGGCGACCGGCAGTCGCGGCAGCGGCTCGTCCGGCGGGACGACCTCGATCTCGTTGAGCACCAGCCGGTAGCGCTCGCCGAGGTGGGCGATGCCGAGCACGATGCCGGGCCCGGGGGCGGCGTCGAACACGAGCCGGACCGGGTCCTCGCGGTTGCCGATGGACAGCGGGTGGATCTCGCAGGACGGGGTGGCCGCCGCGATGCTCGGGCAGATCTCGAGCATGTGCGCGCCGAGGATCTTGGGCTCGCCCGGCCCGAAGTGGTAGGTGTAGTCCTCCATGAACGATGTGCCGCGCTCGCTGTCGCCGGCCATCGCCTTCACCGCGGCGAGCATCGTCGAGGTCTTCCAGTCGCCCTCGCCGCCGAAGCCGAAGCCCTCGGCCATCAGCCGCTGGACGGCGAGGCCGGGCAGCTGGCGCAGGCCGCCGAGATCCTCGAAGTTGGACGTGAACGCGCCGAAGCCGCCGTCCTTGAGGAAGCCGCGCAGGCCGAGCTCGATGCGCCCGGCGTAGCGCAGTGACTCGTGCCGCTCGCCGCCCTTGCCCAGTTGCGGGGCGAGCCGGTAGGTGTCCGCGTACTCCTCGACCAGCCCGTCGACCGCCTTGTCCTCCACGGCGTCGACGGCGGCGACGAGATCGTTCACCCCGTAGGTGTTGACCGAGACGCCGAAGCGCAGCTCGGCCTCGACCTTGTCGCCCTCGGTCACGGCGACGTCGCGCATGTTGTCGCCGAAGCGGGCCAGCCGGAGCGTGCGCAGCTTCGCATAGCCGCGGGCGGCGTCGAGCCAGCGCTGGACGCGCCGCTGGACGTCGGGATCGGCGTAGTGCCCGGCGATCGTCTTGCGGGCCACGCCGAGGCGGGTCTGGATGAACCCGAACTCCCGGTCGCCGTGCGCGGCCTGGTTGAGGTTCATGAAGTCCATGTCGATGCTGGCCCACGGCAGCGCCGCGTTGAGCTGCGTGTGCAGGTGCAGCAGCGGCTTGCGCAGCGCGTCGAGCCCGGCGATCCACATCTTGGCCGGGGAAAACGTGTGCATCCAGGCGACCACCCCGACGCAGTCGGCTTCGTGGTTGGCCTCGAGCATCACCCGGCGGATCGCGGCGGCCTCGGTGAGCACCGGCTTCCACACCACGTCGGCGTTGAGCGCGGCGTCGAGCGTGCGTTGGATCTGCTGCGACTGATCGGCGACCTGGGCCAGGGTGTCCGGCCCGTACAACCCTTGGCTGCCGGTCAGGAACCACACCTCCTGCGTCATGGACCCCTCCCCAGTCGGGCCGTGTGAGCGTTCACAAATGTTATCGCTAACACTCGATGGGTCAATGGGGCTATGTAACGGTTAGGTCACGACGGGTCGCCCGTTCGGGGGTCACGGGGCGCCTGGCAGCTCACACCCAGGTTGCCCCAAGCTTCGCCGCGTACAACACAAGGGTGCGACTTTCCCGGACGGCACCGCGCTCGGCGGTGCTCCTTGTCGCCGCCGCGCTGGCCATCTCGGCCGGCTGGGCGTTCTTCCTTCCGTTCCGCGCGGCCGCGTCCGGCTCGCCGGTGCACACGATCGGCTCGCACTTCGCGCACGTGCCGCAGGCGCTCAGTCCGCGCTTCCCCACCGACGAACGCAAAGATCTCCGCCACGCCCCGCAGCCGGCCACGCTGTCGGCCGCGGATTCGTCGACCGGCTGGGTGCCGGTCTGCCCGTCCGACCCGGCCACGGCGGCCGGGTCATCCGCCGTCCTCGCGGCGTCGCCGCAGCCACGTGCCCCACCCGCCGCCACCGAAGTCTGAGGTCCCACAACCAGCCTTCGTGGAGGACGGCTTCCATGACCAGCACTCTTATGCCCACGCCCGACCGACGCCGTCCGGAGTTGGTCGCCAACCTCCGGCTGCTGCGCGCCAACCTCGAGGCCCAGCGAGCCTTCCACATGCGCCAGCTGGCCGAGTTGAGCGGCCGCGACCGCCCGTTCGAGACGGTCCACGCGGCCGGTCAGGACGAGTTCCTGGCCGACGCGGCGCGGCGGACGCTCGGCGCCATCGAGACGGCGCTGAACCGCATGCGCACCCACCGATACGGCTTCTGCCTGTACTGCGGGGCCGAAATCCCGCTGAGCCGGCTGCGAATGATGCCGCAGACCGACTCGTGCGTGGGTTGCGCGACCTGACAAGACGGCCGGCCTGCTCGGTGTCGGATGGGCGTCGATCCATGTGGACCTGCGCGTCCCGACCGACGCCCTCGGATTTCTGCTGTTCGTGGGCACCGCCGGGTATCTGACGATCCGCCAGAAGCCCGCCGAGCTGCGCCTCCGCAGGCCCCGGCTCCGCCGGCGCCTCGAGCGTGGCCGCCGGCTTTGTCCCGGCTCGGCTCGGGGTCGGCCGGCAGCACCGCCCTCGCGGGCCTGTCGCTCGCCGGGGTACGCAGTCGCGCCGGCGCTCTGGTTCCTGGTGCCGTGCGCGCTGTTCGCCGGGCTCAGCGGGCTCACCGGGCTCACCGGGCTCACCGGGCTCACCGGGCTCACCGGGCTCGCCTGGCTCACCGTCACCGGCCTGCCGATCACGGCTTCTCGGCCGCCCCGGTCTTCCCGCTGCTGACCCCGCGCACCGCCGAGCGGGTCGGCGGGGCGCACGCCGATCGCGCGATCGGCCAGATCGCCGGGGCCGGGCCGGGCGGCGCGCTCCGGCCCACCGGGATCGGCATCCTCCTCACCCGCCACGGGGTCAACGTGCTCGGCCCGGCGCTGACCGCCGTCTCCGGCCTCTACCTGGTCCTGCACCGTCCGCAACCCGACAGGAGCACCCAGGTGGCGGCCTGACCGTTTCCTCCTTTCCAGCGCGGCCCGGTGGAACAGGATGGAACGGGGTGGAACGAGATGGAACGCCGTACTGGGTGAGACCCCCGCAGGCACGTTCGAGAGGATCACCATGACCGAGCCGGCCCAGCCGGGCTACCCCAGCGCGCAGCAGCCGCCGACCCCTGCGCCGTTCCCGCCGCAGCCCGCCCCCGGGCAGCCGGTGGTCCCCGGCAAGGTGCGCAATCCCCAGCGCCGGCAGCGAATCGTCGGAATCGTCACGGTCGTCGTGATCCTCGCCATTCTCGGTGGTGTCTTGTGGGCGACCCGGCACAACGCCTCGACCGCGAAGGTCGGCGACTGCATGAAGCAGACCGGCGCCAACTCCCTCGAGGTCGTCAAGTGCGACGACGCGAAGGCGTCCTTCAAGGTGGTCGGCAAGGTCGAGGACAAGACGCAGTCCGAGGCCCAGTTCAGCGCGTGTGACCCGTTCGAGGCCCAGAAGCCCGAGAGCGTGTACTGGGAGGGCAAGTCCGGCAAGAAGGGCTACGTCCTCTGCCTGGCCAAGACCGGCAAGTAACGCACCCCTTCCCGGTTGAGCCGGCGATCCACCGATCGGTGGATCGCCGGCTCAACTGCGTTCGCCGCCAACCGTTGCTTGCTGCTCGGTTCGCCAGGGTGCCCGGCCCGCGAGGCTCGAAGCATGGCGGTTATCGAAGTCAGCAACGTGCACGAGCGGTACGGCGAGGTCGTCGCCGTTGACGACGTCTCGTTCAGCGTCGAGGCCGGGGAGGTCTTCGGCATCCTCGGGCCGACCTGCTCAAGGACGTGCCGCGCGAGGAACTCTTCCGGGCGATCCGGGCGGCGTTCCGCGGCGAGGCGGTCCGGTCACCGTCGGTGGCCACGCGGCTCATGGGCCAGCTGCGCACGCCGGGCGGGAGCCGCAGAGCCAGCGCGAACTGGAGGTGTTGCGGCTGATCGCGCAGGGTACGACAAACCGGGAGGCGGCGGCGCAGCTGTTCATCGGCGAGGCGACGGTCAAGACGCACCTGCTGCACATCTACGCCAAGCTCGGCGTCAAGGACCGGGCCGCCGCGGTCGCCGAGGCGTTTTCACGCGGACTGCTCGGGAGGTAACCATGGTGCAGACGAAGCTGTCCTTCAATGTCCCGGAGGCGGAGCCGACGAGTTGGGAGGCGGCGACGGCGGCCTGGGAGCGAGCCGAGCTCTACTGGCTGACCACCGTCCGGGCGAGCGGCCAGCCCAACGTGTCGCCGCTGATCGGGCTCTTTCACGAGGGCGCTTTCTACTTCTGCACCGGCGAGGGCGAGCAGAAGTACCGCAATCTTGAGCTCAACCCGCAGGTCGCGGTGACGACCGGGGCCAACTCGCTGCGCTCGGGGCTCGACCTGGTCATCGAAGGGTCGGCCGTCGTGGTCGCCGGCGAGGACAAGCTACGCCGGTTGGCCGAACTGTTCGAGCACAAGTACACCAGCGAATGGCATTTCGACGTGGCGGACGGCGCCTTCAAGGGTGAAGGCGGCCGGGCGCCGGTGTTCGAGGTCGTGCCGGCGAAGGCGTTCGCGTTTGCCAAGGACACCTACGGGCAGACCCGCTTCACGTTCTGAGCGCCTTGTCCACCGACCGGGGACAATCTCCACCGGACGAGCCGACACGACGGTTGCGGTCCCGTAGCAAGAATTGCGGCTTCCGTGTGTGTTGGCATGACAGGAGGCCCCGTCGTTGGATGGCGAGATCCGGCTCGCGCTGGGCAAGTGCCTGCGCGTCTTCGCCTATTTTGAGCTGCTGTTCGGTGTACCGGCGAGCGCCTTCGCCACCCTGTCGGGCATCGACCCACCAATCACGGTGACCACGATGCTCGCCTTCGGGATCGGGCAGGCGGTCGTCGGCTGGCTGATCGGCCGGTCCGGCTCGAGGGCGCGCGAGCTGGTCCGGCAGGCCCAGCTAAACGTGGCCGTCGAACGGGCGATCCACCTTCCCTGAGCGGGCGATCCACCTTCCCTGAGCGGGGCGATCGCCTTCCCTGACGGGCGATCGCCTTCCCTGAGCGGGCGATCGCGGGTGGATCGACCACCGCCACCGGCTCAGGCCACACCGGCCAGGCGCCACCCGGCTCAGGCCACGCCGGCTCAGGCCACGCCGGCTCAGGCCACGCCGGCTCAGGCCACGCCGGCTCAGGCCACGCCGGCTCAGGCCACGCCGGCTCAGGCCACACCGGCTCAGGCCACACCGGCTCAGGCCACGCCAGCTCAGGCCACGCCGATCGGGCGGAACTGGACGCTCACCCGCGGCCCGACCGCCTTGGCCGTCTTCGGGACGCAGTGCTCCCAGGTGCGCTGGCAGGAGCCGCCCATCACGATCAGGTCGCCGTGCCCGACCGGGAACCGCAGACTCACCCCACCTCCGCGCGGGCGCAGCATCAGCGGCCGCGGCGAGCCGAAGGACACGATCGCCACCATCGTGTCCTCGGTCGCCGACCGGCCGATCCGGTCGCCGTGCCAGGCGACGCTGTCGTGGCCGTCCCGGTAGAGGCACAGCCCGGCGGTCACGAACGGCTCGCCGAGCTCGTCCGCGTAGTGCGCGGTCAGTCGCTCGCGGGCCTGCGTCAGCAACTGGTGCGGAAGCGGCGCCTCCGGCCCGAACCAGCAAAGGAGCCGTGGCACGTCGACCTCGTTGTCATACATCTGCCGGCGCTCGGCCCGCCACGGCACGTCGTCGAGGAGCACCTGCAGCACGCTGTCGGAGGCCTCGACCCAGCCGGGCAGGTGATCGACCCAGGCGCCGCGGGTCAGCCGGTGGCGACGGATCCGTCCGGCGAGGCGGCCGAGGCTGGGTGCATCCTGACCGAGGTCGAACATCGAAGGCTGCACGGCCAACTGCCTCATGCCCCCACCCTACTCTTCATTCGAACGCTTGTGCGACTACGCCCCGCCGCGTGCCTGTTGCGCCTACGGCATGATGGACAGGTGACGCGATGGGAATACGCACGCCTCGAGTACAAATCCGCCGGGACCTTGGGCACCGACAAGTGGATGGACTGGGACGCGATCTTCCACCACCCGGGCGGCGTCGAGCGGTGGGGCACCGATGAGCGCTTCAACGACCTGCGCCACCTCAACCGCGCCGGCATCGAGGGCTGGCAGGCTTACGACCGCGCCGCGTTGATCATCGGACAACCGCACCGGCTGCATGCGCTGACCTATTCCTTCCGCCGTCCCATCGATTAGCCACGCACTTTTGCCCGCTCACCGGCGGAGATACGGTTCAACCATTTGGACCTTCTCGTACGTACTGCCTGTCGAGCGCGTTGAGGGAGCGACGAACCGATGAGTGACAACACCGGAACGGCTCAGATCGGGGTCACCGGCCTGGCCGTGATGGGCCGCAACCTGGCCCGCAACCTGGCCCGGCACGGCTTCACGGTCGCGCTGCACAACCGGTCGCCCGAGCGGACCCGCAGTCTCGTCGCGGAGCACGGTGACGAGGGCACGTTCGTGCCGAGCGAGTCGATCGAGGACTTCGTCGCGTCCCTCGAGCGGCCTCGCGCGGTGATCGTCATGGTCAAGGCCGGCGGCCCGACTGACGCCGTCATCGATGAGCTCGTCCCCCACCTCGATGAGGGTGACATCGTCATCGACTGCGGCAACGCCCACTTCGCCGACACCCGCCGGCGCGAGGCCGCCCTCAAGGAGCGGGGCCTGCACTTCGTCGGCTGTGGCGTGTCCGGCGGCGAGGAGGGCGCGCTGCTCGGCCCGAGCATCATGCCGGGCGGCTCGGTCGAGTCCTACCAGAAGCTCGGCCCGATATTCGAGGCGATCGCCGCCAAGGTGGACGGTCAGCCGTGCTGTGTCCACATCGGACCGGACGGGGCCGGGCACTTCGTGAAGATGGTGCACAACGGCATCGAATACGCCGACATGCAGCTCATCGCCGAGGCCTACGACCTCCTCCGCGAGGGTCTGTGGGCGTCGCCGGCCCAGATCGCCGACATCTTCCGCACGTGGAACTCCGGCGACCTCGACTCCTTCCTCATCGAGATCACCGCCCAGGTCCTGGCGCACACCGACGCCGAGACCGGCAAGCCGTTCATCGACATCGTCGCCGACCGGGCCGAGCAGAAGGGCACCGGCCGCTGGACCGTGCAGAGCGCGCTCGATCTCGGCGTCCCGATCACCGGGATCGCGGAGGCCACCTTCGCCCGCTCGCTGTCCGGCCACGTCGACCAGCGCGCGGCCGCCGCGCGCACCTTCGCGAAGTCGGGCGGGACGGTCGCGCTCACCTCCGACGACCCCGACGCGTTCGTCGAGGATGTGCGCAAGGCGCTCTACGCGTCGAAGGTCGTTGCCTACGCGCAGGGCTTCGACCACATTCAGGCCGGCAGCATCGAGTACGACTGGAAAATCGACCGCGGCGCCATGGCGACCATCTGGCGGGGCGGCTGCATCATCCGGGCCAAGTTCCTCGACCGCATCCGCGAGGCCTACGACGATAATCCGGCGTTGCCGAGCCTGCTCGTCGCGCCCTACTTCGCGAAAGCGGTCTCCGACGGCATCCACAGCTGGCGCCGGGTCGTCGCCGACGCCGCCCGCGCGGGCGTCCCGACGCCCGCGTTCTCCTCGTCGCTGGCCTACTACGACGGCCTGCGGCGCAACCGCCTTCCCGCGGCCCTCATCCAGGGGCTGCGCGACAACTTCGGCGCGCACACCTATCAGCGCGTCGACAAGGAGGGCTCGTTCCACACGCTTTGGGCAGGAGACAAATCCGAAGTCAAGGCCTAGGCCGGAGATGGCAGGAGGCGGCATGGGGCTCCCGGCGAGCGGCATCATCATCGTCTACGGGGCGACCGGGGACCTCGCCCGACGATGGGTGCTGCCGGCGTTGTTGGACATGGCGAGCCGGGGCATGCTGCCCGAGCGATACCGCGTCATCGGCAGCGGCCGCGGTGACCTCACCGAGGAGGAGTTCCGGCTGCAGGTCCACGACGCCATCACCGAATACGACCGGCGCCCGTCCGACGCCGCCTTCCGGGAGTTCGCCACGCGGCTGAGCTTCGCCGGGGGCGGCTTCACCGCCGAGGACCCGGGGCGGCTGCTGGTGGCGATCGACCGGGCCGGCCGGTCGATCCGCGCCGAAGCCATCACGAGCCTCCGCGAGCAGGGTGAGGCGGTCAGCCTGCGCGCCGACCGCGGCGACGAGCCGGTGCCGCTGCTGCACTATCTGGCGGTGCCGCCGAACGCCTTCGGGGACATCGTCGAGGCGATCGGCGAGCACGGCCTGGCCGAGCGGTCCCGCGTGGTGTTCGAGAAGCCGTTCGGGACCGACGCCGCCTCGTTCAAGGAGCTGCAGGAGCAGGTCAACGCCGTCCTCGACGAGTCGCAGGTCTTCCGGCTCGACCACTTCCTGGCCAAGGAGGCGGTCCGCGGCCTGGCCGCCCTCCGGCTGTCCAACCCGCTGCTGGCCCGCTCGTGGCACCGCGACGCGATCGAGGCGGTCCAGATCGACGCGCCCGAGACCCTCGACGTGGCCAACCGGGGCGGCTTCTACGACGGCACCGGCGCGTTCCTCGACATGCTCGTCACCCACCTGTTCCAGGTCGCGGCCGCGGTCGCGATGGAGCCGCCGGACTCGCTCGGCCCGGCCGACGTCGCCGCGGCGCGGGAGGCGGTGTTCGCCGACTTCCGGCCGCTGGCCCGCAAGGATGTGACGTTCGGGCAGTACCACGGGTACACCGCGCACCCGGGCGTGCCGTCGCACAGTGCCACCGAGACGTTCGCCGCCGCGCGCCTGTGGATCGACAACGGTCGCTGGCGCGGAGTGCCTTTCCTGCTGCGCTCGGGCAAGGCGATGGGCCTCAAGGGCCAGCAGATCGGGCTGCTGTTCAAGGGCGGCTCCACGCTGTCGTTCGCGCTGTCGGGGCCGGGCGGGCTGCAGCTCAGCCTGGTGGCGCCGGACGCCGGCCCGGTGACCGCCGAGACGGCCTACCCGGAGGCGGTCGGGTCCTATGCCCGGCTCATCAACGACGCGCTGGCCGGCCGGCCCGGGCTCTTCACCGGCGTGGCCGGGCTGGAGAAGACGTGGGAGGTCGCGGCGCCGATCCTCGACGATCCGCCGGTTCCGGTCCCCTACCAGCGCGGGACGATGGGGCCGCCGGCCGGCGACGCGCTCGCCGAGCCGCGCGGGTGGCTGCTGCAGCCGTCGATCGCCGGGAGCCGGCACGCGGCGCCGCGGCGGTCGCACCGGCGCTCGAACGGGCGCGGCGGCAACGGCCCTCGGCTGCGCGCCGTCCAGTAGGCAACTACTCCTCGACCGACCGTGTGCCGACCCGGTAGTACACCGGTCCGGGATCCAGGTCGAGGCCGAGGATGGCCGCCAGCTCGGGCACGCGCGCGTCGTCGATGTCGTAGTTGTCGTAGAAGGGCTCGTCGTCGGGGGCGACGGTGACCAGGCCGCGCACCGCGTCGACCCGGGCGTCCGGGATGGCCCACTGGCCGCCGGGCTCGTCGCCGTCACGCGTGAACGCGAAGAGGACGTGCTGCACCGGCGCCCCCTCGCGCAGCCACCAGTACCGCTCGCCGTCGTCCCACAGCGGCGAGGGGATGTCCCGGTCGACGAACAGCCCGATCCGCTCGGCCTCGGCGACCGCGTTGACGCAGTCCACCTCGCTGCCGATCCACATGTACAGGTTGTCGCCGACGTGTGTGTAGAACCGGTCGCCGTCGTCGAGCAGCGTGGTCAGCGGCCCTTCGCGCAGCATGATCCGGACCAGGTCGACGGCCTGATCGAGCGAGACCCGCTGGCCCTCGCGCAGCCCGCGCCACTCGGGCGGGGTGCTCGGCCCGATGAACAGGTCCTTGAGCGTCAGCTCGCGCGCGCCGGCCTCGTGGGCGAACGCCTCGAAGGCATACAGGTACTTGTTCTCGGTCGCCAGGTACTCGTCCTCGGTGAGGAGGTGGCCGTCGACGACCTTGCCGACCTCGCGCCGGCTGGCCCATTCCTGACCGGCGTAGGCGTCGAAGCGATCGCGCAGCGCGCTGTTGTACTTGGTGACGCGGTACAGGTACATGCCTCAGTCCCTGACTCGATCGAAGACCACGTTGCCGTTGCTGTCGTACTTTGGCACGTACGTGCCGTCCCGTCCGCGCCCCTCGAGGGTGCCGGGGTCACGAGCACCTTTCCAGGGGACGTTCGGCGGCAGTTGGCCGGTGCGGTCGGCGGCGCCGTGCGTGGTGTGGTCGTAGCTGATGTACCGCGGGTCGCCGTTGGGGTTGTGGAAGATCGGCTCCTTCGGGTTGCCGTTGCGTGGCGTGTAGGGCTCGTAGCCGAGTTCCGCGGCGACGTCCCGCTGCTGGCTCCGGGTCAGCCGATCCGGCTTGCGGTGCGTCGGGTGGCCGCCGCGCGGGTCGGGCATATGCCTTCCACGAGCCTTGGCCGCGTCGCGCGCCGCCCTCGATGCCTGCGTCTCCACCGGCCGGAAGATGTCGTTGGTGGCCTCCCAGATGATGTTCTCCTCGGCCGCTGCCACCTCGTGGCCGACCTTCCGCGCCGCCCGTCCGCGACCGCCGCCCTTAGCCAAGGATCGCGTCCGTCGCCAGGCTGATCACGAGGTTGATCAGGCGGTTGGTGATCTCCTTGAAGACCGGGATCTCCAGGAGCGAGGCGCCGAACGTGGGACCGGCGGTGGCCAGCGCCTCGATGATCTCGATGAGCAGGAGGGTCAGCTGCACAATCACGTTGATCTTCAGCGCCAGGACGACCGCGGCGGCGACCATGAGCAGTGGGCCGACCATCTGCGCGCCGGTGACGCTGTCCCGCAGCGACGCCACCGCCGAGTCGTGACTGGTCCAGTGGGTCCGGAACGCGTCGATCGCGGCGCCGGTGTTCTGGCTCCACACCTTGCTCGCGGCGGCGTCGGCATGCTCGGCGATCGGGGACAGCTCACCGGCGAAGCCGATCCAGGCCGTACCAAGGTGGAAGAGCTTCTCCTCATCGGCCTCCGGCCAGTTGTACCCGAGGTCCTGCAGCAGCGTGACGAGCTCGCCGGGAAGCATCAGGCCCATCGGCTACACCTGCCGGCCGAGCCGGTTCATGTCGTCCCGGTTGCCCTGCTCGACCTGCCGGAACGAGCCGGCCATGTCGGCCAGGGCCTCCGCGTCGTCGTCGAAGCTGGTCACGACGCTCTCGTAGGTCTTGAGCGCCAGACTCTCGATCGCGACATAGCCGCCGCCGATCAGCTGACCGAGCAGGTCGGTCCCCCACGGGTCGCCGACGCCGCTGAGCTGTGCGGTGAACCGGTCGAGCAGTTGGTCGAGCTGGTCCGCCGCGCTCTGCAGGTCGGCCGACGCGCGGTCGATGGCATCCGGGTCGACCGAGATCGAGTCGCTCATCACTGCCACGCACCCATCACTGCCACGCATCCATCACTGCCACGCACCCATCACTGGCCTCGCGCCCGGATCTGGGCCACCGCGCCGGCGATCGCCGTGGTGAACCGCTCCATCTGCCGGACCGACTCGTTGTGCAGGTCGGCGAGCTCGTCGCCGAGGCGGCCGAGGTCGGCGGGCACGGCCGCGTCGACCGCCTTGGCCCGCAGGTCGGCGAGCGCGGCGTTGACCGCGGTCATGAGGTGCGCGGAGAGCTCGTGCGAGGCGAGGCGCAGCAGCCGCGGGTCGACCTCGAACGCGATGATCTCCCCGGGCGCGGCCGCCGTCACGCGCACCTGCTCGTCGGCGGCGGTGCCGGTGCCGGTCACCGGTTCGGCGCCGTCGGCGGGACGGGCGCCGCGCACGGTTTCCAGTGCCCGGCGCGTGCTGGCCAGCAGTTCGTCGAGGCCGGCCCCGTTCAGACCACCCTGTTGCGGCATACACCTTATTCAATCAAAGAGTTCGCCTTCGCGATGCCCTCGCCGGAGCCGCTTAGGCTCTGCACCATGGTCAACCGGCGGCTCCTCCTGGCCTTCGCCTGCAGCTTCGGCGGCACGGCCAGCTTCTACCTGCTGCTGTCCGTGGTACCGCTGTACGCCACCACGGTCGGGGCCGGCGACGTCGGGGCCGGGCTCACCACCGCCGTCCTCATGCTGGCGACCGTCGCCGCCGAGCTGGCCACCCCCTGGCTGATCGCCGTTCTCGGCTACCGGACGGCGTTCGCGCTCGGGCTGATCCTCCTCGGCGGGCCGGCCCTGGCGCTCGTCTGGTCCAGCAGCATGGCCGTCATCCTGCTGGTCTGCTTCATCCGCGGGATCGGCTTCGCGATCGTCGCCGTTCTCGGCAGCGCCATCGTCGCCCTCCTCGTCCCACCCGAGCGGCGCGGCGAGGGGCTCGGGCTGTTCGGCCTCGTCGTCGGCATCCCGTCGGTGATCGTGCTCCCGCTCGGGGTCTGGCTGGCCACGCACACCGGCTTCGGCGCGGTGTTCGTCGCCGGCATGGTCCTCGCCGTCGCCGGCCTCCCCGCGGTGCACAGCCTGCCCGGCCGGACGCCGGCCGGCGACGAGGGCTTCGGGCTGCGCAACCCGGCGCTGATCCGGCCGGCCGCCGTCTTCGCCGCGACCACGACGGCGACCGGGGTTGTCGTCACATTCCTGCCGGTCGCGACCGGTGCGATGGCCCCGCTCGCCCTTCTCGCCCAGGCCGCCACCGGCACGCTCATGCGCTGGTGGGGCGGGCGGTTGAGCGACCGGCACGGGCCCGCCCGGCTGGTCGTGCCGGCGATCCTCGTATCCGCCGCGGGCATGATCGGCCTGCTGTTCCTGCCCAGCCCGGTCGCGATGCTGGTCTTCGGCCTCGGCTTCGGTACCGCCCAGAGCGCCACCCTGAACCTGATGTTCAGCCGGGTGCCCGAGTCGGGCTACGGCACGGCCAGCGCGCTGTGGAACCTCGCCTACGACACCGGGGTCGGTCTGGGCGCCGCCGGCTTCGGGCTGGTCGCCGCCCAGACCGGCTACCCGACGGCGTTCGGGCTGACCGGTGTGCTCGTCCTGGCCGCCTTGTTGCCGGCGTTGCTCGACGCCAGGGTGTCGAAGACCGCCTTGCGCTCCCAAGGCGTTTCCGAGTAGGGCGTCATCTTCACCACGCCGTACGAGGCCATGTCGAGGTCCCGGTGCGGATCCGTCGAGTACGGCAGCCCGTAGCCGGCGAACGTGAACCAGAACGCTGTATCCACGCCGAGCCGCTCGAACACGTCGAGCAGCTCGGTCGCGTAGTGCACCTGCTCCTGCTCGTCGCGCACCAGCGGCTCCTTCAACGACCGGGTATCCCAGTCGACCACCGCCCACCCCAACCCACCGCGGTCGGCCGCCCCCCGATATGTGCAGCTGCCGAACTCGGTCACCACCACCGGCTTGCCGTGCTGGAACAGCCCGCGCACCTGGTCGCGGAACGTGTCCCGGTTGTTGACGTCGCGGTAGGCGTCGACCGCGACCAGGTCGAACCCCCGCCAGTCGACGTTCTCCCAGGTGCCCGACGCATACGTGATAGGCCCGCCGAACCGCGCCCGCGTCAGCTCGGCCGTCTCGCCCAGGAACGCCGCCGCCCGCCCGAGCGCGTCCGGCATGACCGCCCACAGCTCCGGGCCACCGTGGGTCACGTTGTGGATCCGTTCCATTGCCGACGCGCCGGGGAAGAACCCGTTGGCGAAGAGGCTGATTTCACAACCATTCACGAGTACGACCGGAGCCCCGTCCTTGCGCAGTTCCTCGGCCCGGTCGGCGCACTCGACGAAGTACGGTCGCAACTCCTCGACGCCCATGTCGCAGGGGAACGGCGAGAACCACACCTCGAGACCGGCCGCTATGGCGTACCGCGCGGCGACGCTGATCCGCTCCGGGTTGCCGCCGGAGATCCGTACGGCGTCGCAGTGCAGGTCGTCGGCGATGACCCGCATCTCCCGCTCAACTTGGGCCGGCTCGAACGTCTCGCGGGTGTTGTGGCCGGACGGGCTGAAGCCGGTGTCGTAGTTGATGCCGCGGGCACGCACGGTCAGGCTCCTTTTCGAGGGGTCATGAGGGCGCCGACAGCGAGGCCGGCGAGGATCGGTGCGCCGTGGTCGTCGGCGATCGCGATGAGGAGAACGGCGAGCACGGCAGCGAGGGCGGCGGCCGGCAGGTACAGCCGGCTCGGGTCGGGCAAACGCCGGGCGACCTGGGTGGCCAACACGACGACGAGCGACGAGGCGACCGCGGCCCAGACGTAGCCGCCGAGATCGAGCCCGACGACGGAGGCGATCCAGGCGAGCCCGGCGACGACGGCGACCGGCGATACGTCGTCCCGGTCCCGCGCGGCCGCCGCCAGGAGGCCGCCGACCAGGCCGAAGATCGCGACCGAGGTGCCGGCCCCGTGCGGCTCGAAGGCATACCCGGCCACCTCGCCGACGATCCCGCCGGTGAGGTACAGCACGAGCCAACGCGCTCGCCCGAAGCGCCGCTCGGCGAAGTAGCCGATGACGGCCAGGAACACGAGGTTGGCGACGATCTGCGCCCAGCCGTCGGACTGCACCAGCAGCGGGCTCAGCACCCGCCACCACTCCCCCCGCCTGAGCGCCGCCGGGTCGCGGCGCAGCGCGTCGAGCACCGAAGGGTCGGCGACCTGCCAGGCCGCCATGGCCGCGGTGATCGCCCAGGCGACCCCGGTCACCAGGGGCGGCGCGATGCGCCGTTCGACTGCGAGAAGCACCCGTACAGCGTCGCGCGGCCGGACGCCGCACGGGCAGAGCCGACGATCCGCGATCGCCCGGGACAAATGTCCTGCGGGCCGCGAGATATTGACGTTCGTGGAGGAAGCCTGCAACATTAGCGGCACATGTTGCCGGGTTCTTGCAGGATCGCCGCAAGAACCCGACGGCAGGTCGCCACGCGGCGGAGTCGCGGCCTTCTCAAGCACTCGGACGTTCCTGGAGAGGACGTTATGAGAAGGAAACACGCCCTGATCACGCTGGCCGTCGCCGCCCTCGTCATGTCCGTCGCCCCGGCACTGCAGCCGGCCGAGGCGGCCGGCGGCCCGAACCTCTCGCTCGGCAAGACCGCGTCGGCGAGCAGTGGCAACAGCCCGTACACGGCGAACAACCTGAACGACGGCAACCAGAGCACTTACTGGGAGAGCACCAACAACGCCTTCCCTCAATGGGCGCAGATCGACCTCGGCAGCAGCACCAGCGTCGATCAGGTCGTGCTCAAGCTGCCGACCGGCTGGGGCGCCCGCACCGAGACGCTCGCGCTCCAGGGCAGCACCGACGGTTCGAGCTTCTCGACGATCCGGGCCTCGGCCGGATACACGTTCGACCCGGGGTCCGGCAACACCGTCACGATCACCTTCACCGCCACCAACACCCGCTATGTGCGCGCCAACATCACCGCGAACACCGGCTGGGCGGCCGGGCAGCTCGCCGAGTTCGAGGTCCACGGCGCGAGCACGTCGACCGGCAACCTCGCGTCCGGCAAGACCATGACCTCGAGCTCGTCCACCGCGCCGTACACCCCGAACAACGCGAACGACGGCAACGCGTCGAGCTACTGGGAGAGCACCAACAGCGCCTTCCCGCAGTGGCTGCAGGTCGATCTCGGGGCCGGCGTCGCGGTCAACAAGATCGTGCTCAAGCTGCCGCCGTCGACCGACTGGGCGACCCGCACGCAGACGCTCGCCGTGCAGTCCAGCTCGACCGGCTCGGGCTTCACCGACCTCGTCGCCTCGACCGGCTACGTCTTCAACCCGGCCGGCGGCAACACGGTCACCATCACCTTCGGCGCGACCACCACGCGCTATCTGCGGCTGAACATCACCGCCAACACGGGCTGGCCGGCCGGGCAGATCTCGGAGTTCGAGGTCTACGGCCCGGGCACCGGCGACCCCGACCCGCCGACGGCGCCCGGCAACCTCGCCTTCACCCAGCCGGCGTCCGGGCAGATCCGGCTCACCTGGAACGCGTCGACCGACAACGTCGGCGTGACGGCCTACGACATCTACGCCAACAACACGCTGCGGACGAGTGTCGCCGGGAACGTGCTCACGTACACCGACACGCAGCCGGACAGCGTCACCGTCGCGTACTACGTACGAGCCAGAGACGCCGCCGGCAACCAGTCCGCCAACAGCAACACGGTCACCCGCACCGGCACGACGGTCGATCCGACCCCGCCGACGGCGCCGACCAACCTGGCCTTCACCCAGCCGGCCTCCGGCCAGATCAAGCTGACCTGGAACGCGTCGACCGACAACGTCGGCGTCACCGGCTACGACATCTACGCCAACAACGCCGTCCGCGGGACGGTCGCCGGCAACGTGCTCACCTACACCGACACCCAACCGGACACCGTCACCGTCTCCTACTCCGTACGGGCGAGAGACGCCGCCGGCAACCTGTCCGCGAGCAGCAACACCGTCACCCGGACCGGCACCGGCAACCCCGGCGCCAACCTGGCCGTCGGCAAGCCGATCGACGCGTCCGGCTCGGTGTTCACGTTCGTGCCGGCCAACGCCAATGACAACGACGTGGCCACGTACTGGGAGGGCGCGAGCGGCGCCTTCCCGAGCACGCTGACCGTCCACCTGGGAGCCAACGCGGCGATCACGTCGATCGTCGTCAAGCTCAACCCGGACGCCGCGTGGGCCACCCGGACGCAGACAATCCAGGTGCTCGGCCGCGAGCAGAGCGCGAGCGGGTTCAGCCAGCTGTCCCCGGCGACCGTCTACACCTTCAACCCGGTCAGCAGCAACACCGTGACGGTCCCGGTCACCGCGACCGTGGCCGACGTCGAACTGTCCATCACGTCCAACTCGGGCGCGCCGGCCGGACAGGTCGCCGAGTTCCAGGTCATCGGCACCCCGGCGGCCAACCCGGACCTGAGCGTCACCGGCTCGTCGTGGACCCCGGCCGCACCGGTCGAGACGGACACGCTCAGCGCGTCGGCGACCGTGCGCAACGCCGGCACGGCCGGCTCGAGTGCCACCAACGTCAACTTCTACCTCGGCACGACCAAGGTCGGCACGGCCGCCGTCGGTGCGCTGGCCGCCGGCGCCTCAGCGACCGTGACGGCGAGCATCGGCACCCAGAGCGCCGGCTCGTACCAGCTGGTCGCCAAGGTGGACGAGGCCAACAGCGTCATCGAGCTCAACGAGGCCAACAACGCGTACACGAACCCGACCGCGCTCGTCGTCCAGCCGGTACAGAGCTCTGACCTCGTCGCGACCGCGACCTGGTCGCCGGGCAACCCGGCGGCCGGCAACACCGTCACGTTCTCGGCAACGATCAAGAACCAGGGCACGGTGGCCTCGGCCGGCGGCGCACACGGCCTCACGCTGACCGTGCTCGACGCGAACAACACCGCGGTGAAGACGCTGACCGGATCGTTCAGCGGGACAATCGCGGCCGGCGCCGCCACCGGCCCGGTCAGCCTCGGCCCGTGGACCGCCGTCAACGGCCGCTACACCGTTCGCGTGGTCGTCGCGGTCGACGCCAACGAGCTGCCGGTGAAGCAGGCCAACAACACGACCAACCAGGCATTCTTCGTCGGCCGCGGGGCCAACATGCCCTATGACATGTACGAGGCGGAGGACGGGACCCTCGGCGGTGGCGCACAGGTCGTCGGGCCCAACCGCACCATCGGCGACCTGGCCGGTGAGGCGTCCGGTCGCAAGGCGGTCACGCTCAACACGAACGGTGCCTTCGTCCAGTGGACGACCAAGGCGAGCACCAACACGCTGGTCACCCGGTTCTCCATT